>Ga0209396_1000759_pt1 | contig 37118 bp, 30 predicted proteins | sample GOMGulsemesocosm_6_FD_184638 | JGI IMG/M metagenome (GOLD analysis project Ga0209396, IMG submission 184638) | Methane-oxidizing microbial communities from mesocosms in the Gulf of Mexico - GOM8C Gulf of Mexico (SPAdes) (version 2) | ecosystem: Environmental > Aquatic > Marine > Cold seeps...
TGGGCACAACAGCAATTGCCGACGTTAGTCATGAAAAAACAAAAGGCGCAACAGGCCTATTTAAATCTGCATAACACTAATTTGTTGCATGATTACGCTATCAGAGAAGTTAAAAATCAAGAACGCATAGTTGTGATAAATGAAGACTGGCTAGTTGTAGTACCTTATTGGGCTGCATGGCCATTCGAAACGCTACTTTTACCACGATTTAAAGTGTCGCGGATAACAGAGCTTACCAGCAAACAAAAGTTATCACTTGCTGACATTCTTAAACAAATCACTATCAAATATGACAATTTATTCAATTGTTCTTTCCCTTATTCAATGGGGTGGCATGGTGCACCTTTTGATGGAGAAGAACATGATGAATGGACTTTGCATGCTAGCTTTTTTCCTCCGCTATTAAGATCTGCCACTGTTCGTAAATTTATGGTGGGTTATGAAATGATGGCTGAAGCCCAACGAGATCTTACTGCAGAGCAAGCAGCAAAAAGACTACGTGATTTGTCTAACGTACATTATAAGGAACAAAACTCATGATTGAGCAATCCGATCTTGCAAAACAATTATTTGAGCAACAATTTAAACGAGCACCTGAGCTAGTTTGTCATGCTCCGGGACGCGTTAATTTGATTGGCGATCATACGGATTATAATGATGGGTTTGTACTCCCCGCAGCGATTAATTATGGTACAACCATAGCGGCTTCTGTTCGGGAAGACACCTTAGTAAAGGTGTATGCTCATGATTGTGATCAACAAACCAATGAATTTAACTTGAATGATATATCGTTTGATCAACAGATGATGTGGAGTAACTATGTTAAAGGCACTTTACAAGCGTTAATGAAAAAACATCCGAATATTAAAGGTGTTGATTTTGTTGTTATTGGGAATGTTCCACAAGGAGCTGGCTTAAGTTCTTCTGCTAGTTTTGAAATTGCCATATTAAAAGCGTTCTCTGAGCTTTACCAATTAGATTTAGATGGGATCAATGCGGCGCTTATAGGCCAACAAGCAGAAAATGATTTTGTCGGTTGTAACTGTGGCATTATGGATCAGCTTATTTCTGCTATGGGGCAGAAGAGTCATGCAATGCTTTTAGATTGTAAGGACTTATCTTTTGAAGATGCACCTATTCCTGAAGATTTAGTATTGTTTATTGTTAATTCAAACGTAAAACGAGGCTTGGTTGATAGTGAATACAACTTAAGAAGGGAGCAATGTGAAAAGGTTGCGAAGTCTTTTGGTGTATCGGCTTTACGCGACGTTAGCTTAGATGAATTAAATTCCATCAAAGATTTAATTGAACCGGTATTATTTAAACGTGCTCACCATGTGATTACCGAAAATGCTAGAGCAATAAAAACATTAGCCGCGCTAAAAATCAATGATATGGCGACGATTAGTGTTGCTATGAGAGAATCTCACGCATCTTTGCGAGACGACTTTGAAGTGACAACTAAAGAAATGGATGGTTTAGTAGGTATCATCGATAGTGTTTTAGGAAGTGACGGAGGCGTTCGTATGACTGGTGGTGGCTTTGGTGGTTGTGTAGTTGCTTTAGTACCAACAGCAAAGGTTGAACAGGTGAAGGATGCTGTAAACAGCAATTATGAGAAAGAGTTCGGTTTAAAACCTAGCATATATCTTTGTACGGCAACGCAAGGTGCATTTAGGTAGTTAGATTATAAATAACGCAGATTAGATAAAAAATAATAACTAAAATTAAAAGGTAAAAATTATGGATTTTGTAAATAAATTGGGGACGATAGATAGCACTATTTTTATAGTCTATGTTATAGGGCTACTATGTCTTGCCTTGTGGGTTTCTCGTAATGAGAAAAAAGAAGGGGCGAATACCGAAGATTACTTTTTAGCGAGTAAATCTTTACCTTGGTGGGCCATTGGTGCTTCTTTAATCGCAGCAAATATTTCTGCAGAGCAGATTATTGGTATGTCAGGCTCGGGTTACGCCATTGGTTTAGCTATTGCTTCTTACGAGTGGATGGCGGCTATTACTTTAGTAATAGTAGGTAAATATATGTTGCCTATTTTCTTAGAAAATAAAATTTTCACCATGCCGCAATACCTTGAACAACGCTTTGACAGTAAGGTTAAAACCACCATGTCCATTTTTTGGCTGGCTGTTTACACCTTTGTTAACCTCACTGCAGTGTTATGGTTAGGTGGTTTAGCCATTGAAACTGTAGCGGGCGTTGATGCTATGTTCGGCATGATATTTTTAGCCGTATTCTCTGTTGCATATTCTTTATATGGCGGTTTAAAAGCGGTTGCTTTTACCGATATATTACAAGTGGTATTACTCGTTTTTGGTGGCTTATTACTGAGTTACTTGGCGTTAGATGCTGTTGCCGATGGTCAAGGTGTACTTGCTGGTTTTGGTATTCTTACCGACCAAATGCCTGAGCATTTCGACATGATATTAAGTCCTGAAAATGAACATTATATGAGTCTTCCTGGTATATCAGTATTACTTGGTGGTATGTGGGTAATGAACTTTAGTTATTGGGGTTTTAACCAGTATATTATTCAACGTGCTTTAGCGGCTAAAGATATTAAAGAAGCTCAGAAAGGTATTGCTTTTGCTGCCTATCTTAAATTGTTGATGCCTCTTATTGTAGTATTGCCGGGTATTGCTGCGGTTGTACTGTATCCATCATTAACCACACCAGATCAAGCTTATCCTTCAATGATGGGTATGTTGCCTGTTGGTATTAAAGGTTTAGTCTTTGCCGCTTTAGTTGCAGCTATCGTTTCTTCTCTTGCTTCAATGACTAACAGTATTTCTACTATCTTTACCATGGACCTTTATACACGTTTTAAACCTAAAGAGAGCCAACGTCATTATGTACATATTGGCCGTATCGCTGCATTAGTTTCATTGTGTATTGCCTTAATTGTTGCTAAGCCATTATTGGGTCAGTCGAAACAGGCGTTTCAATTTATTCAAGAGTTTACTGGTGTATTTACGCCAGGCATTGTCGTTATCTTTGTTATGGGTATGTTCTGGAAACGAGCAACATCAATGGGCGCATTATCGGCAGCATTCGGTTCAGCGATATTTTCTTTCGGACTGAAGTTTGCTTGGCCTGAATTGCCATTCATGGACAGAGTCGGTTTAGTGTTCTTGTTATGTTTAGCGCTTTGTTATTTTGTATCTCTGGCTGGTAAGCCAAATACGACAGATAGCAGTGTTGATTTAGAAAAAGTGAGCTTTGATACAACTAAGTCATTTAATGTTGCTGCAGCTGGTGTTGTGGTTATTCTTACTGCTTTATACGCCACTTGGTGGTAATCGAAATAGTCATACTAAAAAGGTCAATTTATTGGCCTTTTTACTTTTTAAGGACCCTATAATGCAAGTATTAGTCACGGGTGGCGCTGGATATATTGGCTCACATACCGTTTTATCGTTATTAGAAAATAATTATGACGTTGTCGTTTATGATAATTTAGTTAATTCAAGTTTTGATTCCATTGTGCGTGTTGAAAAGCTTACGGGTAAATCTGTTGAGTTTGTTGAAGGGGATATTTGCGATAAAGAAAAGCTAAGTCAAGTATTCAAACAGTTTAACATTGATGCTGTTATTCATTTTGCTGCTTTAAAAGCGGTAGGGGAGTCGGCGCAAATACCGTTAAGTTACTACCAAAATAATGTCTATGGCTCGGTATGCCTACTTGACGTTATGCAACAGCACAATGTTCATAACTTCATTTTTAGCTCATCAGCCACAGTTTATGGTGAAGAAAATGACGTGCCTTATGTTGAATCAATGAAGTTAGGTACACCTTCAAGTCCTTATGGTGCTAGTAAAGTGATGGTTGAGCGTGTGCTCGCTGATTTAGCGCTTTCTGATGAAAATTTTAGAGGCGTGTCCTTACGTTACTTCAACCCTATTGGTGCTCACGAAAGTGGTGAAATAGGAGAAGACCCGTCTGGTATCCCTAATAATTTATTACCCTATATCGCCCAAGTTGCGGTAGGGAAACGCGAAAAACTTAGCATTTACGGCGATGATTACCCTACCGATGATGGTAGCTGCGAGCGCGATTACTTACATGTAATGGATTTAGCTCAAGGACACGTTCAGGCGCTAAATTGGTTAAATCGCCATAATGAATTTAGAGGTGTTGAGTCTTTCAATTTAGGAACAGGAAACGGCGTTTCTGTCTTTGAAATAGTGACCGCATTTGAGAAAGCCATTAATAACGTTGTTCCATTTGAAGTATCACCAAGAAGAGCCGGTGATCTTCCTGCTTTTTGGGCAAATGCTAATAAAGCAAATGAAGAACTTAACTGGCAAGCAAGTCGAAGTTTAGATCAAATGATGATTGATACGTGGCGCTGGCAGTCAAACAATCCTAATGGATACTTAACTTGATGACAAAAGTGGAAACAGAACTGGAAACAGTTCTCCTTACTAATGACTATGGTATGTCGGTTGAAATCCTTAATTTTGGCGCAAGAATTAAGTCAATTAAGTTTCCGGTAAATTATACACCAACGGAAATGACGTTGGGCTATGTGTCGGTAGAAGAGTATTTAAAAGATGACTTTTACTTAGGTGCAACCTGTGGTCGAGTTTGTAATCGAATTGCAGGTGCAAAATTTCAGCTTGATGGGAAAGAGTATCAATTATCTCAAAATGACGGCGATAATTGCTTGCACGGTGGAAAGAGTAATTTCTCTTTTCGCTACTGGAAAATAGACCAGCAAACAGTCACTAAAACGTCGGTGACTTTATTACTGTTTTCTGAAGATGGTGATCAAGGCTTTCCTGGGACTGTTAATTTGTCTGTCACATACCAGTTAAGTGATGATAATCAATTAAGTATTCAGTACTTGGCTAATACAGATTTGGCCACGCCCATTAATTTAACCAATCATACCTATTTTAATTTGGGTGAAGAAGACGGGGAATGTTTGTTTTTACAAATAAAATCTTCAGCTTACTTAGAATCAAGTAATAATAATATTCCAACAGGAAATGTATTATCTGTTGAGGGAAATGATTATGATTTTAATGAACCAACAAATGTTGGTCGTAGACAAAGTACAACTTTAGACCATTCATTGCTCGAAAAACATGGCTATGATCATTGTTTCATTTTAGATGACTCTCCAATAGAACAATCTAAAGCGGTTCTTACGTCTTTACAGAATCAAGTAAGTTTATCTGTTTATACAGACCAACCAGCAATTCAGCTCTACACGGGTTTTTACTTAAACGGACCCTTTAAGTCATATCAAGGGTTATGTTTAGAAGCACAGAACCATACCGATGCAGATAACATTAAACATTTTCCGAGTAATGTTTTAAGACCTAATCAACAATACCAGCGAAGGATTGTTTATAAATTTTCGCATATATGACAAAGAGAGCTTTATCCTTCTCTGGTTATTATCTCACGTGAATGAGTTCATTTAAGTGATTCGATGGTCAGGTTCCTATATGCGGTATCGAGATGAATGATTGAAGTTGAAAACACAATGAAACGATATTATTTTTCAAAATGTTGAGTTTTCAACCTCCATCATAAGGCTCTAGTAATAGAAAACTAGATACCATTTGTTGGCATAGCTTCAAAAATATAGGAACAACATACTCGTTTCACAACACCTTCAATAAAACATATCACTTAAATACACTATGTGTAATTCTTTTATATATAGTAGCTCTCTTTGTTTTTCTCAGTGCCTTACTCCCTACTGTTGACGTAATGCACAGTTTTACATGGTTTTGTACAGGTGTTCGTTATCTTTTTGATTGGTTTATACTGCCTTTTATATAGATGTGTATTTAGAGAATATCTTTTTGGTGTACTATTTATATATAAAAATACATTAAAAGTATTGATCTTTATTATTGATAGTGCTTTAATCGATTTATAGTTTTTAACGTTCAAATACAAATCGTTTAATTAAGCTTATTTTATAAATAAGCTGCTGAACAAATGATTTAACAGTGCTTATTTAAGGTGTTTACAAATGATTAATAGACATTTTGTCTTATTGAATAAAACAGATAATATTTTTGTTTGTTGCAAACAATTGCTAGCTGGGGAATCAACAAACCTAGAAGACGTTGATGTTGCCATGATAGTTGATATCACTGTTGGTCATAAAATTGCCAGGAAAGCAATTTTGAAAGGTGAAAAAATTATTAAATATGGGGTGTCAATTGGCTCTGCCATTAAAGATATCGACTTTGGGGAACATGTTCATATGCACAATATTAAAAGTGATTATATCGCTAGTCATACTCGTCAAAGCAGAGTAGGGGAAGCGTAATGAAAGGTTTTTTAAGAGCAGATGGCCGAAAGGGTATTCGTAACATTGTTTTAGTAACCTACTTGGTCGAATGTGCTCATCATGTTGCTAGGGCAATTGTGAATGATAGCAATAGTGGCGATGTTCAACTCATTGGTTTTCCGGGTTGCTATCCTAATGGATACTCACTGAAAATTATGGAGGGGCTTTGTACCCATCCGAATGTAGCGGGTGTACTTATCGTTTCATTGGGATGTGAAGGTTTTAACCGTGAGCAACTTAGCAATACGATTAAAGCGAGCGGCCGAGACGTTGAAACATTAGTCATTCAAAAGTCAGGTGGCACTAAAAAAACGATTGCAGTTGGGCTAGAGCGAGTTAATGAATTATTAGTTACTGCACAGCAGACAGAAATAGTGCCTATGAAGATGAGTGAGTTAGTTGTTGGTACTATATGTGGTGGCTCAGATGGCACCAGTGGTATTGGTGCAAACCCAGCTGTTGGCCACTGTTTCGATAGACTAATTAAAGATGATGCTATTTGTATTTTTGAAGAAACAGGTGAATTGATTGGTTGTGAACAAATCATGGCAGAGCGTGCAATAACACCTGAGCTTGGCGTTGAAATCATGAAATCGGTTGAGAAAGCAGAGCATTACTATACGACAATGGGGTATGGAAGTTTTGCACCGGGCAATGCTGAAGGCGGTTTATCAACGCAAGAAGAAAAATCGATGGGCGCGTATGCAAAGTCGGGTAGCTCACAAATTCATGGCTTAATTAAACCCGGTGATATTCCCAGTCTTGGCGGTTTATATTTAATGGATGTTGTTCCAGATGGAGATCCACTATTTGGTTTCCCGAACATCGTTGATAGCGCTGAAATTATCGAAATGATCGCTTCTGGTTGTCACCTCACTTTATTTACTACAGGTCGTGGATCTGTAGTTGGCTCCGCTATATCTCCTGTCATTAAAGTTTGTGCAAACCCTGAAACTTATGAAAATTTGTCTGATGATATGGATGTAAATGCAGGTAAAGTTATTAATGGTGAAACAAGCGTACAACAATCTGGTGATGAAATTTATGACCTGGTGTGTAGAGTTTCTGCAGGTGAACAAACAAAGTCAGAAGAACTTGGTCATCAAGAATTTGTTATAACGTACAAAAAGTTTGAAGGTATTGGACCTTCATGTATGCCCACGATTAGATAGTTGAGTTTAGAGACCATGTTTAAAAAAAGACAAATAGGTAAAACTAAATTACAGGTAACTGAGTTAGGTTTTGGTGCGGCTACTTTTGGCAACCTTTATCGACCTATGACAGATGCAGATGCACAATCTAGTATTAAAAAAGCAATGGAATTAGGGCTTAATCAATTTGATACCGCGCCTTTCTATGGCTTTGGTTTAAGTGAACATCGAGTCGGAGATGCATTAAGAGAGTATGACTCGGCTGATTATATTTTATCAACAAAAGTTGGCAGAATTTTAACGCCGTGTGCTAAAGCGGAAGATAAATATGGTTTCTGCTCACCTATGCCGTTTGAGCCTGAATATGACTATTCATACGACGGTGTTATGCGTTCTTTTGAACACAGTATTCAACGACTTGGTTTATCAAAAATAGATATTTTGTATATGCATGACATTGGCCGTGCAACTCACGGTGATGATCATGAACGATTATTCAAAATTGCGATGGAAGGCGGTTATAAAGCCATGGATGAATTGCGTTCACAAGGATTAGTCTCAGCAATAGGATTAGGTGTTAATGAATATGAGGTGTGTGAACAAGCAATGGATCACGGCTACTTCGATTGTTTCTTGCTTGCAGGACGATATACCTTATTAGAACAAAAAGCACTGGAAAGCTTTCTACCTCGCTGTATAAAAGAAAACAGTTCAATTGTTTTGGGGGGGCCTTACAATTCAGGCATTTTAGCGACAGGTGTTCGCCGTGAAGGTGTCGTTCCGCATTATAACTATGAGCCAGCCAGCGAAAACATCATCAAAATGGTCGCCAAAATCGAAGATGTTTGCCAAGAATTTAATGTGCCACTAGCCGCTGCTGCATTACAGTTCCCTTTAGCACATCCTGCGGTTGTGAGTGTGATCCCTGGCTTGAGTTCAGCGAATCGCGTTGAAACAACCGTTGAGCAGATGAAGGTTAATATTCCAGCTGAATTTTGGCAAAAATTACAAGATGTTGGCATCTTGTATCCAGAGATTCCTGTGCCAACGGCAATTGGGAAGTAATGTATGAACCGTACTGATTCACATCAACACTTTTGGCAATTATCTCGCGGTGATTACTCTTGGTTAACACCAGAACTTGAAATGTTGTATCGAGATATTTTGCCAAGTGAACTTGCGCCAATCTTGGATAAAAATCGCGTCAACAAAACAATATTAGTTCAAGCGGCTACAACAATTGCTGAAACAGATTTTATGCTCAAATTAGCAAGTGAAAATGATTTTATTTCTGGGGTTGTTGGATGGGTTGATATGGCAAGTGAACAGGCACTTTCACAGCTTGAAGCGTTTAGCCAAAATGCTTATTTCAAAGGCATTAGGCCGATGATACAAGATATCGAAGATGCTCAGTGGATGCTTAAAGAAGAGCTTGCTCCAATTTTCGAATACTTAATCGCTAATAAATTAACGTTTGATGCCTTAGTTTTGCCTAAACACTTAGATGCTTTACATACTTTGTTGAAAAGATACCCAGATCTAAATGTTGTTATCGATCATGGTGCAAAACCAGAGATAACGAAAAATTCATCACCTCAATGGTTTGAGAAAATAGCGCTAATTGCCAATGAAACATCAGCATTTTGTAAATTGTCAGGCTTGGTAACAGAAGCGGGTGTTGACCCAAGTTTTGAACACCTAAGCCCTTATATGGAACATCTTCTCGTTTGTTTTGGTGCCGAGCGGCTCATGTGGGGGAGCGATTGGCCTGTTGTTAATTTATCGTCTGATTATTCAAAATGGATACAACAAGTAGAAAGGTTTGTTGAGCCATTAACAATAAAAGAACAGCAGTCAATTTGGTCTACAACGGCTGAAAAATTCTACGGCCTCGAATAAGCAATTTTAATGGTCCGTTTGGTATAACTAATAAAAGATAGGTTTTAATATGAGTAATAAATTGAATGACAAATTTGCACTAATCACGGGCGCTGGTAGCGGTATTGGTCAAAGTACTGCGCTCAAACTCGCTGAGCAAGGAGCTCATATTGTTATTGTCGATTTAAATGTTGAGGCAGCAAATACCACGAAAACACTCATCACTGAAGTGGGTGGAAAGGCAAGTACCTATCAATGTGACATTGCAAATAATGCGCAAGTTAAAGACGTTATAGGCGCGATTCTTAAAAAGCATGCCATTGATATATTAATTAACAATGCCGGTATCGCACATGTGGGGAATTTAGAAAATACCACAGAAGAAGATTTAGACCGAGTGTATAACGTTAATGTGAAGGGGGCATATAATATGATGTCTTCAATCATTAGTTCGATGAAAGAGCGTAAGTCAGGCGTTATTGTCAATATTGCCTCTATTGCTGCATCGGTTGGCATAGAAGACAGGTTTGCTTATTCAATGAGTAAGGGCGCGATTCTTACCATGACGTATTCAGTCGCTAGAGATTATATTGATCATGGCATACGTTGTAATTGTATATCTCCAGCGCGTGTTCATACGCCATTTGTTGATAATTTTATCGAGAAAAACTATCCAGATAATCAAGCCGAAGTATTCGATAAGTTATCTAAAAGCCAGCCAATTGGTCGCATGGGAACCGTAAATGAAATGGCGTCATTAATAAGCTTTTTATGCTCAGATGAGGCGGCTTTTATTACTGGCAGTAATATTCCTATTGATGGCGGATTCGTCACCTTAAACAATTAATTTCAGTAATGATAAAACTCCAATATAACTATAATAAGGTAAAATCATGAGTGATCCGTCTGTAACCCTTAATGATAACAAAGCTGTTCAAGGCATTAGTGTGCATACTACACCTGAAGTTGTACCTAAAGCATATCTTGTTTCTTTTATTTTAATTACGTTATGTTTCCCATTATGGGGCTTTGCCAACGATATCACTAATCCCTTAGTGAAAGCGTTTTCAAAAGTATTGCAAATGTCTGCAGCAGAAGGCACTTGGGTACAAGTTGCTTTCTATGGTGGTTATGGTGCTATGGCCATTCCTGCTGCCTTGTTTATTAAGAAGTTCTCTTATAAAGCCGGTTTGATACTCGGTTTAGGGTTTTATGCACTAGGTGCATTTTTATTTATTCCTGCCGCAGGCGCTCAAGCTTTTGCCCCGTTTTTATTGGCCTTCTTTGTGATGACATGTGGATTGTCGTTTTTAGAAACCAGTGCCAATCCTTATATACTTTCGATGGGACCAGCAGAAACGGCGACACAAAGATTAAACCTAGCACAAGCTTTCAATCCTGTAGGGTCATTATTAGGGATGTTTGTTGCCACACAATTTATTATACAAAAATTAAACCCCGCATCAGACGTTGAGCGCAGAGAATTAGCCGCGAGTGGTTCACAAAGCGCTTTAGATCAACTCTCTGTTATTACTGCGAATGATTTAGCTGTGATAAGAGACCCATATCTTGTCATTGGTGTTGTTGTAATTGTTGTTATGCTGATTATTGCTTTTAAGAAAATGCCGGTAACAGAAGAAAAATCTACAAACTTAGATGTTAAGGGGACGTTTCAGCGCTTAATGGCTAATCAAAATTACCGAGAAGGCGTGATCGCGCAAATGTTTTATGTTGGTGCACAAATTATGTGTTGGACCTTCATTATTCATTATGGCACTGAAGTATTTGTCAGCATGGGTTTAACAGAACAAGCAGCTGAAGCTAAATCACAGATGTTTAATATTTATGCCATGATCATTTTTTGCTTAAGTCGTTTTATCTGTACGTTTTTATTGAAGTATATCAACCCAGGTAAACTGCTAATGGTATTAGCAGCAGGTGGTATGTTATTTACTGCCGCGACTATTTTTCTTGATGGTTTAGCAGGTATGTATGCACTTGTCGGTATTTCAGCTTGTATGTCGTTAATGTTCCCGACTATTTATGGTATTGCCTTAACGGGTACGGGCGATGATGCGAAATTAGGCGCAGCAGGTCTTATTATGGCCATTGTTGGTGGTACTTTCTTGCCTATGGCACAGGCGTCAATTATTGATATGAAAATGGTTTTTGACGGTTTTTCAGCGACTAAAGCATCATTTATATTGCCGTTACTATGTTTTATTGTGATTGCTTTTTATGGCAAACGTTCACAACTGCATTTACCAAAATAAAATAGGTTAGCGATTTCATGACAACTCGACACTGTTTTGCCTTAGATCTTAAAGACGATTTTAAGCTTATTGAAGCGTATAAAAAACATCATCAAGCAGATCAAGTGTGGCCAGAAATAACGGCCAGTATTAAAGGGGCAGGTATTGAAGAACTTGATATTTATTTGGTTGGTAATCGCTTATTTATGATTATGGTTGTTAACGACAGTTTTTCGTTTGAAGCGAAACAATCGGTTGATTTAGCGGATCCTAAAGTTGTCGAATGGGAGCAGTTAATGTGGCAATTCCAACAACAATTACCTTGGGCTAAAGGTGATGAAAAATGGTTGTTGATGGATAACATTTTTACGCTTTAAAGCGACATCAAGACATGTAGCCATAAGGCTAGAAATTAGAATATTAAATATAGGAAAGAAAATGAAATTAATGAGAGTAGGTGAAGTTGGTCAAGAAAAACCAGCAATTTTAGATAGTGAAGGCAATATTAGAGACTTATCCGCACATGTCGCAGATATTGATGGCAGTTTATTTGCCAATAACAACGTAGCTGCAATTTCGACGTTAGATTTAAATACTTTACCGGTATTAGATAAGAATAGCCGAGTTGGTCCTGTAATTTCCAAGGTAGGTAAGTTTATTTGTGTTGGCTTAAATTATGCGGATCATGCCGCTGAATCTGGCATGGATGTGCCATCTGAACCGGTTTTATTTATGAAAGCGACATCTTCTATTATTGGCCCTAATGATACCGTGCTAATGCCGCCTAAATCTGAGAAGTCAGATTGGGAAGTAGAGTTAGGTGTCGTCATTGGCAAAGAAGCTAAATACGTATCTGAAGAAAATGCGTTAGATCATATTGCGGGCTATTGTGTGATTAACGACTTGTCTGAACGTGAATTTCAAATAGAGAAAGAAGGGCAGTGGTGTAAAGGTAAAGGTTGTGACACCTTTGGGCCAATTGGTCCTTATTTAGTGACTACCGATGAAATTACTGATTCTAATGAGTTAGATATTTGGTTAGAGCTCAATGGTGAACGCGTTCAAGATGGAAATACACGAACAATGGTCTACAAAGTGCCTTTTCTTATCTCATACATCAGCCAATTCATGAGCCTACAACCGGGTGATATTATTAGCACTGGCACACCTCCAGGGGTTGGTTTAGGTTTTAATCCACCTAAATATTTAAAAGAAGGCGATGTTATGCGCTTAGGTATTTCAGGATTGGGCGAGCAACAGCAAACTGTTGGGCGATACAAAGGCTAATAAGCAAAGCAAACAGACAAAGTAACTAAAAGAGAATGAACATGATTATTTCTGCTCCAACTGATTATCGCAATGCTGCCAAAAAGAAGCTGCCTCCTTTCTTATTTCACTATATTGATGGTGGCTCTTATAGTGAACGCACATTAGCACGTAATGTTGATGATTTAGCTGACATTGCGTTAAAGCAGCGGGTACTAAACAATATGTCTGAACTCAGTTTAGGTACTGAGCTTTTTGGCAAGAAACTAGCTCTTCCTATTGTGTTATCTCCTGTTGGTTTAACCGGTATGTATGCACGTAGAGGAGAAGTGCAATCGGCTAAAGCGGCAGAAAATAAAGGCATTCCTTTTACTTTATCGACAGTTTCTGTGTGTCCTATAGAAGAAGTGGCACCTGAAATTTCGCGTCCTATGTGGTTTCAGTTATATGTTCTTAAAGACCGAGGCTTCATGAAAAATGTCTTGGAACGCGCAAAAGCATCTGGGGTCACGACACTGGTGTTTACGGTTGATATGCCTACACCGGGCGCAAGGTATCGTGACATGCATTCGGGTATGAGTGGCTCTTTTGCTGCACCAAGACGAATATTACAGGCAATGCGTCATCCACAATGGGCATTTGATGTTGGCTTATTAGGCAAACCGCATGATTTAGGTAATGTGTCAGCTTACCGCGGTGAACAAACTAATTTAGCAGACTATATAGGCTGGTTAGGCGATAACTTTGACCCATCCATTTCTTGGAAAGATTTGGAATGGATCAGGGACATGTGGGATGGCACTATGGTTATTAAAGGTATTCTCGATGTTGAAGATGCCAAAGATGCGGTAAAATTTGGTGCAGACGGCATTGTTGTATCAAATCATGGTGGACGTCAATTAGACGGCGTACTATCTTCAACTAAGGCGCTACCCGCTATTGCTGATGCAGTGAAAGGAGATCTTAAAATTTTAGTCGACTCAGGTATTCGCTCAGGGCTTGACGTTGTTCGTATGCTTGCTTTGGGGGCTGATTGTACAATGTTAGGTCGCTCATATATCTATGCGTTAGCCGCGCAAGGACAACAAGGTGTTGAGAACTTGCTTGATATTTATGAAAAAGAAATGCAAGTTGCAATGACGTTGACAGGTGCGAAATGCATTGACGACTTAAATCGAAACTCGTTAATTGAATCACTTTAATTCAAAATAAATTATTATCTAACCCCTTTTGAAAAGTTAACGTAAAATATCTGCATTAACTTTTCTGTCTCATTTCTAAAAAACCTATGATAAAGATTAAAAACTTTGCGCATCCGCAGTTAACCATTAATCACTGGCAAGTAAATCAAAGTGAAAGTTGGTGTGTTTTAGGACGTAATGGTTCAGGAAAACAGTATTTAGATCAGCTTCTTACTGGAGAGCTAACTGGTGCTACCGCGGAGTTTTGTCAATTACCTCAAGTTAAAAAGGTGGCGTTAGTCTCGTTTGAAAGCCAACAACGTATTTATGAACATGAACTAAAAATAGATGCGACTAATTACACAGATTGCAACGACATCGGGACTAAAGCGAAAGACTTTTTACCTAAAAACAAACTATCAGATCCTTTGATTGCTGATTTTGGTCTGAGTCACCGACTAGAGTATGGTTACCGACAATTGAGCACAGGAGAGTCGCGTAAGCTTTTAATCTTACAAGCCATATTTAATGGTGTGGAATTGTTAATTTGTGACAATCCATTTGATAGTTTAGATGAGGTTTCATGCCTTGCTTTATCAAAAGCATTATCTCAATTGTCTAAAGAGGGTTCTAAAACTAATGTCACTGTTGTCTTGATGTTAAGTAATCGTCAAGATATTCCTGTTTGGTGTAGTAATATTGCCATTATTGAACGAAATCAACTCGATGTAATTGGTAAGCTGGAAAATGAAGAAACTAAACGCCAACTTGATGTTTTACTTAAGCCAACAGAAGATAATAGTGATTGGCCGATAGGTTTCAATCAGTACTCTGATTACCAGCATCCATTTTTAGTAAAGCTAAATAAAGGCAAAGTTCATTATAACGGACTGAATATCTTTGAAGGTTTAGATCTTAGTATCAAACCATTACAACATACCTTGATCACTGGCCGAAATGGCAGTGGTAAATCTACCTTAATGCAATTAATTACTGGAGATTGTACTCAGTGTTATAGCAATGATCTTCATATTCTAGGGCTTAAAAGAGGAACAGGCGAAAGTATTTGGGAATTGAAAAAACAGATGGGCATTGTTAGCTCCGAGTTACATAGACAATATCGCGTAAATGGTGATTTGCTTACGGTGATTCTGTCTGGTTTTTTTGACTCTATTGGTTTATATCAAAAACCAGAACGTCATCATATTGAATTAGCGCGGCAATGGCTAAAGAAGCTCGACTTACTTGCCTACCAAAACACACCATTTCAACAGCTAAGTTATGGTGAACAGCGACTCGCATTAATTGCTCGAGCATTGGTGAAATCACCACTTTTATTGATTTTAGATGAGCCAACTCAGGGATTAGATGAACTGAATCGACATAGAGTGCTAAATTTTATAGAGCATTTAGCCGAGCAAAAATACAGTACCATGCTCTTGGTTAGTCATCGAAAAGATGAACATTTATCATTATTTAAGCAACATATTAATCTGTAATAGGTTGCTTATAATAATGGATATTAGGGAATGCCGATAAACGTATTCCTAATAGATTGGTATAATGGTTAGCTATCTAAACCATGAACACAACGTAGTAAGGTTGTTTCAGCAGATTGTAAATGTCTTTCCATACTCATAATTGCACCAGCGGTATTATGAGTTACAAGATTATTTAATATATCTATGTGTTCATCAATAGCGTTAGTAAAACGTTCAAGTTCACCTGTTTTATCCCATTGATAATGATAATGACAAACAAAAGAGACAATATCGTAAAATTGGTTGGTAAAGCGATTGTTTGAACTTTTCTTAATGGCATAATGCAGTGCTTTGTCTAAATCAGGAAATTCTAAATAGCGATTTTCCATATCCGCTCTAACGGCTTTATGTTGAGCAAGTAACTCTGTAAGTTCTTGCCAAACAGGATCATCTTTCGGTAAATTTAGTAATTCGGTAATAGCACGCATTTCAACCATTTGCCTAAATGACACTAATTCACGGGCAAAGTCTTCGTCAAACTTCACCATTTTCCAACGGCCGCGAGGTATCTTTTCAATTAAACCGTTATTCGAAAACTTAATTAGGAACTCTCGTACTGTTATGGTGGTGCAGCCGGAGTTCTTAGCAAGGCTCAATTCAGAGAATCGGTCACCAGGCAGTAACTTGCCGGTATTAATCAGGTCAAGGAAGTACTTTTCTATCTGAACATCTTTTGTTGAGTTCTTATCTTTAATATCATAGAAATCGTTTGCTGATGTTTTACGAAGGACTACTTTATTTGGTCCATCTCTTTTAATTAATCCGATAGCACATAAATGTTCTACACAGCCCCGAACAGTAGTACGACTGATACTTAATGATTTTGTAAGCTCAATATCATTTGCCATAATATTTTGCCCATCAGGAAGAGCATCTATATGTTGAAGCATACGATTTATTGATTGTTTAAATAGATAGGTTTTATCGCTCAAGCCTACATTCCTTACTAAGTATTATGAGAGTGTATTTTATAACTAAGTTTACAGGTATCTAGTTAAATATCTACGGTTTTTGGATGATAACGATACTTTTTAGTTAATCATACAGGTTTTGTATATGTAATGTTAAGTGCAGAAATTCTTTTCTTTGTAATGTAAAGGATTGTAAATGTACTTGTTGTATTTATATATACAATTTAACATTGTATCACTGAAAATGTTACTCTCTACGCTGGAACGAAATACTCTTTTTTATGAGATATATAAAATTTTGCCTGATATTAATTTTATCTGGTTGTGCCCAACAAAAGGATGTTGTCGTTGAAAATATCGACTTCTCAACTTCATTCATAGATAAAGGGGACAGTAAACTTGATATTCGCTGGTGGCATAGCTTCAAGAATGAAGAATTAACGCGACTGGTTGCTCAAGGCCTTCAAGAAAATATAACACTGAAAGCACGTGATTTAAGATTGAAAAGCAGCGCAATCAACACCAAAATTGCCGGTGCTGATCTTTATCCTACACTGAACCTAAACGGCACTACATCATCAAAGTTTGATGATTTTGGTGATGTTAATAGTGCGTCATTTGGGCTTAGTTCTAGCTGGGAGTTAGATTTGTGGGGAGGGCTTGAAGCCAGTGAGAATAGAGCGTATTGGGATCACCAAGGACAGTTAGCGTTATATCGTGGCCGTGCCAATTTAGTTGCCGGTAGTATTACTAATGCTTGGTTAGGTTTAATTTCTGAACAAGAGAAAAAACTTGTTTTAGCGGATCAATTTAAGCGTACTGAAGATGCGTTAAAAGTTATTACACGACGTTTCTCAATGGGAAAAAATTCAATAACGAATATTTGGCAGCAACAAAAATTACTCAAGTCAATTGAAGTACAGCAGTCAAAAAATCATGCCGATTTAACTCTCTATCAGCAAACATTATCATTGTGGTTAGGTGTACAAACCAATGCATTAACGACTGGCGATCAACATGTGTTACCCCTATTGCCAGAATTACCCGATCTAGGTGTTCCTGCTCAGGTGCTAAAATACCGTCCCGACGTTGAACAAGCTTTCGCTAAAATTAAAGCTGCCAATGAGTCACTCGCTATTGCTATATCAAACCAATATCCTCGAATTACCTTAAGAGCTAATTATTCAACTTCAAAAAATTCAGTCAATGATTTGTTTGATGATTGGGCAGGTAATCTCATTGCATCCCTTGCTTTGCCGCTGTTTGATAGTGGCGAAAGAAAATTTGTTGTTGAGAAGCGCAAGCTAGAGTTAAAAGCACTTATCTTTGACTATCAACAAGTGTGGTTAGAAGCGCTTGCATCAGTGAATCAAGTGCTTATTAATGAAGCGCAATTGTTGAAAGTAACAAAAAACTTGGCTTCACAATTAGATTTAGCAAAACGCACGCAAAAACTAACTACGATCAAGTATTTAAATGGTAAAACGAATTATTTAAATTTATTGAAAGCACAAGAAAGTATTTTAGTTTTAGAAAGGCAATATATAGATGCGAATAAGAAAGTGGCGACGAATAGAGTCTTGTTATATCGAGAATTAAGTCATGGCGATTTTTCTTCGATAAGTCAGTCCAACAATAAAAATGACACGAATACCATTACCCAAGGAAACCATTCTTAATGCGTCGCTTTTTAGATAAAAGTAAATTATTACCACTCTTTTTTGTTATTTCAGGCTTAGTGCTCGGTTATTATATTGTGCAGTCAGGACAACAAAAACCAGCGAATTTTCAAAAACACAAATCTAAAAAACTACGTACGGTTCAAACCACACCGCTTGTTAAAGGCTCGGTTGTGCCTTTTTGGAATACGTCTGGTTTCGTTTCACCTGCAGAGTCTGTAAAAGTATTTGCACGAGTTTCAGGAAATATAGCGTCAATTAATCCAAAGGCGACACCTGGTGGGGTATTAAAAAAAGGACAGTGGCTAGCAAAACTCGAAACGATAGATTTTGAACTTGCACTTAAATCACAGAAAGCTCAACTTACACAGGCAAACGCTAGCTTTTCTCTTGAACAAGCAGATCAAGCGTTAGCAAAAGAAGAGCTATTATTTATTGAACATAGCATTGGCCATAACGATGTTCTTAATATTGATGAGTCACTCGTTTTACGTAAACCTCAATTAACAATGGCTAAAGCTAAAGTGTCAATTGCAAAAAATAACGTTGAAAAAGCTGAGCTTAATTTGTCACGAACAACCGTTTTTATGCCCTTTGAAGGCAAAATAATCAGTAAGGGAGTGGGAGTAAGCAGTAAAGTTTCAACGAACACTTCTTTGTTTTCTGTCGCTAATACCGATGTTTATTGGCTTGAAGTTAAAATTCCTCATAAATTTTTGTCCTTGTTTGATAAACAACAATTAGTGGATGTTTTTCAAGAGCGTTTATGGGGAAACAGTAAAACACGTCAGGCAAGATTTGTTTCAATTTTACCCGAGTTAGATAACAAAGATAGACAGATAAAGGTGCTATTAGCCATTGATAATCCACAACGCGAAAACTCAACTCAACCACAGGTTTTTATTAACGATTTTTTAAATGTGAAATTGAAAGGAAAGCCGATAGAAAATGCTTGGACAATTAAGCATTCATGGTTACAACCAGATAATACTATTTGGGTAGTAGACAAAAACAAAACGTTACAAAAAAGGGTTGTAGAAGTTTTATTTAAAGGACGAGATGTTATTTATGTTCGTACTGAAATTCAGCAGGGGGATAGGGCATTAGCGGAAAAACCAGGTATAGCGAGTGTAGGTTTACCCGTAAGGATCCGAAAAAACTTATCAAGTTCAAAAAGAGAAAGTAGTGGTAAAAAACCTCATGATAAAGCACATAAAAAGGGCATGAGTAAAGCGTTAAAAAAAAACAAGGGATTAACTGATGCAGGCTAATCAAGTTAACTCATTTAATCCAATTACTTGGATGATTAACCATAAAGTTGCTCCACACTTGTTGATGCTTGCGTTGATTTTTGGCGGCTTGGTTATGTCTTTTGTAATCCGTAAAGAATACATGCCTGAAACCTCTAGAGATACTGTTTCTGTACGTGTTACTTATCCAGGAGCTGCGCCAAGTGAGATTGAAGTGGGTATTGCTGTACCTGTAGAGGCAGCCCTTTATAGCCTAAACGGTGTCAGTAAAATTGATACGTTTATTGGTACCGGCTGGATGAGAGTCAGAGCTGAGTTAGAAGCTGGCGCGACACCACAAAAAGTTTACCAAGATGCTCAACAAGCGGTTAATCGAATTTCTTCTTTTCCCTCTGGAATGGAACGACCTTCAGTAAAGCTAGATACTCGCATTGCTGATGTGATGGAACTTATTGTTCATGCCGACTTAGATCGATTCGCCTTAAAGCGTTTAACAGAGCAAATACGCGATCGTATTTTACAATCTCCTTATATTTCACAAGTGAAACTCAGGGGGATACCCAAAGAAGAAATACATGTTGAAGTAGCGCAAACTGACCTACAAGCTTATGGTCTCACATTAAGTAATATTGCCTCAAAGTTAAAAAAGAATGTTGTTGAAAAGTCAGCAGGAAAAATAAAAGCAGATAACGGTGATATTATTGTTTCGGTTGATCAACGAGAATTTTGGGCAGAAGATCTCGCTAATGTTCCGTTAATTTCTGACAAATCAGGTGACCAATTACGTTTAGGTGATATAGCAAATGTTACGGAAGGGTTTGCCGACACGCGTGATTTGGTCACCTATAATGGACAGTTGTCGGCACAATTAAATATTTATCGTATGGGAGAGCAAACTCCTTCAGAAATAGCGGATGCTATCGAGAAAATGTGGCCTGAAATATTAGCGATGCTGCCACCAAATGCAGGTGTATCAATCGTTGATGACGATGCAAAAAATTATCAAAAACGCTTAAGTTTATTACTCAGTAATGCCTTTGTTGGACTGCTACTGATTTTAATCATCATGAGTTTGTTTCTACAGTTTAAGTTGGCTTTTTGGGTGGTTGCAGGCATACCGAGCGCATTCTTAGGGGCGATGTTATTTCTGCCTAGTTTCGATGTATCAATTAACATGGTTTCCATGTTTGGTTTTATCGTGGCATTGGGCATTGTGGTGGATGATGCCATTATTGCCGGTGAAAACATTTACGCTCATACACAAGAAGGAATGTCGTTTCAAGACGCCGCAATAATAGGTGCGAATGAAGTTGCTAAGCCGCTTACATATGCGATTCTAACCAATATCGTTGCCTTTTTACCCTTGTTATTACTACCGGGCAGTATGAAGTTACTCTTTGGTGCTATCCCTATTGTTGTTGTATTGTGTTTTGCCGTTTCATGGGTTGAAGCATTATTTATTTTGCCGTCACACCTAGCCCATATCAACGATAAAAATCCGAGTAAAATTGAACAGAAATTTAAAAAAATTCAATATGCATGTAATACGTATCTCAATAATTTTATTGATGATGTATATTTTCATTTTCTTAATAAATGTTTGAAACGTCCAGCTTTAGTGTTGTCTATTGCCAGCTTTATTTTTTGCATCGTTATCGCGTATGCGTTTAGCGGGAAAATGGGCTTTAGTTTGTACCCCAAGTTAGATGGCCGCTGGGTAAAAGCGAATTATGAAATATCTGAAACGGCCACGGAGCAACAAGCAATTGTGCTTCGTAACCGATTAGAACGAAGCGCAGAATCGATGGTTCAAACTTATGAACTTGAAAGTAGTGTGGTTAGCACCCGCAGTATTATTCGTGACAACAGTGTCGAAGTTTCCTTACTCTTAGTTGAAAGTGAAGAGCGTGAACACTCAACAGGGCAAGTAAAAGAGTTTTGGCGAGAGCATGCCAAGCCTTTAGCTAAATTTGGTAAATTAAGGTTTAGTGGCGCACGACGTGGTTCAAGTGCCGTTGCCGCTGCGTCGTTAACTATTGAACTACGCCATAGTGATAGTAGTGTCCTTGTTCTAGCCGCTCAAGATGCCGTAGATTTTCTAGACAGCAATGAATACGTGGTTGCTACCGTTAATTCTATGGAAGAAGGAAAACCCCAATGGAAGCTTACGCTAAATGAAAATGGTCGTTCTCTTGGACTTGACGCAATAGATTTATCAGATCAAATGCGTGCATCTTTATATGGTGCTCGCGCTCAAAGACAACATCGTTTACGTAATCAGGTTACCACCTTAGTCCGCCTTCCTGAGTCTGAACGTGCAGACGTTAATAAAATAGAGTCAATGCTTGTTCGTACCAAATCAGGTGGTTATGCACCACTGGGCAGTGTTGCAACCATTAATAAAGTACTAGCGCCTGCCTTTATACTAAGGCGAAAAGGTCAGCGAGTTGAGAAGATTGGTGCAGAAATACTGCCACAAGAAAATATTCCTGCTGTTTCAAAAATGGTACAAGATTATTTAGTGCCTGAGCTTGAAGGGCGATACCCCGGAATTAAGGTGGTTTTTGGAGGAGATCAAGAAGAAATAGCCAACAGTGTTTCAAGATTAGAGCTAGGCACTTGGTTTGCCTTAGCGGGTATTTACATTTTACTCGCCATTGCTTTTCGAAGTTATTCTCAACCGTTAGTCATCATGGCGATTATTCCGTTTGGTGCTGTTGGGGCTATTTTAGGGCACATGGTTCTAGGATTTGGTTTAAGCGTGGTCAGTTTAATGGGCATGTTAGCGCTTGCCGGTGTGGTCGTTAATGACAGTTTGATTTTGGTTGAATATGCGAACAAAAAATTTGAAAAAGGCGCTTGTGCCCTTGATGCCATAAAAGAAGCATGTAGAAGAAGAATACGACCGATATTGTTGACTACGTTAACGACGTTTTTTGGTTTAGCACCTATGGTATTTGAAACGTCACGACAAGCTCAGTTTGTGGTGCCTATGGCAGTATCACTCGGTTTTGGTATTTTATTTACTACGCTGGTTTGTTTGTTGGTATTGCCATGTTTGTATCTTGTTATTAATAAAAAGACATCGGGTATTCAAAAAGAAGTGCCGGGTATTTTAAGTAAAGAAGTGTAAATAGGCTGTCGTTAGCTTTTCAATTATGAAATATTAATATTGTTCTTTTTTATCCTGTTTATATCAGCTAAAGGTGAAATATGTCTGAAAATTCAATGTCATCAACAATTATAAGTAAAGCAAATATAGCGGTGAACCGTTTTGGTTATGGTGCCAATGGTGATGAACTGGCGCAAGCCGAAAAAGATCCTAAAAAATGGATAAAATCGACATTACAGCCTATTTCTTTTAATGACAGCTTTCCCCATTCTAATGATATTTTAATTGAGCATGGAAAATATCAAAAAGAAAAGAAACGGAAAAAACAACAACAAAAGAAAAATAGGCAATCTACCAGTATGCAGGCTAATGGTATGCAAGCCAATGATATGAAATCAAATAAAGAGAAGCCTAAAAACTTTGCTCGCCTTGCACTTCGCAGTATGTCTATCGATACTTTAAAGCAAGCCATAAACTCATCTCATAGTGTTAGTTGGCGACTACTTGATTTTTTCTCAAATCATTTCAGTGTTACCGCTCACGGCCAATTAATGGTGGGGCTAGCTGCAACACTGGAAAGGGAGGCCATTGCACCACACTTGCTTGGTAATTTTGAGGATATGTTACTCGCCGTTGAGCAGCACCCAGCAATGATCATTTATCTTAATAATGAGAAATCGTTTGGCCCTAATTCAAGAATGGCAAAAAAGCACAAAAAAGGCCTAAACGAAAATCTTGCCCGAGAAATAATGGAATTGCATACCTTAGGTGTTGATGGCGGTTATAACCAAGCTGATGTTATTGAGTTAGCCAAAGGCATTACGGGTTGGAGTGTGAAAAGGCCAGGAAAAGAACACGGTGAAGGTTTTGTCTTTCGTGCTTATGGCCATGAACCAGGCAGTAGAAAGTTACTCGGTAAAAAATATAGCCAAAAAGGGTTAGCGCAAGGCAAACAGATGTTACGTGATTTAGCGATGAATCCTGCTACCGCTAAGTATATCTGTTATAAACTTGCTCATCATTTTGTTTCTCAAAAACCATCACCGGCACTGCTAAAATCGATGGAAGCGACTTGGTTGAAAACCCAAGGTAATATCAAAGCGGTTATGCATTGCTTATTTGATGCTGATGAAGCCTGGCTAAATACCGCTCAAAAATTCAAAGCTCCGAGAGAGTTTGTTATTTCCACCCTGCGAGCTTTATCACTGAAAAAATTTAGAGACAAGGCGTTACTTTACACATTCACCAACTTGGGGCAGCAGCCATTTAATGCGGGCTCACCCGCAGGTTATAGTGACGGCGAACAAGACTGGCTAGGGGCAAGTGCATTGATGGCTCGTATTGATTGGTCAACCATGTTATCAGGCTATAACAAAAGAATAAATGCAGAAAAAGTGATGGATCAGTCAATAGGTAAAAGTGTCAGCCAGTTAACTTATAACTCGGTGATGAGAGCTGAAAGTCGTCAACAGGCATTGACCTTATTGTTAATGAGCCCTGAATTTCAACGGAGATAATGATGAAAAAAATTCAATTAAACGCTCAATTAAATTCTCAAGTCAAAAGTCAATTAGACCATCAAATCAATGGTGAAAGCTCAGGTGCTTTATCTCGACGTAAATTTATCAAAATGGCCAGTGCTAGCTTAGCGGTATTATCTTTTCCTGGTATATGCGTTACAGGTGTTAAAACCAAAAAATTAGCTAATGCTCCTAAAATAGTTTGGGTGTTGTTACGAGGTGCCTTAGATTCGCTTCATACGATAGTTCCAACATTTGATCCGCAATATAAATCATTGCGTCCTAAGCTTTCTACCAGTTTTAAATCGCCATTATTGCTTTTAGAAAAAGGCTTTGCTTTACATCCTTCACTCGTCAATTTACACCAGTGGTACGAAGCAAAACAACTAATGCCGATCGTTGCCGTATCGTCTGGTTATGACCGACGTTCTCATTTTGATGGTCAAGATTTTCTTGAAAGTGGCCTTGGCGAAATTGATCATGACAGCGGTTGGCTTGCCAGAGCGATTGATGTGAAAAATAAACGAGCCTTAGCTGTGGCCCGTTCAACTCCCATAAGTTTACGAAGTAGTGAGCAGGTAAATACGTGGTATCCATCTAACTTAAAAAGTGCAGATGATGATATTTATCAAGCATTAACCAAGCTGTATCAACATGATGAATTATTAAAAACAAACTTGGAAAATGGCCTAGAAATTCGAGGATTAGTAGGTGATGGAAAAGTTAAAAAGAAAAAAAGACAAGGACAATTTGTTGCGCTTAGCAAAGCTTGTGCTCAGTTGATGACTTCCGAGAAAAATGTAGATTGCGCGATGTTAGAATTAGGCGGTTGGGATACCCATAACAATCAAGCTAATCGATTAACGCAGAAACTTAGCGAATTAGATAAAGGTTTAGCTGAATTAAAAGTTGGCTTAGGTGAAGAGTGGGATAATACTGTGGTTATTATTGGCACAGAGTTTGGACGAACAGCAAAAGAAAATGGCACAGGTGGTACTGATCATGGCACTGGAAGCGCGTTATTTTTGGCTGGAGGGGCAGTTGATGGTGGTCAAATAAAAGGAGAATGGCCAGGGTTATCAAAATCAGCTTTATTTGAGCAACGTGATTTAATGCCAACAACTAATAGTTTTAGTTGGATAGCTAATATGCTTACCCAACATTGGGGTTTTTCAGAGCAAGAGTTATTACAAGTTTTTCCACAGGTTAAAGCGTATAATGAAAAGCTTGTTTTAGGTTAGGTTCTGTTGTTATATTTGTTCGCTGTTGAAAATACCTGATGCAGTTAAACGCTGGTAAAGTGATAACATTGGCTCAGCATTGGACGGCTATTAACGATGAAGCATTAAATGTCATTAGCCGCACAAGCGCATTACAAGTGTTGAGCTATACCACACAATCTATACCCATAAAGGAATTACAACCAGATTTAACGCACAATGAAGCACCACTTCGTTTAAGTGCTGCCAGTGCTAGTCTATTAATAGAACCAAAAATTAGAGAGCATATCCTAATTTTGGCAAGTCAAAGTCTCTAGCGCCCAGTAATTCACAATATGCATAGACCCATATTTTGGCGTTAGATGGGCTTGGAAAAAGTCAGGAAGTTATCAATAAATTAATAATAGCTTATCAAGATAGAACTCAACTAAAAGAGTTAGGTTCGTATCTCTCACAAAAATCAATAGATATTTAAAGGCCGATATGTAATGAATCAGCCTTTTTGTTTGGTATCCTATAGATTGCTAATTATTCCTGATAAGCTTGGCAAACACTGTTGTTATATCTTATTGAACTTGAATAAGTTTAATAAGATATGTACCTAAGTAATAATCATTCATTATATTACTAATCGATTGATTTTATGACTCCTCCTTAAATGGCTTATAGTATTTTACACCTCAGTCTAAACTTTATTATTTGTAAAACTTAGTGACATCAAATAATTCAACAACTTTTTCTGACTCTAAGCATATAAATCGCATCATTAAATTGGATTAAATTTTCTCCTGCTGAGATAGCGATATGGTAATCACCAGTCAGGAATGTTAAACCTGGCCAACAAGGCTTATGATTAGCATTATCCTATTCATCAAAGTCATATTAAACTTTGTTCCAAGAAACGTTACCTCACTCTTCAATAGCTTTATCCAAGCCAGATTGTCCTCAATCAATAATATTGTAACTTGCACAAACTGAGCATGCAGAATCAGACAACGTCAGGGATAAAATATTAGATCGCTAACTATTTACAATAGGGTTGAAAGTTCTAATGAGCCGCAGTTGTTTTTCCCCTTGGATACCCAGCAAATCTCAATAGTAGCAAGATTTGACGCTAGTGTTTTTTGCAGTAACGTTAAAGTTTCATCTGTTACCGCTGTCTCATTAAATGTAGTGATAATGTCACCTCGTTTAAGCCCTAATAATTCAGCGCCAGAGTCGATCGCGACATCATCTATATAGCCTCCTAGTAAATGAGGGTAAACTTGTAATCCACTTTTATCCATAAGGATCTGTATAGAAAATCGTTGGTTGGGTTTGATGAACAGTTGCTCATTGTCATAATCAAATACCAAATTAAATTGGCTTAGAATTTTATTGCCCATGACACCATTTACATTACTGATATTAGAAGATTCTTCATAAAACCCAGGGAAATTAGCAATTGAGTTAACGCCAAAGTTTATTGATTGGGTGTTTGCTATCATTGCTGACTCTCGACCTGACATGCCTTTTAAACTCGCATTATAAAAATGTTGAGGGGCAGATAGATTTTCAGAGCTGGATACATCAATTGACAATGCATCTGTATAGCCCGTGTCTAAAATCAATTTAACTCGAGCACTATTTCCTGAAGAGATCTTCAGGTTAGTGACTAAAGTAGGCATTCTTGATTCAATGTTCAATTCGAGTTTTTGCCATTCATCAGAAGTTAAGTCGGGCAAGTCACTCGTATCTCGATAGATGCTAACAATCATTCGTTCGTAATCAATTTCAAGAGGAAATCGTTGAAGAAAATCATATCCAATAACCCCATCAAAATATACTTCATCTAAACTTTTAAAAAATTGTGCACTATCAACAGGTAAGTACACAACAGATGCACCTTTGAGGGTTAAAGAACCAACAGTAATATCAGTATCTTTAACATTAAATGCTATTGAAGATTTACCATGTCCTGCGCCAGAAAGTGAAATAGGAAAAGATCGGTCTAATTCAATTTTTTTAGTGCGATGGCTTTCAAAAATAACAGTAGTCGCTGCTCCACTATCTAAAATAAAATTCAGTGGATGACCGCCATTAATACTTACCGGCATAATTATATGATCATTTAACAACTTAAAGGGCACACGAGCAATACGTGATTCATCTTTCCAAACTTTTTCCATCATTGCATTGCTGTACGATCTTTTAGCCATGCTGACGAGGTTGCAACCGGACATACTTATTGCAGACATGATAATTATCATCAACATAATGAGCTTATTTTTTGATGTAGTTAATATATTTCTAGATTCAATATTTTTAATTTTTTTCATATTTAGTAAAGAGTAAATATTCTTTTTTACTCTTCTCCTTTTAAGTTGTTTATAGCTTTAGGGTTAATTCTATTCATACGCCTTGCATTTCTTTTTATTATTGTAAACACAACATAATTCAAATTACAACGATAATTAATTATCGCTTTACAATAATTAATTGCTGTTGTATCTTTGTTGCGCAAGGTCGCTAATACAGTGAGTGACTAAGAAATTAACGATTACAACTGAGGATTTTAAAATGTTAGATAATATTAAAAAGTTAATAGCTATTTGTTTACTGACAATGGTAACGGCCTGTTCAATGAATGAAAGTAATATGAAAGATGTTACACAAGAAGAATTGATCACAATGACATTGAGTGCGAATAAACCAGTGATTGTTGACGTACGAACAAGAGAAGAATATAGCGCAGGGCATATACCCCAAGCGATTAATATTCCTCATGATGAAGTTGAGGCGCGATTGTCAGAATTTAGACAAATAAAAGATCAAAACATCGTACTTTATTGCCGAAGTGGAGCACGAGCAGCGTATTCGTATGAAATTTTAGAAAAACACAAAATAAAAAATATTAATCACTTGATTGGTGACTACATTGCTTGGCAGGAAAAAAAACGTCCAGTAGCTAAAGAAGAATAAAACGAGTTGTCAAATATATTTTTTTTCAAAGTTTAAGAAACATTAAGGAAATCATTATGAAATTTTATAAGCAAGTTATTGTGGCATTAATATGTAGTGCGAGTTTTAACATTACCGCACAAGCAGCAGAGGCATTTAAATTGATCAACAAACAGGTAAGTGAAAACTTTTATTTAATTACTTCAAATAATAAAAGTAACATTACTCATGTTGGGGTAGTCGTAGGAGAAAATGGCATTTTGTTAGTTGATTCATATTTTGAGTCTAAAGCTGAGGATTTGTATAAAGCGATTAAAGAGATATCAGATAAACCGCTTAAGTATGTTATCAATACTCACTCTCATCCTGATCATGCTGGGGGTAATAAATACTTTGCAGAACAAGGAGCTGTGATTATTTCTCAGGACAACTCTCGATTTAGTGAAGCCTACGGACAGCTGCGTTTTAAAGACTCTATTAAGATCGATCTTGGAAATGAAGTCATGACGGCAGCTCATGTTGTGTCCCATACTTACGATGATGCAATTATATATTTAGAAGAAAGCAATGTTATTTTTATGGGAGACAACCTGTCTACTCATACTTTTTTATCTATTGGTGAAAAAGGGCTTGCTGGACATTTACAAGCATTTGATACCGCTATTTCTATGGCTAATGATGAGACTATAGTTATTCCAGCGCATGCCGCATTTAACGATGCAGGCGTCTCTACACTAAAAAAGAAAGATTTATACGCCTATAAAGTAAAGTTTACTGCTTGGGTTGATAGATTAAAGAAGTTGCATAATAGCGATACTAGTGTTGCTAATATGGTAAAGGATGAGGAATTGAGAGCACATACATTAGCAATTGCCGTTGATGGTCATAAAGATTCGGGTCGTAAAATGATTGAAGGTCCAGGTTTTGAACAAACTATAGGTATCGCGATAAAAGCTCTTTTTTCTAAAAAACATAACTTGTCAGAAATACAGTTGAATAAATATGTTGGAACCTTTGAGTCGACCAGTGGCCATAAAACCGAAATAACAACCAATAATGGAAAATTGTTTATACGAGAATATGGTCAATTCCTTGCTGAGTTATTACCTTTAACCGAGGAAAAGTTTTTATTAAAGGGCTACTTCTATGGTATCGGTGAAGGTAAAGAAATGATTGATTTTGAATTAAACAATGCAGGGATAGCAATAGCGCTTACTCCTAGTATAAATAACGAAAGTCCGTGGAAATCACAATTTAATATAGAGAGAAGAGCAAAGCTTTAGCATAAACTTCATCCCTTGTAGTTAATATTACCATTTCAATTATAATTTATAATTCTTCAAAGATGTTGTGTCCTGCATCCTTGAAGAACTAGAGTGTATGGACATTACGAGTATAGAATTATGAAATCATTACGTGCAGTAGCAACGGGCATAGTTCTTGCCCTAATCGTTTATTTGGCTATAAATGAACAATATACCGATACTGTGTTATTTATGATCGGTATTGGCATCGGGATAACTTTATTTAAAGGGATGTTTGGTTTTGCCAGTGCATACCGTAAAGCACTAGAAAATAGAGATATGAATGGTGTTTTAGCACAAATAGCAATGTTAGCATTTGCAACATTATTATTTGCGCCAATATTAGCGCTAGGTTTTGTTTATGACCACGAAGTTATAGGTGCTGTTGCTCCATTGGGTGTAGCGCTTGCTTTTGGTGCATTTCTTTTTGGGATTGGAATGCAGCTGAGTGGGACTTGTGCTTCAGGCAGTCTGTTTGTTGCTGCTGGGGGAAATGTTAGAACGATATTAGTCTTAGTCTGTTTTTGTTTAGGCGCTTTTTTGGGGAGTTTACATTTATCAACATGGCAAGCATTGCCAAGCACGGAAGCGTTTGTTTTAGCCGATGAGTTTGGTTGGGAGAAGGCTTTACCCATTCAATTATCTATTTTAGCAGTTATGTTTTTTGTATTTAGTTTGATACACAAAGGAGCAGGCCGACCGTTATGGTGGTCAAAGAAGATGAGTTTTAACGACTTTATCTACGGTCGCTGGCCTTTAATGTTAACGGCAGGCTTACTTGCTATATTTAGTTGGTTAATATTACTCGTTGCTGGCCATCCTTGGTCAATAACCTGGGCGTTTTCTCTTTGGGGTGCAAAAGCTGCAACATTATTAGGATGGGATCCAAAGGATAGTGTTTTTTGGTCTGGAGAGTTTCAACTTAATGCCTTGCAACAACCTCTATTAACAGACGATACGTCAATTACTAATATCGGCATTTTTTGTGGGGCGTTTTTAGCTGCATGCATAGCGAATAACTTTAAATTTACGTATCAAGTGTCATTAAAAACAAACCTTACAGCTATAATGTCTGGAATATTAATGGGTTATGGCGCTAGGTTAGCCTCTGGCTGCAATATAGGCGCATTTTTTGGCGGTATTAGTTCTACCAGTATGCATGGTTGGTTATGGATAGCGTTAGCAATCCCTGGTTGTTGGATCGGAATCAAAATAAATAAAATGATAAATTAATGAAAGGAATAAAAATGAATTATAAACAGCAGATTATTATTGTATTGTTATTTTTAACAACATCATTCATTACTGCAGCAAACAACATCTCTCAAGCACAATTACAAAAATTGCTTCTAGAGCAAAATAAATTGATTTTGATTGATGTTCGAACGGTTAATGAGTTTAGTAGCGGGCATATTCCCGGAGCGATTAACATACCGCACTCACAGTTAGCTAAACGATTAAATGAATTAACTGGTATGCAAGAGAGTCAAATAGTCCTTTATTGTAAAACAGGAACTCGAGCCAATATTGCTAAAAAAATATTGACAAAAAAGGGTTATAAAAATCTCGACCATTTAATCGGAGATTATTCTGCCTGGAAGAAAAATAAACTCCCAATTGAAGGTGATAAAAATAATACCCCCACGGTTGGTAATCCTTGCTCAATTAGGTAAATTATCTAAAGCATAGATTTAATGTTATGAATATATTAGTTATTAAAGTGTAAAGGCTTGTGTGCGTGTCGTTAAAATAGGCTTATTATGTTACCATCTGAAAAATTTATAAAGAACACACTTATGAAAACTAAATTACAAAATATTAGCGCTATATTGCGTTGGCTAGTTATTTTAACCATTAGTATTCTACTCATATATAGTGCTTACAATTATTTTACAAAGGGGATAGTAACTTTTGGTACAGATCCTCGAACTTTCAATTTATTGTGGCAAAATCCAAATGCAAATAGGACAATATTGACCCTGTTTTTATTGCCATCAATCATACTTGTTTTATCTTTTGGATATTGGTTACAAAAGTTGCTATTTTTATTTCATAAAGGTGATTTTTTTACTGAAGACAATATTCACTGTTTTTTGTGGTTAGTATGGCTAAACTTTGCTGCCGGAATATATGGTGTTTTTGGTCCAGCATTACTTGGTTCATATGGACATGATATAGATCCTACCGTTTATCCAAAATTTATTTTTGAAATTATAAGTATCCTCACCATGGTTTTATTAGTAGCAATAGCACATCTGATGAAGGCAGCTAGGCAAATTGAACTAGAGAATAAAGAATTTATATGATGGATATAATAGTTAATTTAGATGTAATGATGGCTATACGTAAAGTTAGCTCTAAAGAGCTAGCTAAAGCTATCGATATAACAGAAGCAAATCTATCTTTACTGAAAAGAGGTAAAGTTAAAGGTGTAAGGTTTGAAACACTTGCGGCTATTTGTAATTACCTTGATTGCCAGCCTGGTGATCTTTTAGCTTTTGAAAATAAAACCTAATTATTGCATTCTCTATGCAAAGTAATCAGTTACAGTAATCATGTTTAAATATATGTTTATTTTGTTCATCGTTTTTAATTGTTTTTTAGTTGGTGCGACTAAAGAAACAACCGAATTACCATTGGATTTAAAAACAGAACATCAGCAATTCATAGATAAACATTGGCAACAACCTATCATTATTTCTTCATCTCTAAAAGATCATGAACTTGCGCCAGAAACATGTGGAAAATGTCATAAAAGTCAATATGATGACTGGAGTACTAGTCTTCATTCTAAAGCTATGGGAGCAGGTGTTATAGGGCAAATAAAGCAATATGACCTGGCTGAATTACAGAAACAAAAATGTCTGACGTGTCATGCGCCATTGTTACGACAAAGCGTATTGTTTGCAAATAAAGAAAAGAGCAACTCGGCACACAGTCTAGATCAACAAGGAGTAATTTGTGCTGCATGTCATATAAGAGATAAAACTTGGTATGGACCATTACCAATCAATAACTCTCTAAGTGAAACACCACCATTAAAAAGTTTACACCCTAAAAAAAGCAAAAAATTGGCTTTTGAGTCAGCAACGTTTTGTGTGAGCTGTCACCAATTTGAATCAACGGGAAATAAACTTGAAGGTAAACTATTACAGAATACATACTCTGAATGGTTGGATAGTCAGTTTTCAGTAGCGAATGTAACTTGTCAAAATTGTCATATGCCGGCGAGAAAACATCTTTGGCAAGGCATACACTCAAAAGAAATGGTACTTAAAGGATTGAGTATTAACACACGATTAGTTAGCTCACCCCCAGATCATTTATCTGCCATAATGACTGTTGAAAATACGGGAGTTGGTCATTATTTTCCTACATATATTACACCAAGAGTTCTTCTTAAAGCTTATCAAGTGAACAGTGACGAAGAGATTATTGAAGACAGCGTATTAGAGTTTGAAGTTATGAGGTCAGTATCCCTAGATTTAAGTATAGAGTTTTTTGACACACGTATTAAACCTGGTGAGAAAGAAATTTTTACTTATCAAAACTCTATATTTAAAAATGCTAAAAAGTTAGTTTTTAACATCATCGTAGAGCCGGACTATTTTTATCGTAATGCATTTAAAACCATGCTTTCACAACCTAGCAACGCTACAAATAATGCCCATCAATATAATATGAAAGATTTACGGTTCGCACTAAAGAAAACTGAAACGTCTTCATATTTATTGTATTCAAAGCAGTTTAATCTTTTATAAACTTTTATGTGTATTACTAAAACTATCTCGGTAGCAAAGGCTCTATCAACATAACAACGTTGCTGTTTAATCGGTCTTTGAGAAATTTTAACGAATAAACACTTGTTAATGCGAGAATAGGTTTAATTCATGAGATAAGTCGAAATTGTGATGCTGATTGATGTCGGAATATCGTATTACGATTTGATATACAGGAACTATCGAGTATTTAGGATAGAACTTAAGGTAGCATAGCTAAATAAAAAACACTTCAATTATACTTTTTAGTGCTAATTCAGATGTAAGCTATAGATCTTAAATTTCTGGTGCTGCTATTGGTCTGTGACCTGATCAACTAAACCACGTTATGGTTAATAGGTTACTATTTTTCACACTCCCCACACTCTTATTTTTTAGCCTGAGCAAATCACCGAATATTGCGGTACAGAAAACATTTTTATGATGATTAACTCACATCATACGCTAGTAAATAATTTAATCGTTTGCTCTGTCACAGTGTAATCTTGGTTGTCTTTTATAGTGTATTTATGGGTTATCAAGGTCTAGATTAGTGTATCAATCAATATATGGTGTTTATTCTTTACAAAGGTCAAATTCTACGTTAGTTTAAAGCTATAAACTATTGCAGACTTTTAATGACTGAAATTCAAATAAGAAGTTATTAATGTTAGTTACACAAGATAGAGGTAATTTAATGAATTTCTCGGGCATTATTATAAAAAACAATTCTACGGGTAGGATTTTCACCTCTTTTATTACTCTACTGTTTTTCACACTAGTTAGCGGATGCGTGGAACGACAAGATACTGTTGAATCAAATAAGCCGTTAAACGTACTATTTATCTTAACTGATGACCAAGCACCAGATACCGTTTCTGCCTTTGGAAATGCCAATATAAATACACCAAGTATTGATAGCTTAGCAAAACAGGGCATGCGTTTTAGTCATGTGTTTAATCAAGGTGCATGGTCTGGCGCTGTATGTTTACCTAGCAGACAAATGATTAACACGGGTCGTCACTTATACCGAACTGGTTTAGATGCTCGTGGTGCTAACAACCCAATGTTTGCAGCAAAACATGCAACGTTTGGTGAAACGTTTAAAAAATCAGGTTATGACACTTTTCAAACAGGCAAATGGCATTTGTCATTAGATGTATGGCGCCGCAGCTTTACACACGGCATCGCAATACACGAAAACGGTATGTCCCGTCATGAAAAGGGCGGTCATTGGGATGCTGAATTTACTGACTTTGATGCAAACAAAGCAGGCGATGACGCTTTCACTCGCTACAAAGGTGGTAAACATACCAGTGAAGTTGTTGCAGATGCAGCGGTTGATTTTATTGCAGAGCGTAAGAATAGTGACAAGCCCTTTATGATGTATGTTGGTTTTTTAGCACCACATGATCCACTACATGCACCAGATGAATACTTAGCGCGCTACCCTGAAAATACTATGCAATTGCCTGAAAACTTTAAAAAGTATCATCCGTTTGATCAAGGTGATTATTACCTTCGAGATGAAGTATTGGCTGGCTTTCCACGTTCAGGCAAAGAAATAAAAGGCAAAATCAGTAAATATTACGCGATGATAGAGCATACCGATGCACAAATTGGTCGTATTTTAAAACAGCTTAAAGACTCTGGTCAGGCTGAAAATACAGTTATTATTTATACCTCAGATCACGGCTTAGCTATGGGGCGTCATGGTTTGATGGGGAAGCAAAACCAGTATGACCATAGTGTACGTGCACCATTTATTGTTAAAGGCCCTAATATCCCAGCAGGAAAAACTGCAGCGGGTATGTTTTATTTAAACAGTGTCTTCCCAACTGCAGTAGAACTTGCTGGTTTAACTATTCCTGCCAGTGTTGATGCACCCAGTATTGTACCGTTAATTAATGGTGAAAAAGACGTTGCCTTTGACACTATTTTTGGTGCTTATCGACATTTTCAACGCATGGTGCGTAGCCAAGATTACAAACTTATTTATTATCCAATGATTAAACGTACTCAGTTATTTGACATGAAAGTTGATCCGCTAGAAATGCATGATTTAAGTGCGTTGCCTGAGCATACTCAGCGTATTGAAAACATGATGGCAGAATTGGCTCGTTGGCAACAAACAGTAGAAGACCCACTTGATTTATCAGCACCCGAAGCGAGTTACAGTGCCTTTTTACAACTGACTTGGGATTAACTCAGCATGACCTTTACCTTAAAAATATCAAAAAACATCGTTGAGCCATTAAATAATCAAATCATCAAGGCAAGTGTTATGCAAAAGAGTATAAGTAAAACAACGTTAACGCACTCACTAACATTCGCTGCCGTGTTACCTGTGTTAACAGCCGGTCTTTTTGTCAGTGAAGTTGCCGCTATTGGGCCTGAAAATAAAGAGCTTGCTGCCAGTAATCTACGTGCAAAACAGCCTAATATTGTTGTTATTATGTCTGATGATCATGCGGCTAATGCCATATCAAGTTACCAAGGCAGGTTATCATCTGTTTTTAAAACCCCTAATATTGATAGATTAGCCACTAACGGTGTGCGCTTTAATGGCATGTACGCTAATAACTCAATTTGTACACCGAGTCGTGCAGCCATTTTAACTGGGCAATACAGTCATATTAACGGCGTTAAAACTCTTGCTGATCCACTTGATAGAAATAAAGATAATGTTGCCAAGCAACTGCAATCAGCCGGTTATCAAACGGCTATTGTTGGTAAGTGGCATTTGAAAACCCAGCCATCAGGTTTTGATTATTACAATGTTTTGCCAAACCAAGGGGAATATTTTGATCCTAAGTTAAAAGAAGTTGGCAAAAAATGGCAAAACGGTAAAAAAGGCGGTGAAGTTCATCTAGGTTATGTAACAGATGTAATTACTGATGTTAGTCTAAATTGGTTAAACAAACGTGATGAAAATAAGCCGTTTATGTTAATGATCAATCATAAAGCCCCGCATGGTTTATGGAAACCAGCCAAACGTCATGAAAAATTTTTGGCTGATGTGAAAATTCCTGAACCGAAAAGCTTATATAACCGTGGTAAACATGGGCCAACCAATGCTGTAATTATTGATGGTAAAGCGGGTCAACAGTTTGGCTCGTCTGTTTCTCGTCGTATGGAAGGCCGTGGTCTGGTTACTCGTATGTTAAATAAAGACTGGCCAACAGGTCCGCTTGAACTTGATAACTACGATTGGAATACCGTGGTTTCTGCGGCTTATCAAAAATATCTAAAAGATTATTTACGTACTATAAAAGCGGTTGATGAAAATGTAGGCCGAGTATTAGATTACCTCGATGTTAATGGCTTAACAGAGAATACTGTAATTATTTATACTTCTGATCAAGGCATGATGTTAGGTGAGCATGATTATTATGACAAGCGTTGGATATATGAAGAATCTATTCAAATGCCATTTTTAGTGCAAGCGCCTAAGTCGCAGTCAAAAGATACCAAATCATCAAAAGGCAAAGTAAGTGACGAACTGTTTTTAAATATTGATATTGCGCCAACCTTGCTTGATTTGGCTGGTGTGAAAACACCAAAGGCGATGCAAGGGCAAAGTTTTAAAGCCGCTTTTTCAAAACCTGAAACGACTAAAGGCAGGGATGCTATCTATTATCGTTATTGGTTACATATGGCACATCATACTATCCCAGCGCACTATGGTCTTCGTACTAAAACCCATAAATTAGCGTTTTTCTATGGATTACCGCTAGATGCTACTGGTGCAATGCCAGCAGCAACTCCACCATATTGGGAACTGTATGACTTAGCTAACGATCCAAAAGAGATGAACAA
>Ga0209396_1000760_pt1 | contig 37111 bp, 30 predicted proteins | sample GOMGulsemesocosm_6_FD_184638 | JGI IMG/M metagenome (GOLD analysis project Ga0209396, IMG submission 184638) | Methane-oxidizing microbial communities from mesocosms in the Gulf of Mexico - GOM8C Gulf of Mexico (SPAdes) (version 2) | ecosystem: Environmental > Aquatic > Marine > Cold seeps...
CAGATAAATTGAGATAAGAAAAAGCTTCGGCGCTATCAGTTTCAACTGTGTTTTGGATCATGCCGTAATCGAAAACGATACCATACGTCAGCGTAGCGTAAAAAATTAATGATGAGATTATAACCGCAACGATAAGTATAGGTTTTAACGTCGTTTTTATTGAAAAAAGACCAATTATCAGAGTCACTAAACAAAATAAAAAAAAAGGAACTGAAAATAGAAAACCAAGATTGTATTTTTCAAGTGAGGTAATGGCATCTATCGTTTTGTTTAAAAAAGGAAAATTGAAGATTAAGGTTATATAGGCACCAACGGCGATGAGTAGTTGATTTGCGGTTAACTGAATTTTCTTAATATGGGGCACTACTAAATTCATTCTATAAAACCTTATTACGATTATATTTCTGAAGGCTATTTGAAATATTTAAAACACTCTTAATAGCCTCTAATACACTTAATGAGTTTGTATTTTGGGTGTTGATGTCAACCGTTGAATATCTTTCGAGGATTAACGTAAGAATATAAGTTTTGATGAGTGCTATATGGTAAGAAAGATAAAAGCAATGACTTATAAATCAACATCACTAATATTAAATTCTTAAACTTAAGGGAAACTTAAATAAAACTTAAAATTTGTTAATTAGGTCTTCAACAGTTGAAAAAATCTAATAATAAAGTCATGTGATGGTGTTTTATAATGAGTCTCGGCCGTTCGATGAATTAATTGAGAAAAGAATGAATTATGACCCTGTTAGCTCTTGAAGGCATTTGTGCTGAGAAAGAATGCTGATTGGTTTAATATAAAATTTTATTTATAAGCTTTTGATGCCTTGTTCAATATGAAGTCATAACATTCGGGTTACGACTTCATATTATTTTTACATTAACTCTTTGACGATTAGATGCTTTGAAATTAAGAGAGTTTACTATTTACCTTTTCGAATATAGAGATTGCCGCTATAACTGATCAACGATAGCTCCTGACCACCACCATTTACTTTTGCCTGTAATGTGCCGCCGATAACTATTTTTTGTTTATTGCCTTTGTTGTTCTTCTTTACTTTATCAATAGTTGTAAACTCTTGTGTTAAGCCTGAATACAACTCACCTTGATAAGTTTGTACATTAACATTAGCTGCAATATTTTTAGGCAAAGTTATGTCAACATTGCCGGTATAACTTGTTAATGAAGATGGATTCTTCTTGTCAAAATCACTGAAACTCACGACAATATCAGTACTTGCTGTTTCGGCAACTATGGGGCCAGAAATTCCAGAGGCCGTAATACTACCCTGGTAAGACTCTACCTCAATACTTCCTTGGGTGTTCTTAATGTTAATATCGCCACCTTGGTATACGTTAATATCAAGTGATGAAGTCAATGGTACTTTTACAGTTAAATTAACATGTTGGTTTATCGATTCACTAGAGATTTCTACTTCGTTGTTATCTTCTTCAATGTCTAAGCGCATCATCGACTTATTCACCACATGTAGACCTTCGGTTGAGCGCGATTTACTTTTATGTTTATCTAACGCTCGTTTCATTTGCTTGTTAATTTTTTGACCCAATTTATCCTCTTGTTTGGCCTCTGAGATATCTGCAATAATTTCTATTGTTTTACCGTTATAACCTTCTACTGTAACGGTGCCGTTATATAACTCAATTTCTAATGACGCTGGTTTACTTGGATCTGATAACGTTAAACTATATTTTTTTTCTGCTCCATAAACCAGTGTTGAGCTAAGTGTTAATATTGCTAGGGCTGTGGTAACTAAATTCTTTTTCATCGTTTTAATATATGTCGTGTTCATAAGGTATTCTCCAAAATTCTGTTAAGCTATTGTTGTTAAACAAACCATGTTAAATAAAAGTTGTCGATAATTGTGCTAGCAGGAAGTCTCGTACTTCAGGTTTTACTTGTTGTTGATTGATTTTATTTTTTAATAATGTTCGAGTGTGGTTATTACCATTGGAGAGTAATAATCGATATAATTCAATCTGCACCATTACATTTGGCTCCACTTCGGTAAGTGCTAATAGACGTTGTTCGGATGACGTTGGCAATGTGCTAGTAGTTAAGGTATTAATGATTGCTAGTCTTACTGCTGTTGACTTGTCATGTTCTAGTAAGTCGATCAATTGCTGTAATAAAGCAGGATCAGTCAAGTCCGATTGCTTGCTATAAGCAACACCCGTAAGCCTTTCGCTGGCAGAGCTTTTTTGCAGCATTGACACTGCTAACATCGTACTGAGTGACGACACTTCTTTTTTTAGCCCATGAAAAGCGAGTTCTTGATCTGTAGATGTCTTTGGTGATGATAAATTAAATCCAACGACAAAAACAAAACCTAACGTAGCAAACTGCAGTAACGGGCTAGGGGAAAACCAGTGTTGTAGTCTATCAAAAAATGATATTTTGGTTTCTTGTGTACTGGTAGATTTTTTCTCCGTTGTATCTATAGTTGTATGTTGAACTGCTTGCGCAGTAGATAGCATTTGATAGAAATTGGCGTCAAGCTGCGACGATGGTTGTTCTAACTTAAATGTTTTGTTTTGCCAAAATTGTTCAATAAATGATAGTTCCTGTGCTAGTTCAGGATGTTGCTCTATATAAGTTTCCATCTCGGGTATTATCTGAATATCGTTATTATCATCAGCATGATTGGCTAGGGAGTTTATTTTCCAATCGAGTACTTCTTTATGATTCATGTGCTGATCCTCCTGTGAGTTGTTGATAATTATCTTGTAAAATACTTATTGCTTTACGCATTCGAGCCTTTAATGTATTTAAATTACAATCAAGTAGACTGGCAATCTCTTGATAATTTAATTGTTGAAAACGGCTCAAAATAATAATTTCTCTATGCTCTCTAGGCAGTGTTTCAAGTGATTTAGTAAATAACATTTGCTGCTGATCAAGTTCAACATCTTCTGTCAGGGTAAACTCTGTGGCTATCTCTTGTTCATCAATATCACAATGTTGGTTTTGAGAGTTATTTTTACGGTAATGATCTGCTCGGGTATTGCGAGCAATACCATACATCCAGCTTTTAAAGCTACTGCTACCTTGAAAGCTTGTGCGATAAGCAAGAATACGCATAAAGGTTTCCTGTACTAAATCTTCACTTAGTGCTCGTTGACTACCAGATCGTAAAAAGTAGTTGTAGAGTTGTACTTTATTGCTTTCAAATAAAATAGCTAACTTGTCGAGCCGTCCAGCTTTTACTTGAAACATCAATTCTTTTTCATCCGTCATGGATTCTTATTTCCTAATACAGCGGCTTTAGGCTGATTTGCTTTCGTTATCTATTAATACATCGATTAAGGTTAAAAGGTTGATATAAATTATAAAATATTTGGTGTTTATTTTTCTGGTAGTTGTTTGTTGTTTATTATCAATTGCTTACAGGTGATCTCTAATGCTTTTAAAAATTAAATAATGTGTTTTTTGTTAGTTAATTTATTCAATATGTTTGATTTTATTAATACATTATTACCTTATTGGTGATGCAAATAACGCTAATAAGGTTGAAAATATATTTATAGGTGGAGCATGGTTAAATAGGCAGCTGATAGTAATTTGTGAGTTTATATAGGTAATAACGCTGCCAGTATTAAAAGCACAATTTCAATTTTATTTGCAAGCTCTTAAGTCTAATTTAAGGTTGCTTTTATATGATATGACGTAACATATAAATTAAATAGATTACACTATGATTTTTTCAATCGACAAGTTAACGACATTTAAAAAAATGATTTTTTTATTCATTTTGTTAAGCACGTCTATGTATTTATATACTATAAATAACGAAACCGTTTTTGATTATAAAGAAAAGCAGATAAGCAATTCCCAAGCCGCCACATCTATTGCACCGCCAGATAATATTATTATATTTTTAATCGATGGCTTCGGATTTGAACACTTATCTTTAGCTGAGGTTCTTCAATTAAATGGTCAGCACATTGTTAAGGATTTTAAATCTGGATGGCACTCTAATCAAGCTGAACAAAGTTATTTAACCGACTCAGGTGCATCAGCAACCGCTCTTTCTACCGGTTATAGAACAGTAAATAAAGCAATAGGTGTTAATGCTAAAGGAGAACGTCTTAAAAATTTAATTGAAGTCGCTATTGAAAATGGTGTAAAAACGGGAATAGTTACAGACTCCTATTTTTGGGATGCTACCCCAGCTGCTTTTACAGCGCATGTTTCTAATCGAAATTTAGCAAAGGATATTATTCATCAACAAGCGATATCTAATATTGATTTGCTGATTGGTGAGATAGGTGATAAATCACCTTATTCAGAGAGTGAACTAAGTAATGTTTTTGGAGATAATTTTGTTATGTCGAGTTTGAATAATAAGACGAAATCTAAGCCTACGGCGATATTATTGCCCAATGAGCATTTTATCAATCAAAATGATCCTAGCTATTTTTCAAAAGTTGCTCAATATTCCATAGACTTTTTTGAAGAAAATTATAGTGAAAGGTTTTTGCTGATCCTAGAAACTGAGGAGGTTGATACTTCTTCGCATAAAAATGATAGCAGCAGACTTATTTCAGCGATTAATTCTATTAATCAGACATTAAGCGTATTAACAAATTATATTAAAAATCATCCAAACTCCTTGGTAATAGTAACCTCTGACCATGAAACAGGTGCATTGTCGCTTGTTAAATCTGGGGAGTCGATAAAAATAAAATGGTCATCAACAGGTCATTCTCGTAGTTTAGTGCCTATATTAACCATGGGAAAAAGTGCAGGGAAACTTGCCATACCCACAACAAATGATCAATTAGGCCAATTAATGCAGAAATTAATATAGCTGTTGCTCTCGTGCAATCGTTTTATAAAGAAAAGCCCGTTCATCTCTGAACGGGCTTTCTATTAGCACCAATATTTAATAAATACTTAAGCTAAAAGCCACACTGTTTTCCCTGATTTTTTTCTTTTAACCAAGTTTGTAATGGTGAAAAGTAATCAAGTACAGCAGTAGCATTCATTTGTTCACTACCTGTTAATACTTTATAGGCTTGTTGCCAAGGCTGACTTGAACCCATTTCTAACATGGTATTAAGTGCTGTTCCTGCTTCTTTACTGTTATAAATAGAGCAACGATGAATTGGGTCCGTATTACCAGAGATATCACACAAGGCTTTGTGAAATTCAAACTGTTGAATATGCGCTAGGAAATAACGAGAATACGGTACTCCACCTGGAACATGGTATTTAGCACCAGGGTCAAAAGCATTGGCATCACGAGCGATAGGAGCCGCTACGCCTTGGTATTTTTCACGCAGTTCCCACCAAGCGGTATTGTAATTTTCAGGCGTTACTTCACCTGAATATACTTTCCAACGCCATTGATCAACCATTAAGCCAAAGGGAATAAATGCTATTTTTTCTAATGCCATTTTCATTAATAAACCAATATCTTTTGATTCATCAGGTATGGTATCGATAAGGCCAATTTCTTTTAAGTATTTTGGCGTAACTGATAAGGCAATAGTATCGCCAATGGCTTCATGGAAACCATCGTTAGCACTATTTTGGAAATATACTGGCTGGTCTTTATAAGCGCGTTGATAAAAGTTATGGCCTAACTCATGATGAATAACGTTGAATTCTTCGCCTGTTTTTTGAATACACATTTTAATGCGTAAATCATCTTTTGAGTCCAGATCCCAAGCGGAAGCGTGACAAATTACATCGCGGTCTTCAGGTTTGGTAAATAATGAGCGTTGCCAAAATGTTTCAGGTAGTTCATCAAAACCTAGTGAGGTGAAAAATGCTTCAGCACCTTTAACCATTTGAATTTCATCGTAGTTATTTGTTTCAAGCTGCTTAGTAACGTCATATCCCGGATCTGCATCTTCTGGAGCAACCAAGTCATAGATATTCCCCCAAGATTGTGCCCACATATTACCCAGTAAGTGAGCCGGAATAGGTTGGTCTTGTGGTACTTTATCTTCACCATACTTTTCACCAAGTTCACTACGTACATAACAATGTAAATCATCATACAGTGGCTTTACTTGACCCCATAAACGGTCAAGTTCTTTAGCAAAATCATCTGCAGGCATATCATAATTTGAACGCCACATAGTTCCTAAGTCTTTATAACCTAATCCTTGTGCACCTTCGTTACCTAACTGTGCTTGGCGTTCAAATAATGGCTTCATTTCCGGGCTTATTTGGCGCCAACCTTGCCACATGTCGAGTAGTTCATCATAGTCGCGAGAGGTTGCCATTTTGGCGGTCATATCACCTAAACTTAGTTTCTCACCGGCTTTGGTTGTGTAAGTGCCTTTGCCATACATGCCACCTAACTCAGAGCCAATTTTGGCAAGTTCAGCTGATTTTGTACCATCTTGTGGCGCTGGCATGACTAAACTTTGTTTTAAAGTATTCAATTTTCTTCTTTGAGATGCTGAAACTTTTACATCATCAAATTTAGCGGCTTCCATGGCAAATCGAACACCAGCTTCAGTAGACTTTTGATCTGTTGCAGCAGAGAGTGCTGCAGTATCATCAGTGATGAAGTTTGAATATATCCATGCAGAACGTGAACCTTCAATATTTAAGGCAACCAGTTCTTTTTCAGTTGCTATTAAAAAGGTATCAACATCATTAGCGGTGAGTGTTTTAACAGTTTCAGTTTGTTGTATTGGTGCAGAAGTAGAAGGTTTATCGCATGCGGTTAAACTTGCCGCAATGATTATCGCTACACCTGTATATTTAAATGTTTTTAACATCATAGTATTATCATTATTTTTATTAATTATGTTGGGAGGGTAGTATATAAAAATGTTTGCACAGTACCAACGTTTTAACGAAAAAATACGTGTAATAGCAAAAAGTATAGAATTGGACTGTTAAATTTTAGGTAAAAAAAAGACTCAGGATGATTGACAGATCAGGCCATGAGTCGAGGGAGATGTTTCTCATGTTAATTTAGACTTCTTGTTTATTAGAAAGTTCATTTTAATATGAACTTATTTGTAGATTAATTTATTTATTATATAATTGATTGAAACAAAAGGATTAAATTTAGTTATATAAGGCTTTTATTTTTCAATACTTGACCTAGTTACCTGATGTACGTTATTTTAAACACCCGTTTAAACTGACTGTTTGATATTGACGGTTTGCAGATTGTTGAACAATAATTTATGAGTACAAAAAATAAGATTTTAGATGCTGCTGAGTATTTATTTGCCGATAAAGGTTTTAATGGCACGTCATTAAGAGAAATCACTAGCCAAGCTGAAGTTAATTTGGCTGCAGTTAATTATCATTTTGGCTCAAAGAAAGAATTAATTAAAGCTGTAATGTCTCGTTATATGAATGAGTTATCACCGCGTTTAGAATCATCATTACAAGTGTTATGCGATAATGAGCAAAAACCGACTTTAGTTGACGTTTTTTCTGCCTTCATTGAACCGTTGTTATCTTTAAATAAATATAAAGAAAATGGTACCAGTAACTTTTTACAGTTATTAGGAAGAGGGTATACTGATAGCCAAGGTTTTCTACGTTGGTTTTTAACAACTCAATACCCTAATGTGATTTCAAACTTTGTTACAGCAGTACAAAAGGCTTATCCTGAGCTAACACCAGAAGAAATGTTTTGGCGTCTGCATTTCACTATGGGGACTGTGGTTTTTACGATGTCATCAAGTGATGCATTAATCGATATCGCTGAAAGTGATTTTGATAAAAAAATGGATATTGCTGGCGTGATTAGACAAGTGATCCCTTATGTCGCTGCTGGTGTAGCCGCTCCGATCTCCCTTCCTCATTTGCTTTAAGTAAGTTAATCGTTTAAGAAATAAGCTGAAACTTATTGTTTATCGATAAAATTCAGATACCTACTTTGTTAATGTTACTAAATTATGTAGAGTAGCCCCATTATAAACAAAAGGTATGTGGTTATGGGGCCAATAATGTTGGATGTGCTTGGCACATCGTTAACACCAGAAGATAAAGAACTTTTACAGCACCCACTTGTCGGTGGACTCATTCTATTTACTCGAAACTTTGAGTCAGTAGCTCAAGTTTCCGCGTTAGTCTCAGACATTAGGCAAGTTACCCACGATAAGTTTTTAATAGCTGTCGATCATGAAGGTGGTCGTGTACAACGGTTCCGTGAGGGTTTTTCGCAAATACCTGCAATGGGCACACTTTGGACCATGACCAATGAAAACATGGTTGAAGCTCAAGCTTTGGCAATGCAATGTGGCGTGTTGATGGCACTTGAAGTACAAAGTATCGGTATAGATATTAGCTTTGCACCGGTTCTTGATGTTAATGGTATTAGTGCGGTTATTGGTGACCGTGGTTTTCACCAACAACCTGAACATGTTGCTATGTTAGCATCGTCTTTTATTGCCGGTATGCATCATGTAGGCATGAAAGCTACAGGTAAACACTTCCCTGGTCATGGCAGTGTGGCTGAAGATTCACATATTGCTTTACCCATTGATGTTCGTTCTCATTCAGAAGTTGAAGGTTTTGACTTGCTTCCTTTTAAAACGTTAATTGCTGCAGGGAAATTAGATGCATTAATGCCTGCCCATGTGATATTCCCCGATGTAGATAACAATGCCGTTGGCTTCTCGTCTTTGTGGTTAAAAGAAATATTACGTAAAAAGCTTGGTTTTGATGGGGTTATTTTTAGCGATGATCTATCTATGGAAGGAGCTGCACGTATTGGTGGTTATACTGAACGAGCAGAGGCGGCTCAACAAGCAGGGTGTGATATGTTGTTATTATGCAATAACAGAACAGGGTGTATTGAAGTTATTGACAATGCAAACATTGAAATTAATTCACAAAGTACATACCGGTTAAATAAACTACTTAAAATTCATGATTTAAATTATAAAAGTTTGGTAAATAATGTAGATTGGCAAGTTGCTAGTAAACTGTTGAATAGCTATTTATAAATGATTTTGATAAAAATAGCCCCTAATAAAGAGTAGATAAATGAAACTCACTAAACAAAGCTTTATTGTTATTGCACCAATCTTGTCAGTAATTTTCTATTTTATTCTATCATCGCTGGGCTTAGAACATAAACCATCAGCAGCAGCGGCTATTACGTTATTGACTGTTATTTGGTGGGTGACGGAAGCAATTCCAATTCCCGCAACCTCTTTAGTTCCCTTTGCGTTATTGCCTATGTTCGGCATTATCGATCATAAAGTGGTGGCGTCATCATTAGGTAGTCACGTTATTCTCTTGTTAATGGGAGCTTTTATTTTATCAAAAGCTATTGAGAAAAGTGGTGCTCATGAACGATTAGCTGTTTATATGGTACGACTTGTTGGTGTTTCAAGTGGTAAGCGTTTAGTACTTGGTTTTATGTTAGCTTCTGGCATTTTGAGTATGTGGATATCAAATACTGCGACTACCTTAATCATGTTACCAATAGCTTTAGCAATTTTAAAACATATTGATAACAAGGAATTAAAAGTAGCATTGATTCTCGGTATTGCTTATGCGGCAAGTGTTGGTGGAATTGGGACACCTATTGGCACGCCGCCAAATGTTATTTTTATGGGGATTTATGAAGAACAAACAGGTAAAGAGTTTGGTTTTCTTTCATGGATGAAAATAGGCATTCCCGTAGTTTTTTTGGCATTGCCAATCATGGCCTTATGGTTAACAAGAAATGTAAAGTTAGCCGATCGTATTGAATTACCTAAACTTGGACCGTGGCGAAGTGAAGAAACAAGAACACTATGGGTATTTGGTTTAACTGCTGTTGCTTGGATCACACGTAAAGAACCTTTTGGAGGTTGGAGCGAAGCATTAAATATTCCAATTGCAGGGGATAGTACCGTTGCACTATTTGCCGTTGTTGTGATGTTTTTAGTGCCAAACGGTAAAGGCTCTCGTTTACTTGATTGGGATACCGCTAAGACGATACCGTGGGGAATGTTACTATTATTTGCTGGCGGTATTGCGCTTGCAAAAGGATTTACGGCTTCAGGTTTAAGTCGTATTTTGGGCGAATGGCTAACATCGTTATCAAGTTTACCTCCTATTTTAATGATTTTAACTCTGTGTTTGGTAGTAACGTATTTAACTGAAATTACAAGTAATACGGCAACAGCAACTTTATTAATGCCGATATTGGCAGCAGCTGCAATAGCTTCAGGTATTGACCCTATGGTATTGATGATACCTGCAGCTATGTGTGCAAGTTGTGCTTTTATGTTACCTGTAGCCACTGCGCCTAATGCTATCGCTTTTGGTACGGGAGAAGTTGAAATAAAAGATATGGTAAAAGAAGGTGCAGTATTAAGTTTTATTATTTCTTGCTTAGTGGGTATTATTTGTTTCACGCTATTGTTGTAAATAAAAGGAAAGTAAGTATTCGAACTGAGTTCAACAATAACATGCCCTAAATGTGAACATAGTGAAAAATAAGTTATGCTAACTATAAGTTGAAATCGTATTATGACTGTAAATCATGTCATCAATTATTTAAACCATTAAAAGATGACTGTTGTGTTTTTGTTTGTATGCAACGATGCCATGCCCACCAATTCAAGAGGATAAAAAATGCTGTGAGTAAACTCATAGCATTTTTATTAAGGTTACGGACATTTTGTATATTTTAGAATGTTAGAGCATTCTTTTATCAAGTAAACGACTTAATAATACCAATGAAAAAAATGCGGTATAAATACCATAAACTACAATCATTATTTGTGGCATGGTATAGCCTAAAAATTGCCAATTGATATCACCACAATCACCTGTTGCTTCAAACAAGAAAGGTAGCCATTGATGTAAAGGTGCCCAACTTGGAAAATTAGGAACAAATTCACAGCTATATAAAAAAGATAAAGTTGCTGATTGAATTTCAACATGTTCCATGGCGATTAATAATCCCCAGATAGCACCTGTTCCCCATAAAATATAAGCAATTATCCTTGTGATAACAAAATTGTGTCCTATGCTTCCTACAATACCTGCAAAAAATAATCCCCAGATTGCCACTCGTTGATAAATGCACATAATGCATGGCGCCAACCCCATCATGTATTGAAAATACAATGCAGAAAGTTCAAGACCCAATGCGCTTATGGCGAGTAATTGCCAGGCTCTTGTACTTGTTGTTAAGCTACTTAAATATTTCACGAAATTTCCTATTTTTATTATACTTAGTTTTTCTTTAATAATGTGGTGATAAACCTCACATATGCGTTAATAACTTTTGATATTACTTGCCATGATGACGGTAGGTATGGTCAGTCTCAAACAATAACTATTTCCGTATATCCTATACATAAAAAGCGCCAGAGGCGCTTTTTAGTTTGTAACAGTTTTTATCGAGTACTTATCAAGTATTAATGACCAGAAGGCACTACAGTCGATGATTTATCGCTGTGATGAATAATACCTGCTTCATAAAAGTCTTTTGTAGTGTCACTAAGATGTCCGCTAGCAATTGCAATTAGTCCTACAATCGTTAAAACGATGGTATAAGGCAATGCCATAATAACCATGCGGCCATAAGATAAACGCACTAGTGGGGCGATAGCCGATGTTAACAAGAATAAGAATGCTGCTTGTCCGTTAGGTGTCGCTACACTTGGTAGGTTAGTCCCTGTGTTAATAGCAACAGCAAGTAAATCAAATTGATCGCGAGTTATTTGACCCGCGCTTAATGCTTTTTGAATTTCAGTAATATAAACGGTACCGACAAAAACATTATCACTCACCATAGATAACATACCATTCGCTAGATAAAACATAACGAGTTGCATATTTCCTTCATAGGTAAGTACCCAGTTAATGACAGGTGTAAATAGTTGTTGATCGATAATAACAGCAACGACGGCAAAAAATACGGCGAGAAGGGCTGTAAAAGGTAAGGCTTCTTCAAAAGCATGACCAATTTGATGTTCTTCAGTGACACCCGTAAATGAAGTCGCAAACACTATAACAGTTAAACCAATAAGACCAACAGGAGCGAGATGTAAAGCTAGACCAACGATTAACCATACCGCGATAACACCTTGCATGATGAGTTTTACATTGTCGCGTTTAGTACGTTTTTTACTTTCTTCTTCATCAAATTCTTTAAGTATTTTAAGTACATTTTCAGGAAGTTGTACCCCGTATCCAAACCATTTTAATTTTTCTAATAATACACAAGTTATCATACCTGAGAAAAATACCGGAATAGTAACAGGTGACATACGAATGGCAAACTCAATAAACTCCCAACCTGCTTGCTGGCCAATAATCAAGTTTTGTGGTTCACCTACAATAGTACATACTCCACCAAGAGCGGTACCAACACCTGCATGCATTAATAGATTACGTAAATATCCTCTAAATTGATCTAAATCATTACGGTTATAGTCAGGTAAGTCGTGATCATGACTATGATCATGATCATGATGTGTCTCTTTACCTGAAGCGACTTTATGGTAAACAGAATAAAACCCTATCGCGACACTAATTATGACAGCGATAACCGTTAAGGCATCTAAAAAGGCAGATAAAAAAGCACCTGAAAAACAAAATAATAATGAAACAATTGTTTTTGAACGAACTTTAGTGACTATTTTTGTAAACAAAAATAGTAAGAGGTTCTTCATGAAATAAATACCAGCAACCATAAAAATCAATAAAAGTATGACTTCAAAGTTAACGACCATTTCATGCATGACTTGTTTTGGAGAGGTCATGCCGATCATAACGGCTTCTATGGCGAGTAAACCACCAGGCTGTAGAGGGTAACATTTTAATGCCATTGCTAGAGTAAATATAAATTCAATAACAAGTGCCCAGCCAGCAGTGTAGGGATCAACTAGAAAAAATAAAATGGGATTTAAGACTAGGAAAGATATAATCGCCAGTTTGTACCACTCTGGAGAATTTCCTAAGAAGTTTTTATAAAACGCACTCATAAAAGATTGCTGCATAATTTGCCTTTTTTATTAGATGAATCGTTAAGTAAAATTAATTAATCGTTTGTTTTTTATTTGAAAATAATTTTTATTTTAAATATCAATATATGACAACAGTTTAAGCGCTATTATCTGTCTTGTAAATAATCATATGTGAGCTTTCTAATGGCTTGTGCCAATTATTTCTTCTGGTACAATCAGTTTTCATTATTTATATCCGAACTCTATGGAGCCTCATGGTAATTAAAGCGCATAGCCCAGCAGGATTTGCTGAGCAATATATTGTTGAATCTATTTGGAATGGTGGATTCCCTCCTGGTTCTATTTTGCCGGCGGAGCGCGAATTATCAGAGCTTATAGGTGTAACTAGGACTACCTTACGTGAAGTCTTACAACGTTTAGCTCGTGATGGTTGGTTAACGATTAAACACGGCAAACCGACAAAAGTGAATAACTTTTGGGATACATCTAGTTTAAATATATTAGAAACACTTGCACAATTAGACCAAGAAGGTATTCCTGATTTGGTTGATAATTTGTTGTCGGCAAGAACAAATATTAGCGCTATTTATGTACGTGGTGCATTGAAAAACAACCCAACGAAAGCAATTGAGTTATTAAGTGCCTATCATGATATTGATGATACGGGTGAGGCGTTTGCTGAATTTGACTATACCTTAAATAAAGAATTGGTGATAGCATCGGAAAATTCTATTTATTTATTAATACTTAATGGTTTTAGAGGGCTCTATTCTCGAATAGGTAATTTGTATTTTGCTCACCCTAAAGGTCGCGAAATATCACGTCACTATTATCAAAGTCTTATTGATTTAGCCAATGATGGTAAATTTGATGAAGCTGTATTTGCGGCACGTAAATACGGTGTTGAATCAGGAAAGCTTTGGTCAGAATTGAAAGATGATGTATTAAAAGAGCTTGCTGAATAATACCTTACTGTAAAAACAACCTTAAATAGCCTAATGATTGTTAGGCTGTTTTTTGTTCCTGGGGTGGGCATTGAGCAATGACTTCTGGTTCGTCCGCTGAATTATTCTGTACCAGTTTCACGTCAAATTTCCACAAATAATGCAAATGCTTTAATACTTCTTCTTTAGAGTCACCTAATGGTATGCCTTGATGAGGGGTATAAAGTAATGTTAGTGCCCGATCTCCTTCAACATTAGCACCAATGATTTGAATGTTGGACTCTAGGTTACTTAGATTATATTGATTAGAGAGTGCAGTACGGACTTTTTGATAACCTTGCTCATTATGTATTGCGCCAATTTCTAAATAACTTTCAGTTTCATCATCATGTATATGAAATAACTTAAAGTCCCTTATTAATTTAGGAGATAAAAATTGACTAATAAAACTTTCATCTTTGAAATTTTCCATTGCAAAATGTAGGGTATCAAGCCAATTACTTCCTGCAATATCTGGAAACCATTTTTTGTCCTCTTTAGTAGGGTGTTCGCAAATCCTCCTTATATCAATAAACATGTTAAAGCCAAGCGCATAGGGATTTATTCCTGAATAATATGGACTGTTATACTCAGGTTGTGCAACGACATTAGTATGATTGTGTAAAAATTCCAACATAAATTTATCTGTAACTAATCCTTCATCATATAGATGATTCAAAATGGTGTAATGCCAAAAACACGCCCAACCTTCATTCATAACTTGAGTTTGCTTTTGAGGATAAAAGTATTGAGATATTTTTCTGACGATTCTTACTATTTCTCTTTGCCAAGGTTTTAATAAAGGAGCATTTTTTTCGATAAAATAGAGAATGTTTTCTTGAGGTTCCGCTGGAAATTTAACTTTTATTTTTTTAAGGTCTTTATCTTGTACAGGGATCGTTCGCCATAATGAATTTACTTGAGACTGGAGATATGCTTCACGATTTTTTTGACGCTTAAGCTCCTCTTCAAGGGAAATTTTTTGTGGTCTTTTGTAGCGGTCAACGCCATGGTTCATTAACGCATGGCAAGCATCTAATGTTGCTTCAACATCACTAATGCCAAATTTATCTTCACAATTAGCAATATATGTTTTGGCAAAAAGCAGATAATCAATAATTGAACTTGCATCGGTCCAAGACTTAAATAGGTAATTCCCTTTAAAAAAGGAATTATGTCCGTAACATGCATGTGCCATAACTAAAGCTTGCATGGTCATTGAATTTTCTTCCATTAAATATGAAATACAAGGATCAGAGTTTATGACTATCTCATAGGCAAGACCCATTCTTCCTCTTTTATACGTCTGCTCTGTCTGAATGAATTTTTTACCAAAAGTCCAATGATTATAACCAATTGGCATGCCGACGCCGGCATAAGCATCCATCATTTGCTCCGCTGTAATCACCTCTATTTGATTCGTATAGGTATCTAAACGGTAATGCTGAGCAACACGTTCTATTTCTGTTTGATAAGACTCTAATAAAGAAAAAGTCCAATCAGAATTATCACTTAGTGGCTTACGTTTTTTCATATATCAATCTCTCTTATATACTACGCAGCCTGCTTAGTATTTTTTTTGAAAAGATCCCGAAACACTGGATATATATCATCTACACTCTTAATGTGGCGCATGGCAAAATGAGAATGAGTTTCAGCAACCTCTTCATACCTTTGCCAAAGAGTTTGATGAGCACGCTGCGTGATTTCTATATAGCTAAAATATCGGGCTTTGTTAAGAATATCTTTTTTGAGTAACATAGAGCAGCGAGGAGAGTCATCAGCCCAATTATCACCATCGGATGCTTGTGCTCCATAGATGTTCCAATCACTTGAGCTATAACGTTTGTTCATTATTTCGACCATTAGTTCTAGCGCACTTGAAGCGATTGTGCCCCCTGTTTCTTTTGAATAAAAAAACTCTTGTTCATCGACCTCTTTTGCTTGGGTATGATGTCTGATATACACCACATCAATGGTTTTATATGTGCGTGTTAGAAATAAATAAAGCAATACATAAAAGCGTTTGGCAATATCTTTAGTTGCTTGATCCATAGACCCTGAAACATCCATTAAACAGAACATCACGGCTTTTGATGTGGGCACAGCCTCTTTTTTGTAGTTTCTAAAGCGCAAATCAAAAGTATCAATAAAAGGAACTTTGGCTATTTTTTCTTTTAATTCTTTAATTTCACTTTTCAATCTTTTTTGCTGAGTAATATCATTAGGCTCATCTTTAACTAAAGCTAATAACTCTTCTTCAAGCGCTTTTAATCGTTTACGTTTTGTTGATGTCATTGCGATCCTACGCGCAATGGAGCCTTGCAGGGATTTTACTATGTCAATATTGCCTGGAACACCATCAGCACAATAACCACTGCGGACAGTTTTATATTCAACAAGTTTATCGAGTTGGGACTTTTCCAAATTGGGCAATGCTAAATCTTCAAATAATAAATCTAGGTATTCGTCCTTTGAGATAGAAAAAACAAAATCATCAGTACCTTCGCCAGAATCACTCGCTTCTCCTTGACCACTACCACCCGATCCTCCTTGTTGAGGTGGGCGTGCTATTTTATCACCTGGCGAAAATTGATCATTACCGGGATGAACTCTATCTTTTATTCCGCCAGCTCCTTGATGGAATACAGGTTCACTTAAATCTTTTTTGGGAATAACAATACTTTCACCATTATTAACATCGGTTACACCGCGTTGATTAATAGCATCAGCAACAGATTTCTTAATTTGGCTTTTATAACGACGTAAAAATCGCTGGCGATTTACAGTACTTTTATTTTTACTGTTTAGGCGTCGATCAATAAAGTTAGTCATATACCCTCTTTATACTAGCAGTTCACGATAATACTAATTAGTATCAAGGTAGAAGTTAAGAAGACTTTCTAACTCTCAAGTACCACTCTGATAACAGTCTGACTTGTTTTTGTGTATACCCTTTACTCATCATTCGCTCAACAAAATCATCGTGTTTTTGTTGATCGTCTGTTGACGTTTTTGTATTAAAGGAAATGACAGGTAACAAATCTTCAGTATTAGAGAACATTTTTTTCTCTATGACTGTTCTTAGTTTTTCATAACTTGTCCATGTTGGATTTTTACCGTTATTATTTGCTTTGGCGCGTAGTACAAAATTAACAATTTCATTACGGAAATCTTTGGGGTTACTAATACCGGCAGGCTTTTCAATTTTTTCCAATTCATTGTTCAATGCTTCACGATTAAATAGTTGACCGGTTTCGGCATCACGATATTCTTGATCTTGTATCCAGAAATCAGCATAGGTTACGTAACGATCAAAAATGTTTTGTCCGTATTCTGAATATGATTCCAAATAAGCTGTTTGAATCTCTTTACCGATAAACTCAATGTATTGTGTAGATAAATAACCTTTTATAAATTCTAGGTATCTTTCTGATAACTCTTGCGGTAACTGTTCTCGTTCAATTTGTTGTTCCAATACATAAAATAAATGTACGGGATTTGCTGCAACTTCTAAATGATCAAAGTTGAAGACTCGGGAAAGTATCTTAAAAGCAAAACGAGTAGATAAACCCGCCATACCTTCGTCGATACCGGCATAATCTCGATACTCTTGATAGGACTTGGCTTTAGGATCCGTATCTTTAAGACTCTCGCCATCGTAAACTCGCATTTTTGAATAAATACTAGAGTTCTCTGGATCTTTTAATCGGGACAAAACTGAAAATTGTGCCAGTATCTCTAGGGTATCTGGCGCACACTGCGCATTGTTTAACTCACTGTGTTCAAGGAGTTTTTGATAAATTTTTACTTCTTCAGAAATACGCATACAATAAGGTACTTTGACAATATAAACACGGTCTAAAAATGCTTCGTTATTTTTGTTATTTCGAAATGTTTGCCATTCCGACTCATTGGAGTGAGCTAATAAAATGCCATTAAAGGGCAGTGCAGATAAACCTTCGGTTGGATTATAATTACCTTCTTGAGTCGCTGTAAGTAATGGATGTAATACCTTAATGGGGGCTTTGAACATTTCTACAAATTCCATCATGCCTTGATTTGCACGACATAGTGCACCTGAATAACTATATGCGTCAGGATCATTTTGAGCGAAATGTTCTAGTTGCCTAATATCTACTTTACCTACTAACGCTGAAATATCTTGATTGTTGTCATCTCCAGGTTCTGTTTTAGCTATAGCGACTTGATCTAAAATTGAAGGGTAAAGCTTTACTACTTCAAATTTGGCAATATCGCCATTAAATTCATGCAATCGTTTGGCTGCCCATGGAGAGATAATGTTATTTAAATATCGAGCGGGAATATTGTATTCATCTTTTAATATTTTTCCGTCGGCATTTGCGTCAAATAAACAAAAAGGATGATCGTTAACAGGGCTACGTTTGCCATCGGCGCATAAAACATAAATGGGCTCTTTTTGCATTAATGCCTTTAATTTTTCTGCCAATGATGATTTACCACCACCAACGGGACCTAATAAATAGAGTATTTGTTTTTGTTCTTCTAACCCTTGAGAAGCATGAGTTAAATAAGCAACAATTTGTTCAATGGCATCTTCCATACCATAAAATTCTTTAAATGCAGGATATCTTGCGATAACGCGATTGGAAAATATACGACTCAAACTAGGTTCAGTTGAGGTGTCAATCATCTCTGGTTGGCCAATGGCGGTCAATAAGCGCTCGGCTGCACTTGCATAAGCTAATTTATCTTTTCTACAAATATCGAGAAACTCTTGAATTGTGAAGCGTTCTTCTTTTGCTTGATCATAGCGCGACTGATAGTGCTGGAAAATACTCATAGTAGCCTCCCAAAGAGCAGTTGAATTCATTCCTGAGCTGATAATCCATTTACTGGTAGTGGGGGATATTTATCAAACTCACTTAATAAAAAAGACCGATAAAGTCATAACTTTTTACCTAAAGAGTATTAAAACGTCGTACTTGTGGGCGTTTATCGCTAACAAGTTCACTCATATATTAATTTGGTAAGTTCTTAATTTGTGTTGCTATTATAAGCTTAGTTGCTTTTAAAAAAATAATGTAAAAATTCATAATTTTATTTATAAACAAAAATTGTTGTTAATCTTTAAAAGGTGTAATTGCCTGATGGAAATAAGTTTATATTGTTTGGAAGGTATAAAAAAACATCAGAGAATTTCTGATGTTTTTAGAATGCATAAATCAACAGAATTAGTTAAATGAGGATTTAATTAATTCTGCTCAGTATTTGTTATTAAGCGAAGTTTGCCGTAGCAAAATCCCAATTAGCTAAAGACCAAAACGCGGCCATATAACTTGGACGTAAATTACGGTAATCAATGTAATATGCATGTTCCCATAAATCTACAGTGATTAAAGGAGTAACACTATCGTCAGTAAGTGGCGTAGCAGCGTTAGAAGTGTTAACAATAGCAAGGCTACCATCAGCATTTTTAACTAACCAAGTCCAACTTGAACCAAAGTTATTTATTGCACTGTCAGTAAATTTAACTTTAAATTCAGCAAAAGAACCAAAGCTTGCATTAATTGCATCAGCTAAAGCGCCTGTAGGTTCATTACCACCATTAGGACTTAAGCTGTTCCAGTAAAACGTATGATTCCATATTTGCGCTGCATTATTAAATACACCAGCAGAAGATGTTTTTACGATGTCTTCTAATGATTTATTTTCAAACTCAGTACCTTCAATTAAACCGTTTAGTTTTACAACATAAGTATTGTGATGTTTACCATAATGGTACTCAAGTGTTTCTTCTGAGATATGAGGCGCTAAAGCATCTTTAGCGTAAGGTAGTGAAGGTAATTCAATAGCCATTTTTTTCTCCAAGCGTAAATATTATAATTTGTGATTATCGCACAAAATAGTTTGTTTTTTTGTAAAACCTAGTAAACTACTCAAGTATTATCAAAGATATTCTTATTAAGCAAAATATATAGGGCTTTTTTAAAGTTTATCAAGGTTTACAGATAAGTATTATTTTATTTATTAAAGTTTCATTGTATTAGCTAATTTATATTTTGTAATTTTTTATAAGTTGGTTAATACAATTAATATTAACTATTCTAGAGGTTGTCATGGACACTATTGAACGCATTAAGCAGCAAATTTCAGAGAATTCCATTTTGCTTTATATGAAAGGCTCTCCTAAATTACCAAATTGTGGTTTTTCATCTCAAGCATCACAAGCCTTAATTTCTTGTGATGAAAAATTTGCTTATGTTGATATTTTGCAAAATCCAGATATTAGAGCTGAACTTCCTAAATATGCAGATTGGCCGACGTTTCCACAATTATGGGTTGACGGTGAGTTAGTTGGTGGTTGTGACATTATTTTAGAAATGTTTCAACAAGGCGAGTTACAAACATTAGTGAAAGAATCTGCCGCTAAAAATAATTCAGAAGAAAATGCTTAATTGAAGTAGTTTATATAAATTAAGCAGTTGAATTTTAAATAAACACCACAATTATTAGTGGTGAATTTATAATAATACTTAAATGAATAATAACTAAGTATGAAACATTTTAAATATTGGAGAATAGAATGAGTGTATTAGTAGGACGTCCAGCACCAGATTTTACTGCAGCAGCAGTTTTAGGTAGTGGTGAAATTGTTGATAGCTATAACTTAACAGAAACAATTAAAGGTAAAAAAGCGGTAATATTTTTCTATCCTTTAGATTTCACTTTTGTATGTCCTTCTGAGCTTTTAGCTTTTGATCATCGTATTGAAGAGTTTCAAAGCCGTGGTGTTGAAGTTATTGGTGTTTCGATTGACTCTCAATTTTCTCATAACGCATGGCGTAATACTCCAGTAAATGAAGGTGGTATTGGTCCAGTACAATACACTTTAGTTGCTGACACTAAACATGAAATCTGTAAAGCATATGATGTTGAACATCCAGAAGCCGGTGTAGCATTTCGTGGTTCATTCTTAATTGATGAAGAAGGTAACGTTCGTCATCAAGTGGTTAACGATTTACCATTAGGACGTAATGTTGATGAAATGTTACGCATGGTTGATGCATTACAATTTCACCAAGAACATGGTGAAGTATGTCCTGCAGGTTGGAACAAAGGTGATAAAGGTATGACTGCATCTCCAGAAGGTGTTGCTTCGTATTTAACAGATAATGCAGATAAACTATAATATAGTCTTTATTTGTTTAATAAAAAAAACCGCGTAAGCGGTTTTTTTATGTCTAAAGATTAATAATTATTATGGTATTTGTTCTTTTTGGTATGCGAGAAATAGAATGAAAGTCTCACCAGTAAAGGAAATTTTTTTTAAAGCATCTACACTGATATTAAAGAACTTATTTTAATTGTATCAAATGAGTTAATAATCTACTCACGTATATTGCTCATTTGCTATCAGCATCAAGATTGGATTTTGTGTGAAATTTTCTGAACCACTTTATGAGAACTTACCTTTTATATATTTTGGCATAGGTGCTCTATTATTAACCTATGACAGGTCCTGGCTGATGATTATTTCTGCTGGATTATTTTATTGTGCGGGTAGTGTTACTTTAGTTGTTCGTTCATCTTATCGTCGTTTAGATGCGCATAAAAACAAAAAAAAATTCATTCCAGAAATTATTTATGAATATTTACCTTACCTCTATCACGGCTGCGCTATATTATTACTGCTAAAAACAACGACACCATTATTACATTTTTTAGCATTTATGTTGATGATTTTGGCACTTAGGAATTTGCTCTGTCGAAAAAACAACAGAGCTAAAAAACCTTCACTATTCTGAGTTTTTATCAATAATAGCTAATGGCCAACCACCAAGATTTTTCCATATATTGACAATATAACAAAATAGTTCTGCTGTTTTTTCAGTGTCATATAAAGCGGAATGTGCTTCATTATTATTAAATTCTATGCCTGCAGCTATACATGCTTTTGCTAATACTGTTTGCCCCAATGCCAATCCTGATAACGTTGTTGTATCAAAGCTGACAAAGGGATGGAAGGGAGAACGTTTAATTGAGCAACGTTCGGTTGCAGCATTAACAAAGCCAAGATCAAATGCGGCATTATGAGCTACCATTACAGCTCGTTGACAACCCGCTGCCTTCATTTTTTTACGAATAACTTTAAAAACACCCGTTAAAGCTGTTTTTTCATCCACAGCGCCACGTAAGGGGTTTGTTGGGTCTATTCCCGTAAATTCCAAAGCAGCTTTTTCCAAGTTTGCTCCTTCAAAGGGATCAACATTAAAATGTACAGTTTCATCAAGTGAAAATGTTCCGTCTTCTTCATTTAATGATAAAGTAGTAGCGGCAATTTCAAGCAGTGCATCTGTTTGAGCATTAAACCCTGCTGTTTCAACATCTACAACTACGGGAAAATATCCTCTAAACCTTTGTGCAAAAAGTGATTTACTATTAGCTGAATTAACTGAGGTATTTGAATTTTCTTCGGACATACTTTTCTTATACGATTTCTAGTGAGATGAATTATCGCAGAAAATTATTAAAAAAAGTAAAAGTGTTGTAATTATTTTCAAAGAATCCTGTGTTTTCATTAAATAGCTGTTAAAGTTATAGCAACTATTGCCGATAGTATTAACGTCACAAAACAATTAATATTATTTATGATGAAAAAATGTAGCTCTGCTTTTATTTTGTTTATCTTTGTCTGCCATGCTCATGCGGGTATAAGACAATATGGTGCTGATCTCGATAACTCGATATGGCAGCTTTCAAGTGACTCTCGTTTGGAATGTTCTCTTTCGCATCAAATTCCCAATTATGGTGAAGCCAAATTTTATAGTAAGGCTAATCGAAACTCTAATATGGAATTTGAGTTGGAGATGATGCGGCTCCCTGATACTTATTCTCTTGCTGAACTACGCTCTATAGCTCCTAAATGGCGTCCGGGTATAGCGGGGCGAACTATTGCAGACATGAAATTACATAAACAATTTTCACCAGGATTACCTAAGAAAATAGCATGGACTATGCTGAATGAGTTAGACCAAGGTATGAGTCCAACATTTTATTATAATGATTGGTATAGTGAAAACGAAAAAGTATCTGTAGGTCTATCTACCGCAAAATTTCGACGTGCTTATCAAAAGTTTATTGGCTGTGTTGGTAATCTACTAAATTATAGTTTTGATGATATTGCTTACACCGTTTTGAATTTTGAATTTGGTGGTGAACAATTTACTAAGTCTTCCAAAAGACGTATGGCAATGATCAGTGAGTATTTAAGTTTAGATCAATCAATGGATTTAGTATTGATCGATGCTTATACCGATAGTTATGGTGGACGTTGGACAAATCAAAAAACATCAGAAAAACGTGCTAATAAAATTCGTAGCTACTTTATTAAAAATGGCATAGACCCAAGTAGGATTGAGGCAAAAGGTTATGGTGAAAAACGCCATGTCGCATCAAATAGTACGGTTTTGGGGCGTGAAAAAAACCGCCGAGTAGTTATCCGTATGGATAAACCTTAGTCTTCTAGTTTTTAAAAAATTTATATATTATACAATAATAGTTGAATAGGCCTGTAGGTTGTCTTAATCTACAGGCCTATTTTTATGTATATTCTCAAAATTAGAGTTTAAACAAAGTCGGACATTACACTTTATGAAATTATTATCACATATTGTTGCTGCGCTTTTTATTTTGGTTAGCACGTCAATTTGGGCACAACAGCAAGATGCCTATACGTATGCTAACTATGACCAAGTGACTACTACCCATATTTATTTAGATCTTAATGTCGATTTTGACAAAAAATCATTAAGTGGTTTTGCCGAATTATCACTTAAATGGTTGAGTGATAAAACTCAACCTGTTTACTTGGACACGCGAGATCTAGTGATTCATAGAGTCATGGCACAAAATAACAGTGGTCGTTGGTCTGGGGTTACTTATGAATTAGCAAAAAGAGATGATGTACTAGGTTCCAAATTAACGATTAATACTAAGTTTAAAGCCAAAAAATTAAGAGTGTATTATCACTCTACAGAAAAAGCCTCAGGTTTACAGTGGCTATCACCTGAACAAACCGCTGGCAAAGTAAAACCCTTTATGTTTAGCCAGAATCAAGCCATACATGCCCGTTCTTGGATCCCCATTCAAGATACTCCTAGCGTAAGAGCAACATATAATGCACGTATAACTACAGATGAAGATTTATTAGCAGTAATGAGTGCAAATAACGTTCCTGATACCTCGCGCGATGGCGACTACTCGTTTGCAATGCCACAAGCGATACCATCCTATTTAATTGCTATTGGAGTTGGTGATTTAAAGTTTAAGGCGATGAGTGCACAAACGGGAATATATGCTGAAAAAAGCATCTTAGATGCTGCGGTTGCTGAATTTGATGATACACAAGTGATGATAGATGAGTCTGAAAAAATCTTTGGTCCTTACCGTTGGGGACGATATGACTTGTTAATTTTACCACCAAGCTTTCCTTTTGGTGGTATGGAGAACCCCCGTTTATCGTTTATTACACCAACCGTTATTGCTGGTGACAAAAGTCTCGTTAACTTGATTGCTCATGAACTTGCACATTCTTGGTCTGGAAATTTAGTGACCAATGAAAGTTGGAGAGATTTATGGTTAAACGAAGGTTTTACCAGTTATGTTGAAAACCGCATTATGGAGTCCGTTTTTGGCACAGAAAGAGCAATAATGGAACAGGCTTTAGGCGCTCAAGATCTTAATTATGAAATTGCTGAATTAGCTCCAGGAGATACGCAGCTGTATATCGATTTAAAAGGCAGAGATCCTGACGATGCTTTTTCAGGTGTCCCTTATGTAAAAGGACAGTTATTTTTAATGTATTTAGAAGAGAAATTTGGTCGTGAACGTTTTGACCCTTTTATTCTTAAATATTTTAATGACCATGCATTTGAAAGTTTAGGTACGGCAAATTTCATTCTTTATTTAAAAGAAAACTTAACACATAAATATCCTAATATTGTTAGTGATGAAGTGCTTAATGAATGGATTTATGAGCAAGGACTACCTAGTTATGTACCAAAACCAACATCCGATGCATTTACTATAATTGATAAAAATATTAACCAATTATTAGCAAACGAAATTCAATTAGCACAATTATCAACGGCAACATGGACTTTGCACGAATGGTTACATTTTATTAATAACCTGCCACTTGATATGACAACTGCATTAATGACTAAACTTGATGAAAGCTTTAAGTTAACACAAAGTAACAATGCAGAAATTGCTCATGCATGGTACTTATTGTCAATTAGAGTGGGTTATGAAACTGTTTATCCCGAAATGTCTAAGTATTTAGTTGCCATAGGTCGTCGTAAATTAATTGTACCTTTATATAAAGAATTAGCGGTAACAGCAAAAGGAAAGGCTTGGGCACAAGATGTTTATAAAAAAGCCCGTCCTGGCTATCATGGTTTAGCACAAGGCACTGTTGACGGAATATTAAATAAATAAACGTAAAATAGAGCAAATAAGGAGAGTCATTTTTGTCACAAAAATGGCTCTTTTTTTGTGTCTGAACAATAGTGATATTGAATAAGTGCTAACAATAATAATATGTATTTTTCAGCAAAACATATTATATGAAATAGACTCATTGCCATGATACACAAATTAGCTATTGCAACAAAAAAACTCATATTAAAAAACAGTAATATGATGAGGCTATAAAGTATTCGATCTCGTCTTAGTTACTTAAAAGAGTCTTTAAAATATCAACTTGTCTAACATTATCTTGTTGAGAAATAATAATACGAATGTTGTGTAAGTCACTGACGAATGTGAGTTCCAAACGTTCTCTTTTATATTCATTATTAAGTGGTTTTCCATAAATATTGCTATAGAAACCTATAATATCAACTTCTGAATGTGTAGTGAAATACCCTATTACAGCGGGGATTTCTTGATCAAATTGAGCGAATACTTTTGCATTATCCATCACATCGATTGATATTTTTTCTGATGCATTAATTTGAAAGCATGCACAAATAAAAAATGCCGATAATAATTTAATATTGAGTGTCATTATAAAATTCCTTGTTATCGTTAACTAAACTCTAGTTTCCTACAATAAATTGATCAAATTTTTTCAATTATTCATATCGTCAATAAGGTGCTCTCGATAATGATCTACCCATAAAGCGGTTGCACCACATATAGCCACCGGCATTACAATTAAGTTAACGATGGGGATTATAGAAAAAATGGCAGTAGTAATACCAAAACTATAACTTAAGCCTTTCCTTTGCTGTAATGCAGACTTCATTATTTTGAATGAAATTTTATGATTATCAAACGGATAGTCTTTGTACTGTATCGCCATCATCCAAGCAACAAATAAAAACCAAATAACTTGTCCAATAATAGGTAAAAATAACATAAGTAAGAAAAAGCCTACGGCTCTTGGTAAATAATAAGCCAATTTTTGCCATTCTCTGGTTAGCGTACGTGGAATATCTTTGATTACATCAGCAGGGCTACCACTTTGAATTGGTTTTCCTATTAATAATTCTTCGACTTTTTCTGACAATAAGCCATTAAACGGTGCGGCTAACCAATTGGCTGCAGTACTAAAAATGAATGAAAAGAATATTAATATGGTGGCAACGGCAAATGGCCATAATACAGTACTAAGCCACTCGAGCGAGCTGGGCAACCATTGTGTTAGTAGCTCCATATAATGATTGATTTCTAGAAATAGGAAATAAAAAGCAATACTAAAGAGAATTAAATTAATCGATAATGGAATAAATACAAAGCGCTTGATCCCTTTTAATCTTATTAATTCAAAACCATAAATGAAGTATCGAGCCCCACTTTGAGCAATTGCATGATTATTATTGTTACTCATTGTTGAAAAATCCAGCTAACTAATTGATATTACTGATGCGATTATAAATACTTTTTAATCATAAGAACAATACTGCCTTATTACAAATACTGATAAATTCTGATAAAGTCCGCTGTACCGCCCAAATAGTTTGGGTAAGTGAACATACTGAGATAAATTATACTATTCATGCGATTTTTTAACTGTTTGAAAGGTAAGTTACCTTTATGCGTTTAAAGCATATTAAACTTGCTGGTTTCAAGTCATTTGTTGATCCAACAAAAATTCCTTTTGAACAACAAATGACAGCCATAGTTGGTCCTAATGGTTGTGGCAAATCCAATGTCATTGATGCAGTGCGCTGGGTTTTAGGGGAAAGTTCCGCTAAGAATTTACGTGGTGATGCCATGACCGATGTTATTTTTAATGGTGCAGCAAGTCGAAAATCGATAGGGCAAGCGAGTGTAGAGCTTGTCTTTAATAACCTAGACGGTCGAATTCAAGGCAGTATGGCGGATCGTAATGAAATTTCAATTCGCCGCGTGCTTAACCGAGAAAGTATCAATACTTATTACCTCAATGGTAGCAAATGTCGTCGCCGAGACATCACAGATATTTTTCTTGGCACAGGATTAGGTCCTCGAAGTTACGCCATTATCGAACAAGGCACTATATCGCGATTAATTGAATCAAAACCACAAGAGCTACGTGTATTTATTGAAGAAGCGGCTGGGATCTCAAAATATAAAGAACGACGTAGAGATACAGAAAACAGAATTCGCCATACTCGCGAAAATCTAGAACGTTTAAGTGATATTCGTATCGAATTAGGTTTACAGCTCGACAAATTGCATAAACAGGCTGAAGCCGCAAAACGTTTTAAAACATTAAAAAAACAAGAACGCACCTATAAAGCAGAACTATCGTTATTACGTTGGCAAGAATTTAATGATAAAAAAGAGCAATCGTTACTTGCTTATAATGATGCTCAAAGTCAAATTGATCATTTAGTCGCCGAGCAAAAACAAGAGAATATTAGTTTATTCCAAGCAAAACAGCAGTTAATAGTTGGTAGTGAAAAAATAGATAAACAGCAAAAGAAAAAACTGCAACTGACAAATGACATTGCCCGTACGGAACAAAATGTTAAATACCTAAAAAGTAGCATATCCAAAGCTGAACAAGATAATAGTATGACTCAGCAACAACTCATTAATGCTCAACAAGTCTTGTTAATAGAACAAGATAAACTTGCGGAGTTAGATATTCGTTTAATTGAAAAAAAACCGACTTTAGAGATTGCGGAACAACAGCTTACTACACTTCAATCTGCTCTCGAAATTATTAATGAAAAACAGGTAAATCATCAACACCTTGTTAAAAAGCATCACGACAGTATCACTGAATATAATAAAAAAGTAGCGCACATAGATAGTGAAATATCAGCACAAAATGCTATTTTAAAACGTACTGTCTCCCGTGAAAATGAGATTGAGCAAGCCTTATTTCATTTGAAAGATGAAGATCTACAAGCACAACAAAGCGCTGAGCAGTTATTGAATAAAGATAAAGCTTTATTCTCAACAATGATTAATATTGAAAAGAAATTACAAGCGAATATTGAGCAACAACAAAATCAAATAAACGATAAAAATCAAAAATTAGCTAAAGCTCAAGGCTCACTGATTGTTATCGAAAAACAATGCAAGCAATTACAAGTGCAACAAAATCAACAAAATGATTGGTCTGAGAAACAACAACAATGGTTAGTGCAACATAACCACCCACATCAAGGCTCTTTGTTCAAAAATATCATCGTTGATAAGGGCTGGGAAAAAGCCATCGAACTGGTACTATCACATTGGTTACAAGCACAATTATTAGCTGACTTTCCTGAAGAGGTCACGTTAGATACTGCACTTTTTATTTCGTCAACAAATAATCAGCAAGAAGTTGTTCAGGGGAGTATTGCAGAAAAAATAACAGGCTCGGTTGCAAACCTTCCTTTTATAAATCAAATATTTTTTGCCGATGATCTCAAAACTGCTCAACGGTTATTACCAAACTTAAATCGTTTTCAATCTGTTCTATGTAAAAATGCAACGTGGCTTGGACATGGCTTTTTACAAAAAGGCATGGTTGAACATCATGGCGGGTATTTACAGCGTGCTGATGATATAAGCGAGGTAAAAAGACATATTGTAGAAACTCAAGATGAAATTATTGAGCATGAAACTACCTTGATAAGATTACTTGATGCATTAGCCGAAAAACAATTAGAACAAAAAAATGTTAATGAACAAATGACTGCAGTGCAGCAAAGTATACAACAACATCAACAAGACATTGCTCGAAAACAGCAACAACAGCAGCATATTGAAGCGCAACGTGATAGTTTGAAAGCTGAACTTATTACTTTGAAAAAGCAATTTAACGATGAGCAAACGATATTACAGAACTCTCAGAATAAAAGGGAGTTATGTGCATCACCTAATGCAGAACAATCCGTTATATTTGATCAAGAACATCAAAAAATACAACAAGAAATTCAACAGACACAGGCACAATTAAAGCAACTTAATGAAGAACGACATCAACTAGCCGTCGTTATCGAACAACTTAAAAATGAAAGAATACAAAGCGCACAGTCGCTAATTCGCTCACAAGAAACAATCGAACGTTTAACACAACAGCAAGCAAGTAATCAGCAAATGATGGAAGATAATTCTTTGCCATTACAAAATGATGAAATAAAGTTACAAAAGTGGCTAAAAGAAATATCAGTGGTTGATGATGATCTGCAATCTGTTCAGAAAAATATGGCTGATGCACAAGAAAGAGTTAAACAATTTGAGAAGAAACAGGAAAATATTACTAAATCAATTGATGCTTTTAAGGATAAATTAGCACAATATCATCTAGACGCTGAAAGTTTTCGATTACGTGGCGAGTCGGCATTAGAAATTTTGACCGAAATGCAAAAAAGTATTTCTGACGTTAAGAAAAATATGCCAAATAATGCCAAACAAGGTATCTGGCAAACACATATTGTACGTTTGGCAAAAGATATTAATCGACTTGGAGCGATCAATTTAGCCGCAATTGACGAATTTGAAAGTCAATTTGAACGTAAAAATTATTTAGATCAACAAAATGATGATTTAATTTTAGCAATATCAACGTTAGAATCAGCTATTGAAAAAATTGATGGCGAGAGCCGAGACAAGTTTAAAACGACTTTTGATCAAGTTAATATTGACTTAAAAACCTTATTTCCAAAGGTGTTTGGCGGAGGTCATGCATATTTAGAGTTAACTGGTGAAGATATGCTTGATACTGGTGTAACGATAATGGCACGCCCCCCAGGGAAAAAAAATAGTACAATTCATCTATTATCGGGTGGTGAAAAAGCGCTGACCGCATTATCATTGGTCTTTGCAATTTTTAGATTGAATCCAGCCCCTTTTTGTATGTTGGATGAAGTCGACGCTCCTTTGGATGATGCTAATGTGAGTCGTTTTTGTAATTTGGTAAAAGAAATGTCTAGAACCGTGCAGTTTATATATATAAGTCATAATAAAATAGCGATGGAAATGGCGTCACATTTAACAGGCGTAACTATGTTTGAAGCGGGTGTTTCAAAAATGGTTGCGGTTGATATTGATGAAGCTGTTGCCATGGCAGAAATATCGTAGGTTGGGTGTAATGGAAGATAACTTTAGAAATGCATTAATTATTATCAGTGCAGTTGTGATCGCAGCTATTTTTATTCATGGATTTTGGACAATAAGAAGAAATAAAAATCCCTATAAATTAAAAACGAAAGTTGAAGATATTAAAGCTGTAGAACGAGGCTTTGACGGCTCAGGTTTTGACCAAGACGGCGTGAGTAAAGCTCGTATTATTGGTGAAAATTCATTAAGTGATGAAGAAACTCCAAATGAGGCCGCACCTGCGCCACTTTTTGACGCTGAACCTATTCCCAAAGATCTCGAAGATATATCGCCTAGTGCTGTTGAATTTGCGGTCAATGAAGAGCAAGAGCCTATTATCGGTGAAATGCCTGAATTGGATACTGAATATGCCAATGCTGTTCAAAATGAGCAAGGCTTAACTCAAGAAGCCGTCATAATAGAAGAAAAGCCACAAAAAGCTGTTTATCAAGCGCCTGTAACTCGTGCAAAACCAGTCGTAAAAACTGTGCCTAGAAAAAAAGTAGATAAACGTGCAAAAGATAAGTTGAAGCGTAATCAAATGGAAATCAATTTTGATGGTAGCTTAACTCTTGAAGACGAAAAAATGCCGTCTGTATCTATAGCAGAGCAGCCTGCCAAGTCAAAATCGGCAAGTATTGATCCTGAAGTCTTAGTGGTTTCGGTTGTTATGACCGAAGGACAGATTATTTCCGGTGCTGCGCTATTACCGACTTTATTAACGCTCGGCATGAGGTTTGGTGATATGAATATCTTTCACCGTCATGAAGATAATGCCGGTAACGGTAAAGTCACTTTTAGTTTGGCAAACATGATGAACCCGGGGACTTTTGATTTAGATGCCTTAGAAACGTTTACGACTCAGGGTATTAGTTTGTTTATGACGTTACCAAATGCTGGTGATGCTTTTGAAGTATTCGAACAAATGATTGGCGCTGCAAAGCAATTAGCGTTGGAGTTCCAAGGTCAATTATTAGATGATAAACGTAGTGTCATGACAAAACAAACAGAACAACATTACACTAGCAAAATTCGTGAATTTGAACGTAAAAGCCGAATAGCAGCATCCTAACCATATTTTGTGCACACTCAGTTGATCTGTTGTTAATGATCAACTGAAATATCGAATCTAAAGTGTGCTGAACTATTTTTCTTTGTCATATAATTTAAACAGCTAAGCCTACTATGTCCCAATCTTTAAGAGTTACTGAACTTCACCACCTTATTAATCAATACAACCATCAATACTATGTACTTGATGAACCGAGTGTGCCTGATGTCGAATATGATCGTTTAATGCGAGAATTAATAAACATTGAGCAAGAAAATCCTGCATTAAAAAGTATTGACTCACCTAGTCAAAAAGTGGGTGGCGAAGCGTTAAAAGCGTTCACACAAGTAATACATCAAGTACCAATGTTGTCTCTCGATAACGTTTTTTCTGATGAAGAATGGCAAGCATTTGTTAAACGGATACATGATAGGTTAGCGAGTGATAAAGCGTTTAGTATTTGTGCTGAACCTAAACTTGATGGTTTAGCGGTAAGCCTTCGTTATGAACGCGGTATTTTAGTACAAGCAGCGACACGTGGTGATGGTGCTGTTGGCGAAAATATTACTGAAAACGTTCGCACGATTAAATCTATTCCACTTAAATTAAGTGGTGATAATTACCCTTCGATACTTGAAGTGCGCGGTGAAGTTTTTATGCCAAAAGCGAGCTTTGATGCATTAAATCAACAAGCAGTTATAAAGGGTGATAAAGCCTTTGCAAACCCTCGAAATGCAGCAGCGGGAAGCTTACGCCAATTAGATTCAAAAATAACAGCAAAACGAAATTTGGCTTTTTATGTTTACGGCCTTGGTGCGGTACAAAATATTATTGAAGTCGATGGTGATGAAACCATAACGGCTGAAAATAAAGATTGGTTAACAAACTCTCATTATCAACGCTTATGTCAGTTAAAAGCATTAGGTTTACCTATGTGTCCAGAAGTTAAGTTGCTTGATAGTAGTGCATCAGTTGATGGTTTTTATCAAAATATTTTACAGTTACGTGAACAACTTAGTTATGAAATTGATGGTACCGTTTTTAAAGTAGATGATATTACTTTACAGAACAAATTAGGTTTTGTTGCGCGTGCTCCTCGATGGGCAATGGCATATAAATTTCCAGCTGAAGAAGAAACAACACAATTACTTGAAGTCGACTTTCAAGTAGGACGCACTGGCGCTATTACTCCTGTAGCTCGACTAAATCCTATATTTGTTGGTGGTGTAACAGTTAGCAATGCCACCTTACATAATCAAGATGAAATTAATCGTTTAGGCATTAAAGTGAATGATTTTGTTACTATTCGAAGAGCAGGTGACGTAATCCCACAAATTGTTAACGTACAATTGCATAAACGCCCAGAAAATGCCTCTGATATTGTTTTTCCAAGTACTTGTCCTGTGTGTCAATCTGACGTGCTAAGAGCTGAGGGAGAAGCGGTATTACGTTGCACCGGAGGTTTATATTGTGCAGCGCAGCGTAAAGAAGCGATTAAGCACTTTGCTTCTCGTAAAGCATTAGATGTTGATGGTTTAGGAGATAAGTTAGTAGAACAACTGGTTGATGAAAAGCTGATCTCAACACCTGCTGATCTCTTTAGGTTAACTGAACTTGATGTCAGTATCATGGAACGTATGGGGAAAAAATCAGCAGCTAACTTAATTTCTGGGTTAGAAGTTGCTCGTCAAACCACACTGCCAAAATTTATTTATTCATTAGGGATTCGAGAGGTTGGAGAAACCACAGCAACGAATCTAGCGCATTATTTTTTGAGCTTTGCAGCAATTAAAGTTGCTGACCAAGAATTATTGCAAAAAGTTCCGGATGTTGGTGAAATTGTTGCTCGTAATATTATTCACTTCTTTAAACAACAGCATAATATTGACGTAGTCAATGATCTTGAAGCTATTATGACTTGGCCTGTTATTGAGCAAAAATCTGTTGAACAGCAACCATTAATTGACCAAACGTTCGTGATTACTGGTACGTTAAGTCAAATGGGACGAAATGACGCAAAATCAGCTTTACAGTCCTTAGGGGCAAAAGTATCAGGTAGTATCTCTGCTAAAACACATTATCTTGTTGCTGGCGAGAAAGCAGGTTCTAAATTAACTAAAGCACAAGACTTAGAAATCCCTATTTTAACAGAAGATGATTTAGTGGTTTTATTAAAGAAGCATGGCGTGTCGGTGTAGTTTATGAATGAACTACTAATTGAGTCAGGGCAATGGTTTCGTAACTACCAATATCAATCGGCGATGGCGATTGTTGCAACGTTATTGGTTATTTTTGGTAACGACATTAATCTTATTATTAAAAAAGCCGTGGCAAAACAGCACCTACTGATCAGAAGTTTAACTTTTGTTATCGTATGTGCATTTGGTTATGGCTTGCTGACGGTGTGGCTTACCGGCTTATTAGCGCAGCAATTAGCGAGAATACCGAGTCTTTATATATTACCATCGATTATCGGCATTTTTTTTCTATTGGCTTTATATGCGCAGAAACAAAAACATATCTAACTGTTATTATTCAAATTTTTAAGTAAATAGCATATATAAAAACTAAGGTTGGAAAGGGGAGTAATAACGTAAAAATAAATGCCTCACACCATTCAACAAAACAATAAAAACGATATAAAGCTCCTTGTTGAGCTTTAATCGATGCTAAATTTTGAAAGAAAAAGATAAAAGAAGATAATACTAAAGCTTGTAGAGCAGAAAAGAGTATGAACAACGCTAACCATATTAAAATATCTGGGGTAGAATTTTCTATTTGCCTTTCTAAAAATACAAAAAGAAAAAAAGCGCAAGCGCTCCAAATCAATAAACGCCAACGCTGCTCAACAAAAAATAAAGCAACGTGGTTATAATGAGTCGGAGTAAAAAGATACCGCATTAAATTAAATAAACCTTAATCATTACGAAAAGTATTGTAGTATTGAATACATGTTACCAGCATACGGTTTTTTCTACAGCTTTTTTGCTGTGCCTATTAAATTTTATAAGATGGGTTTTAACCTTTTTATTTGTGAGTTTATACCAAAGTGTTGACAAAAAAGTGTATTACGTTACTTATGTATTGTTGGGCGATGCTTTCTATGAATGTTACCGCAAAATCACTAGCAGATTATTTAGTTGAATTACATGAGAGCCCAATGGCTGAAAAAATCACTCAGATTGAGCCTCGTATATTTACAAGTGTACTTGACGCTGAGCAGACAAAAACACTTTTCATTAACATCAAAGAATTAAAAGACAATAGTGGGCTAACATATATTGGTGGACAGATAAGTTCGGCTGATTTGGCCATTTACCTACAACAAATGAAGTCTCATTTGGGGGATAGGTTTATAAAATATCGTGAAAATCAAGCGCGTCGTGATCATCAAACCTTTCATATTACCTTAATCAATCCTTTTGAATATCGAGAAATTAATAAAAAAGCGATTAACCTTGGCAAGTCATTAAGTGTAACGCTACTTGGGCTTGGGCATGTAGCGAAAGATAAAGAAGGTGCTTATTTTGTAGTTGCACGATCAGCACAAGCAAAATTTTATCGACAAACACTGGCGTTACCAAATAAAGATTTTCATGTCACTTTAGGATTTAACCCTCAAGATATTTTTGGTGTAAGTAAAGGAGTTGATACCTTGCTAACACATAAAGGAGCAGACGTAGCTCAATAAGAAATATTAACCACTTGTTTCCATTTTTTTAATGTGAACGATTTAGTTCCCCAGTCCTCCAACTCAAATCCATGAGAGAGAAAATTTAGAGACATTTATTTCAATTTCTATACATTATCTGAAGTTTTTTCCTTAATATGTTGCTGAAAGGTAAGTATTTATAGGTTGCCATTTTTTTGCCACATTTCATCATAAATTGAACATTGCTCTAATCACATATAGGAATATACTAGCCCCGCCAAACAGAAGTTGTAATGCAACGAATGAAATAGGCTACCTTATTCGCTTTAAACGTTTTACTTTGAAGTTGTAAACCCTACTAATAAAAAATGAGCACAATATCTTTATGAAACTTAGTTTTAAAACCAGCCCTTTTAAATATCACTTCTTGCTGCTAGCTTTGGCCATTAATATTGGCTTAGTTTTTAGCGTGCATGCTAATACGATTATAAAAAAAATCAAAGAACAAGAACATCAGCTTGGAGGGCGTATAGGTGTATCAATTTATGATATTACAGATAATAAACTATGGAACTATAACGGAAATACTCGCTTTCCTTTAATGAGTACTTTCAAAGCACTTGCCTGTGCAAAGTTATTGGCTGATGTTGAACAAGGACTTCAATCTTTTGATACTTCTACGGTTATCACTGCAAGTTCGCTTATTAATTGGTCGCCAATAACTAAAAATCTTATTGGTGAAAAAATGACTTTGAAGCAAGCATGCTCAGCAGCTATGATCATGAGTGATAATACAGCGACTAACATAGTGCTTACTGGTATCAAAGGACCAAAAGCGTTAACGCAGTTTATGCGCTCTATCGGCGATGAGGTCACTCGTTTGGATCGAATTGAACCTAAATTAAATGAAGCACTTGATGGCGATAAAAGAGATACCACAACACCAAATGCCATGGTAAAAAGTTTACATACTTTATTATTTGGTGATGTATTATCGCAAGCTTCAAAGACTCAACTAAAACAATGGATGATTGATAATAAAGTGACAGGTAGTTTATTACGATCAGTACTTCCCAAAAGCTGGTCAATTGCTGATCGCTCAGGTTCAGGTGGTTATGGTTCTAGAGCTATTACGGCTGTTGTTTGGTCTGATAAACGAACACCGCTAGTTATAAGTATTTATTTAACTCAGACAAAATCTTCAATCACCCAACGTAATCAAGCAATAGCAGATATAGGCAAAGAAATCTTCACTGTTTATAATAAATAAAGGTACAGGGCTAAGTGCTAAGGGCTGTTGTTCGTTCAGATTTATATTGGAATAACCAAATCTCCAGTTAAGACTCTCAGTATGAGATTTGGTTATTTCAAATAAATACTGAATACCGTTTTTAACCCCAGAAAAAAGCTTAGTATCGGCGTTTATGCAGGCCAAACCATGTGAGGCTTTTCAATCACTTCCTCCATGCATAACAACAGTAGCAAGTATGAACAGTCAATGGCCGCTAATAAATTATTTAAATTGTCGATTATATTTTTTGCTAATCTTAACTAACTCATTTTGTTTGTGTATTTTTGGACAATAATGCCAAGTCGATAATTAAGAGGTTTAGGCAAATGTAGTAATCAAATAACAACATTAACTAACTATTACTTGTAATAAGTGTACTCGTTTGATTTTTAGCTGAATTCCTAATTGCCTGCGTGTGAGTGGAATATCAATATATAACCGCAGCCACAGATAAAGTGATTGTCAACGTTGACGTCATTTTCAGAACATCAAATAAGAAAAGTTATCACATCATAAAACATAATTTGTGAAGGTTTTGTGATAACTTCGTGACGCTTATGCGATTTTTTCTTTGCATACTGGAATTGTCTAATTCAGTTAACAAGGAAAAAACAATGAAAATATTACCTTTACTTACG
>Ga0209396_1000761_pt1 | contig 37089 bp, 36 predicted proteins | sample GOMGulsemesocosm_6_FD_184638 | JGI IMG/M metagenome (GOLD analysis project Ga0209396, IMG submission 184638) | Methane-oxidizing microbial communities from mesocosms in the Gulf of Mexico - GOM8C Gulf of Mexico (SPAdes) (version 2) | ecosystem: Environmental > Aquatic > Marine > Cold seeps...
TGTACCTGGTTGCCCCGCAAAAGTATCCCGATGATCAGGCTGTATGGCGCGCTTCCAGTGCGGTGGATGTACTTGATAAAGCTGTCATCTGCGAAACACTGGATGAAGCGTTGGATGGTTGCCAGTTGGTGCTGGGCACAAGTGCGCGTGATCGCAGTATGCCTTGGCCGGTGATGGATCCACGTCAAAGTGCGGAAACTGTAATGAGTGAGCCTGAAGAGCATCAGGTGGCAATTCTTTTTGGTCGTGAGGATCGTGGCATGACCAATGAGGAATTGCAGCGCTGTAATTTCCATTTGCAGATTCCGGCTAATCCGGACTATACCTCGCTGAACCTGGGAACTGCCGTACAGGTAGTATGCTATGAGTTGCGCATGGCAATGCTTAATAAAGACGGATTAAAAGAAGCCTGGGATTGGGAAAACGAATGGGATGTTGGTGCGGCCTCATCCGACGAGATGCGGTATTTTTTAGGGCATCTTGAGGAAACTTTAGTCAAATTGGATGTCATTATACCCAGTCGTCCGCGGCAGTTGATGTCGCGAATGACGCGGCTATTCATGCGTAGTCGTATGGATAAAATGGAAGTCAGCATTATGCGGGGCATTCTGAGTGCGGCTCAGAAGCTGGTGAAAAAGGATTGACCTATTCGCTAGTGATGGTGATGGTCTCCATCGGTAGGTTTGTGAAACACCTTTTGTAGATTGCTAAGTGTTTCAATATATTTTTTCAGGGCTTGTCTGGCATCTTCTGCTTTTGAGTATGGGCCTTTGGAGTGGCCGCCTCTGATTAGAAAGAACCAGGCTTCACCGGAAAAATAAAGACGATCACTGCGGAAAGGAAAATGGCCGATTTCACCGGATCGGTGTTGTACTGGTGCTTGTGTCATGTCTAGTTCCGGGTGTTGTTGTATTTATTATCAGTCCCTGGAATATAGGGTTGTGCACTTCCCGGTACACATGCGAGTTATAGTAGAGTGTAGTCAATATTTTAGAAAGAATGAAATTGTTGGCCTTTTGTAATTTTGAGAGTTGAAAATACCTCATGTTTGAACGTTTGAAAGAAGAAATAAACTGCGTGTTTGAGCGCGATCCTGCGGCGCGGAATGTCTTTGAAATTTGCACAACTTACCCCGGCTTACACGCCATCTTTATTCATCGAGCCAGTCACTGTCTATGGCGTAATAACTGGAAATGGTTGGCGCGGGCGCTGTCGACTTTTGCACGTTGGGTAACAGGAGTTGAAATTCATCCGGGTGCAAAAATTGGGCGTCGCTTCTTCATCGATCACGGCATGGGTGTGGTGATTGGTGAAACCGCAGAGGTAGGGGATGATGTAACGCTTTATCATGGTGTGACCTTGGGCGGTACCACCTGGAATAAGGGTAAGCGGCACCCCACGCTATTGGACGGCGTTGTGGTGGGTGCGGGCGCAAAAGTGTTGGGCCCCATCGTCATTGGCCGTAACGCTCGAATTGGCTCTAATGCCGTTGTGACCAAAGAGGTCCCTGATGGCGCAACAGCGGTTGGTATTCCCGGTCGAATTATTACCCAGGAACAAAAGCAGCAAAAAGATGGTGCGGCGGAAAAACGTCGTCAGGATATGGCCAGCCGTATGGGCTTTGATGCCTACGGTGTGACGCAGGATTCACCTGATCCGGTGGCTAAATCCATTCATGGCATTCTTGACCACATGCACGCTGTTGATGAGCGCATGGAAAGTATGTGTAAAGTGCTTAAGGCTATTGATAAGGAATTTAAAATTAAGGACCTCCCTGAGATCGACTGTGATTGTTTGGATGATGAACAGGGATTTTCTGCAGAAGTAAAAGAGCAGTCAGCTGATTAAGTTCGGGTGATTTCAAAAAAAGCCGGTTTTAAGCCGGCTTTTTGGTAAGCGCTAAGCGCGTTTTAACATATCATTTAATTCGTTAGCTTTGGCTGACGTGTCTTCATGTACTTTTTCAGCGATCGATAAAACCTGGCCCACTTCGTTACTTGCCTGTTGAGCGACTGAGGTGAAGTTTTCCACATTTCTGGCGATCTCATTAATAACTTGAGCTTGTTCCTCTGCGCTTGAGGCAATATTTTGAATTTTGCTTTCAGCCTCTCTTGCTTTGTCAACGATGGATTCCAGTGCCTCTGAGGCTTCGTGCCCCAATTTTGAGGTGGCGTTAACTTTGAGCTGACCTTCGGTCATTATGGCTATGGCATGTTTGGTGCCGTTTTGAATGTCGGTGACAGATTGTGTGATTTCCTCGGTGGCCTCTCTGGTGTGTTGCGCCAAGCGGCGTACTTCGTCTGCTACTACCGCAAACCCAAGTCCCTGATCGCCGGCTCTTGCTGCTTCAACAGCGGCATTGAGGGCCAGCAGATTAGTTTGTTTTGCGATGCCTTGAATGACTTCCACCAAACCGCCAACCTGGATACTTAGCTCTCCAAGGCTTTCAATGGCATGGGTGCCTTCGGAAAAGGCCAGGTCAACATTGTTCATATCGCTTATCAGGTTATGCATTACTTCACTACCTGATTGGGCTACAGAGGAGGCCTGCTGAGCACTGGCAGCAGAATCCATGCTATTTTTTGCAACTTCTGCGGCTGAGGCTGACATCTCCTCAATGGCTGATGCGATGCCGGTAGCTTGGTCTAGTTGTTGCTCGACGCCGGAGGCCATCTTCTCTCCAGAGCTACAAATGTTTTGCACGCCGCTGGAAACCTCGTTGATTGAGGAAGCTGTGTTTTTTACGACAGATTGCAGTCCAGAAGTCATGCCGTTAATGGCTTGTGTCAGTTCTGCAAATTGATCGACCCCCATAACTTCAAGGTTTGTGCCGCTCATGTCACCGCTGGCAATATCTTTAGCGCGGACAACAACCGGGTTTAATTTAGAAATAATTACCCGGATGATAAACCAAGCCACGGCTATACCAATGATTAAGGACAATAAGGTTACAATTACTACTGTGGTAACCATACTGGAAATATTGTTTGAAAATTCTTTTATATCAAGCTGTAGTAATGCATCTTGAGATTTTCTCATTTCAGTTAATGTAGAAAGAATCTCTTTGGCTTTGGGGGCGGCCTTGGTGCCAAGCAAATAGTTAGCTTTGTTCCAGTCGGGAGCTGAGCGTGAGGTAAACATTTTGTCTGGTAGTACGGCAAACTCTTTTCTGATGCGAACAAAATGATTCCAGTGTTTCTTTTGAGATGTGGAGAATAGTGAGCTTGTTTTGTTGATTTTGGCAACACGGTCTACATTGACGCGCCACTTGGCCTGAAAGTTATTCCAGAACATGTCGTCGCCTGTTAATAGGTAGGCGCGAATGTTGGCTAAGCCAACGGCAAAGCTTCCGCGGGTGTCGGCCAGGTTTTTTAATAAACGTTTGCGGGCAGGTGTTGCAGGAAGTTTACCTTCTTCATCAATGATAGCGCCGAGATCTTTTATCAGTAGGCTCGCTCTTGGTGCTGCTTGGGTGAGTAATATTGCATAGGATTTTATGTTGGCGTTGGTGTGGGAAATATCTTCAACTTCCTGCTGAGCAATACGGAACTCGGCAATAGATTTTTTTATTTCTCGTAGACGCTCAACGTTCGCAGGATCTGTCCAGTTTTTTGAAAAATCGTCGAAGCTTGCTATTGATTGGTCAATGTTTTGCCAGGCGAGTGCACGTTGATGTCTCATTGCTGCGGCTTTAGCTGGGTCCGCGCCCAAAATCATGTACCCCCTTAGACCCGCCAGAGAGTGATTGATGCCGTTAACTAAATCTTTGCCTGCCATTACGGTGGGGTAGCGTAGATCGACCATGCGCTGTTGAATGTTTTCTACACCTGAGCTTAGTTTAATGGTGGTGATGGAGGTTAGTATCATGAGACTAAGTATCAGGCCGAAGCCCCAAGCCAGTTTTTGTGTGATGGTGAGTTTTGATAAGAGATTCATGATATTTGCTGTCCGGTTTGGAAATATTACAAGCTGCGTTTAGATGATATCGGCCAAACAAGTTGATGCTTGAGTGTTCAGGAAGAGGGGCAGACTTAAGTGTCCTTCAGTGATTAGAATTTCTCTTGTTCAAGCCTCGACGAGGTTGAAGTCTAGAGTCTAGGGGCTGATGAGCTTTGGCTGTGATCAGGTTGCCTAGCGCTGATCGGGCGTTAAAGTTGTTTAAAATGTGCCCGCTAAGTATACTTGACTAAATTGGTGGGTTTTAACATAATGCCCGCATCGAAGTAGTGGTGAGTAAGCGTTATGCGATTAACTACAAAAGGCCGTTATGCGGTAACTGCAATGCTGGATGTTGCGTTGCACAGTGAATGCGGCCCAGTCAGTTTGTCCGATATTTCTGCACGGCAGGATATTTCGCTTTCATATTTGGAGCAGCTGTTCTCTAAGTTGCGCCGCAGAGAGTTGGTGAGCAGTGTGCGCGGCCCGGGTGGCGGTTATCAGTTAGCTCGTGAGCTGGAAGAAATCTGTGTGGCGGAAATTGTTGATGCCGTGAATGAGTCGGTGGATGCAACGCTGTGTAATGGCGATAATAACTGCCAGCATGGACATGCTTGCCTTACTCATAATCTTTGGGATGACTTGAGTCAGCAGATTCATAGTTTTCTTAGTAGTATCAGCCTGAAGGATCTGGTTGATCGGCGTGAAGTCCGTGCGGTAGCTTCCATGCAGGAAGAGCACGCTAAACATGACCTGATTAAAATGGAAGCGAGCCTTTAGTCTCCAGATGGAGTGAAAGGCCAAAACCGATTATTGGAGTTTGAATTAAATGCATTTGCCTATTTATCTTGATTATTCAGCAACCACTCCTGTAGACCCACGGGTAGCAGAGAAAATGAGTGAGTGTCTTACGTTAGAGGGTAACTTTGGTAACCCGGGTTCGCGCTCGCATATCTTTGGCTGGAAGGCTGAGGAAGCCGCTGAGACAGCACGTAAGCAGGTTGCTGATTTGATGAATTGTGACCCTCGTGAGATTGTTTGGACCTCTGGTGCGACCGAGTCCGACAACCTGGCAATTAAAGGTGCAGCACATTTCTATAATAAGAAAGGCAAGCACATCATTACCTCTAAAATCGAGCACAAAGCGGTGCTTGATAGCTGTCGTCAGCTGGAGCGTGAAGGTTACGAAGTAACCTATCTGGATCCGGATGTTGAGGGCATTATTCAGCCTGAAGCGGTTGCCGAAGCGATTCGTGAAGATACCGTGCTGGTTTCACTGATGCATGTGAACAACGAAATCGGTGTAATTAATGATATTGCAGCGATTGGCGAAATTACTCGCAGCAAGGGCGTGATTTTCCATGTCGATGCGGCACAGAGTGCGGGTAAGGTTGAAATTGACCTTGAGAACATGAAAGTCGACCTGATGTCGGTCTGTGCTCATAAAATCTACGGCCCTAAAGGTATTGGTGCGTTGTATGTACGACGCAAGCCACGTATTCGTATTGAAGCCCAGATCCACGGTGGCGGTCATGAGCGTGGTATGCGCTCTGGTACATTGGCTGTTCATCAGATTGTCGGCATGGGTGAAGCCTTCCGTATTGCACAGGAAGAATTTGCTGAAGAAGATGCGCGTCTTAGAAAGCTGCGTGACATCATGCTGGATGGCTTTAAAGATATGGAAGAAGTGCATCTGAATGGCTCGGCCACACAGCGTGTACCGGGCAACATGAATATCAGTTTTAACTTTGTTGAAGGTGAGTCGCTGATTATGTCCTTTAAGGACATCGCGGTATCTTCTGGCTCAGCATGTACATCTGCCAGCCTGGAGCCTTCTTATGTATTACGTGCGCTGGGTCTGAATGACGAAATGGCGCACAGCTCAATCCGTTTTGGCATCGGCCGTTTTACGACCGAAGAAGAGATCAGGTATGTGATTGGACACGTTCGCGAAGCAGTGGAAAAACTGCGCGAATTGTCACCGCTGTGGGAAATGTACAAAGACGGCGTTGATTTGGAACAGGTACAGTGGGCTGCTCACTAGAGTAGATTTCCACCGAGAATATTGTTGAGAGGTTGGAGGATAAGGCAATGGCATATAGTGAAAAGGTATTAGATCATTACGAAAATCCGCGTAACGTTGGTGCGCTGGATAAAGATTCTGCAAATGTTGGTACTGGCATGGTCGGTGCGCCAGCCTGTGGTGATGTGATGCGTCTGCAAATTGAAGTTGATGAAAACGACGTTATTTCTGATGCTAAATTCAAGACCTACGGTTGTGGTTCTGCGATTGCGTCGAGCTCACTGTTAACTGAGTGGGTTAAGGGTAAAACGCTGGACGAAGCAACACAGATCAAGAATACGGATATTGCTGAAGAGCTGGCTTTGCCGCCAGTTAAAGTGCACTGCTCAGTATTAGCTGAAGATGCGATTAAAGCAGCGATCAGCGATCTGCAAAGCAAGCGTTCAAACGACTAATTAGTAAAGAAACAGGTTTCAGAGGTAAGTATGGCCATAACGATGACAGCAACGGCGGCTGAGCACGTCAGTAAACATCTCGCTCAGCGCGGTAAAGGTTTGGGGGTTCGCGTCGGCGTTCGTACCAGTGGTTGTTCTGGTTTGGCCTATGTACTGGAATTTGTTGATAGCGCTGAAGATGGCGATAAAATTTTCGAAGACCGCGGTTTAAAGATCGTGGTTGATGAAAAAAGCCTGGCTTACCTGGATGGAACCGAGCTGGATTTTGTGACCGAAGGCCTTAACGAAGGTTTCAAATTCACCAACCCTAATGTATCGGGTGAGTGCGGTTGCGGAGAGAGTTTCAACGTTTAGCGTTAAAGCTCTCCAGGTTGCCTTCAAAAGCAACGATGCATTTATCTGTTTCGACCTCTCTGATATTATCGCGTTTCCCACGCAATCCCGAGCGTTAACCTCGAAGAAAAAGGCGATCCCGCAGTGTCTTTAACGGAAAATTATTTTCAGCTGTTTGAATTGTCTGAGCAGTATGCCATTGATGAGAATTCGCTGCGTAATACCTATCGCGAATTACAGCGCAAAACCCATCCCGATAAATTTGCCAGTGCTTCTCAGCATGAGCAGTTGCTGGCGGTTCAATACGCGGCAACCATCAACGATGCCTACGATGTGCTGACCTCACCCCTCAAGCGCGCTATTTATATGTTGTCGTTAAAAGGCATTGAGCTGGATGAGCAGGGTTCTGCCTCAATGGATCCGGCTTTTTTAATGGCGCAGATGGAGTTACGCGAAGAGCTGGAGCAGGCTGAGCATGCATCGGATCCCGAAGCGGCACTGGAGAAGGTTGGTGAGCACTTGGAAAGTGAGCTGGAAGCGCTGCAAGTTAAATTTGTGGCCCATCTAGATAAGGGGTGTGAGGCGGAATTAACGGCAGCGATAGAGACCGTTAAAAAAATGCAGTTTATGGCTAAGGTGCAGGTTGATCTTGAGCACCTTGAGCATGAGTTATTGGTTGATTAATTTAGGTTGATTGATTTGCGTTCCAGCACCAATCGCAGCATATGGTGGAACCTTTAGAGAGTTATTCATGGCGTTATTACAATTATCAGAACCGGGTATGACTCCGGAGCCACATCAGCGCAAATTGGCTGTGGGTATTGATCTGGGTACCACTCATTCACTTGTTGCTACTGTGCGCAGTGGTGGTGCAGAGGTGATTGCTGATCACCAAGGGCGCAATTTGTTGCCTTCCATTGTTCAGTACAGCACTGAGCAGCCTGTGGTTGGTTATGACGCCAGAGAAAAGGCCGTTAGTGATCCACTGAATACGATTATTTCTGTGAAGCGCCTGATGGGGCGCGGCGTTGAAGATGTTGCCACCTTCGATCATCAGATGCCCTACCAGTTTGCTGAACATGAAGGCACAGGTATGCCGTTGATCGAAACAGCAGCGGGCGATATTAGCCCTGTTGAAGTGTCGGCAGAAATTTTAAAAGTGCTGGCTGCACGTGGTCGCGAAGCGCTGGATGGCGATTTGGACGGTGCTGTAATTACCGTGCCGGCTTATTTTGACGAAGCGCAACGTCAGGCCACTAAAGACGCGGCACAGGTTGCCGGTTTGAAGGTTTTGCGTCTGTTAAATGAGCCGACTGCGGCGGCAATTGCCTATGGGCTGGACCAGAACGAAGAGGGTGTAATTGCCGTTTATGATCTGGGTGGAGGAACCTTTGATATTTCCATCCTGAGGTTGCAAGCGGGTGTCTTTGAAGTATTGTCCACGGGTGGTGATACTGCACTGGGTGGTGATGATTTTGACCGTGCCATTGCTGAGTGGATTCTTGAAGAATCCCAGTATGATAAAGAGGTAATGCCTGGTCTGCGTCGTGAATTGCTGGAAAGTGCCCGTGATATCAAGGAGCGCTTATCTGATCAACAGTCGGTTGTCGTCGATATCATGCATAATGATTTTTACTGGCAGGGCGAAGTGAGTCAAACATGGTTTAATGCGCTGGTTCAGCCGTTGATTGAACGCACGCTGAAAGTCTGCAAAGGCGCGCTGCGTGATGCCAAAATGAAAGCAAAAGACTTGGCTAATGTGGTAATGGTGGGTGGTTCTACCCGTGTGCCTTATGTACGTGAGCGTGTTGGAGAGTTGTTTAATACCGAGCCGATGGTGGATATTGATCCTGATTTGGTAGTGGCAACCGGTGCCGCCTTACAAGCCGATGTGCTGGTAGGTAACAAAAGCAACGATGATATGCTGCTGCTGGATGTGAATCCGCTGTCCTTGGGCATTGAAACCATGGGCGGCCTATCCGAAAAAATTATTCCCCGCAATGTCACGATTCCGATCGCCAAGGCGCAGGAATTCACCACTTATAAAGATGGCCAAACTGCAATGGCGGTCCATGTGGTACAGGGTGAGCGTGAATTGGTAGCAGACTGCCGCTCGCTGGCACGTTTTGAATTGCGTGGTATTCCAGCAATGGTGGCGGGTGCAGCGCGTATTCGTGTGACCTATCAGGTCGATGCTGATGGTTTGCTGAGCGTAGCCGCTAAGGAAATGACGACGGGTATTGAAAGCAGCGTGACCGTTAAGCCTTCCTATGGTTTGGAAGAGGATCAAGTTACCCAGATGCTGAAAGACTCCATCGCCCATGCGCGTGATGACGTTGCAGCTAGGCAGTTGCGTGAGAAGCAGGTGGATGCAGAAGGTCTGCTGCTGAGCATTGAGAATGCATTGGCTGAAGATGGTGAAAAATTGTTAAGCGCTGATGAGCGCTCTGAAATTGAAGCAGCCTTGAAGCGTTTACGTGTGGTGGCTGCCGGTGATGATGGTCATGCCATTACCCGCGAGATAGAAAAGGCCGGTCAGGCCAGTAATGAATTTGCAACGCGTCGTATGGACGCCAGTATCAAAGAAGCCTTGGCAGGTAAGGCGCTTGATACCGTTAACGTGGATAAAGAGGGTTAAGCTATGCCACAAGTGGTTTTTTTGCCGCATCCAGAACTCTGCCCTGATGGGGCTGTGTTGGATATGGAGCCGGGTGCTAATCTGCTCGATGAAGCGGTGCATCATGATATTGATATCGAGCATGCCTGTGAGATGTCTTGCGCCTGCACAACCTGTCATGTGATTGTGCGTGAAGGTTTTGATACGCTGGAAGAGTCCGATGAGCTGGAAGACGATATGCTGGACAAAGCCTGGGGTCTGGAGCCGGAATCACGTCTGGGTTGTCAGATTGTGGTTGGCGAAGAAAATCTGGTGATTGAAATTCCCAAGTACACCATTAATCAGGTGTCGGAAGGCAAGGTTTAAGAGGGTTGGCTGATGAGTCTTAAATGGTTGGATGTGCTGGATATCGCAATTGAGTTATCCGAAAAACATGAAGATGTTGATCCGCGTTTTGTGAACTTTGTTGATCTACGCAATTGGGTGATGGAGCTGGAAGATTTTGATGATGATCCGGCTCATTGTGGCGAAAAAATCCTCGAAGCAATTCAGGCTGCCTGGATTGAAGAGATGGATTAGGTGAATTGATAGATTTGCTTTGTAGAGTGGCGCCAATAGGCGCCGTTTTTGTTTTTGTCGATACCGGTGTTACTTGAGCTAACTCATTGACAAATCGTCATATTCTTTTCATATCAAAGCACGTATAATGTGCGCCCTTAAGAATTTAAACCCCTAAAGTAACCTGAACTCGGAGACGAAAGTCCATGGCAGTTGAACGCACTCTATCTATTATCAAGCCAGACGCAGTAGCTAAGAACGTAATCGGCAAAATCTACAGCCGTTTCGAAACTAACGATCTGAAAATCGTTGCATCTAAAATGATGCACATGGACGAAGCCAAAGCTGGCGGTTTCTACGCTGAGCACAAAGAGCGTCCTTTCTTTGGCGATCTGGTTGGGTTCATGACGTCTGGTCCTGTTATCGTTCAGGTTCTGGAAGGCGAAGGCGCTGTTGCTAAAAACCGTGACCTGATGGGCGCAACTAACCCGGCTGAAGCGGCTGAAGGCACTATCCGTGCTGATTTCGCACAGTCTATCGACGCCAACGCAGTACACGGTTCTGATTCGACTGAGTCAGCAGCACGTGAAATTGCGTATTTCTTCGCTGAAGACGAAGTTTGCCCACGTTAAGAGCTTTTGCTTTTAATGGTTTGATCTCGATTTATTTGTATTTTTTAAAGTAATAGGCAGCCGATATGACTGACTCAGTAAACAAAGTTAATCTGCTCGGTATGCCAGTCGAGAAGCTGGAGGCTTTTTTCCTCGAAATCGGGGAGAAAAGCTTTCGTGCTAAACAGGTCATGAAATGGATTCACCATTTTGGTGTGTCTGATTTCAATGATATGACGGATTTGGGCAAGGCGCTGCGTGAAAAACTCAGCGATATTGCCGAGATTCGTGGTCCAGAAATAGTCTACGAAGGTGTTTCCAAAGACGGTACCCGCAAGTGGGTAGTGAAAATCGATGGTGGCAGCAGCGTAGAAGCGGTGCTAATTCCTGAAGGTAAACGCGCCACTTTATGCGTGTCTTCACAGGCCGGCTGTATTCTGGATTGTAGTTTTTGTTCTACCGGTAAACAGGGTTTTAACCGTAATCTGACCACCGCTGAAATTATTGGCCAAGTGTGGATTGCCAGTAAAGCTGTTACCGAACGTGCTGGCGCCAATGATCAGGCGATCACCAATGTGGTGATGATGGGCATGGGCGAGCCACTGCTTAATTTTGATAATGTGGTGGATGCTATTCACATTATGATGCAGGACTGGGGCTACGGAATATCTAAGCGCCGTGTCACTGTGAGTACTGCTGGTGTAGTTCCTGCGTTGGATAAGCTGCGTGACGTGCTGGATGTTTCGCTAGCAATTTCCTTGCATGCGCCAAACGATGAGCTGCGTAATCAGCTGGTTCCTCTCAATAAAAAATATCCCATCAAAGAACTATTCGCCGCTTGTCATCGTTACCTTGAGGTATTGGGTGAGCGTCGGGTGATCACGGTTGAATACACGCTAATTTCTGGTGTGAACGATCGCCCCGAACATGCCCGTGAACTGGCTCAGATACTGCGTGAGTTGCCCTGTAAGGTGAATTTGATTCCCTTCAATCCGTTCTCGTTATCGGATTACAAACGATCCTCTCGGAATGCTGTAAAAGCCTTTCAGGATATTTTGATCCATGCTGGTTATACGGCTACTATACGCAGCACGCGCGGCGATGATATTGATGCCGCCTGCGGTCAGTTGGTGGGGCAGGTTGAGGATCGTACTCGTCGTAGCAGCCGCTATATTGATGCCGCCAATATTGGTTGATTCTGAAAAAATACCGATGTTGTAAGCGGTTTTTACTGCGTTAGTTTTTACTGGTCTATAATAAACAACAGAAATTGTGCGCAACTATTTGTTTTCAGTTTTTTTTATATTTTTTAGGCGATGAGAAAAAAGAATGAATAAGCCAGCACTTTTTGAGAACGCTGTTTGTTTAAGCCGGATTGTAATTGTAGCCTGTTTGGTTTTGCTGGCTGGATGTGTTTCTACCAGCGATTCACGTTTTGTGAATAACACCAATGAAGCGGAAGCACTGCGTAAATTTACCGAGCTGGGGCTGCTTCATATTCAAAAGGGTAATACCGTTGATGCCATGCCGCCGTTGAAGCGCGCGCTGGAAATAGACCCTAAATCAGCAGAAGTGAATGTTGCGCTGGCAATGTTGTTTCAAGCAGAAAATGACAAGCTTCTAGCGCAAAAATATTTTGATAAAGCGCTGCAATACAGCGATGGTGTGAATAGGACCCGTATTCGAAATAACTATGCGGGCTTTTTGTTTCAAGCTGACCGTTTGATGGACGCTTGCGAACAGCTGCGTCTTGCCAGTGAAGATGCTTTTTATGATAAGCGCGCCCAAGTTTATGAAAATCTCGGTGTTTGTTATCAGCGGCTGGGTAAAAAAACCGAGGCGCTAGCGGCTTATGAGCAGGCTGTATCCATCGAAGATACGCGAGCCAAGGCGTTGCTGGAGGCTGCATCTTTACAATTTGATCGCAATAACTTGCGTCAGAGTGGTCTGTATCATGAGAGCTATCAGCGACTGGTGCGTTACCGTTTTGCCAATGATACGCCCAAGAGCTTGTGGCTGGGTGTTCAGCTGTCACGTGACACAGGTGATTTAAATGCCGAGGCCAGTTATGCGCTTAAACTCAGGAACCTGTTTCCTGAGTCCCCCGAAAATAAAGACATCCTGAAGGGCGGCTAAGTTGGATAATCTTGCTGAAAAACTTCCCGCGCAGAGTGCCGCACCGGTCGATTTAAAAATTGTTGCCGAGCAGCTCAGTGTGGGGGAGCAGTTAAGAAAAGCACGGGATAAGTGTGCTTTGAGCCGAGTCGGCGTAGCGCGACGTTTAAATATGGAAGAAAGTGCTATCCGTAAAATCGAGGAAGATAATTTTGCGGCGTTGCCCGGTGTCATTTTTGTACGTGGTTATCTGCGTAATTATGCTCAGTGTGTTGGCCTCAATGTTGATGACGTACTGGCTGCTTATCAGCGCCACCTGGATGCGAATGCTGAGCCGCCCAAACTGCGTAAACGTGAGCGGCTAAAAGCTGCCACAACCGATCCGGTGATGCGGTTGTTAGGTGCGCTGTCAGTACTGCTTTTTGTGCTTACGTCAATTTATTTTTGGTACAGCCAGCAACGTGCTGAACTGGTGCCCGCGACTGAGCAGGTAACGGTGGTTGAGGTGGGCACCGTTGAAGGTAAAACACATATTGAAGCGGTTGACCTGAGTGCTGGTCCGGCAGTGGTTACAGCTGCAGTCATCGAAGCAACACTGTTGGTGCAATTTGTTGATAGTAGCTGGCTGGAAGTGCGAAATGCCAATGACGAAATTTTATTCAATGGTGTGAAGTTGGCAGGTGACGAGTTGCGCTTATCCAGCTCTTCGTTTTTTGATGTGGCAATAGGCAATGCAGCCGCCGTCAAACTGTCATACAATAGTGCGCCAGTTGATCTGTCGAACGCTACCCTGAGTGGCAATATGACCAATATACAGTTGGGGCTTCGACAGCCCTGATTTCAGTGTTTAGTGAAAGTCAGTAACGCTGAATCTGATAGAAACTCATAACTAGTTGAATTTAAGGATTACGCCTTGGCAAAGATTAAAGCCATCCGCGGTATGAATGATATATTGCCTGCTGAAACAGCAACCTGGCAGTATCTCGAAGAGACCGTGTTGCGAGTATTGAAGCGTTACGGTTACCAGCAAATTCGTATGCCGATTGTTGAGCAGACTGATCTTTTCAAACGCTCTATCGGGGAAGTTACCGATATTGTTGAAAAGGAAATGTATACCTTCGACGATCGCAACGGCGAAAGCCTGACGCTTAGACCGGAGGGTACCGCCTGTTGTGTGCGTGCCTGTGAAGAACATGGCCTGCTTTATAATCAAGTGCAGCGTTTATGGTACAACGGCCCGATGTTTCGCTATGAGCGTCCGCAAAAAGGGCGTTACCGTCAGTTCCATCAGATAGGAATTGAAACCTTTGGCATGGCTGGCCCCGAGATTGATGCCGAGTTGATTCTGATGAGTGCACGTTTGTGGCGCGAACTGGGTTTACTGGAACATGTGACACTGGAAATCAATTCGCTGGGCAGCGCTGAAGCTCGCGCTCATTATCGTGATGATCTGGTGACTTACCTTGAAGCGCGTATTGATCAACTGGATGCCGACAGCCAGCGACGGATGAGCACAAACCCGCTGCGTATTTTGGACAGTAAAAATCCGGATACCCAGGCCGTGCTGGATGACGCGCCCAATTTTAAAGATTATTTGGATCCTGAGTCAGCGGATCATTTTAAACAATTGTTGTCCATGCTTGATGCGGCTGGCATTGCTTATCAGGTAAACCCTCGCTTGGTGCGTGGCCTGGATTATTACAGCAAAACCGTTTTTGAGTGGGTAACCACCGAGTTAGGCGCGCAAGGCACCGTTTGTGCCGGTGGCCGTTATGACGGTTTGGTTGAACAGCTGGGCGGCAAAGCGACACCTGCGGTAGGTTTTGCCATGGGGGTTGAGCGCCTGGTGTTGATGTTGCAAACCGTGCAGAGCATTCCTGCTGGGTTAGATAAAGTAGCTGACGTTTATATCGCTTCAGCTGGCGAAGGTGCCAGTGTGGCGGCGTTACAAATTGCAGAAACATTACGCTCTGGGATTGAATATCTACGTGTTCAAGTTGATTGCACCGGCGGTGGTTTCAAAGGCCAGCTAAAACGTGCCGATAAATCCGGTGCTGATTACGCGCTGTTGATTGGCGAAGAAGAGTTAGCTCAAGGTGTGGTGACAGTTAAGCCATTGCGTGGTGGCGCGGAGCAGGCACGTGTAGCGTGTGATGGCCTACTTGAACATGTTAAAAATTTAACGATTCACTAGATTACGGAGTATTCGGTGGAAACCTATCGGACAGAAGATGAACAGCTAGCGGCACTAAAACGCTGGTGGAAAGAAAATGGTAAATCCCTTGTTGTGGGTGTTTTGTTGGCAATTGCAGCGGTTTTCGGGTGGCAAAATTGGCAGGCAAGCCAACAGGCTGCTGGTGAAGCGGCTTCGGAAATTTATTTTAATTTGATTGAAGCAGTTGCATTGAATGATGCCAGTCAGACTTCAACAGTAATGCACCTTGCGGGGCAACTTCAGGATGAACATGCTTCACTGACTTACGCGCAGTACGGTGCATTGTTGGCGGCGAAACAAGCCGCTGATAACTCAGACTTTGAACAGGCGGAAAAGCAGTTGAGTTGGGCTGTTGATAACGCTGAGAAGACAACTTCAGTGTATAAAATTTCACTGTTGCGTTTGGCGCGCGTTATTGTTGCCCAAGGCGGCGAAGAAGAACAGCAGCGTGCATTGGCGTTGATCGAAAATGTCGATGCCGGTGCCCATAAAGCCACCTTTGAAGAAATGAAAGGTGATCTGTATTTGAGTCTGGGGCGTGAAAGTGATGCGCGTAATGCCTATCTGACTGCAGTTGATGCCGTTGAGGGTGCCCCTCGTTTGGTGCTGAATTTGAAGCTTACCGATTTGGCTGTTGCTGCGGAGCGTTAAATGAAAAAAATATTGCGGATTGTTGGTGCCGTTACACTGATCTCTTTTTTGGCCGGTTGCTCGCTGTTTTCAAAGGAAGAGGAAGTTGGTCCAGAACCTACGCCTTTAGTAAAATTTAAGGCACAGGCAGACATTGAAAATGAGTGGTCAGCATCAGTGGGCGATGGTGTCGGTGAACGTTACCTGAAAATGACCCCGGCTATTGACGGCAAAATGATTTATGCCGCGGATGCCAACGGTGTGGTTGCTGCTTTTGATCGTATAACGGGCAAGCGCCAATGGCGTATCAGTCTGAAGGAGTCGCTTAGCGGTGGTGTAGGCGCAGGTTATGGGCTGGTTCTAGTGGGTACGTCTAGCGGGCATTTGTTGGCGCTGAATAAGGCGGACGGCAGTCAGGCATGGCGTGTTGCAGTTTCCAGTGAGATCCTATCAGCACCACAAACCAATGCGAGCACTGTTGTAGTACAAACACAGGATGAGAAGATTTTTGGCTTTGAACATGCCACAGGTGCTCAACGCTGGCAGTATGAAAGCAGTGCGCCAACGCTGTCTTTGCGGGGCACTAGCACACCGGTATTAACGTCTGAGTTGGCTATTTTAGGTCTGGGTAACGGCCAGGTGATTGCACTTAATGCCGATAACGGTGCGGTGTTGTGGAAGCAGCGTGCAACCGTAGCGCAGGGCCGTTCAGAATTTGAACGCATGACCGATGTTGACGGTGATCTTTTATTGGCTGGTAATGCGCTATACGTCACTAGTTTTCAAGGCTTTGTTGTAGCGTTTGATGTTAACACGGGTCGTCCAATATGGCGTCGTGAACTGTCCAGCTATCAAGGCCCTGACGAAGGTTTGGGTAATGTGTATGTCAGCGCTGCGAATGATGAATTGCATGCGTTGACTGAGAGTGACAATGAATTGAGCTGGACTCAGTCGGCGCTTAAATACCGTAAAATTACAGCGCCAGTGACGTTTGCTAATTATGTGGCTGTGGCCGATGGCGAGGGTTATCTGCATGTGATGTCTCAACGTGACGGCAGTTTTGTTGCACGTAAAAAGATCGATGGTGACGGCGTGCGTTCCAAGCTGTTAGCTAAGGGTAAAATATTGTACATCTACGGTAACAGCGGCAAGCTGGTTGCGGTAACTGTTCAGTAGCGATTAGATTTTTAGCTGCACCTTTCTTAATGTAAGGCGCAGACCATAGCGGGCGAAAAATGTCCGTTTTTTTTGATATGACGACATTGCCTTCAGTTTACTAATGAGGTCTATAAGTCATTTTTTGCAGGTTTTAGGTCATGATCCCAGTCATCGCAATTGTGGGCCGTCCCAATGTTGGGAAATCCACACTCTTTAATCGTTTGACGAAGTCGCGTGATGCGCTGGTGGCTGATTACGCCGGATTAACCCGTGACCGTAAATACGGTGAAGGCGAAATTGGTGAACGTAAATTCATCACCATTGATACTGGCGGTATCAGTGGCGACGAAACCGGCATTGATTCGATGATGGCCGGTCAATCACTCCAAGCGATTGACGAAGCCGATGCCGTGTTGTTTTTGGTTGATGCCCAAGTTGGCTTGACCGCAGCCGATGAAATGATTGCTAATCACCTACGAAAAATCAATAAAACCTGTTATTTAGTGGCCAATAAAACCGACGGTTTGAACGCCGATGTAGCCACCGTTGAGTTTCACCGTATGGGTATGGGCGAGCTTTATCATATTGCTGCAGCCCATAACCGGGGTGTTTCCAGTTTGATGGAAATTGTGCTGGGTAAATTTCCTGAGCCGGAAAATCTTGATGGTGGTGAAGCTCCAAAGGGTACGCGTATTGCGGTGATTGGTCGCCCCAATGTGGGTAAATCTACCTTGGTAAACCGCATGCTCGGTGAAGAGCGTGTGGTTGTATACGATCAGCCGGGCACCACCCGCGATAGTGTTTACATTCCCTACGAGCGTTTTGGTAAACCTTACACCCTGATTGATACCGCCGGTGTGCGACGTCGTAAGAATGTGAAGGAAGCGGTCGAGAAATTCTCCATCATTAAAGCGTTGCAGGCAATTTCTGATGCCAATGTCGTTATTTGTGTGTTTGATGCGCGCGAAGGAGTGGTGGATCAAGATTTACACATGCTGGGTTTTGCGTTGGATGCGGGCCGTTCGCTGGTGATTGCTGTCAATAAATGGGATGGCATGGACGCGGATGACAAGCGTAAAGTTAAGAATGAGCTGAATCGTCGTCTTGAGTTTGTTGGTTACGCGAAAATCCATTTCATCTCCGCATTACATGGCACGGCTGTTGGTGATTTATACGGCTCTGTCGACAAGGCTTACGCTTCTGCCACAACGCGCTGGTCGACCAATAAGTTGACATCCATTTTACAGCAAGCCACCACGGAGCATGCACCTCCTATGGTTAATGGCCGTCGCATTAAACTGCGTATGGCTCACCTGGGTGGCACCAATCCACCACGTTTTATTATTCACGGTAATCAGACCGAAAAAGTGCCGAATAACTACACACGCTTTTTGGAAAATACTTACCGTAAAGCGTTGAAGATTGAAGGTACGCCCGTCTTTATTGAGTACAAATCTGGTACTAACCCCTTCGAAGGGCGTAAGAATCTACTGACACAGCGGCAGATTGGTAAAAAACAGCGTTTGGTTGAGCACGCGCGACACAATAAGCGTGGTCGCTAGCGGCCTGTTCGTTAACGACGAAGAACAGTAGAATATGGTGTGAGACCTTTGCACAAAACAAATGCCGAGTAAAAATGGCTGAAATATATCTGCTTTTCGTTGAAAACTTGCCAATAGCTCGCTACAAGGCGAATGGCGCAGCCAGAGAGAGTGCCCAGGGGCATTGTCTGCGCCTTCCGGCTCAATCAGGAAGATTTTATCTTATTTTCCTTCCGTCCCTGCTTTATGCAAAGATTTCAATGTTTGTGTTGAGGCTTGCTTTGTTATTGCGGGGCCAGCACCTCGTCCTATCCAGTAACTGATCTATGTTGTGGCGTCCACGCTCAATTCTACAATTAATGCTATTTGGTTTAATGACCGTTGTAGCACCTTTGTGTGTGGCGATTTTCTATACGGTTCAGACGCTCGATGAGCTGGCGCGACAGAGCCAGTCCGTCAGTCAACAAACCATTACTCTGACGCGTAGTAGTCAGCACTTTGAATCAAATTTGCTCGATCTTGAACGGCGTGCACGTCAGTACGTTGCGCTTGACGATGCCAATTTACTGGAGCTGTTTGTGCGTGAGCGCCAACAGTTGTTGCTGACCTTGGAGCAGGTGGAGTTTGCACTAAGAGATGATTCCCGTGATGCTGGTGTGATGATGCGCACCAGTTGGCAGGCGTTGTATGAAACGTTGCAGGCCGTACCTGATGTGGGCGCTGGCATTAAAGCATCATTGCCGTTATTCGGTCAGCTGGGTGCAGAATCATTAACGTTTAAGCAATTGGTTCAGGATTATGTTGATCAGCGACTGGCTGAACTTGTTGATCATGCTAATGATATTCAACGATCCTTGATGGCGATGGTAGCCATACTTGCGATACTAACCTTTGTGTTCTCCATTTTGCTGATTTACTGGATAAATACGCCAATCCGGCAAATTCGCAAGCAGATCCGCAAACTGGGCAGCGGCGACATGAGTCAGCCGATCCGTATTACTGGCCCAGCGGAAATGCAGCAATTGGGTGAACAGTTAGAGTGGTTAAGAACCCGGCTTGATGAGCTGGAGCAGGAAAAATTACAGTTCTTACGGCACATGTCTCATGAATTAAAAACTCCGCTTGCCAGTTTACGTGAAGGGGCAGACCTGATGGCTGAAGGCGTGGCCGGTGAGCTGCAGCAAAAGCAACGGGAAGTGGTGGAGATTATTCAGGCCAATAGCCGAGAATTGCAGCGACTGATTGAAAACCTGCTGGATTATAATCAGATGATTCATAGTCAGGCATTGCAGTTACAGCCCTATTCCTTGAGTACCCTGTGGCAGGAGTTAATTGCTACCTATCAGATGACCATTGAGCGAAAGGCTTTACGCATAAGTTGTGAAGGTGATGTTGAGCAATGGTCAGTGGATGAAACAAAATTTCGTGCAGTGTTGGATAATTTACTGTCGAATGCGGTGAACTATACGCCACTGCAAGGGTATATTGATATCTCTTGGCACAAAGCCGAAGGACAGTTAGTTATGGACGTTGCCAACAGTGGCGAACCGATTTCAGAGGCCGAACAGACGCGGATTTTTGACCCCTTTTATCAGGGTACAAGCAGTCGCAGTGGACCAATTAAAGGCTCTGGCATTGGCTTAAGTGTGGCAAAAGAATGTATGCAGGCGCACGGGGGAGACCTAGAGCTTGTTGACCACGCCTCGTTAGCCGTGTGCTTTCGTTTACGATGTCCCGCGGAGAACGGGTAATGAAATATTTTTTGGTGGTGCTGATTTTGTTGTTAATCGCAGGCTGCAGCAGTATACAGCGAGATTATTATGAAAACTGGGAGCGTGAGCCGGTACTGTCCGCAGAGCAGCGTTATTACTGGTTACGTATCGCTGATTTGTATATGGAATTGACGCCCACTCAGGCCCAGCAACGCCTTAATGAGATCGGCGATGAAGAGAAAACAGCCTTGCAATGGTATCGCTATGCGTTGCTCAATCAGCAGCTTAATGAGCTAGCTGGCTGGATTCGTGCTCGTGATGCATTCCGACAAGTTGTGGCAATGGAGAGTTTGAGTCAGGAGCTGTATGGTTTGACCAAGTTGCTGCTGAAATATAATCAGAATATGATCAATTGGGATGCGCGCTATAGTAAAGTGAAAATCGAGCTGAAGGAAAGCGAGGCCATGCAGCAGGTGCTGGAAGAAAAAATTCAGGCTATCACCAAACTTGAGCAAAGTATGAGTTCTCGTAAAGAACAGACGGTTGACCCCTAGGTTTATTTGAGATGGCTGATACTTCACCTCATATATTGCTGGTTGATGATGATCCCAGCTTGAAGCGTTTATTGGTGATGCGACTTGAGGCAGAGCATTATCGTGTATCTACCGCCACCGATGGTCAGGAGGCGCTGCGTGAGCTGAAGATTCAGGATATTGATCTGGTGATCAGCGATTTACGCATGGATGGAATGAATGGTATTGAGCTATTCGAAGAGATTCAGCGCCAGCACAGCGGACTTCCTGTTATTTTGATTACTGCCCAGGGCACAATTTCTGATGCGGTATCGGCGACCCAGAAGGGCGTGTTTGGTTTTCTGACCAAGCCCGTCGATAAAACAGAGTTATTTGGACTGATCGAGCAAGCGCTTGCGCAGACCAGTCATGCGACCACCGATGATCAGAATAATCAGTGGTGTTCTCATATTCTGACGCGCAGTGAAAGTATGGAGCGCCTGCTGAATACTGCTAAGCGGGTAGCCGAATCTGATGTTAGTCTGTTAATCACCGGTGCCAGCGGAACCGGTAAAGAGCTATTGGCTCAAGCGATTCACCAAGGTAGTCCTCGTCAGCAACAACCCTTTATCCCAATTAATTGTGGTGCATTGCCTGAGCCGTTGCTTGAATCGGAGCTTTTTGGGCATGTAAAGGGCGCCTTTACTGGCGCCAGCAATGATCATTTAGGTCTATTACGAGCGGCCGATGGTGGCACGCTGTTTCTTGATGAAATTGGTGATATGCCCGTGCCCCTGCAGGTTAAGCTATTACGGGTTCTTCAGGAGCGGCAGGTGCGTCCCGTTGGAAGCACCAAAAGTTATCCGGTCGATGTGCGAATTATTTCGGCCACCCACCGTGACCTTGAGCAGGCTATGACGAATGGATTGTTCCGTGAAGATCTCTATTACCGCTTGAATGTGGTGAATCTAAAAATCCCTATTTTGACTGAGCGCCGGGAGGATATTCCTCTGCTGGCTAACCACTTTTTACTGCAATGCCAGAAGGGACGATATAGCACGGCAACCGCCTTCAGTCCGGAAGCAATGAATCTATTGGTGGGAGCGGCTTGGCCAGGAAATGTCCGGCAGCTAGAGAATGTCGTTCAGCAAATTGTAGCGTTGGCGCATACCAAAATGATTCCTGAAACGCTGGTGCGAGATGCCATTGATAGTGAATCCGGGGTGATGCCTTCTTTTAATGACGCGCGTCACCATTTTGAACGTGACTACCTGGTTAAGGTACTACGTCTGACCGAGGGTAATGTGTCGCGAGCAGCCAAGCTTGCGCAACGCAACAGGACGGATTTCTATAAGTTATTACAACGTCACGATTTAAAGCCCGATCAATTTAAAGCCTGAACAAATTAAAATATAGTTCGGGCTGTCTCAAAAAGCAGACAATTATGATCTGCGTTCAATTGCTGTAAGACCTTATGATTCGGGCTTGCAGCTCATAAGTTTTCGTTTTATGGTTACTGGATTGAGTTTTGTTTCCAAAAGGAGACACTGTAACTATCTGATATATAAAAATAAATTATATTGCCCGTTATTTTGTCTCTGAATAGAGACGCTTAATCGCAACTTTTCTTTGTGTAAGAGAGTTGAATTAGCTGGTTTTCTCTTAACTCTTTGATAAATAATGTTAAATAGAAGTTGGCATGGGTTTCGCATTGTCTTTAGGGAGATGTAAGTCAATGTGCTATCGACATCGTCGGTAGCGCTTTGTTGTTATCTGAATGTGAGCAGTCAGCATGTTGCTGATGTAACGTCCCGGAGAGGTTTGTAAGTGTCCATTACTTTTGAGTTCAGTAAGTGCGATCGCATGCTTGAACAGTATTACGGACTCAGGGAAGAGTGTTTTCGTAAAGAGCTAGGATTAAAAGCGTTTGATGGCGCTGAAGATATTTATGATCAAAACGGCACAATTCTTATTGTACGTGATGGTGACACCTGTGTCGGCGGAGTTCGAATTACCGGCTGTTCTCTGTTTGGTCAGAGCTTGATGCCGCTTGAGCATAAGGGGTTGGATATTACCGAAATGCTGCCGCAGTTGATGTTGCCGCTTGCGCCATACTGTCAGTGGGAACGTCTCGTATTGCGCCCGGAATATCGTGGTATCGATATGCTGAGAGGTATTTGCCGAGCGTTGATTCGTGGCTGTGCCAGCCTGGGTTACCACTATGCCTTTAATGTCACAGGCATTAAACGTGCCCGGCTTTACAAACGCGTACACTCAAACCTTGGTTATGACTACGAAATTTATAATCAGTTGAAAATGCCTGTTGAGAACGATTTTGCGCATCTGGAGCACCTGTTGTCGATTGCCTTTATACCTGAGGCGGATCGAGAAGAATTGGTGGGTGCTAATGACAAACAGATATTTGCTGGTTTATGGCAAGCTTCCGAAATGCAGGATGCTGCTTAACCGCCGGCAAGTTTGGCTTGATAACCCAGTTTAAGCAGTGCTGATAGCAGTTGTTCGCGATAGTCGCCTTGAATTTCGATAACGCCGTCTTTGACGGTACCGCCACTTCCGCAACTTTTTTTCAGCCGTTTAGCTAGGGTTTTTAGCTCTTCGGCGGGAAGTAATACGCCTTCGACTAGAGTGACGCCTTTACCTTTGCGTCCTTTGGTTTGACGGGAAATACGGACAATGCCGTCGCCTGTGGGGATATCTGTGTTTTGCTTGCAGCGACATTGCTCCTGCGGCTGTTCGCAACCAGGGCAGACGCGACCTTGGTCGGTGGAATAGACAAGATGGGAAGATCGATTCATGTTTTTACCTCTGTAAAAGCCCAATGATAAGACAAGCCCACATTAATCTATACTAATAACATTGAATCGAAGTTTTGATTTGATCTTGTGTGATGGACATATTATGAAAAACTTACCTCAACTACGTATTTTTACACTGTTTGCATTGTTATGCGCCAGCTTTGCGATGCCTCTGCATGCTGAAAATAAGGTGATGGATTTGGATCAGCTGGTGGTTAAAGGTGAGTTGCGCTATTTGGCCGGGCAGGCTGTCCCCTTCACGGGTAATGCGGTTAGTTACTTTGCCGACGGCATGCAAAAAACACAGGTAAGCTTTGTTGATGGCCAAAAACATGGCAAAGAGGTCGCCTGGTATGAGGATGGACAGCTTCGCTATGCGGTACGTTACAGTCATGGTGAGCCGCAAAGTGTTGGTTCAGCTTGGTACGCTCGCACAAGTCAGGTTAATGTGGTGGTTTCGGCATTACGCTACTGCGGTGAAGATGATATGAATACCGGCTTTTGTGATCCCGGTTTGCAGGAATCCAGCCATATGGATATCACCCCCTAACAGATACCTAATCGTACCGAATTTACGTCTTGATTATTGCTGGCTCCAGGTTGTGAAGAGCTAGATGCAAACCCTGTCAGGCTTTGATATTGTGTAGGCATGCCAAACGCCATTTATTGGCTTGGCAGAGGTGTCTATGGCGAAAAAATACCGTATTGAAGCAGATGGTCTGGGGCAGTTGAAAATCCCCTTCAACGCCCTCTATGGCGCGCAAACCCAGCGAGCTATTGAAAATTTCCCTGTTAGTCAGTTACCGATGCCAGCAGCTTTTATCTCTGTTTTGGGGCTGGTTAAAAAAACAGCTGCTCGGGTTAATCAACAGTTAGGGTTGTTGGATACGCCTCGCACTACGGCAATTATCCAAGCCGCTGCGGAAGTTCAAGCCGGTTTGCATAATGCCCAATTTCCTGTCGATGTATTTCAAACCGGCTCTGGCACCAGTACCAATATGAATGCCAACGAGGTGATCGCAACATTGGCTGCGCAATCCTCCGGTTTGAATATTCATCCCAATGATCACGTCAATCTTGGCCAAAGCAGTAATGATGTGATTCCCAGTACGATTCATATCAGCGCCACATTGCGGCTGACAGGTTGCTTATTGCCTGCCTTGCTACACCTTCAGAACACGATTGAGAAGAGAGCGGGGGATCTACAGGCTCAAATTACGACTGGGCGTACTCACTTGATGGACGCCATGCCCATTTCATTAGCTCAGGAACTTTCCGGTTGGGCGGCGCAGGTACGCTTAGGCATTCAACGTTTGGAAAGCACCTTGCCAAGACTTTGTCAGTTGGCGCAGGGCGGTACGGCAGTGGGAACGGGCATTAATGCTCACCCGGATTTTGCACAATGTTTTGCTGAGACTCTGAATAAAGAAACCGGGTTGGATTTTTTATCTAGCAGCTGTTTTTTCGAAAGTTTAAGTTGTCAGGATAGCGCTGTGGAATTATCAGGGCAGTTGCGCGTTGTGGCGGTGAGCATCATGAAAATAGCCAATGATCTGCGTTGGATGAACAGTGGGCCATTAGCTGGAATAGGTGAAATCGAGCTGCAAGCACTGCAGACGGGCAGTAGCATTATGCCTGGTAAAGTAAATCCGGTAATCCCTGAAAGTGCGGCAATGGTGGCCGCTCAAGTGATCGGTAACGATGCTACGGTCGCTATAGCCGGACAAAGTGGTAACTTTCAGCTTAATGTGATGTTGCCGGTGATTGCCTATAACCTGCTGCAAAGCATCGAACTATTGACCTCAACCTGCTATTTATTGGCGGATAAAGCCATCGCGACGTTTACTGTAAGAGCTGAGGTGTTACAAAATAACCTGGTTCGCAACCCGATACTGGCAACGGCGTTAACGCCCCTGATTGGTTACGAAAAAGCGGCTGAGATTGCCAAACAGGCATACCATGAAAAACGTCCGGTACTGGATGTCGCTGTAGACTTGACTGGCATGCCTCGAGAGCAATTGGCGCGTTTATTAGCGCCAGATTCTATGTTGAGTCCGAAATCCTTCTCGGACGATAATTAATCAAAACTTGTCACATGATAGGGGCTGAGCATTGCGAGTTGTTGCGGTACAATAGCGGCCGTTGAAGAAAACTCATTTTACCAGAGCGTGTTATATGACTTTAATCCGTGAAGAAGACCTAATCCAGAGCGTTGCAGGCGCACTGCAGTACATTTCCTATTACCACCCGACGGATTTTATTCAGGGTGTTCATGAAGCTTATCTCCGAGAAGAATCCCAGGCTGCCAAGGATGCAATGGCTCAAATTCTGATCAATTCTCGTATGTGTGCAGAAGGTAAACGCCCTCTTTGCCAGGACACAGGTATCGTGACGGTATTCCTGAAAATCGGTATGAATGTGCAGTGGGAAACGGATAAAAGTGTTAGTGATTTGGTGAATGAAGGTGTTCGCCGTGCTTACATGGATCCTGATAACTTGCTGCGTGCTTCAATTCTGGACGATCCTGCGGGCGCACGTAAAAATACCAAAGACAATACGCCGGCAGTAATTCATATGGAAGTGGTTACTGGCGATAAGGTTGAAGTGCATGTGGCCGCCAAAGGTGGCGGTTCTGAAAACAAGTCAAAAATGGTAATGCTTAATCCGAGCGACAGTATTGTTGATTGGGTGGTGAAAACCGTTCCAACCATGGGGGCGGGATGGTGCCCTCCGGGCATGCTGGGTATAGGCATTGGCGGCACCGCAGAAAAAGCAGCTCTGATGGCGAAAGAAGTATTGATGGATCCGATCGATATCCATGAAATCCGTGAACGTGGGCCCCAAAACCGTGTTGAAGAGCTCCGTATTGAAATCATGGATGCCGTGAACAAACTGGGCATTGGTGCTCAGGGCCTGGGTGGTTTAACGACTGTTCTGGACGTTAAAATTATGGATTATCCAACGCATGCGGCATCCTTGCCTGTGGCAATGATCCCTAACTGTGCGGCAACACGTCATGCACATTTTACACTGGATGGTTCGGGCCCTGTTGAGCTGACACCTCCAAGTCTGGACGATTGGCCGAAAATTACAGAGCAAGGTGGCAGCAATGTCCGACGCGTTAATCTGGATGACGTAAAGCATGCTGATATCCAGAACTGGCAACCAGGTGAAACCCTGCTGCTATCCGGTAAAATGTTGACTGGCCGTGATGCGGCTCATAAACGTATGACGGACATGATGGCCAAAGGCGAACCACTGCCGGTTGATCTGACGGATCGTTTTATTTATTACGTTGGGCCAGTTGATCCCGTACGTGACGAAGTTGTAGGTCCAGCGGGTCCAACAACGGCAACGCGCATGGATAAATTCACTGAAACCATGTTGGCTGAAACAGGGCTGATTGGCATGATCGGTAAAGCCGAGCGTGGCCCAACCGCTATCGAGGCTATTAAGAAGCACAAAGCCGTTTATCTGATGGCTGTTGGTGGTGCTGCTTATCTAGTGTCCAAAGCGATCAAGAAAGCCGAAGTTGTTGCCTTCCCTGAAATGGGTATGGAAGCCATCTACGAGTTTGAAGTGGAAGATATGCCGGTTACCGTTGCAGTGGATGTGAAAGGTGAGTCTGTTCACCAAACAGGCCCTGAGCATTGGCACCATATTATTGAAGAGCGAGAACTTAAGATTCAATAGGCCCTGTAAGTGTGCGTCTGTTGTTCTTTTGCTGTTGTAGTCGGAATGACAGGCGTAAAATCGGTAATGTGTCTTTGACGTGTTGGAGGTGAATCATGACCTATCTAATTGAAGAAGCTTGTGAGGCCTGCCGTACAGGCGCGCCCAAGGTGACGGAAACGGAATTGGTCGCCCTGTTAAAAGAACTACCCGCTTGGCATGTTGAAGAGCGTAATGGTGAGCAGCAACTGGAACGCAGCTTCAAATTCAAAAACTTTTTGCACGCTATGGCCTTTAGTAACGATGTTGCTGAGCTGGCTGAAAGTGAAAATCACCATCCCGCCATTTTGACCGAGTGGGGCAAGGTTACCGTGACTTGGTGGACTCACAAAATTGGCGGTCTGCACAAGAATGATTTTGTGATGGCGGCCCGCACAGATCAGCTCTACTCGGACTAACCTTCGTCAGTGACCTCGTCTTCAACAGCGCGATACGCTCGTCTTGCTGATATTCTTCTGGAGCTGGAAATGGGATTGCGCCAGCACCAGCTTTGGGAGGTTACACCTCCACCTGTGCAGGCCCTGCAAAGTCAGCAACCCTTTTGTTTTGACACGCTACGCTTCACGCAATGGTTACAGTTTGTTTTTGTTGTTCGCCTCAAGGATATGATTGAGGCCCAGGCACTGCTGCCAACACGTAGCGGTATCGTTGTTATTGCTGAAGAGAACTTCAAAGGTGTTAACTATGATGCCTCCTCTATTATTCGCTGCTTAGCTCAATTTGACGCCCTGATTGAGGGGTAAGCGGAAGTTAAATAAAGCGTATTTTTGGGAGCTAATTCCCTGCCAATTTGTTTATCACATCTATACTTACAATTACCTCGTTGTTCTTTGGTGGTGGATTCATTGCTTCAATTTTCTTCTCGTTCAGCCCTGACACTTATTGCTCCTTACACACTGCTGGTTATCGGCTATTTTTCGCTGTCGTTTTTTAATGCCCTGTCAGCTGAGCAGCAGGTGACCCTGCGTCTTGTACCCTATAGTCTGTTTGTCGTGAGCGCAGCTATTAGCCTGTATTTTGGCCGCAACCGTATTTTTTACCTGTCATTGCTAATGGCGTTGATGCACTGGGCGCTGACCAGCTATTACCCCTATATTGATGTGATGCAGAAGGCTCAGTTGTTGCTGGTGTTGGGGGTTTTAGCACCCTTGAATTTAGCCGTGTTGTCGCTGTTGCGAGATCGCGGGCTGACCTTGCTGCAGAGTTACCTGATGGCCTCTGTGCTGGGGTTGCAGCTGGCTCTGGTGGTTGAGGTCATGAACGGTGATCTGTCGGCCTGGTTGCTGCGATTTGAACAGTTTTTTTCGATGCTGCCGTGGCCTGCTAAATGGTCTTTGGAGCTACCGAAAGTGGTGCTGTTAAGCCTATTGTTGTCGGGTCTGACAATTATGGCGCGTATTGCTTTCAGAATGACGCCGTTAAACAACGCTTTGATGGTGGTGTTGGTGGCTATCGGGTTGGCCTTTCATTTTGCTGATGCTGCTAATACGGTGGTGATGTTGTTTGTCGTCTCCGGGCTGGTGGCCTTGTTGAGCTTGTTGCAGCATTCCTACGATATGGCTTATCGCGATGAACTGACCGGCCTGCTGGGGCGACGCGCACTCAATGAACGGCTGCTAAGACTAAGCGGACGTTATTGCCTTGTCATGGTTGATGTTGATCATTTTAAAAAATTCAATGATAAGCATGGTCACGAGGTAGGCGATCAGGTGCTGAAAATGCTGGCGGGGCAACTTGAGAAAACCACCGGTGGCGCACGTGCTTATCGTTACGGCGGAGAGGAGTTTACCCTCGTTTTTGAGAGCAAACCTGCCGTACAAATCGAGCCGCATCTTGAGAATCTACGTGCCAGAGTGGCTGATTACCCGATGAAAATCCGTGGCACCAATCGTCCGGATGACAGTAAGAAAGGGAAAAAACAGCGTAATAGGGCGACTGGAATAGGGCCGCTTAAGGTCACTATTAGTCTCGGCGTTGCGCTGCGAAGTGATAAATTTAAAACTCCTGCGTTGGTGATGGAGGCTGCGGACAAGGCTCTTTACAAGGCAAAAAATGCAGGCCGTAACTGCATTAAATTTTCTCCATAAAAGTACCAGTGCAGTTATCATGGACTTAATCAGAATATCCTAAATAGCAGATTCAAAAAATACTCCTATACTGAAAAGGTCAGGGTGAAATATATCTCCCGCTGCCGATTTTCTGTCGGCACAACAGTCTCTTTGTAAACAGCGAATTCAGGATGTGGTTATGCAGGAATTATACGATTATCTTCGTGTTTTGATCGACCGTGATGGGTCCGATTTATACCTCTCAACGGGAGCACCTCCCAGTATTAAAACGATGGGGCAATTAGTGCCGATTGCCGAAGCGCCTTTGCCAAAGGGGCGGGTTGCGGAGCTGGCTTATGCCACCATGAATGAAGAACAGATTAAGGATTTTGAGAAGAAGCCGGAGATGAACCTGGCGATTTCTGAGGAAGGACTTGGCCGTTTTCGCGTTAATATTTTCAAACAACGCAGCGAAGTGTCGATGGTAATCCGTTCCATTAAAACAGATATTCCCTATTACAAGGATTTGGGCCTGCCGGAAATTCTGCCGCAGCTGGTGATGGAAAAGCGTGGGTTGATTTTATTTGTGGGCGGTACTGGTTCCGGTAAGTCTACTTCGTTGGCCTCTCTGATTGATCACCGCAATACCAACAGCGCCGGGCATATCATTACCATTGAAGATCCGGTGGAGTTTGTGCACCGTCACAAGAAAAGTATCGTAAACCAGCGTGAAGTCGGCATGGATACGGATAACTATGAGGATGCGCTGGAAAACACTCTGCGACAGGCGCCTGACGTTATTCTGATTGGTGAGATTCGTAGCCGCGAAACCATGGAACACGCGATTGCTTTTGCTGAAACCGGCCACCTGTGTCTGTCGACCTTGCACGCAAACAACGCCAACCAGGCGCTGGATCGAATTATTAACTTCTTCCCTGAGGAGCGCCATAACCAGTTATTTTTGGATCTGTCGCTGAACTTGAGAGGTATTGTTTCCCAACGTTTGATTCCTACCGTGGATGGCAAACGAGCCGCCGCCATTGAGGTTTTGACTGGTACGCCGCGCGTTAAGGATCTGATTAAGAAGGGGGATGTTGATTCACTGAAAGAGGTGATGGAAAAGTCGGCTAACTCGGGCATGAAAACCTTTGATCAGGCTTTGCTGGAGCTACATCAGCAGGGCAAAATTAGCATGGAAGAGGCGATGCGAAATGCCGATTCGGCCAATAACCTGCGCCTGAAAATCACGTTGGGCGAAAAGGAGGGAGCCAGTACTGGTGCTGGAACCAGTCAAGCTACGGCACAACGTCCTGGCACTGCGTCTCCGCCCAGCGCGCCACGTAGGGACGCGCCTGCAGCATCAAGCGTAAAGAATGACCTTCGTCGTTTACGGGAACAAGCGAAGCAGTCGATTAAGCCCGAAGCTGTAAGCCCCAAGCCCCAACTGAAGCAAAAACCGGCAGGAAGTCCTTTTTCATTGCAACCGCTGGTGGACGAAGAGGAGCTTTGAGTTACTCCTAGTTTATTAATGTATCGAAGGCCTGCTAATTTAGTGGGCTTTTTTTATGTTTTATTTACAATGAAGCACTTCTGGCAGATAGGACGAATGTAATATGAGTTTTTACTGGTATGACTTTGAAACCTTTGGCGCTGACCCGGTTAGAGATCGTCCCTGTCAGTTTGCCGGTATCCGTACTGATGAGGATTTTAATGTTATTGGTGAGCCTGATGTGTTCTTCTGTAAACCTGCCGATGATGTGTTGCCGCATCCAGAAGCCTGTTTGATTACTGGTATTACTCCCCAGCAAGCTCAACGTGAGGGGGTGAGTGAAATTGAATTTATTGCCAGGATTCACCAGCAGTTCGCCGAACCCGGCACCTGCGTCGTTGGTTACAACAGCATTCGTTTTGACGATGAGGTGACCCGCAACACTCTCTATCGCAACTTCTACGACCCCTATGCGCGAGAGTGGCAAAATGGTAACTCGCGTTGGGATATTATCGATATGGTGCGTCTCACCCGTGCGCTGCGTCCGGAGGGCATCGTCTGGCCTGAGCATGAGGACGGCAGTCCTAGTTTTAAGCTGGAGCAACTGACGGCGGCTAACGGTATTGCCCATGAAGCGGCTCATGATGCATTGTCCGATGTGTGGGCTACCATCGAGCTGGCAAAGCTGATTAAAACTAAGCAGCCTAAACTTTACGACTTTGTTTATACAAATCGCGATAAACGACGGGTCGATCAGCAGTTGAATTTGCTAGAACAAAAACCCGTTTTACATATTTCTTCTATGTATCCAGCTGAACGCGGTTGCGCGGCAATTGTCCTGCCGCTGGCGCGAGATGTGACTAATAAAAATGCGGTTTACGTCTATGATCTGAGTGTTGATTCTGAGCCATTGCTGAATTTATCGGCTGAGCAGATTGGCGAGCGTATTTTTACCCGTCGCGATGATTTGCCTGAAGGCGTCACGCGTGTGCCCATCAAAGCGATACACATCAATAAATGCCCGATTGTGGCGCCGGTGAACGTGGTGACGCCTGAGGCTGCGGAACGTCTGGGCATGGATTTACAGCTTTGCCGAGCACATTTGGCGCAGATTAAGTCTGCTACCGATCTGACGGAAAAGATTCAGGAAGTGTTTTCGAGCCGTGAATTTGAGAGTGTGGTCGATCCCGATCAGGCTATCTACAGTGGCGGCTTTTTCAGCAGCCATGATCGACAGCTGATGGAACAGCTTCGCCAGTTGAATGCGGAGCAGCTAATCACTGCACGGCCTCCTTTCAGGGACGACCGATTGCCGGAAATGCTGTTTCGCTATCGCGCCAGAAATTATCCTGACACTCTGAGTGCTGATGAACGTGTGCAATGGGACGAGTTTCGACGCACCTGCTTTAGCAACGAAACTATTGGCAGTAGGAATACGCTGGTCAGTTATTACCAGCGTATTGAAGAATTGATGTCTGCACCTCAGACAACAACCGAACAGCAACAGCTACTGATTCAGCTACAAGAGTATGGTTTGTCTTTGCAGGCCAGTCTGGGCTAATAGCCTAGGATTTGCGGTTGTTTCACAAAACCCGTACTAAGCTTTCTGAGGCTGGCTTGATCAACGGTTTGATAGTCCTCCAGTTGCAGCGGCTCTTTGTTGGCCGTTGCCAGCACAACCAGCTGGCGTGGCTGGGCAATAAAATCCTGCTGGTAACTTTGTTGTAGTTTGCCCAGATCAATCGCTGAAATGGCGGCGACCAACTGTTCGCGACTATCGAATTCAACATTCTGCCGGTCAATCTCATGCCAGTAACGGTTGCTGCGTTGGCTGAGGCGGACGTCTTTTTCCATAATGCGACTGATTAATGCCCGTTTGTGGGTGCTCAAGGTTGCTTCGTCAAGTGTGGCTAACGTGGTCGATGAGACGGAAATAAAGTCTTCAATGGCCCTGATAATGTTTTCTGATGTGGTATTGGGAGATTGCACCGTAAAGGCGAGTGCTGGAGCCTCCAGCAGCGTCATCGGGCTGCTGAAAACGATATAACCCAGTTGCTGACGTGTGCGTAGCTCATGGTAAAAGGGCGTCGATAAAATCTGGTTGAACAGGGCAAAACGAGCGCGCGTGGCCACGTCTTTATTATCTCCCTGAACATAGAGCGTGACAGCATTGTCACTGTGCTCTACTTCAAAAGGGTATAACAGTTTTTGTCCGGCAGGTAGCTGCTGGACGTTAGGTCTGGCAATGGGCTGAGTAGGTTTTTCTGTAACCAACTGGGTTGCCAGTTGTTTTGCACGTGTTGCCATATCGGACTTGCTGATGTTGCCGTTACCCAGTACTTCAATATCCAGTTGATTTAAAAACTGCTGAGCAAAAGCTTTTAGCTCTTCAGGCGTAACCGGAGTGAGCGCGGCAATTAGTTGCTGTTCCTGCCAGCTGGGGTTGGTTATCAGGCGGGAGGTCTGTGACATGCTTTGTTGATAGGGCTTTTGTTTCAGCGCGTTGCGCCAATGACGAATTAACTCATCGCGGTGACGGTTGAAGGAGTCCTTTTCAATGATGGGATTTTTAAGTGCCTTGAGCACTTCCGCCAGCAATAGTGTTTGTTTGTCATGGTAGCCAGCGATACGCACGCTGATGCCGCGCACGTGTGGATACAGCTGGTAACTTAAGCCTGCCAGTGTGGCGGGGTAACTGAATTCATTGAGCTGTTCATTAACCGTTTTTACATAGAGGGCAGTGAGAGCAACATTCAGGGGCGATTGATTGGCGAGCGGCGAACGCAGGGTGAAATAGAAATCCGCCTTTGGAGTTTTAAATGTCGTGTCGCTGCTGTGCCACCAGGAAACGCCCTGTTCGCTGATCTGTTGCTGAGGTTTGTTGGGCTCAGTCTCTGGGGGTTGAGTGAGCGCCAATTGCGCTGGAATAAAGGGGTTGTTTTGCGGTAGCTGGATATCGCCGGAAAGCGTATTGCGAGACCAGTGCTGCAATAGTTGAGCGTTGATGCGCTGAACGGCGTATTCGGCCTGATAGTGTTGACTACTTTGGTCGACAGCCAAGTCTTTACCAACCACCATCATTAGCATGTTCTGCGGGTTAAGAGCTGCGATGTATTCGCTGATCAGCTGCGGTTGGAAATCGTTCATTTGATAGGGTGCACTCAATACCTGTTTGGTTGGCACATGCTTTAAGCGGCTGGCCAGGCGGGTGACAAAGTGCATGTTGCTGCCGTTTTCCTGGAACTCAAAATCCAGCTCAGCCAGTTGCGCTTGCTCCTGGTAACGCCATGCTTCAATACCCTGTTGTTTGATCAGGTTGATGCTTTGAAACAGCGCGTCGGTTACGGCGTCAGTATTTTCCAGCCCCTGTTCGGTGAGGCCTATGCTGATTTGCAGGCTGGCCTGTTGGTTATCCTCAAAGCCAATGCCAGCACTGAGATTTTCAGCCCAACCCTGGTTTTTTAAATAGGACAGCAAGCTGCCTTTACCCTCGTGTCCCAGCAGATTGCTGAGGTAATGTACTGGTTTACTTTGATAGTGTGGGCGGGTGCTGGCCACCGGGAATAAATACTTTATTTGGCGCAGGTTTTTATTGGGCTGAGTATTGATGCGCAGTGGCAGTTGTTTGTTGGAGAAGAGCGGTTGCTCAAAGCTCGGCAAAGGGCTGTTGTGATTGGCAACAGCGGCAAACTGTTCAGCAACCAGTTGCTTGAGTTCGGTCACCGATTGCTTACCTAGTACCACCAGTGTCATGCGATTGGCGGAATAATGCTGCTGATAAAACTTGAGTAAATCTTCTCTGACGGGCTGATTTTCACGATCCGCGAGGGTTTTTAAGCTGCCAACAGAAAACTGTGAGAAGGGGTGGTTTGGGTTGCTGACGGTTTTGATCAGCTCATATTGCAGGCGACTGTCATCTTTGATTTTGGCCTGATACTCCGAGTGCACGGCGTGTTTTTCGCGATCCACGTATTCAGGATTAAACAGTGGTGCGATAAAAAATTGAGCAAACTGGTCGAGTGTGGGCTCAAGATCTTGTGCATTTACATCAAAGAAATAATTGGTTTCATCAAAGGCCGTGTAGGCATTATGTGAGCCACCGTGATCACTGATGAATTGCTGATAGGCTCCGGCCTCAGGGTATTTCTCTGTGCCGAGAAATAACATGTGCTCCAGGAAATGCGCCAGCCCTTCGCGGTCTTTGGGGTCGGAACCGCTGCCAACGTTTACGCTTAATGATGCAGCGGCTTTATCTGCCTCCGGGTCGGAGATGACTAGTACCTGTAATTGATTAGTCAGTTGGAAGGCCAAATAGTCACGGTTATCGGTGGGGCTTTTAATGATGCCGTTGCTTGATGCTTCGACATCCTTTTGAGTGCCCGGGTGGATTGAGCAGGCCGTTATTCCCATGACGATACATAGAGTGAACAGCAGTTGTATCAGGTGAACGGGGGATAATCGAATCGAACGAGCTGGCTTAGGCACGTAGCGGGTCCTTGCAATGGTTAAGAAGTGGCTTTCAAAACAGACAGCCGATTTTAGCGCAGGTTCGGGTGTCGGCCCATTAATCATGTGGTTTTTTAGACGGATTGCTTTTTAGACTGCCGAGAGTCTTCCACTGTGGCTACACATGCCTATAATGGGGCCAGTTTCTCTAATACTGTGACTGTTGATGCTCAAATTTTTATCCAAACTTCCCCTGTCGGTGCTGTATCTGTTTTCAGGTTTCATTTATTTCCTGCTGTATTACGTTGTTCGTTACCGGCGCAAGGTTGTTGCTGAGCATTTAAAGCACGCGTTTCCTGAAAAAAGTGAGCAGCAGCGGCAGGATATTGATAAGCGGTTTTATCGAAATCTTGCCGATGTCATTGTTGAGTCAATTCGCTCTGCCAGTATGTCGCGCGAAGAGATACAGCGGCGAGTTAAAGTCGTCAACCCTCAGGTGTTGCAGACGATTATTGATAGAGGGAGTTCATTTGCTTTATTAGGTGGGCATTGCGCCAACTGGGAATGGTTGCTGTTATCTACCAGCATTGAAGTGCCGGTAAATATGGATGCTGTTTATAAGCCGCTGCATCGCAAAAGTGCAGATCGTTTTATGTACGAAATGCGGACTCGCTTTGGTGCTGATTTAATCGATTTAAAAGATGTTATGACGGAGGTGATCAAGCGCAAAGGTTCTCAGCGCTTTTATTCAATCCTTTCTGATCAGCGGCCTCGCTCAAAGGGCCGGGCGCATGTAACGCAGTTTTTAAACCGGGAAACCCGGTTTTTCATCGGCCCGGAAAAAATTGCTCAGTTCACCAAAATACCAGTAGTGTTTGTGAAAATGACTCGGGTCTCACGTGGCCAATATCAAGTGAGTTTTGAGTTGTTAGCTGAACCTCCCTATGCAAAGGCACGTGATGCTTATCCGGTAACGGAGCTGTATGTGCGGGCGCTGGAGCAGCAGATCAAGGATTCACCATCGGACTGGCTGTGGAGTAACCGTCGCTGGAAATAGTTTTATTTTTTAAACAGCTCTTGAAACTGTTTTTTCCTATCCCCATATTTATAACTACGGGTGCTCAAATGAGGCCCGTATTTTATAAGTTGTTGTAACCGGCTGGCCTTCGGGAAGTCTGGTTTACAGCTCCAAATAAGCGCCCGATCTGTTGATGGGCAAACCATATTGCTTAATTGCGAGGATATGAAAATGGCACGATTAGATTTAACTCCCTTATTCCGTTCATCCGTTGGTTTTGATCGCATGGCTTCTATGCTTGATGCAGCCAGCCGTAGTGAACAACCCAGTTACCCACCCTACAACATCGAACTGGTTACAGATGACCAATACCGTATCAGCATGGCGGTAGCCGGTTTCAGTGAGGGTGAGCTGAACATTGAATCTGAACACAATACCCTCACCATTTCAGGTGTGAAGGCTGAAGATAAAACGCAGCGTCATTACCTGCATCAGGGCATTGCCGCACGCAATTTTGAGCGTAAATTCCAGCTGGCCGATTATGTTAAAGTGACCGGCGCCACGATGGAAAATGGCCTGCTATTTGTCGATTTGGTACGCGAAATCCCAGAGGCCATGAAGCCTCGAAAAATAAGCATTGGCAGTAATGAAAAGCTGATCGATGCTGAAAAGACTGAGAACGCAGCTTAAAATTCGCGGAAGCGGGTAAGAAAAGGAAAGGGAGGCAACAGCCTCCCTTTTTGTGCCTCGGAATCGGGGGGGACACCCGAAGCACAGCTAAAACGAGAAGAAAATAAACTTACTTAATGACATCCGGGTGAAAGAGACGCTCACCACTAACCTTGAAATTGGCAATGATAGCTTGGCCTTCTGCGCTGCGAATGAAATCAACATAACGTTGAGCTAGTTCAGTTTTTACATGAGGGTGTTTTTTAGGGTTAACCAAAATAACGTGGTAAGGGTTTAACTGTTTTGGTGCACCTTCGAAGGCAATTCTCAGGTCGATTTTGTTTTTGTAAGCCAGGTAGGTGCCGCGGTCTGACAGAGTATAAGCGGCTTTGTTGTTGCTCATTTGCAAAACTGCCCCCATGCCTTGGCCAGCTGCAAGATACCAACTGCCTTTA
>Ga0209396_1000762_pt1 | contig 37067 bp, 31 predicted proteins | sample GOMGulsemesocosm_6_FD_184638 | JGI IMG/M metagenome (GOLD analysis project Ga0209396, IMG submission 184638) | Methane-oxidizing microbial communities from mesocosms in the Gulf of Mexico - GOM8C Gulf of Mexico (SPAdes) (version 2) | ecosystem: Environmental > Aquatic > Marine > Cold seeps...
CGGAGGTGATGTGGTCGTAGCCGGGTGCAATATCAGTCGTCAGTGGGCCGAGTGTGTAGAAGGGTGCTTCGCCGCAATCGCGTAACTGCTTTTCCATGTTCTCTTTGATCATGTGCATGGGGATATGACCAGGACCTTCGATGATGGTCTGGATGTCGTGCTTCCAGGCAATTTTAGTCAGTTCGCCGAGGGTTTCCAGTTCGCTGAACTGGGCTTCATCATTGGCGTCGGCAATCGAGCCCGGACGCAGGCCATCACCCAGCGAGAAGGACACATCGTAGGCCTTCATGATTTCGCAGATTTCTTCAAAATGTGTGTAGATGAAGTTTTCTTCATGATGCGCCAGACACCATTTCGCCATGATGGAGCCGCCACGCGAGACAATACCGGTGACACGTTTGGCGGTCATCGGCACATAACGCAGCAATACGCCGGCGTGAATGGTGAAATAATCCACCCCCTGTTCAGCTTGCTCGATGAGGGTGTCGCGGAATACTTCCCAGGTCAGGTTTTCAGCAACGCCGTCGACCTTTTCCAGCGCCTGATAAATCGGCACGGTGCCGATGGGCACGGGTGAGTTACGGATGATCCACTCGCGGGTTTCATGAATGTTTTTGCCGGTGGATAAATCCATCACGGTATCGGCGCCCCAGCGGGAGGCCCAGACCAGTTTTTCTACTTCTTCTTCAATGGAGGAGCCGAGCGCCGAGTTACCAATGTTGGCGTTAACCTTGACCAGAAAGTTACGACCGATGATCATCGGTTCACTTTCAGGGTGGTTAATGTTGTTGGGGATAATGGCGCGACCACAGGCGACTTCGGAACGTACAAAGTCCGGCGTAATTTCCTTCGGAATGCTGGCACCAAAATCTTCGCCGGCGTGCTGTTCATGTAGCACGGCATCGCCCATGGCTATGCGTTTGGTGTTCTCGCGAATGGCGATGAACTCCATTTCCGGCGTGATAATGCCCTGTCTGGCGTAATGCATCTGCGAGACGTTTTTACCGGCTTTAGCGCGGCGAGGCTTGGGTAAATCCTGAAAACGCAGGTGATCTAAACCTTCATCAGCCATACGTTGCTGACTGTAGACGGAGCTTTGCGAATCAAGTTGCTCGGTGTCGTCACGCGCTTCAATCCACTCTTTGCGCATAGGAGCAAGACCTTCACGCAGATCAATCGCAACGTCCGGATCGGTAAAGGGGCCAGAGGTGTCATAAACACGAATAGCCGCGTTGGGCTCTAACTCAGGGTTGCTTTCGTCGCCGCCTAGCAATGTGTCGGCTAGACTGATTTCACGCATGCCAACACGAATGCTTGGGTTCGATCCCTCAACGTAGACTTTTTTGGAACTGGGGAATGGCTGCTTGCTAAGTTCGTCTAGCGCGCGAAGTTTTTCGTTGTTGGTGGATGTGTTGTCGGACATGGTCAAACCCTCGTTTACGGCATCATGATGCGCGTATTGCGATTAAAATACGGGTCTTGTCGGGAGGGGGGGGTTAATAGCCGACCAACAAAGGGATTGCTGGCGGGGTAAAAACCTTGTTCCCTACGCAGGTGTTAGCCTGAATCAGGTTCAACGGATTCCGCAAATGCGGTCTCAGCCTTGTTCCCCAAAACGGGGGTGGCGCTCCGACAAGAATGCCGCAAGTATAAGAGCATGTGGCGATAGGCACAACTGCGGGAGCACGCAGATGTATACAGCATGGTAAATGTAATATTTACAAATGGCTGCCAGATCGGCAAAGTTACCTATACTCGATTGACGATTAAAGCTAAGGGGCTAGCGCATGCAAACAGCACAAGCCAAGCCTTGTCAGGCTCAATTCTTTGAATTACCTGCGCTTCTGAGCTTCCTTCATATTTTCCAGAGTTGCCCCTATTGGTCTGGAGTCAGTGGTGGTTTTATACCTCAGATATTGAAATTACTGAGGAAAACACCACATAAGCAATCCTATTTCTTGCAGCTTGGTGAGCGTTAGCTGGTGTTGGCTATCGCTGAAGGTGCGCCGCTCTTCTTAGATTTTCGTCGGCGGGCAATAAACCCGGTTATCGAACATGCTTCGCAGGCGGGTATTGGTCCGGAGCTGGTGTTTAGTTCGCCAGCTAAGGGGTTGCACGCGCTACGGTTACGTATGCAAAAAATGATGGATTATGCACAAAGTAAATATAAAGCACGGGTTGTTTGTCATAACCATTTGCTGAATTCACAGTTGCTTGAAACCGAAGCCGGCTTGCGATTGGTTGGGAATCAGCGGCACTCAATGAGCCCTTTTACGATTTGGCCGTGGCGGCACATAACCATCAGTTAAATGGAACGCAAATTGAGTATTTGCTGTGCTGCGGGCAGTGCTGACTTTGATACGCGCGAGCATTTCTATTACAGCTATGCGACGTATCTCTATCTGGAAGCGTTACGCTGCCGAGTGGGGGCTGATTATAATCAATCACCTGCACAGGAGCAGATGATTGAGGGGCATGTCGATATGTTGCTCTCGGTTTTGAATCGACTGGGCATGTCACGCATTATCTTTGATGCGTCTTTTGCTTATATAAACAACGCCACCAAGTCATCCAGAAACAGCCTGCCTTTGTCGGTGGGCTGAACCTGAGTTTCGTCACGCACGGTTAGTAGGCCGCGTGTTACGGCGAGCTTTAAACCCTTCGTTATTTCCCTGCTGGATAAACCGCTGAACTGCTCGAATTCCTGAAGACTAAAACCCTGGTTAAGCCGCAGTGCATTCATTATAAACTCGCCGGCAATATCTTCGGGGGCGATGGTTTCCGATAAGCGGCGAGTGTTGGCTTTGCTCAAATAATCCTTGGGGGTACGGGTTTTACGGGTGCGAATCAGTTGTGCTTCGCCTGAAGGCATAAGCTGTGTGATTTTGCCGTGAGCACCAGCACCGATGCCCAGGTAATCGCCAAACTGCCAGTAATTCAGGTTATGTAACGAAGCCTTGCCCGCTTGGCTGTAGGCGGAAACTTCGTATTGCTGATAACCTTGATCGGCTAACAACACCTGACCCTGTTCAAAAATATGCCAGCGGGCATCGTCCGTGGGTAATAACGGTGGGTGTTTGTAAAATTCGGTATTGGCTTCGATGGTGAGTTGATACCAGGACAGGTGCTGTGGCGCAAAGCTGATGGCCGTTTGCAGATCGTCTAATGCTTCTTCGAGCGTTTGATCCGGTAGGCCGTGCATCAAATCCAGATTGAAGTTATCAAAACCCGCCCGTTGCGCCATGGCGATAGCGCGGTGAGCCTCGGCACTGCTGTGGATGCGCCCTAGCCTTTGCAGGTGCCGGTCGTTGAAACTTTGGATGCCAATGGACAGCCGATTAACGCCGGTTAGACGCAGGTCGGCAAATTTCTGCTGCTCAAAGGTGCCGGGATTGGCTTCCAGAGTGATTTCGATACTGTCTGCGAAGCTGATTTTATTGGCGATAGCATCCAGAATACGGCCGATGCCGTGGGCGCTGAACAAGCTGGGTGTGCCGCCGCCAAAAAAAATCGATTGTAGCGGGCGACCCTGTACAAAATGCAGGTCATTTTCCAGGTCTTCCAGCAGTGCGGTAATGTACTCGTCTTCGGGTAATTCCGCGCCGACGGCGTGGGAATTAAAGTCGCAGTAGGGGCACTTTTTGACACACCAGGGAATATGAATGTAAAGGCTTAGCGGCGGTGGCGCGCTGAAGTGAAGAGATGGTTCCTGGCTTAGCTCAGACATGGGTGGCAGTTAGCTGCGCCCCATCAGATCAACAAGTTTTTCTAGTGCACGGGCGCGATGACTGTGTTGGTTTTTAATCTCGGCGTCGAGTTCTGCTGATGTGCGTTGGTGTTCCGGAATATAAAAAACAGGGTCGTAACCAAAACCATTGTGGCCGCGTTGTTCTTCGAGAATAAAGCCTTCCCAGCTACCCTGTGCGATGACGGGCGAAGGGTCTTCGGCGTGGCGCATAAATACCAGTACGCACTGGAAACGTGCACTGCGATGCTGCGATTCAACACCCTCTAATTCGGTCAGTAGTTTCTGAATATTGTCGCCATCGGTGGCTTTGTCACCGGCAAAGCGAGAGGAATAAATACCGGGGCGGCCCTGCAGGGCATCAACTTCCAGACCCGAGTCATCGGCCAATGCCGGTAAACCGCTGATGGCGGCGGCGTGACGGGCCTTGATGATGGCGTTTTCAACGAAGCTCAGGCCGGTTTCGTCGGCATCACTGACATCGAATTCAGATTGCGGAACCAGCTGCATATCCAGATGTGCCAGCACTTGCTGGATTTCGCGTAATTTACCCTGATTAGAGCTGGCGAGAACAATTTTCGACATAATATGAGTCTTTAATGGCGGCTGGAATAAAGTGTCAGCGCTAGGCGCTGGCAGTTACGGGCTAGGGGCCAACATAAACGCGCCGTTTGAAGCGCAGATCGTAGCCAGGAGAGTCCGCATTGGCGCGAATTTTAATGTCAAAGGTCAGTAGGTCATCGTCACTGATGCGGAAGGTGCTGAGGTAGTAAATAGCGCGGCCTTCCTCAATTTCGACAAACTCCAGTTGTTGCTGTTGTTGCACGATGTTGGTGGCGGTGCCCTGTAACAATACCGGAATCGGTTTGTCTTTTAATGCCTCTGCCGAGGTATCGTCAGAGGAGCCCTTTTCATGCACGGCAATGTTAAGAATCGCGTAATAGTTACTACGCTTCAGGCTGTATTGCTTGGCGATTTCCGGCGTTAAAAAGCTGCTGTTAAAGACATTGAAATGAATGATATGGGTGTCTGTTTCTCGGGTGGTTTCTTCAACACCGGCGCTAGCCGCAGGCATGAATAATATCGATAACAGCAGTGACGATAGCAGTGCTAACTGTTTCATAATTAACTCCGGGCCGGAAACGTTTCCGGTGTTATTTGCTCAGATGATAGATGGCCGTTTGGGCAAACAAATTCGGCAATACCTGTTGGAGCGAATTATCCGGGAATTGTTCCGAAACCATGGTGCGATTCAATACACGAATGCCCTTTTGTTGGCATAGTGCTTCAAAGTCATTAACGGTACAGAAGTGGATATTGGGAGTGTTATACCACTGCCAGTCCAGCTGTTTGGTGACCGGCATGCGGCCTTTGATCGCAAGGTGCCAGCGGGCGCGCCAGTTGCCAAAGTTCGGAAAGGTGATAATACATTCCTTACCTACGCGCAGCATTTCATCCAACACTTCGTCGGGGCGGCTCATGGCCTGAATGGCCTGCGTCATCAGCACGGTATCGAAACTGTTATCGGGAAAGTCCGTTAGGCCGTCGTTAAGATTCTGTTCGAGCACGTTAATGCCGTTATCGATACCGGCAATAATTAACTCGCGGTCATTTTCGATGCCGTAACCCAGAATCCGTTTGCTGTGTTTTAGCTGTTTCAACAGGGTGCCGTCACCGCAGCCAAGATCGAGCACGCGACTGCCTGCCTGGATCCATTGTTGCAGCAAATCGTGATCACTATGTTTAACGGAGCTCATTACGCTATCTCCCCGGTTTTAGCATCCTGCGTTGCCCTACCTTCTGCATCCATGCAATCGTGAGCAACGCGCTGCATGTAGGATGTGAAAACACGAAGATACGGGTCAATAGGCAGCAAAAAGGCATCATGGCCCTGGGCGGTGTCGATTTCAGCATAGCTGACATCTTTGCCGGCGCTGACCAAGGCGTTTTTAATTTCCTGTGAGCGCTGCGGTGAGAAACGCCAATCGGTAGTAAAGGAAATCACCATAAATTTGCACAGTGCATTGCTGAAGGCTTCAACTGGGTTGTTGTTATATTCTCGGGCCAGGTCAAAGTAATCCAGTACCCGCGTCAACATGATGTAGGTGTTGGCATCAAAGGTGGTGGAGAACTTTTCGCCTTGATAACGCAGATAGCTTTCGACCTGGAACTGCACAGGATTGTGGCCGCCGCGCTCAAAATCGCCAGAGCGTAGTTCGCGGCCAAATTTTTCACCCATCAGACCATCGGTTAGATAGGTCAGGTGGCCGATCATACGCGCCAGCGCCAAACCTTTCTTGGGAATGGTGTCCTTTTCCAGAAAATAACCGTCGTTGTAGTCTTCATCGAAGCGAATTGCGCTGCGCGCCACTTCGTTAAAAGCGATGTTTTGTGCGGTTAACTTCATGGCAGAGGCAATCACCAATGCATGCTTCAAACGCTCGGGGTATTCCAGCGACCAACGCATCACCTGCATGCCGCCTAAGCTACCGCCAACCACGGCAGCCCATTGTTCGATACCGAGGTTGTCTGCCAGACAGGCCTGTGAACGAACCCAGTCACGCACGCGCAAAGGTGGAAAATCCGGGCCCCAATATTTACCCGTTTCAGGGTTAATATGATTGGGGCCGGTAGAGCCGTTACAGCCGCCGATGTTGTTAGGGCAAACCACGTGAAATTTATCGGTGTCGATGGCTTTGCCGGGGCCGATGCAGGTGTCCCACCAGCCGGGCTTTTTGTCTTCCATGCTGTGATAACCGGCGGCATGGTGCGTGCCGCTCAGCGCATGACAGATAAGAATAGCGTTGGATTTGTCGGCGTTCAGTTCGCCATAGGTTTCGTACACGATTTCGTAACTGTTCAGCGTATGACCGCTGTCGAGTTTGAGTGGCGTGTCGAACTTCATCGTCTGCGGAGTGACCAGACCGACGGAATTTTTTGGGATTGATTCAGGCATGATGTTATTTTCAATTTGCGTCAGCGAAGTCTACTGACAGCGCTAATTGAAAGCAAGATCGAATGCCGCTGGATCAGGGCGTTGCGGGCGGTTTTGCGTTGAGGTTCAAGTAGCTGTTGTGAAGAGGGCTGCCACTTGCGAGCAGCCCACGTGCAAAGGGTTAAAGCCCCAGCATCAGTCCCTGCGGAATGTTGAGCATTTTAGCCAGGTTGCCGATCACCAGAATTTTAATCAGGTTGATGACGATAAAGACAAAAATGGGCGAAAGGTCGAGACCGCCAAGCGGTGGAATGATGCGGCGCATGGGAGACATAACCGGCTCTACCAACTGCATGATCAGTAGCACCAGAGGATGGCGTGATTGCGGTGCGACCCAGCTCAGAATGATCATCGCAATCATTGCAAAGAAATAGATATTTAATACCAGGGCCAGCATGCCGGTGAGCGACCAGCCCAGCACCAATAACACGTTGGGGAAGCTAAAACCGTGCAGCATCAGGATCAAACAAATCGCGCTAGCCTGTACCAGCAGGCCAAGTACCAATGCCGAAACATCCAGGCCGCCAAGGCCGGGGATGATTCTGCGTAACGGACGCAGCGCCGGGTTGGTGATTTTGACGATCATCTGGCAGACCGGATTATAAAAATCCGCTCGTGCTATCTGTAATAAAAAGCGTAACAAAATGGCCAGCAAATAGAGGCCGAACAGAGTTTGAACCAGGTAAGTGCCTGCGGTGGCAAGTGACTGTGACATGCTGTAGTTCCTGTTTGCTGATAATTAAACGTTAACCGGCCAGTTCTTTGCTGCGTTTTGAGGCGGCCTGTAATGCGGTATCGACCAGTTCACGTAAGCCGCCCTCTTCAAAGCATTTAATCGCCTGCTCGGTGGTGCCGCCGGGTGAGGTGACACGGCGACGTAACTCAGCCGGTGGCACGTCGCTGCTTTGCGCCAGTTTGGCGGCGCCCAACGCGGTTTGCAATGTTAGTTCGCGTGCCGATTCAGCGGAAAGTCCCAATTTGACACCGGCTTCCTCCATGGCTTCCATCATCATAAAAAAGTAGGCCGGGCCGCTACCTGAAATAGCAACGACGGCATCCAGATCGCTTTCCTGTTCAAACCAGCTAGCCAGACCAATGGATGAAAATACCGTGTCGGCCAATGCTTTTTGCGCGCCAGATACCGCATCGTTGGCAAACAGGCCGGTGGCGCCGGTTTGAACCAGCGCTGGCGTGTTGGGCATGGTGCGGATAACCGGTAGATCCGAACCCATCCAGCCGAGCAGGTTGGCGATGGTGATGCCGGCGGCAATAGAAATGATCACCGGCTTGTTGGTGCTGATCGTGTCCTTGAGTGGACTGGTGACAGCGTCCATGACCTGCGGTTTGACAGCCAGAATGATGGCGTCGGCTTGGGCGGCGGCCTGCTGATTGTCATTTGTTGTGTTAATGCCGGTGCTGCTGGCTAGGGCAGACAGCTGTTCAGCGTTAGGGTCGGTAGCGGTAATCAGTTTGGCAGGATATCCGTGCGAAACCAATCCGCCAATGATGCTGCTGGCCATGTTGCCGGCGCCGATAAAAACCAGTCGTGCTGTTTGGTTGTGCAGTGAGTCAGACATCTATTTATGTGTTTCCGTATTGGGGTAGTTGCGGGGGCCAAAAATGGCGGTGCCAACGCGCACCATGGTGCTGCCTGCGGCGATCGCCATTTCGATATCGCCAGACATGCCCATCGATAAAGTATCCAGTGTCAGTCCGGATTGATTGAGTTCATTCAGGCTTTGTTGCATGCGCTGGAAGTCAGCAGTCAGTTCGGTGTCCGATTGATCCGGCGAAGGAATGGCCATCAGACCGCGTAACTTAAGCTGGGGAAGTTTAGTGATTTGGGCGGCCAGTTCAGGTAATTCGGCAAGTGATACGCCGGATTTCGTTGCTTCATTGCTGACGTTAACCTGAAGGCAAATGTTGAGTGGCTCTTTGTCGGCGTCACGCTGATCATTCAGGCGGTTGGCAATTTTTAGACGATCAACACTGTGTGCCCAGTCGAAGTGGTTGGCAATAGCATGGGTTTTGTTGGATTGAATCGGCCCAATGAAGTGCCAAACAATATCCACATCGTCAAGTTCGGCCTGTTTGTCGAGTGCTTCCTGCAGGTAGTTTTCGCCGATATGAAGCGCTCCGGCAGCAACGGCTTTTCTGACCTCATTTGCGCTGCGTGTCTTGCTAACGGCTATAAGCTGTACTATACCGAGTGTACGGCCTGCGGCTTTCTCCGCGGCATTGATGCGCGAAGTAACCTGTCCAAAATTTTCGGCAATTAGTGCGCTCATTGAATATCGACTTTAGGTTGTTGGGGGTGACGTTGTGAATCATGGTGTCTACAGCGGCAAAGGCTAACATATTAAAAAATATTTTAAATAATAAATGGTGATGGGGTGACATGGATATAACCGAGCTGCTTTCCTTTAGTGTTAAGCAAAACGCATCTGATTTGCACTTGTCGGCCGGTGTGCCGCCAATGATTCGGGTTGACGGCGATGTGCGACGTATCAATGTGCCAGCGATGGAGCACAAAGAGGTGCACAGCCTGATCTATGACATCATGAATGATAAGCAACGCAAGGATTATGAGGAATTTCTGGAGACCGATTTCTCCTTTGAAGTGCCAGGCGTAGCGCGTTTCAGGGTAAATGCCTTTAATCACAACCGTGGTGCGGGCGCGGTATTTCGGACCATTCCCTCCAAAGTTTTAACCATGGAAGATTTGGGGCTGGGTAATATTTTTGTTGAGTTGGCAATGAAGCCGCGTGGGTTGGTGTTAGTTACCGGACCAACCGGTTCGGGTAAAAGTACTACGCTGGCGGCGATGGTTGATTATGTAAATAACCAGCGTTATGACCATGTGTTGACGGTTGAAGACCCGATTGAATTTGTTCACGAGAGTAAGAAGTGTCTGGTGAATCAGCGCGAAGTGCATCGTGATACCCTCGGCTTTAATGAGGCGCTACGTTCAGCGTTGCGTGAAGATCCCGATGTCATTCTGGTGGGTGAGTTGCGTGATCTGGAAACCATACGTTTGGCGCTGACCGCTGCTGAAACGGGACATTTGGTGTTTGGCACCCTGCACACCACCTCGGCGGCCAAGACCATTGACCGTGTGATTGATGTGTTTCCGGGCGAAGAAAAATCCATGGTACGTTCGATGCTGTCGGAGTCACTGGCTGGCGTTATTTCACAGACGCTATTGAAAAAAATTGGTGGTGGTCGAGTGGCGGCCCATGAAATTATGATTGCCACACCGGCTATTCGAAACCTGATTCGTGAAGATAAAATTGCACAAATGTATTCGGCCATTCAGACCGGTGCGGCGCACGGCATGATTACACTGGATCAAACGCTGAAGGATTTGCTGGCCAAGGGGTTGATTAGTAAGGATCAGGCAAAAGAAAAAGCCAGCAACCCGGATTCATTTATCTAATACGGGCAATGACGTAAGACACAAGATGTAGAAAGCCGTTAGCTTTGCTCAGGAGATAGCAATGGAATTGGATAAAATGCTCAAACTGATGGTGGATAAAAAGGCCTCTGACCTTTTTATCACCGCAGGTCTGCCGCCCAGCGTGAAGGTGGACGGCGTGATTCGCCCGATTACCAAGGAAGCTTGGAGCCCTGAAAAAGCACGGGAAACGGTGCTGGGGGCGATGAATGAATCGCAGCGCAAGGAGTTTATGCTCAGCCATGAGTGTAACTTCGCGATCTCGACGCGTGGCATTGGACGTTTTCGGGTGAGTGCTTTTTATCAGCGCAACCTGGTGGGCATGGTGCTGCGACGCATTGAAACCACCATTCCAACCTCGGGCAGCTTGGGATTGCCGCCGATTATCGATGAGCTATCCATGACCAAACGTGGGTTGGTGTTGTTTGTGGGGGCGACGGGTACCGGTAAATCGACCTCCATTGCTTCGATGATTGGCTACCGCAACATAAACAGTAACGGCCATATCATCAGCATTGAAGATCCTATTGAGTATGTTCACCAGCACAAGGGCTGTATTGTCACCCAGCGTGAGGTGGGTATTGATACGGAGAGTTTTGAGGTGGCGCTTCGCAACACCCTGCGTCAGGCACCGGATGTGATTCTGGTGGGTGAGGTTCGTACCCGCGAGACCATGGAGCAATCCATCATTTTTGCTGATACCGGTCACCTGTGTATGGCCACTTTGCACGCCAATAACGCCAACCAGGCCTTCGGACGTATTCTTAACTTCTTCCCGGCAGATCGCCATGATCAAGTGTGGATGGATTTATCGCTTAACTTGAAGGCCATCGTTGCACAGCAATTGGTGCCAACAGTGGATGGTAAAGGCCGTCAGATTGTCACCGAGGTGCTGATCAATACGCCGGTGATGGCCGATCATATCCGTAAGGGTGAGGTGCATTTACTCAAGGATATTATGACGCGTTCTACGGAAGTCGGGATGCAGACTTTCGATCAGTCGCTATTCAAGGCCTATAAAGAAGGCAAAATCACCTACGATGCGGCATTGAATCATGCTGATTCGATGAATGACCTGCGCTTGATGATTAAGCTGGACTCTGGTGAGCTCGCTGAACAGTCCCAAGAGGCTGCCAGCAAGTTCACAATGCAAGAATAGTCGGTTGTGAGCCCGGGGCGGCCGGAAACGGTTAGCCCCGCGGTGGATGTACGCGGCGTCCCGCCAGTAACGTATGTTGAACCCTGCCGGTTAGATTGCTGCCCATTAGCGGAGTGTTGTGTCCGCTTGAATGCAGTGTGGATGGCGATACTTGCCAGTTTTTATTGCTGTCAAAGATGCAGATATCGGCAATGTCGCCAACGCCCAGTGAGCCGGCTTTTAAGTTTGCAGCTCTGGCAGGGCCGATGGTCAGTCGCGCTATTAATTCTTCAAGCGACATTAGCTGGCTTGCCACCAGCTTTAACGCCTGCGGTAGCAGTGTGTCGAGTCCAGAAATGCCGGGTTCGGTGGCGGCAAATGGCGCCATTTTATCGGCCATTTCGTGCGGTTGATGGTGCGAGCAAATCGCACTGATAATACCTTCTTGCACACCCTGTTGTAGCGCCAGACGATCAGTTTCGGTGCGTAATGGCGGTTGGATATGGTTGAGGCTGTTAAAGTTTTGAATGTCAGCATCGGTGCCGAATAAGTGGTGAATGGCCACGTCGGCGGTAACGGCTAAGCCCTTTGCCTGAGCGTTGGCTATTAGCTCGACAGAGCGCGCACAGGACAGTTGGCCAAAGTGGGCGCGTACGCCGGTTTGCTCGATTAAAAGCAAGTCACGTGTCAAGGCAACGGTTTCGGCCGTTTCCGGAATCCCCTTCAGGCCCAGTCGGGTTGCATAGGGGCCTTCATGTACGCAGCCGTCGTCGGCAAGCGCGTGTTCAACGGCATTAAAAAAGACCGTAACATCATAGCTGGCGGCGTACTCCAGGCAGCGTAACAAAACACGGGTGTTTTCAAAGGGTGCACGCAGGTTGCTCATACTGATGCAGCCTGCATCTTTAAGGGCGCCCATTTCGCTGAGTTGTGATCCGGCTAAACCTTGAGTGAGTGCGCCAATCGGCCAGACGTTACAAAAACCACCCTGGCGAGCCAGGTCCTGAAGTAATGTTGCTACCGAGGCGCTGTCAATGACGGGCGAGGAGTTAGGCTGGCAGCACACGGATGTAATGCCGCCGGCGGCAGCGGCCCGAGTCTCCCTGGAAATACTGTTTTTTTGTTGTTTGCGCAGGCTGACGGATAAGTCAACCAGACCCGGGCAGACGATCAGGCCTGTGGCATCGATCGCTGGCGCATCGTTATCGGTGCACGAACCAATGGCGGCAACTTTGCCGTCTCTGACATGCAGATCAGTAACGGTGTCGATGTTATTGGCGGGATCAATTAATCGGCCGCCGCGAATCCACAGGCTCATGAGTTCGCCTCCCTGTCGCCGTTACTTTGTGTCTGCGTGGTTTGACCACTCATGGCCATGGACATCACCGCCATGCGCACGGCAATACCGTAACTGACTTGATTGAGGATCACCGAGTGTGGGCCATCGGCGATATCCGAATCAATTTCGACACCACGGTTAATCGGGCCGGGGTGCATGACAATGGCATCGGCTTTGGCGTATTTGAGTTTGTCGGCTGACAGGCCGTAGAGGCGATAAAATTCGTGCTGGCTCGGTAGCAGGGCGCTTTGCATACGTTCGTTTTGCAGGCGTAGGGTAATCACCACGTCGACACCGGCAAGGCCTTCGATCATACGGTTGTAGACGGTCACGCCCATGGATTCAATGTCATAGGGGCGTAATGTGTTGGGGGTGATAATGCGAATATCGGGTACGCCTAGGATTTTCAATGCATGAATCTGTGAGCGTGCTACCCGCGAATGCAAAATATCGCCAACAATGGCGACGCTAAGGTTTTCAAAATCACCCTTGTGGCGACGAATAGTGAGCATGTCCAGCATGGCTTGCGTTGGATGCGCGTGGCGACCGTCACCGGCGTTAATAATGGCAATGTTGGGAGTCACCTGCTCGGCAATAAAGTGGGCGGCACCGCTGTTGGCATGACGTACCACAAACATATCGCTAGCCATGGCTTCGAGGTTTTTTAGGGTGTCGAGCAGGGTTTCGCCTTTGGAGGTTGCCGAGGTGCTGATGTCGAGATTGATGACGTCGGCAGAAAGACGCTTGGCGGCTAGTTCAAAGGTGGTGCGGGTGCGGGTGCTGGCCTCAAAAAACAGATTAACAACAGTTTTGCCGCGCAGTAGCGGGACTTTTTTAATCGACTGCTGTTCCATGCTGATAAAGGAATCAGCGGTGTCGAGAATTTCAGTCAGCAGCTCTTTTGACAAGCCTTCAACGGTAAGAAAATGACGTAACTGACCTTGCTCGGTCAGTTGTAATTGCGGACTTTCAGCGACGAGCTCCATAAGACAGATAGTGTACCGAATTTAGTGAGTTTGAGAAATTAGTTTATGAGGCTTGTTTAGCTGCCAATTTCCTGCAATTCCAGCCCCAATGGCTCCGGCCCCGTCAGCTTGATGCGCTGATTAGCGGGCAGTTTCAGGTGCTGGGCGACAATATCTGCCTGGATGGGTAACTCATTGGCGTCAAGATCAAGCAGGGTGACCAGCGTAACGCTGGCGGGGCGGCCAACATCAAATAGCACGTTGAGAGCGGCACGAATGGTACGTCCGCTCATCAGCACATCGTCCACCAAAATAATATTACGGTCTTCGCTGACCACCGGTAATTCAGACGGTTTGACCTTGGGGTTTAGGCCGATGCGGGTGAAATCGTCGCGATAAAAGGAGATATCTAGTGTGCCCAGCGGTTCGTTGATCACGCCTGTTTCGGATAGACGCTGGTGCAAATACTGAGCAATCCAGCAACCGCCGGTATGAATGCCGACAATGAGCGGATTATCCAGTTTGCGTTCGGCAATTCTGTCAGCCAGACGGGTGTATAAATCATCCAGTAATGCGTTGATGTCGGCTAAGGGCAAAGTCGTATCCTGTCGGGCGGTTGGTGTCGGGTTATTCGCTATTTTGTTGTTCGCGAAACCAGCTTTCGAGTATAAGCGTTGCGGCCATGCTGTCCAGACCGATACGGTTTTTATTGCTGGCTTCGGCTAACTTTTCTTTGGCTTCGACCGTGGATAAACGTTCATCCATGGTGTGAATGGGGCGATGAAAACGACCGTGCAGGCGATTGCCGAATTTGCGGGCTCTGGGGGTGATGGGGCCTTCTGTGCCATCCATGTTCAGCGGTACACCCACCACAAAGGCGTCGGGCTGCCATTCATGGATGATTCTTTCAAGTTGCAGCCAGTCGGGAATGCCATCGCGGGCGGGTAAAATAGGCAAAGGGCTAGCGGTTCCCGTTAGTTCCTGACCAAAGGCCATGCCAATACGGTGGGTGCCGAAATCAAAAGCCAGAATGCGGCGCTGTGAGGTTGATGGCATAGTGTTTTAACTGCGTGAGGATCAGGCGTGACCGGAATCGGGTGACAGTTGCTCAAGGCTGATGCCTAATTGTCCTACTGCGGCATCAAGGCGTTGGTCAGAGGGTGTGTTGAAAATAATGTCTTCATTGGCCGGCGCCAGTATCCAGAAGTTGTCGCCCAGTTCCTCTTCCAGTTGCCCCGGACTCCAGCCAGCATAGCCGAGCGCAACCAGGCAGTTTTCAGGGCCTTCATCGCGGGCGATGGCGGCAAGAATATCCTTGGAGGTGGTGAGGCTGATGTTGCCGGCAATGTTAATCGTGGAGGCCCATTGCTTGCTGTCGTTTGGGTGCAGGATGAAGCCGCGATCTGTTTGTACCGGGCCGCCCGAATAAATGGGCTGCTTGGCGTGAGCGCGGGTGTCGCTGTCAATTTCCAGTTGGTTGAATATTTCATCCAGAGGAATGTCGGTGGGGCGGTTGATAATTAAGCCCATCGCCCCCTCTGAGTCATGTTCGCAGATATAAGTGACAGTATGCGAAAAACTGGATTCGGCCATGCTGGGCATGGAGATAAGAAATTGATGTTTGAGTGATTTCATCTGCCCCTCCCGGGCGCTATGACCTTAATATGAGGCGCAAAGCCGTAAAGATCAAGCTGAGAAAGCGGCTGGTTAGAATTTGCCAGCGGAAAGTAGAGGTGTTTTACCGTCTTTGGTAAATAACCAGGTGCGAGTAATTTCCAGTTGATCGTAATGCTTTTTCATTTTGGCAGAAAACGGCGCGAAGGTGCCGACACGGCGCACGATATTGATAGCGGCGTCATCGAGAATCTTATGACCTGAAGAGCGGGTGATCTTTAATTCACCTATGGTGCCGTCTGCGAGCAGGGTGACTGAAAGCTCCAGGCTGCCTTCGATGCCGCGGCGCAGTGCTTCATTAGGATAGTTGTTAAGGCCGGTGCGTTCGATTTTGTCGATCCATTGGCGTACATAAAAGGCGTCTCTGGCTTTGAGTGTTGCTACGGAGTTGACCGTCAGGGTGCGTTCTTTGGTGAGTAGCTGTTCGTAGATATCGAGCTTGGCATCGCGGCTGACCAGTCCCATGCTTTGTTCTTGCAGTGAAATTTCTTCGCGCAACTGCTGCAGTTTGTTTTTCTGGGAAGGTGTTTTGGCTATTTGCAATGCGCTGCTGTTGGATTTGGCAGTGGTGGTGACGACGGCAGTTTGCTGTTGGCTTTGTTCTCGTTGTGACGGCGCTGGCGCCTCGGGTGTGGTGTTGACGGATTCCTGGCTGACATGTTCGCTGAGTTGGGTGACGCTGGGTAGGGCGGTATCGGCTAACAGGCCGCCACCCTCCTGATTGTCTTCAGCCATGAAGTCGGCATCTTTGGGCGCAGTGAGGCTGGGTGTGTTTGAAAGCGTGACGTCAATTGATGGACGGGTAGTGCTGCCGCGGCCAAAGTCAAAACCAATGCCAATAATCAGCATGGCGTGCAACGCTGTTGCCAGAAACAGCGTAAAGCACAGTCGGTCAATACTGCTGATTTTGGGAGATGAAGTTGTCAGGGCCACTTCCGTCACTGCTGTTGTTAACCTGGGGTCGCGTTAGTTTTGGATGCGAGTTTTGTCTCTATGCAGTCCATAAGTTTGCCGGCAATGTCCAAACCATACAGGTCATCCAGCTGGCGAATGCAGGTTGGGCTGGTGACATTAATTTCGGTCAGGTAGTCGCCGATCACGTCCAACCCTACAAACAGCAGGCCGGACTCCTTGAGTTTAGGTGCGACTTGCTGACAAATCCAGCGATCACGTTCGGATAGTTCGACACCCTCGGCGCGGCCTCCAGCGGCCAGGTTGCCGCGGCTTTCACCCTGCGACGGAATACGCGCTAATGCGTAAGGCATGGGTTCGCCATCGACCAATAATATACGTTTGTCGCCGGCGCTGATTTCCGGAATAAAACGCTGCGCCATGGTTTGTTGCTGGCCGTGTTGAGTGAGAGTTTCCAGTATCACGCTGACGTTGGCGTCATCGGGCTTGCAGCGAAAAATAGACGCGCCGCCCATGCCGTCCAGCGGTTTGAAGATAACATCGCGATGTTGCTGGTGAAAGGCGCGCAGGCGGGTCATGTCGCGGCTGACCAATACCGGAGGACAGCATTGCGGGAACTGTGTGGCAAAAACCTTTTCATTAAAATCACGCAAACTTTGTGGACGGTTGACCACTAGCGCGCCCTGATCTTCGGCGCGTTGTAAGATATACGTGCTGTAAAGAAACTCGTTGTCGAAGGGCGGGTCTTTGCGCATCAGGATGACATCAAGTTCGCCCAGATTACGATCCTGCGCGTCGCCTAGGTGATACCACTGCTCGGTGTCATGGAAAACCTCCAGTGGTTGCATGCGCGCCATCGCAGCACCGTCCTGAAGATATAAGTCGGACATTTCCATGTAGCTAAGCCGCCAGCCACGTTCTTTTGCTGCCCAGAGCATCGCCAGCGAGCTGTCTTTTTGGTAGTTAATGTCTGCGATGGGGTCCATCACAATGCCGATGTTAATGCTCATGTGTGTTCCAGATTGGGCGAAAGTGGGTTTGGGTCTTGATGTTAGGCGACCGATAAATACGCTACTAGGCATTGTAGCGACTTCTGCGGTGGGAATGAACCATCTCGACTGTTGTTAGCCTTTGATTTCCTGTCGGCTTTATTTATGTCCAGAGTAGCGTCAGGAGCAGTTTTGAAGATCTTCGTAGGAGCTTGATTTACGGGCATTATGATGGTCTTTAAAAAATCTTTCCCTTTAATGATTTTCTACTATCTTTAAGAAGAGCATAGCCAATTGAGCGTTTTGAGGTTGAGTGAATGAGTGAACAATTTAGCGGTTTAACCGTGATGGTCGTGGACGACAGTAAAACCATCCGTAAAACCGCAGATACGCTGCTGAAAAAGGCAGGCTGCCAGGTCATTACGGCAGAGGATGGTTTTGATGCGTTGTCGAAGATCGTTGACCACAAACCGGATATTATCTTTGTGGACATTATGATGCCGCGCCTGGATGGTTATCAGGCCTGCGCGCTGATTAAGAACAACAAGGACTTTAAACATACTCCTGTGGTGATGTTGTCGAGCAAAGACGGCTTGTTTGATAAGGCGCGGGGTCGTATTGTCGGCTCAGATCAGTATTTGACTAAACCTTTTAGTAAAGAAGAGTTGTTGGGAGCCATTAGGAAGCATGTTGCCTCCATTAATGTGGCGTGAAACAGGAACTTTCAGATTTAACTTTTTAAACTTCGGTGAATTATGACTTGTGTACTTATTATTGATGACTCTCCAACTGAAACCTACGTTTACGAGGTGATGTTGAAAAAAAGAGGTTATGAGGTGATTACCGCTGAAAATGGCGCCGATGGTGTGTCGTTGGCTAAGAATCAGCAGCCTGATGTCATCCTTATGGATATTGTGATGCCTGGCCTCAACGGCTTTCAGGCAACGCGACAGCTTACCAAGGCGACCGAAACATCCCACATTCCGGTGATTATGATTAGCACTAAGAATCAGGAAACTGACCGGGTTTGGGGGCAGCGCCAGGGTGCCAGTAATTATCTGGTTAAGCCTGTAGCCCAAGGGGCATTGATGTCAGCGATTGATGGTGTGCTGAGAGCTTAAGTTGTTGTTAGGTTGTAGAAGCGAAGGTGCATTATGAGTGAAGTTCAGCAGCAGTCCCCTTTTGAATTACTGACCAAGATTTCCCAGACCGGCGCTCTCAATGCGCTGGCTTTGCCCGATGAAGAAATGCTGGCTGACGATTGGCGCGGCATTGGTTTTCGTTTGGGCGGACGCAGTTACGTGGCACCTATGACGGAAGTGGATGAGGTGCTGACCTTGCCGAGTTATACCAAGGTGCCGGGCGTAAAAAGCTGGATTAATGGTATTGCTAATATTCGTGGTCGCCTGCTGGCGGTGGTGGATTTGGGCGGAATGCTAGGCCAGCAACCCTGTGCCGGCTCAAGCAAAGCACGACTGCTAACGATCAAAAAAGATGATTTGTACAGTGGTGTGATTGTTGATGAGGTGCTGGGTTTGCAGACCTTTTCAAGCCAGAATCAGGTAGTAAGCACAGCCAGTGATTCAGCTGAGGCTGAGTTTGTTGATGGCGCTTTTGAAAAAGATGGACAACATTGGACGGTATTTAGTTTGTATCAATTAGCCGAGTCATCGGAATTTTTGAACGTTACCGCATAAATTGTTTTAAGGCCTTGATGGGCTGAATTGTAAGGGAGTTAGATATGAATCAATTAAATTCGGGTGCTTCTGTTAGCAGGCGATCAATGATCATGCTGGTTATGGCTCTGGTGCTGGGCATGACTATTTTTATGGTCTGGCTGGCCTCGTCAGGAACCGCTGATGGCACTAAGCGTGATTATATCTCGCAGGTTGATAATCTGCAGGTGCTCTCTCAACAAATCGCGCGTCATGCCAATGAGGCCTCTAGCGGCGAAGCAGAAGCTTTTGACCAGTTGGCAGACACCTCCGGGCAGTTCGCGGATATTTTTGATCGTTTGCTGAAGGGTGCCGATGGTAAAAGTGCACCGGTAGCCATTCACCGAGTATCCAGTGAAATTGACGAGGTAGAGGCGATTTGGGCTGACGTCGGCCCAGATTCGCAGGCGCTGGCAGGTAGTAAAGAGCAAGTATTGGATTTGATGCGGCGCGGTGAGCAGGTAGCGGTAGCGCTAACGGCATTGCAGGATGTTTATACGGCGGGCAATAAGTCGTTGTTAATTAATGCCGCTCCGGCTTCTCAGGTGGCGCAAATAACGACTCAAGCTTGGTTAACAGAGCGCACGCTGCGTAATTTACAGCAGCTGCTAGATGGTAAAAGTGCGGAAGCCATTGCGACGGTTTTTGCAAAAAACATTAACGAGTTAGTAACCGTTCACAACGGCTTGCGTGTTGGTAATAGCAAAGCCGGTATCAACCGTATTCCTTATCGTGCCGTTGCTAAATCGCTGACGGTATCGCAACCTCAGGTTCAGGTCTTAACAGATAATCTTGATGCAATTGTGGCAGCTGCCGCAGCGCGCGCTCAGGTGACATCATCAGCCGCAGCATTGGCTGTGAGCACTGGCGTATTGTTGGATGCCACCGCGGCTCTGAGTAATGGTTTTGACTTGCTGCTGAGTGAGCAACTATATGCCCGTCTGGCCATTGCCATGGTTATTTTGTTGGTCATTGCCTTCATCGTCTTCCGCCGTATTGATAAGCGATTGAAAAACCAGTCTGAAGCGAACGCCCAAAACCAGGAAGCGATTCTGCGACTGCTGGATGAGCTGGCGGATCTCGCGGATGGTGATTTAACGGTTAGCGCAACGGTAACCGAGGATTTCACCGGTGCCATTGCTGACTCCATCAACTATGCGATTGACCAACTGCGTAGTTTGGTAGTGTCGATTAACGAAACCTCGGTGCATGTATCCCAGGCCGCTGATGAAACACGTTCTACGGCAACAACCCTGTCGGAGGCATCGATTAAGCAGGCTGCAGCGATTACCGATGCGACGGACTCGATTAACGATATTGTGAGTTCGATGGATAGCGTGGCGGGTAACGCCGATGAATCATCGAAGGTAGCGGGTAGCTCGGTTGAGATTGCCAACAAAGGCGCCAGCGCGGTACAGAACACAATTCACGGTATGGATAAAATTCGTGAGCAGATTCAGAAAACCTCTAAACAGATTAAACGTCTGGGTGAAAGTTCACAGGAAATTGGCGACATCATCGCCTTGATTAACGACATTGCTGACCAAACCAACATTCTGTCATTGAACGCCGCGATTCAGGCATCGATGGCCGGTGATGCAGGTCGTGGTTTCGCGGTAGTTGCCGATGAGGTACAGCGTCTGGCGGAACGTTCCGGTGCTGCAACCAAACAGATTGAGGTGCTGGTTAAAGCGATTCAGGCGGATACCAATGAAGCGGTTATCTCGATGGAACAAACCACGGCCGAGGTGGTGCAGGGTGCTCGATTGGCTCAGGACGCGGGTGTGGCGCTGGAGGAAATTGAAGAAGTATCCAATAACCTCGCGCAATTGATTCAGGAGATTTCCGGTGCGGCGGGCGCGCAGTCTAAAGCGGCGGTCGATATTGCCAGCACCATGGGTCTGATTAAAGAAATTACCACGCAAACCTCCTCGGGTACGCAGGAGGCATCGGCATCGATTGGTAACCTGGCTGAAATGGCGCAGGAAATGCGTAACTCGGTATCGGGCTTCACACTGCCTGGTGGAGAGGCTGCTCAAGCGCCTTCCTTTGAAGCGGAGTCAGCAGTTGAGCCTGAGATTGCTGTCGCGGCTGAAAGCATCGATGACGAGATCGAAATCGTCATCGATGATGCGCTGAACGATGATGAAAACGGCAAACGGGGCGGCGAGTCGGCAGTTTCTGCGGCATAAGCCTTGATTGAATAAACCGATAGATCATCGGATCTGACATTTTAAGTCGCCGACGGCAGACCCCGTTGGCACGTATTAAAAAACGGAGTCACTATGGGTGAATCCCATGATTTAATGAATCTGGATTGGGTTCAGGCAGACATCGAGCAGTCATTGCAGCAGGCTCAAGAGGCGCTGGAAGCTTACCTCGAAGATGCCGTTTCGATGCATTTGCAGACCAGCTATGACGCGGTACATCAGGTGCATGGTTCGTTACAAATGGCCGGTGTTCCCGGTGCGATTATGCTGGCAGAACAGGTTGAAAACCTGTTGAAGGGAATGCTGGCCGAGCAGATTGAAGACATTGATGGCGCCTGTAATGCGCTGGCGCAAGCGTTGGTGTACATGCCCTCTTATTTGAATCGCGTTAAGAGTGACGCCGAGGATGCCCCGGCACTGTTGCATGCAGTGATGAATGATATTCGCCAGGTATTGGGTGAAGAACCCATTGATGAGTTAGCCTTATTTAACCCGGATTTAGGCTCTCAACGTGATCGAGCCTCGGCAGAAGTTAAAGCGCGGTTTGATAATGTCAGCCCTGCTGATCTGCGTAAGTTTCGACAGGTTTATCAGTTTGCACTGATTGGTTTGATTCGTAGAGAAGAGATTAAAGTTAATGCTGCACGTCTTTCTAATGTGTTGGCGCGATTACAGCAAATTTGCCAGAGCGCGCCTATCAACCAGTTGTGGGAAGTTTCCACGGCTTTTGTTGAAAGTTTATTAATTGAAGGCACCGAGCTGAATGCCGGTACGCTGGATTTGTTGCGTAGTCTTGAACGCGAAATCAAAGAATTCATTCACGCCGGCGTGTTTGCGCTGGATCGTCAGGCACATCCGGTCATCATGAAGGGTATGTTGTACTGGATTGCCATAAGCAGCCAGACCGGCCCGCATATTCAATCTATCCGCCAAGCCTACGATCTTGATCGTTATGAGCTGGGTGATGCCTACGGTAAAAAGCCCCATCTGTTGGCCGGGCCTGATCCGGAAACCTTTAGAACAGTTGCCGCCGCACTGGGTGAAGAACTGGAGCGGGTTAAGGACAGCGTTGACATGTATATGCGCAGCGCAGACAAGGCCTCTGTTGACGTCAGCGGCATGCTGCCAAGTCTGAATCAGATTTCCAGCACGTTAGTGATGCTCAATTTTGAAGCGCCGCGTCTGGTGGTTCAGGAACAAATTGATGCCTTGTCAGATAAGTTTGAACGTGGCACCGAGATCCCTGAAAACCAGTTATTGCAGGTAGCTGAAGCCCTGTTGTTTGTTGAGGCTGAATTGGAAACACTGGCCGGCCATGTGCAGGGTGTGGATCAGGAAATCCCTTCTGCATTGGTAGGCACGGCTTCTGACGTGGTGGTTAGTGAAAGCCTTTCCAGTTTACGCAAAGCCAAGGACATGATTCACGCTTTCCTGGCGGACGGTCAAAATTTCAATTTGCTTGAAAGCGTACCTAATACCCTGCGCAGCGCCTATGGTGGTTTGGCGATGTTGTCTCAATCGGCGACAGCGCAACTGCTGCTGTCAGCGTCTCAATACGTCGAAGACGATATTATTGCCCAACAACATGTGCCCGATGAAGAGGCCATTGAAGCGTTTGCCGAAGTTATGGCCAGTGTTGAGTTTTGCCTTGAGGGCATTAGCTCGAAACAACCCATTAACAATGCCGTGCTGGAGCGCGCCAAGGTACAAATCGCTAAGCTGGGTTACCCGGTTGAGCAAAGCGATGGTATTAACAGTGACGAGATGGATTTCGGTGTATCGGTTAGTCAGATTGAGTCGTCCATAGATAGTTATGATGATTCATCCTGGCAGGATAATACGGTCGAAACTGATCAGCTTGATGAAGATGATAGTGCAGCGGCACCCCCCGCATTACATGAACAAGACTGGGATATTCCTGAGTATGTTGCCCCGGTAAATACAGAAAACACTGTTATCGAAAGCAGTGAGCAGGCGGCTGAGACTGACCTGGTTGATGCTGGCGCAGAAGTCGTTGCCTTACACGAACGTGATTGGGTTGTACCTGATTACGAGGCTGCGAATAGTTCGGCGGCATTCTCCGAGGACGAACACGCAGAGCTAACGATGGCAGGCGATGCGCAGCCAGCCGTGCACGAAACAGACTGGGTTGTGCCGGGCTATGCGGGTGCCGATGATGTTTCAGATGCCACCGTTGGAGCAGCTGAAGCGGAGCTGCCCGATAGTGATTGGGTTGTGCCCGATGCCGAGCCCGAAGTGGTGGCTGAACAGGTAGATGACGATTTAATTGACGAAGAAATTCTGGAGATATTCACCGAAGAAGCTCAGGAAGTTTTTGACGAAATTGACCGCAATTGGCCAACCTATGTGGCTGATAATAGCAATCATGGGGCGTTAGCCGATGTCCGCCGAGCTTTTCATACCCTGAAAGGCAGCGGTCGAATGGTGAAAGCTGATGTGATATCTGAATTGGCCTGGTCGATTGAGAATCTGCTCAATCGACTGATTGAAGGTGAGCTATTAGCATCGGCGTCCATCTGCAACCTGATTAATGATGTGCGCCCGGCATTGCCAGCGTTACTGACGCATTTTCAGGCACGCACAACAGCGGATATTGATGTTCAGCCCTGGATGACTCGGGCCGATCAGCTGGCCGCCGGAGACGACGAAGCTGTTGATGAGCAACCCGCAGCAACACAAAGTGATAGCGACGAAGCTTTATTTGAGCAGTTGTTCTCCGCGGAGCAGGAAGAATCTGCCGCGTATGACGAACCGATTTCGGCAGATCAAGAGCCTTTAGACAATGAAGAACTGTCAGTAGAAACTGACGAATTAACGGTTGATTTTGAAGCGCCGCTTCCCGTGTTTGAAACTGAAGCGGCCACTGGGATCGACTCATACTATGACGAGCCCTTTGAAACGGCGGCAGGTGATGATAGTTATCCGCTGCCGGATGTGGCTGAGTTGCAAACGGCTGATGTTGACGAAGAGGAGACCGATACGGTTCTTTTCGAGCTGTTTGTTAAGGAAGCCGAGCAGCATCTGGAAACGGTGCAGGCCTTTATAAACGAAGCGGGCAGTAGCGCTGATCCGGTGTTAGTGAGTGATGATCTATACCGCGCCCTGCATACGCTCAAGGGCAGTGCCAAAATGGCGATGCTGGATGTGTTTGCGGGTATTGCAGAACCCACTGAGCAGCTGGCGTTAGTGCTGATTAATGCCGAGCAGCCCGTTGATGCTGAGCTACAGCAGGCGTTTCGAACGGCGCACGATATGATGGCTAACGCGGCGAGCTTACTGCCAGAAAATCCTCAGCAAGAGGTTGAAGGCAGCGATGAGTTCGTTACTCAATTATTAACGTTGTGTCAGGCCTATGAAGCACCAGCGGGTGAAGCTGAAGCGGCCGACTCCACAGCGCAGGCGTTTATACGTGACAATGTGGATTGCATCTGTGATCTGGCCGATGGTTATGAACAATGGCGTCAGCAAGCGCTAACGGATAGTCCGGCCCTAATATTGCTGCTGGCAAATGCCGATCAGCTATGCACAGCGGCCAATGAAGGTGAGCTGCCAGAGCTGCATGGTTTATTGGCTGCGCTGACAGACGCGTTTGGTAAGCTTGTCAGCGAAGACGTGCTATTGAACGAGCCCGCATTGCAGGCATTGGATGATGCTAATACCGGCCTGATTGGCCTTTTTGACGCGATTGCTGCAAGCCAATCCGTCAGTGATACCCGTGAGTTGGTCAATCGACTGGTCGATGCTTTGCAACCGCAGGTTGGCGATATTGAATCCACGACCCAGTCACCTCAAGAGCAAGCTCTTGGGCTTGAGGTCGAATTCTACGGTGAGCCCGAACCTTATATTGAACAGCCTGATGAAGAGGTTGATGCCGAGCTGATTGAGATTTTCCTTGAGGAAGCCGAGGAAATTCTTGAACAAGCTTCGATTGCCAAACAGCACTGGATTGATAACAGCGCTGATGCAAATGCCCTGGATGAGCTGCAACGTTGCCTGCATACCCTGAAGGGTGGCGCACGGATGGCTGGCATCATGGGTGTTGGTGATTTGAGTCATGAGCTGGAATCCGTGTATGAAGATGTAGCCGCGGGCAAGCTGGAATTAGACGCTGGTCTTTATGATACCGTGCATGCCTGCGATGATCGCATCATGGATATGCTGGGGGAACTTCGTACTCAGCTGCATTGTAGTTCAGCCAGTGATTTGATTAATCAAGTGCGTGAATATCGTCAGAGTGGCGGTTTGTTACCTGCTGCTGCGGCGCAGGTTAGCGGTGATGCTCCGGTTAATAATGACAGTGCTGCGGGTTCAGATGCTGATGCCAGCGCGCTGTTACAAACATTAACGGCTCAAATTGAGAGCAGTAAGACTGCCGGCATTAATGCCGAACAAGCGCTTACCGATATTCGCAGCAGTCTGGCTGCTTTCCAGAATGCCGCTTATCAATCAGCGCTGCCCGAAGCGGGTGATCTGTGTTACGTCTTCCAGGAAATTCTGGTGACCGTTGATGCGGACGAGCTTGCGCAGGAAGCCATACAAACTGAACTGGCTGAATGGCTTGAGCGACTGAATACCAGCTGTAGTGAAGCGCAGCAAGCACAGGTTGATGGCCTGTCTGTGAGTCGTGCGCCACAGCCAGAGGTGGTGCCTGAGCAGAAAGTAGTGGAGGACGTGCAGGATGCACGCAAACCGGCTCAGGACAACGTGCGTGTTTCTGCCAGTTTACTAGAGCAGCTTGTTGATCTGGCGGGTGAAACCAGTGTGTCACGCTCGCGTGTTGAGCAACAGGTGAACAATTACGGTTATGCCATCGACGAGATGGGCTCGACCATTGAGCGTTTGCGTGAGCAGCTCAGACGTCTTGAAAATGAAACCGAAACACAGATTCTGTTCCGTCAGGAGCGAGATGGCCCTACGCATGAAGGCTTTGATCCACTGGAAATGGATCGTTATAGCCGTATGCAGGAACTGTCGCGAGCATTGATGGAATCGGTGTCGGATTTGCTGGATTTGAAGGAAACCCTTCGCGACCAGGTGCGTGTTACTGACAACCTGCTGCTGCAGCAATCGCGTACCAATACTGAATTACACGAAGGTTTGATGAAGGCGCGTATGGTGCCCTTCTCCAGGCTGGTGCCGCGTTTGCGCCGCTTGGTTCGACAGGTGAGTGGTGAACTGAAAAAACGTGTTGACCTGAATTTCAAAGCTCCCGAAACAGAGCTTGATCGCTCGTTGCTTGAGCATATGACCGCACCGTTGGAGCACATGCTGCGTAATGCGGTTGACCACGGTATTGAATCGGCGGATAGCCGTTTGGCCGTGGGTAAGGCAGCAGAAGGTAAGGTGTCATTAAGTTTGCGTCGCGATGGTGGCGATATCGTACTGGAATTACAGGATGATGGTGCGGGTATTGATATTGAGCGCGTGCGTGCCAAGGCAATTGAACGCGGTTTGATGACGGCGGATTCCAAATTGAGCGATCATGAAATTCTGCAATTTATTTTGCAGCAGGGTTTCAGTACCGCCGAACAGGTCACGCAGATTTCCGGGCGTGGCGTGGGCATGGATGTGGCGCACAGTGAAATTCGTCAGTTGGGCGGTAGTATCAGCATTGATTCGCTCATGGGGCAGGGCACCACCTTTACGGTCCGGCTACCCTTTACGGTATCGATTAGTCGCGCTCTGATGGTGAATGTAGGCGAAGATACTTTTGCCTTGCCGTTAAGTTCAATTGAAGGGGTGGTGCGTATTAACCCCTACGAGCTGGAAGAATATTTTAAAGAAGACGGTCCAGATTTTGAGTATGCGGGCGTTAAATATGACCTGCATTACCTGGGTGACTTTGTTGAGCGCTCCCATGCTTATCAGGTGCAGGGTGGCGTATTGCCATTACCGGTCATTCTGGTGCGTACCAATGATCATGCTATTGCCGTACAGGTAGACAGCATCAGCGGTAGCCGTGAGGTGGTTGTGAAACCATTAGGGCCGCAGTTTAGTAATGTGCCGGGCATGTCGGGTGCAACTATTCTTGGTGATGGCCGCGTGGTATTGATTCTTGATATGGCGGCGATGATTCGTGAGCATCTAGCCCGAGCCGGTGTTGAGCCAGTGGCGGATGTTATTGAAGCCCCGGTCGCCGCAGTTAGCTCCGGACGTATGCAGGTGATGGTGATCGATGATTCGGTTACGGTACGTAAGGTGGCGTCACGACTACTGGAACGTCATGACATGGAAGTGATTCTCGCCAAAGATGGTGTTGAGGCGATGACTAAACTCCAGGACGTCGTGCCCGATATTATGTTGCTCGATATTGAAATGCCGCGCATGGACGGCTTCGAGTTGGCGTCCTTGGTACGTCACGATGAAAACCTGAGTGAAATCCCTATTATCATGATCAGTTCACGTACCGGTGATAAGCACCAGGCGCGTGCGCGTGAAATTGGTGTTAACCAATTTATGGGTAAACCTTTCCAGGAAGCGGATCTGCTGCAAGCGATTAGCGAGCTGACAGGTGCAAAATTTGAAACTGAAGGTGTTTAGGCACCAGCCTTGATCAGGAAGAGATAATGAGCGAAAGCAGTTTGTTAAGTGCCTTGATTAGTTTGCAGGACAGGCAACTATTGGTGCCGGATAATTTGCTGGCCGGGGTAACCACCCTGGGTGGCATGATCGTTGAGTCCCATAAGGAAGGCTGGATTTTGGGACACAAATACTGGCGTAACATGCGTATTCCCGTGGTGTGTTTTGAAAACCTGTCGGGAGGCAGTTTGAAGAAGCACTCCGAGAAGGCGTGTATTGCAGTGTTTAATCGAAGTACTGACAATGAGCAACAAAGTTTCTGGGGGCTGCTGGTTCAGGGTGAACCTCAGCAGCTGGAGTTGACTGAAAATGATATTGAAATAGTTAGCGCACAATTGAGTGATGCTGAAATTGCAGCGGTTCATGTGAAAAATGAGCAGGCCAGTGTGCCGAATTTAGCCTTTATTGAAGCGCGCCTGCAAAATGCTAATGAGGCCTCGGCCTAATCTGTTTGGCGCTAAACGGCATACGCTAAGTTAGCTCAAATCTCCCCAGTGGTGCTGCAAAATGCTAATCGCCACTAATGGTGCAGTTTCGGTACGTAAAATACGCGGGCCGAGACTGATGCTGTCAAAGCCTGTCTTATTGGCAGACTGTACTTCCAATTCAGAAAAGCCGCCCTCCGGGCCCACTAACAGCGCAACCGCTGCTGGCTTGCTTTGTTGAAAGGGTTGGTTGGTGCCGGGCTGCATGATCAGCTTGATTGGTTCATCGCGATTGTCTAGCCACTGAGTTAAATTCACCGGCGGGTGAATAACCGGTACCCGGTTGCTGCCGCACTGCTCGCAGGCGCTAATGCTCACTTTACGCCAATGCTCGACGCGCTTCTCTAATCGATCGCCCTTGAGTTTAACTTCGGTGCGCTCGCTGTTGAGTAGCGAAATCTCTGTCACGCCTAATTCCGTTGCCTTCTGGATGACAAAGTCCATGCGTTCGCCCTTGGACAGGCTAATGCCCAGATGGATATGCAGTGGTGAGCTGTTATCGGTGGTATCAAACTCGCCAATGGCAAGGCTCATCGCATGCTTGCTGGCTGCGCTGATGCGGGCTTGATACTCGCCACCTTGACCATTAAAAATGCGCAACTGCGCATCAACAGGTAGGCGCAGCACGCGACTCAAGTAATGACTGGTTTCGCGGGACAGCTCAATCTGCTGATGTTCGCCCAGTGGTTGGTCAATGAAAATTCTTGGGATACGCATGATGGTTGCAGGTTTTGTTCCGAATGAAGAAATGAATCTTATCGTGAGTATAAAGATTTCTTGCTGGAGTCGGAATAATAAGGCGGTATTTAGAGAAAGGTATGAGTGGGTTTTTTGGCTGCTTTGGTCAGGATGAAGTACAGCGGTAAATACTGTTGGCTTGAAAACCGGGGCTGTACGTTAACAGCCCCGGAATAACTACAAGGTGGGCTTAATAACGGTAAGCGTCACCTTTGAACGGACCGTTTTGCGGCACGTTAATGTAATCGGCTTGTGTTGGTGTAAGTTTGGTAATTACGCCACCAAAACCGCTCACCATGTGTTGAGCAACTTCTTCATCCAGCTCTTTAGGCAGCACTTCAACGGTTAGCAATTCAGCTTTACGGTTGTCGTCCTGATCAGCGAACTTCAGATCCCACAGGTAAATTTGTGCTAATACCTGGTTAGCGAAGGAGCCATCCATGATGCGTGATGGGTGACCCGTAGCGTTGCCCAGATTAACCAGACGGCCTTCGGATAACAGCAACAAATGGTCATTGGCCGCGCGGTCGCGGTAGATTTTGTGAACCTGTGGTTTAACTTCATCCCATTCCCAGTTGTCACGCATAAACTGAGTGTCGATTTCGTTATCGAAGTGACCGATGTTGCTCACTACGGCACCATTTTTCAGCGCTTGCAGCATGTTTTTATCACACACGTTGACGTTGCCGGTAGTGGTTACGATCAGATCCGTATTGCCCAGTAGGTCACGGTTAATGCCGCTTACATCGCCAGTGTTAACGCCGTCGATGTAAGGAGAAACAACTTCAAAACCGTCCATGCAGGCCTGCATGGCACAGATGGGATCGATTTCGCTGATCTTCACAATCATGCCTTCCTGGTTCAGTGATTGTGCAGAACCCTTGCCCACGTCGCCGTAGCCAATAACCAAGGCTTTTTTGCCAGACAACAGGTGATCGGTGCCGCGTTTGATGGCATCGTTCAAGCTGTGACGACAGCCGTATTTGTTATCGTTTTTAGATTTTGTTACTGAATCGTTGACGTTGATAGCCGGAACTTTTAGTTCGCCCTTTTCCAGCATTTCCTGCAAGCGGTGTACACCCGTTGTCGTTTCTTCGGTGATACCGTGGATGGCTTCCAGCATTTGCGGGTATTTGTCGTGCAGCATGGCAGTCAGATCGCCACCGTCATCGAGAACCATATTGGCATCCCAAGGCTGGCCATTCTTGAGGATTTGCTGCTCCAGACACCATTCGTATTCTTCGTCAGTTTCACCTTTCCAGGCGAAAACAGGCGTGCCGGCAGCAGCAATAGCTGCAGCAGCGTGATCCTGTGTTGAAAAGATATTGCATGAAGTCCAGCGTACTTCGGCACCCAGTGCTTCCAGTGTTTGGATTAGTACGGCAGTCTGGATGGTCATGTGAATACAGCCCAGAATTCTGGCACCTGCTAAAGGCTTTTCGCTGCCATATTTGGTACGTAATGCCATCAGTGCCGGCATTTCGGTTTCGGCGATGCCGATTTCCTTTTGGCCCCATTCGGCGAGGCTGATATCGGCTACTTTATAGTCAGTCATAATGTTGTCCTAGATGTTTGAATGTATTTTTGTCATTCCGAATGAATGAGAGGAATCTTGAAAGTTTAAGATTTCTCGCCAGCCCAGGCTGCCTTCTCTTGCTTCGCAATTCACCTTGTGCGCTCGAAATGACATGTGTTATTGATATTGGGGTGTTGTTTACAGAGCGGCCTTCAGTGCATCCGCTTTGTCGGTACGTTCCCAAGTGAAGTTTGGCTCTTCGCGACCAAAGTGACCGTAGGCAGCGGTAGCGCGATAGATTGGACGTTTCAGATCCAGCATTTCTATCAGGCCAGCAGGGCGCAGATCGAAGTGTTCGCGAACAAGCTTAACAATGGCGTCATCGCTCAGTTTGCCGGTGCCGAAGGTGTTAACGCTGATAGACGTTGGTTCAGCAATGCCGATGGCGTAGGAAATCTGGATTTCACAACGATCAGCCAGACCCGCAGCAACAATGTTTTTAGCCACATAACGGCCCGCATAGGCCGCAGAGCGATCCACTTTAGATGGGTCTTTTCCAGAGAAGGCACCGCCACCGTGGTGAGCCATGCCGCCGTAAGTATCAACGATGATTTTACGACCGGTCAGACCGCAATCACCCATTGGGCCGCCAATAATAAACTGGCCGGTTGGGTTGATGTGATACAGGGTGTCGCTGCTTAACCATTCAGCTGGCAAAACAGGTTTGATGATTTCTTCCATCACTGCTTCCCGCAGGTCAGAAAGCGAAATGTCAGGGCTGTGTTGAGTGGATAAAACCACGGCATCAACGCCAACTGGTTTGCCCTCGGCGTAACGCAAAGTGACCTGGCTTTTGGCATCTGGACGTAACCAGGGTAATACACCGTTTTTACGTAGTTGTGCCTGGCGTTCTACCAAACGGTGAGCGTAGGTAATAGGCGCTGGCATCAGCACTTCAGTTTCGTTGGTGGCGTAACCGAACATCAGGCCCTGATCACCCGCGCCGAGTTCTTTTTCATCGCCTTCATCAACGCCGATGGCGATGTCGTGAGACTGTTTGCCAATGGCGTTAAGGACGGCACAGGAAGCACCATCAAAGCCAACGTCTGAGCTGTTGTAGCCGATATCCAGAATCACTTGGCGAACCAGGTCTTCCAGATCAATGTAGGTGTTGGTGCGAACTTCACCGGCGATCACCGCCATGCCGGTTTTTACCAACGTCTCAACCGCTACGCGAGCGTGTGGGTCATCGGTCAGAATCGCATCCAGTACCGCATCAGAAATCTGATCGGCCATTTTATCCGGATGTCCTTCGGACACGGATTCGGAGGTAAAAACAGAGTAATTGCTCATGGTGTCATTGTCCCTTTGAGTCGGTTTTTCTAAAAAGTTGTAGTTGAATCTGGAAGCCGTTACGCAGCCCCAGAAACAAATCCTGAACAGGCATCAAGCCAGCGGTTTGCGCCCAGTGTTTTAGTTCTTCGGGTTCAAAGCCCAGCCATAGATCTCCGCAGCTATCTTTCACCCAGTTCTGGTCATGGTGGCAGAGTTCGGCCACCAGCATATAACCACCGGCGTTAAGCAGTTGTGCGGACTGTTCAAAGATCATTTGTGGCGATGGAATGTGGTGCAGCACCATATGGCAGGCGACAAAATCGGTCGTCAGTTGCTGGCTGACAGCATCGCTCGCTTCGCCGTGGATAAAGTGAACGTTGTTTAGCTTTTGTTCCGATGTGTGCTGTTTTGCCAGCGCCAGCATTGCTGCGGAGTTATCAATGGCATGTACCTCGGCGAAACGCTGTGCAAGCTCTGGCAGGTAATGGCCTTCGCCGGGACCGATTTCGATGGCCGTGGCGTTGCCAGGCAGGCCGGTCAGTTTAATCAGTTCGCGCGCCTGCACCACATACTCGGAGTTTTCAGTGATCAGTTCCTGGGTTTCACGGAATTTATTGGCATTCTTGGCAAAAAAATCCAGCGACAGGCGTGAGCGATCGGCTTTGATTTGGTTAATGCGGTCGATGATGTCGCTGCCAAGCGCTTTGCTATCAAGCGTTTTAAACAAAGCTTGGGTGAAGTCCGCTAGCGGCGCGTCTAAATTCAGCAGCGGTCGACGATAAAAGATGGAGTTGCCGTCACGGCGCGTCGCCACCAGCTTGGCCTTAGCCAGTACTTTGAGGTGATGGCTGAGTTTGGATTGTGCCAGCTCGAGGATTTGACATAGCTCCAGCACGCCAAAGGATTCGGCCTTTAGGGTGCGAAGTATTTGCAGACGCAAAGGATCTGCTGCGGCTTTGCAGGCCAGCGCCAGCGCTGAGGTGACGTCAGGTGAGCCGATGTGTGGATGTAATAGTGTCGCTGAGTTTGACATGGACGCTAACTATAGTGGCAAAAACAGGCTTTAGCAAATCTATATCAATATATGTTGATATAGATTTTATGGATGTAAACGTAAATAGATTTGATGCTTGGTGCCAGTTAAGAGAAAATACGCGGCTTGCAAATTTAGATGTCCGTTTCGAAAACCGAAGCAGGGCAATCAAAACAGTTCAGAGGTAGTCATCATGTCATCCCCCGTTTCCCCCCGTTTTCGTCTAGCCAACGCCATTCGCGCTCTCAGTATGGATGCCGTCCAGCAGGCTAATTCCGGTCACCCCGGTGCGCCGATGGGCATGGCCGATATCGCCGAAGTATTGTGGAATGACTATTTACAACACAACCCTGAAAACCCCAAGTGGGCTGATCGTGACCGTTTTGTCTTGTCTAACGGTCACGGTTCGATGCTGTTGTACTCCTTGCTACATCTGAGTGGTTATGACCTCAATATCGATGATCTGAAAAACTTCCGTCAGATGGATTCCCGAACACCGGGCCACCCTGAGTATGGATACGCGCCGGGTGTTGAAACAACGACTGGCCCGCTAGGACAAGGCTTGGCCAATGCCGTGGGCATGGCGATGGCTGAAAAAACATTGGCGGCACACTTCAATAAGCCGGGTCATGAAATTGTTGATCACTACAGCTATGTATTCGCCGGTGATGGTTGTCTGATGGAAGGCATCTCCCATGAGGTGTGCTCGCTGGCGGGCACGTTGGGTTTAGGTAAACTGATCGCTTTCTATGATGACAACGGCATCTCCATTGACGGTCAGGTCGAAGGCTGGTTTGCGGATGACACACCAAAACGCTTTGAAGCCTACGGCTGGCAAGTCATCCCTGATGTGGACGGCCATGACCCCGAGCAGATTCGTGCAGCCGTTGAAGCGGCGCGTGCCGATTCAGCGCGACCAACACTGATTTGCTGTAAAACAGTGATTGGTTTTGGTTCACCCAACAAGCAGGGCACCGAAGGTGTTCACGGCGCACCACTGGGTGCTGAAGAAATTCAAGCTGCACGTGAAACATTAGGCTGGGAACACGGGCCGTTTGAAGTGCCAGCAGATGTGTATGAAAACTGGAGCGCTAAAGCGCGCGGTCAGCAACAGGAAGATAGCTGGAATCAACGTTTTGCCGATTACAGCGCTGCTTACCCGCAGGAAGCAGTCGAATTTGAACGTCGTATGAAGGGCGAGTTGCCTGCAGACTTTTCTGCCAAAGCGCTGGATTATATCCACGGTGCCCAGCAGGCCGCTGAAAAAGTGGCGACACGTAAGGCGTCCCAGAACAGCATTGAAGCCTACGCGCCAATGTTGCCAGAACTGCTCGGCGGCTCAGCTGACCTGATGCACTCTAACCTGACTAACTGGAGCGGCAGTAAGCCTCTAACGCCGGAAGATGCCAGCGGCAACTATGTTTTCTACGGTGTGCGTGAATTTGGTATGTCCGCAGCCATGAATGGTATGGCGTTGCACGGTGGTTTTATTCCCTACGGCGGCACCTTCCTGATGTTTATGGAATACGCGCGTAATGCCTTGCGCATGGCGGCACTGATGAAGCAGCGCGCCATTTTTGTTTATACCCATGACTCGATTGGTCTGGGTGAAGACGGCCCGACGCACCAGCCGGTTGAGCAGGTTGCATCTCTGCGTACCACGCCAAATATGTCTACCTGGCGTCCTTGCGACACGGTTGAATCTGCTGTTGCTTGGCAGGCGGCGATTGAGCGAGCTGACGGTCCGACATCGATGATTTTCTCGCGTCAGGGACTGGAAGTGATGCCGCGTAGCGAGCAGCAGGTGAATGACGTTCGTCGTGGTGCTTATGTGCTGTTGGATAGCGATCAAGCGCCACAGGCCATTATTATTGCTACCGGCTCTGAAGTGGGTCTGGCTATGAAGGCGGCAACGCAGCTGCAAAACGATGGCGTTGCCGTCCGTGTTGTTTCCATGCCGTGTACCGATGTCTTTGAAGCACAGGATGCCGCGTATCGTGAACAGGTATTGCCTGCCGCGGTGACTGCACGTGTTGCCGTTGAAGCGCTGCATGCCGACTACTGGTACAAATATGTGGGGCTTAACGGTCGCATTATTGGCATGACCACCTTTGGTGAATCTGCGCCGGGTGGTGAGCTGATGGAGCACTTTGGTTTCACGGTTGAAAACGTGATGTCAGCGGTACGTGAGCTGGTTTAGAGATAGCTGCTTTAGGGGTAGAAAGGGCTCATGAGTTACCGCATTGCCATTAATGGTTACGGCCGTATCGGCCGCTGTGTGCTGCGCGCGCTCTATGAGTCGCCGCACTGCGACGGCTTGCAGATTGTTGCCATTAATGAACCGGCTGATCTGGAAACCATTGTCCATCTGACCAAATATGACTCCACCCATGGGCGTTTTTCTGGCGAGGTGGAGATGCTGCAGGGCGGCCTGCGTGTTAATGGCGATGAGATACAGGTGACTCACCAGCGCGAGTTGGATAACTTGCCCTGGACAGATCTGAATATTGATCTGGTACTGGAGTGTTCCGGCGTTTACAGCGACCGTGCTGCCGCCCAGCAGCATCTGGATCGTGGCGCTAAACGCGTACTGTTCTCTCAGCCTGCCGAGCCGGATGTGGATGCCACCATTGTTTATGGTATTAATCACCAACAGATAAAAGCCTCCGACCGCATCATTTCCAATGCCTCCTGCACCACCAACTGTATTATTCCCGTGATTCAGTGTTTGGGTGATCGCATTGGCATTGAGTCGGGACATATCACTACAATCCACTCGGCGATGAATGATCAACCGGTGATTGATGCCTATCACCACACGGACTTACGCCGTACTCGCAGCGCCAGCAATTCCATTATTCCGGTAGAAACGGGGCTGGCCAAGGGCATTGCCCGCATTCTGCCGCAATACGAAAACAAGTTTACCGCCACTGCCATGCGGGTGCCGACTGTCAATGTGTCAATCATGGATGTCACCATGCTGATGTCGCGCGAGACCAGCGTTGATGAGGTAAATGGCGTATTGCAAGAGGCTGCTAACGGCCCGTTGACAGGCGTTATGGGTTTCACCCATGAGCTGCTGGCGTCCTGTGATTTTAACCACGACCCGCGCTCCTCCATCGTTGATGGTGGCCAAACGGGCGTGACCGATGGCCGCTTGGTAAAAGTGATGGCCTGGTTTGATAACGAGTGGGGTTTTGCCAATCGTATGTTGGATGTGGCCTGCCAGTTAAAAAATTTAAGTAATTGAGTGAGAGATTACCCATGAACGTATTGAAAATGACCGACCTGGATTTGGCCGGAAAACGTGTGTTGATTCGCGAAGACCTGAATGTGCCGGTTAAAGATGGCAACGTGACCAGCGATGCGCGTATCCGGGCCTCTTTGCCAACCATTGAGCATGCCCTGAACGCTGGCGCTAAAGTGATTGTGATGTCGCACCTGGGGCGCCCAAAGGAAGGGCTGAGCTGGCAGGAACAGGAAGAGTTTTCGTTAGCGCCGGTGGCTGATCATCTTAGTGGCCTGTTGGGCAAGCCGGTACGCCTGGAACGTGATTGGTTGAACGGCGTTGAAGTTGCCGATGGCGAAGTCGTCGTGGTTGAAAACGTACGGTTCAACACCGGTGAAAAAGCCAATGATGATGCGTTGTCACAGCAAATGGCCAAACTGTGTGATATCTATGTGATGGATGCCTTTGGTACTGCGCATCGTGCTCAAGCTTCTACGCACGGCGTCGGTAAGTTTGCGCCAGTCGCCTGTGCTGGCCCGCTGTTAGCCGGTGAGCTGGACGCGCTGCAAAAGGCGCTATTAGAGCCTAAGCGTCCAATGGTGGCAATTGTCGGTGGCTCCAAGGTGTCGACCAAGCTGACGGTGCTTGAGTCTCTGTCTGGTGTGGTGGATCAGCTGATTGTTGGTGGCGGTATTGCCAATACCTTCCTGGCTGCGGCAGGTCATCCGGTCGGTAAGTCATTGTGCGAGCATGACTTGATTGGTGATGCAAAAGCGCTGATGGAAAAAACCAGTATTCCCATTCCAAGCGATGTGGTGGTTGCCAAGGAATTTAGCGATTCAGCCGAAGCAACGGTTAAAGCCGCAGAGGATGTGGCTGAAGATGACATGATTCTGGATATCGGTCCTGAGTCAGCCGTGGCGCTGGCGGAAATGCTGAAAAGCGCGGGCACGATTATCTGGAACGGCCCAGTGGGTGTATTTGAGATTGATCAG
>Ga0209396_1000767_pt1 | contig 36877 bp, 31 predicted proteins | sample GOMGulsemesocosm_6_FD_184638 | JGI IMG/M metagenome (GOLD analysis project Ga0209396, IMG submission 184638) | Methane-oxidizing microbial communities from mesocosms in the Gulf of Mexico - GOM8C Gulf of Mexico (SPAdes) (version 2) | ecosystem: Environmental > Aquatic > Marine > Cold seeps...
AATAAACCGGCATCTTCAGCTTTGGCATTTTTAGCATCGCGTAAATTAGCCACCACCATGTCAGGGCTCTTGCCGTCAATATTGCGTACCGCTAAGCTCAACGCGCCAAAATATTCAAAAGGATCGTCGGTACTTAGCATACCAAATAGGTTAGATGAACGAGCAAACATAGCAATGTCGGTACCCGATAATTGCTTAGCATAAAGCTGTACTTCTTGGCCTTGGGCATTTCCTGCTTTTTGTCCCCAACGGCTATTGTCAGCGCCGAAGAAATAGCCCATTTTGCCCAAATAAACATCTGATATTTTTTTATCATCTTCCCAAGTATCACTGGCCCATGCTGCATCATCAACCCCAGTGCCATAATCTCCTGACTGATTAGAGAATATGCGAATGGTAGATAAATACTCGGCTTCTTTCTCATCAACCCCTTCGCTGAGCAAGTCTGCTTTTACTTTTTGGCTGTTCTGCCAAATAGAGTTACTCTCTTCTTTTAAAACTGCGACTTGATTAACGGCCTTTGCCAGCATTTGCATAACATTAGGAAACGCATCGCGATATAAGCCAGTGGCTGATACAACAACGTCAATGCGTGGACGTTTTAATTCACTGTACGGAATTATCTCTGTACCAATAACACGGCCACTTTTGCTCCATTTAGGTTTAACACCCATGGCGTATAATATTTGTGACTCAAGCACGCCGTAATGGCGCATGGTTTCAATTGACCATAAAGAAAAGGCCATTTTGTCAGGGTAGGTTTTATGCTTTTGGTAGTAATTAGCAATCATTTGCTCGGTAAGTTCTTTGCCTTGCTCGAAAGCTGCCTGTGTAGGAACGCGTGACGGATTAAAGCCAAATAAGTTATAACCCGTAGCCAACGACTCAGGATGACGAATAGGATCACCGCCCGACTTTACCGGGATATATTTAGCATTAAGAAAGTCCACCATGGCATCCAATTCGTGAATACTTGCCATGCTTTTATACAATATTTTGCCACGTTCAATATCGGCTTGTAATTCATCGCTAAGTTCTGACAATGGCAGTGGACGTTTGGCTGATTGATCAGCGCCAGCAAGAATATAATTTTTAACGGTTAGATAACCTGATAATTGGGTAATATCATTATTTTGCGGCTTTTCAGTCTTTTTTATTTTATCTTTGTCTGGACTTTTCTCATGGTAAGTATGGCTATGTGCAATGCTTTCATCTTCGCTATCTTTATCAGAATCGTTTTGTTCGCCCAGTAAGCTTTCTGCGTAATAGTCATGCTCAAATTCACTTGCACGTGCAGCAAATTCGCTACCAAGCATTTGCACTAAAGTTGATATCGTTAGCGGCTCTTCGGGAATATAACCATAAGTATGCAAACCTAATGGCTGGTTCGCTGTGGCTAAGTCTTCAAGATGAATATGTAAAGCGTCAATAAACTTGTCAAATGCTTGCTCAATTTGCGCTTGCTCCCAGTCTAAGTCTTTACAAATATTGGTATCGAAACATAATTTAGTCAGCTGCATTGCTGTTTTTTGCTTTACCCCACCTTGGTCTAGCTGTTTATATTGATGCATCAACTCATGTAAATTACGTATTTCACCTTCTAAGCCAGCGGCAGCAAATGGCGGGGTCATATGCGAAATAACGGTGGCTCGTCCACGTCGTTTGGTTTGCATGGCTTCGCCAACATCGTCAACAATAAAAGGGTAAACAACCGGGGTATCCCAGACGGCTAAATTTCCTTGATCGTAAATTGACAAACCACGTTCTTTACCGCCTAAATACTCTTGAGACCCGTGAGTTCCTAAGTGAACAATCGCGTCTGACTGCCAATATTCACGGGCGTAAAAGTAGGATGCAAGATAGAAATGATTGATAGGCACTAAGCCTTGATGATAAATCATGTTTTCATCATTTTTACTATCAGAGCGTGGTGGTTGACGCATGATCAACATATTGCCATTACGAATTCGTGGCAGAATAAAAAAATGTTTGCCGTCTTTTTCTACTGCCATAAAGTTGTCTTGCGGCTTGCCCCAATGATCGTTGATTTTTTTCGTTATTTGAGTCGGTAAAGCGTTGAACCAGACTAGATATTTATCAATTGGCATGAGCTCCGCCAAATCATTCTCTAATAGCTCGGTTAATTGATAATCACGATAGAAAGGGTCGAGAATTTTTTTCGCGTTTGCAACAAAATATTCAGCGTTACGTTCCGCAGTTTTATATCCTTCATTTGCGAGTCGCTGGCTAATGGCCTCGATACTTTCGGGAATATTCATAAATGACGCACCCACATCTTTGTCGCCCCAAACAAATACAGTGAGTTTTTTATCTTGGTTGGCTTTATATTTTAAGTTAACAAGATTAATTGCTTTGTTCACTAAGTGTTCAAGTTGATAATCGATAATTTCAACCTTCTGGTCGCGCATGTTCATCGCAGCAACGATCATAGGATCAATAACGCCCGCATTTTCTGGTAAGACTAAGGTGAATGACATCATATTCGCACTAACACCCTGCTTATCGTTTTCCCAAGTTTCCTTATCGCCTGAGTAATAGGTCATGGCATGCATTACTGGCACATTGAATTTTTCAAACTCAACTTTACGTTTGTTCGCCCAATGAATATTGCGGAAATTTATAATCAAATCGACATCGGTTTGCATTGAGAAAGATTCACCCGCGCTATTTTTTTCCGTACTATTTTTTTCAGTAATAGGTAACTGCAATAAACGGCTATAGTCACCACTTACTGGGCTGAGTTCAAAAAAGAACGGCACGACATATGCGCCTTTTGCTTCTAATTGCGCGATGGTGGCATCAATTAATTGTGTTTGCTCTGTCTCTATCAAAGCTCGTTGTAATAATACGGCTATTTTAGCTTGTTGATCTTTTACTGGACGGAGATTTTTATAGGCGCTCAAGTCGTCGATGATTAAGTTTGGTAGTGCAGGATGATAAATGCCTTGGCTTGGAAAAATAATCGGTGATGGTACTTTTGTTGTTAGCTGTTGATTCAACGTTCCTATCTTGGTTTTAACAATATTAGCCTTAATATATGCCAGCATGTTATCAAGATTTCTACGCCCTGCATTTTTCCAATAATCTTCTAGCGTACTCGCTTCATCAGCACTTAACCCTTTATTGAGCTTTTCATTTTGTAAGTAATTAAAGGCGACAACAGGGGTATTCACTTTTGTCATTACAGTTGCGTATGCATCAAAAGTAGCACTGGCTTCCCTTGCCGATACAGCATCAAGGATAACTAAATCATATTGATTAAAAAGTGCAGCAAGTGCTTCTGCTTGATTAACGCTTGCAGCTAATGACTTTGCTGACTTTTGTTCAATATGCCAGCTTGTATTTACTTTTTCATTAGCCACTTTTTTTAATAAAGTAACTTTAGCTTTATTGCTATGTGCACCACTAACAAATAACACGCTCTGTACATTTTTTGTCAGTGTTTGCTCTGTATCTACGTTCGATGCCGCAGCAAAAACATTACTGATAAAAGCACTGATGACGAATAATAGGATGGAAATTTTAATTAAGGAATTTTTCATGTGATTAATATCGCTACTCTTTTACGTAAATCATACTGCCGTCAGCCATTTCATAGGCTGTACCCGCTTTTTTACCTGTACCTGCCCCCGATTTTCCGTCGCTTTTAAAACTTTCGATGGTATTGCCTTTTTTAACAATAATTTCCATATTATCTTTTCCTGCATTTTTAATCACAGTGACATCTTCGGCAAGGAATGGGTTTAAAGGATTTTGTGCAATGGCAATTAATAGAGCAGCAATAAGCACTAAAAATACGTCAACTAGATTAACGACAGATAACGCTGGATTAATGCCTTCATCTTCATCAAGCAGCCTCATAATCGTTCTCCACAGCTTGCACAGGTAAGGTTGTTTTTTGGTGATTTTTTGGCTGTGGCTTATTATTAATTAATGGCATTAATGCCACGAGCTCTTCAACCATCCAACGCTTTTTAACCGACGCTATCCAAAAAGTGATTGATGCGATAACTAAACCAAAAATAACTGCGGAAAATGCGACGATCAAGTTTTCACTGATCCCTTGTATATTGCCGTCAGCTAAGCTTTTCAGTGCAGGTCCCATAGGGATCATCGTGGCAATTAGACCTAACATTGGCGCAAGACGACTGACGTTACGTACACCTTCAAGTTCTTTTAATGCCGCAACGTCAAGTTGTTCTTGACTAATATTGGGCATTTCATTTGCCAAGCTAGCCATGGGATAACCGTTTAACATCAGTTCCCGGTTACTGCCTAACTTTCCATTTAATAATTGAATAAACGATTTGTAGTGGCGACGTCGTTGTACTGTCTGACTAAAAAATTGTCCGGTAGCAAATAATGAGTAGATAAAAAGTAGGGCTATAAGACACAGTACAGGGGCCATAAATAAGTCTGACAGCTGGTACATGATTTGTTCTATCTGGGGGATCATAATATATTCCTGATTATAAAAAAAAGCTCAAGGCACTCGCTGGGGAGAGTACCCTGAGCCTTTAGGGTAAAACTAGTTATTGGCTTCACCGGCCATTTCATTTATTTCATCGGCTCTGAAACTTATGTTTCCAGAAACACCATCAGCATTGTAATAACTGGTTAGTTGTAATTTGTGCGTTTTAGTCGGGGTTTTAATGATATAAACATCAAATTGAGACCATAATAAATGTCCGCCATTAACACCATATTGGTACCATGGTGTTTTATCAAAAGCTTTAACGCTATAGCTATTTTCTTGTAATCCGTAGTAAGGAATAGCGGCTGGGTCTAAAGCGTCATACTTATTGTCAAAATCATGCATAGCTTGAGCATCGTCAGCAATGTTGATAATAAAATCAGCCGCAGTTTTATCTGCAGTACAAGGGAAGTTAATATCCCAAGCATCAACCATGGTAACTTCTTGGTTAGTATCAAAATCAATATAAACATTAGTTACATCACCAGAACAGGCTAGTGCAGCATCGATAATATGTTCTTGCTCTGCAGCAAATTCAACATCAGCACTTCCCTGGTAAGCTGTTTGTAAGGTGATTTGTCCAATACCTCGACCTAGGGTCGTAATGCTTGTTGCTCTAAACTTAGTAAAAGCACTGTCGGAATGAGTAATGAAATATTTTGTATCAGCCGCAGTAACTACATGAGTTTCTGAGTTGTAATCGTAAAATCCTTCAATAATGTTTGACGTAACATCGCCAACAAACATGGTTTCATCAGTTGGAATATCACTTGTTTTAACGACTAAATAATCATCTAATTCTGTTTCAGCATTGGCAGCAATAAAGCTATCAGCAACCGCTTTGCCTTCCGTATCAAAAAAATCACTATTATTACCCGTTGCATAGGCTTTAACTGCATTATCAGTGTGTTGATTTAAGTACACACCACTGCGTTTAAAAGCAATATCCCATACGGTGTTAGTTTCGGCTTGCTCTGCTGTTAACTCAACGATGGCGTTTTCATCTAAGTCAAAGTACACAAATGCGGGGTCGCTCAAACTACCTGTACTATAAGGACCATTAATTTCGCCTTGTATTGGAGCAGCAGGCGTAGTATCTGGCGTTGGTTCAGGTGTTATAGGTTCAATTGCAATATCTTTGCTTGAGCTACTACCTCCACACGCTGTTAATAAAACACATATTGCAATGCTGGTTAACTTAATGGACTTGCTGAAATTTGGACTTATTGTCATATTATTCTCCGATACTCTCTTAAAATTGGTAGCTAATGCCAGCACTTATTGTGCGGCTACTAACAGGTCTTACATCAAATATGTTTTGGCTATTCGCCGAAGGGTTTTTATGCTCATCAAAAATATTATCAACACTTATGCGCCATGATAATGTTTCAGTTAATGTTTGATTTAGAATGAAATTTACTGTGGTATATACATTTTTAGCGACAGCTTTATAGTGATCTGGCACAGCCTCTTCTGCTTGATAGACAGCATAGGCGATCAGCTCAATATCGTATGCTTCAATATCGTAACTCAAGTTAAATTTCACTTGATGGCGTGGTCGAGCGAGTAAACGTTCGTTGTTCCCATCTTTACTGGTTAAATAACTGTAATTTAATTGTGTTTTCCACTGGCTAAAAGTTAACGCTGTACTGATATCAAAACCGTGAATTTTTGCGGTGCTTATATTTTGGTATTGATAAATAGATAAACCCGTTATTTCTGATTGTTCGGGATCGATAACTGAATCAATGAGATCTTCAGTTTTCGAATAGTGCACACTAATATCAATGCGTAAATCGACATAATTGTCAGCAAGACTGGTATTAAAAGTTAAACTTGAACCCATTGATTTTGCAGTTTCAGGTTCAAGGTTTTGATTTCCCAAAACCATATAACCTAGCGCACTGTGATCAAAAACATAAAAGCGCTCTTTCAAGTTAGGCACTCGATAACTTTCGCCAATACCCGCTCGCCACTGCAATGTTCCTTCACCCAGCGTGAAGTTTTTCATGGTGCTCAGACGAAACGCACTATGCCAACCAAAATCTGAGTCATACTGGCTACGCATACCTGCAAGTACTTGGTAATCTGATTTAACCCAATTACCTTGCACAAAGACTTCTACGCTTTCACGGCTTTCGTCATTTATCTCAATAATGTTTTCTTTAGGTTTGTTTTGGTCCAACTTGTCAGCGTGAATAACCCCGCCCGTGACTAATTCAATATCGTTCAATTGAAAGATTTTTTGACCATTAATTTCTGACATGACAATACGGGTGTCACGTAAGCTATTTGATTGACCGCTGGTTTCTTGATGATTAATATATCGGGAATTTAGCTGCCAAGGGCCTTTAGAATTGTTAGTGCCTTTTAAGGCCAATTCAATTTGCTGTTGCTCTACATCTGTTTGGTAATAAATAACCTCACTCTGTCCTGGAATTGCCGAACTATCACGGAGTTTGTTATCGCTTAACCATTGATATTTAATGCTAGTCGTAATATTTTCATGGGCTTTATTTGTACTTAAGGTGACGAATTTTTTTTCAACACTCGCTGCGTCTTGGCTAACAGTAGCACTATCATAGTCATAGCCTTTATCATCAATAATCAAAGCATTGAGTTGTGTTTGCCAACCCGAAAAGCTTTCGACGGCATGTAGTTTAATCGTATGATTTAGATCACCATTTACAATAGTATTACCTTGATATTGGCTAACATCGTAATCAAGCTTAAGCGAAGGTCCATCATTTTTGTGGGTAATGATATTAATAACTCCACCCATAGCCGAGCTTCCGTACATAACCGATGCAGCACCACGAATAACTTCTATTTGAGCGATATTACTGGCAGGGATCTGGTCTAAATCTGCAGATGATCCAGTAGGGCTTATTACCGGCTGACCATTAATTAATATCAGTACATGGTCGCCATCAAATCCTTGCATTTGAATGTTGTAGCCGTCTTTAACACTACGTTTCACCACAACACCGGGAATATAGTTAAGTGCTTGAGCTAAAGTACCGTGACTAATTTTGGCAATCGTTTCACCGTCAATTACGTCAACTAAAACGGGTGAATCGCTTAACAGTTTTGCAGTACGCGTTCCTGTTACTACTATATGCTCATGCTGATCAATTTCTGATGCAGGCTTAGCCATGGTTAACAGAGGCATAGCGAGAATTAACGCCGATAGCTTAATTTTTATATTCATTTAACTGCAAACACTCAATCTAAATAGTAATCATTATCATTTTCGTTCGCAATAATATTGAATCATGATCAAATTAGCAAGTAAAATGTAACAAAAAGTATTCACATCATTAAGCAATTAGGTTTTTAGTATCTTGATTTAATAACAAAGGGGACGAAATATGGAATTGCTAAATACAACCTAAAGATTAGGTAATGAGTAAACTCAATAATTATTACTCATGTATAAAATACGACGTTCAAGCAAAAATTAGAATGTGAATATTCAGGTAGAACTTATTGATATTATTGAAGGGTTTTTGACAAGGTTAACGTAGATGATATTTTCTCATAACTTGTCTTTGAGGAATAACGGCCAATTAACGGTCTAAAATCGAGCGAGGCGAACAGCCCGCTGATTTTAGTCCTGTTAAATGGCTTATAGTGTTGTTTACACGTGCTGATCAATTAGAATCGAATTACCATCGGGATCTTGAATAGAAATACTCGATGGCCCACTTTCACCAACAATAGATTTTTGTATTATGTTAACACCTTGAGCTTCAAATTCTTTTAGAAGCTCTCTAATATCAGTATACGACTCCAGAGTTTTGCAGTTTTTATCCCAGCCAGGGTTGAATGTCATGATATTACCTTCAAACATTCCTTGGAATAAACCAATTGTATGATCGCCGTTTCGAAGTATTAACCAGTTTTGCAACTGCTCTCCGCCAATTTTTTTGAAGCCAATTTTTTGATAAAACGCTTTTGACTCTTCGATATCTTTGACCGATAAACTTACTGAAAATGCACCTAATTCCATTTTACACTCCATAGTTTGATTACAACACTAGCGCCCCATTAAGAGGATTTTGATAGTTGGTTAAAATGTGAAGCGAAGCAGAACCTAGCCAACTGTCAAAGCCCTGCTTGAATGGTTTGTTAGAGCAAGTTTATTTTAAAACCACCCTATAATGCCAACTATAAATATTGCTGCTAAGCCCAATAAACTAACACCAAAAGAGATACTTCTTAATAGCTTTAAATTTGCATAGTAACAAAGCATATGACCAACTCTGCCAACTAAATACACTGTAGCGCTTATATTAAGAAGATTAGCGTTTGCAGAAGATAGTATTGAAAAACAAACTAATAGTATAAAAATAGCTACACTCTCGTTTGTATTTGATAAAGCCCTCGTTGAACGAAAATGTAGGTCTTTATGGTTAGGCTCAATTGGGTAACCCGGTATATGACGAGATTTTATGGCAACAATGTCAGCGACTAAAAGTTGCACAAAAAAGGTTAAACCTGACAATCCCATGACTAAAACTGTAATTTTATACGGTTCGATAAATTCCAACTTAATTTCCTTTTAAAAAACTGAGGACTATTTACTTACGCAAAGTGCCCTAACGTCCCATTAAGAGGCAAATTGTAATTGGCTAAAATAAGTGAGACAAGGACAAAAAAGCCAATTGTAATTTGTCTGACTTGAAAACCCTTGTTATATGCTATTTAACCAAACTCTAAAAAGTATACGGGTTATTATACTTCATGAACATATAACTTGATAAAAATCAAAATAACGGCTCTTATATTATTTTTCTACCTGTTCAAACTAAATGTTTTTGCCCCCTCTAGCCGCTAGTTTTCCCCTAAAATATGAACTGAGTTATCTTGATTAAAACTGAAATAGCCCAAATGACTATCTGACATAAATCTAGTCTTAACGACTGTTTTCCTGAAAGTATTATGATTTTTTTCTGAATAATTGGTGGTTAAGCTAAATGCAATTTCGTGAGAGTAGTGAATGTTAAAAACCGATAATTCTAATGTAATTGGTTGGCATAACAGATGTAATTATCCAACAGTGATAAATTTCGAGAGTGTGCCTTACGCTACCAATAAATAAGACCGTAATGGTTCTGATTCTTGAAAATCACAAACATTGGCAACATTAATAACTGGCGTGACTATGTTGGCTCTAATTGAAATCTTTTTATTTCACTCTTTTTTTCGGGTGAATAAACTTGATTTAAATATTGAGCAGCACAACGGTTAATGACTTTTTCAGAGGCCTGATTATTAATCTCACAGGTAATAATGATACTACGACTCATGACGTTTTTTTGTAGCCACGACAACATAAACTTAGCTACCCCCTTACCTCTTGCAGCAGGTCTGGTTTCATAACCCACATGTCCAATTACGTTTTCAATATAAGTATTTGTGTGACGTCGAAATCTTATAGCGCCTAAGATTTCACTGCCTTGGATACAAAAATAAGTTGATGTGTGTTCTGAGTCAGTAATTAAGTTTTGCAGGTAACCTCTTGGGTCATTCAGGGCTAATTCATACTTATGAATACCCTGACTAACGCAGTCAGACAAAAAAGTTTTATATAATGCTAAATATTTAATATCCGCTTTAAAAATTTCCATATACACCTAAACGTTAACACGTTAATTAATATAAAAATGTTCAGTAATGTAAATTGCAATAACAAATATAACAACGCTTACTTTTCATTTATTAAACCTAAAATATTATTTGTTTACTTTTCGATAAGCCATTAACTCAGCTAACAGCCAATCTCGACTGTTTATTGATGATTTATTAAGACAATGAATTTGGTAGTATTTTCCTGACATTTTACTTTTAGTCGCTGAATACTTAATGAAGTCTTCAGTAGATTCGATATCATCAGCGTAATATGCATATTTTTTATTTATGTGTTCAACCGCTTCTTTGCCTGTATGCATAGTGCCATTACGTTCATATTTACAGTCAGTTGCAGCGACAAAATTTAAAAGATGGTTAATTTCATCCTGAGTTGCGGCAAAAACATTTAGAGAAAAGGTGGATAACAAAATTACGAATATTTTATTTAAGTTCAATTGACGGTCTCCTGCAGTACTTCCACACAAACGACAGCTAAAATCAGGGGGAAACAAGCATTTAAAATACTGTAATCTACCATATTAATAAATATGGAGAGTAAGTTTTTATGAAAAGAAATATGTCGCTGTGTCTAAAGAGTATTGGTATTGCTTAAATACTGCCATACGTTTTTTATTTGCCACTCTTTGAACCACAGGGGAAATTCATAACTCGGCATTGGCCTAGCTATACCAAACCCTTGCGCCAAATGGCAGCCCAAAAGCAGTAAATGTTCTCCATGTTCTGTTGTTTCTACACCTTCAGCAATCACACTACGATTAAAGGCTTTAGCCAGACTAATAATGCCCAATACTATTGATTTATCATCAGGGTCATCAAGCATATCTTTAATAAAAGATTTATCAATTTTTAGGCAGTCGGTAGGTAAACGCTTCAAATAAGCTAACGATGAATATCCCGTACCAAAATCATCAATTGAAAAGGTAATACCTAAGTCATGACACTCATGTATAACCTTCGTGACTTGTTCTATCTCTCTTAAAGCGCTGGTTTCTAATATTTCAAACTCGATACTACCAGCTTTAAATTTTGGGAATTTTTTTAAAATTTGTTTAAGACGTTTTACAAAATTTGGCTGTTGTAAATGCAATGGGCTAACATTGACACTCACAGGGAGATTAATACCTTTTGCTGACCACACTGAAAGTTGAGTTAATGCTGTTTTAATTACCCATTCACCTACTTCAACATTCAGTATGTCTTGTTCAATTATGGGTAAAAACGTTAAAGGGGGGAGTGTACCAAGTTCAGGGTGACGCCATCTAATAAGTGCTTCCAGTCCAATAATCTGATTGGTTTTTATATTTATTTTTGGCTGATAGTAGAGCTCAAATTCATTACTTATTAGCGCAATACGAATATTTGTCACTTCTTCATGCTGATGTTTCTCAGCGACATCTTTTGCAACATCAAAAATATGAAAACAATTTTTTCCCGAATTTTTAGCTATGTACATGGCTTGGTCGGCATGGCGTAATAACTGGTCTGCGTTACTTTTATCTTGAGGGTATATGGTTACGCCAATGCTTGCGGATACTTGTATGGGCTTGTTTTTAATAAATGAAGTTTTGGATACAGATTCAAGTACTCTCGTTAAAATAATTGAACACTGATCTGAATTTTCTAATTCATCGAGTATCATAACGAATTCATCGCCACCAATTCGCGCTAAGGTGTCGCATTCCCTCATTGTTTTTTTAAGTTCTTCGGTAATACAGCACAATAAGTCATCTCCTATGCTATGACCGTAAGTATCATTAACTTCTTTAAATCCATCTAAATCTATAAAAACGATAGCAAGATTGCTCTTATTACGCCTATTGTAGGCAATAGCTTGTTCCATCCTGTCTGCTAACAAGTTCCTGTTAGGTAGACCTGTAAGCGCATCATAATTTGCCCCACGTGTTAAAATACCGTTAACATTTTCTAGGTCTCGATTAGACTTCTCCAGTTTTCGTTGAATATTTTTTTGTTCACTTATGTCCTGAAATATACCCGTCAATTTAGTTGGTTTACCATTATGCATAGTTGCTATACAGGTGGTTCTTATGTCAATTAACTTGCCCTTCGTTGTGTGTGTTTCTAATTCTAGATCATAACTTTTGCCGAGATTAATCGCAGCATCTAGTGCTTCCATTATAATTTGACGTGATTCCGGTAAATACAAACGGTCTCCTACATCTACATTCGGATTAAATGTTTCAGGTGACGTTTCATATATACTGTAAGTTTCAGCTGTCCAAAATAAATCGTTTGATATTAAATCTAACTGCCATCCCCCTACTTTAGCTAATTTCTGAGATTCAGCTAAAAGCTGACTCGTTGTTATTAATGTTTGCTCATCTCTTTTTCGCTCCGTTATATCTACATGGGTACCTATCATTCTTTTGGGTAGGCCATCCTCATACCATTCTATGTTTTTTCCTTTAGAGAGCACCCAAATATATTGCCCCTGCTTATGTTTCATCCGTATTTCTACTTCGTAGAGTTCAACTTCCCTATTGAAGTGTTTTTCTAGTACCTTATTTGCTTTTGGAAGATCTTCAGGGTGAATATGTTCAACCCATGTATCGAAATTAATTGGATATAATTCTTCTAGGCTATAACCAATCATATTAGCCCAGTGATCATTACAAACAACGTCACCTGTTCTAATTTTCCAGTCCCAAACCCCAACCCCCGTAGCTGCGATAACTAACTCAAGTTGTTCATTGTTCGACTTTTCAGTTACATGCATAAAATGAAGCTTTCCATTGCAAGGTGATGAGTAAGTAGATAAAAGTGGTGATGTTTACGTATGAAAATTGTAAACAAAGCACATTTGTCATCAGCCTAAAAATAACTTTTTAGTTACTGAACACATTAATCATTGACGCGTAGATCAAGAATAGACTAAATATCAAAGAAACAATACCTGCAGATCTAAATGTACTTTTAAATTTATGCGCAGACCAAACAGCAAACTTACGGTGTTTAATTGAACCCATAAACAACAGTCCAAATCCCCCGCCCTATAAGTAAATACCTCATACTCAGTATAAAATGTTTATATGTTCACGGTTCAAGTAAAGCTAGATAAAAGCCTGTACATCGAATCACTTCAGGCTGTATTGTAAGGTTGATGTTGAGTATTATAAGCTTTCATCTTTTCATAATTCCACGTCAATATAGGGATAAAAACTAGCCTGACATATTATTTTCGAGTTAAGGAAGCAATGACATTTTATAAATACTGATAGAAGATTTATTTAAGTTTATTAAAGTCTTATATTACAAAGTATAGCGGATATAAATATCTATATTAGCGAAGAAATTAACATACTATTATCTTCTCATTGATTGAAATTATGGCCTTTTTAGGGTATGTTTTGCCTATATATTATGTAGCCTACATTTTAACGAGACTTATAAATGAGTGTCCCTCAGTCTGCTCAAGACTCCCAGTTACTTAGTCGTACTAACAGTGAATTAAAACATGCACTTCGACATTTTATTGATAGCGCCCCAAATTCAGGACCACTAGCAGTAAAAGTTAACGATATTAAAGTAGCTTTAAACTCTAACGAAGCAGTTTTTACTTTTGCGTCACTCGTTGAACAATATGCTAAAATGAAACAAAATTTTGATAACGTAAATTATCAAAATAAGAAAAAAGACCTTAATAGTTTAAAGGCGCTACTTAAAAAAAGTGCTAATAAAAATCTATCATCAATTCAAAGTGAAAAAATTGATGAAATAATGACCTCCATTACAATGAAACAAGAAGACCATGTCATCATGGTTGCTGTTGGCAAAGCTTTGGCGTACTTTTCTGAGGATCTAGGTGCTCTTAGAAAGATATCAAAAGTGGTCGTGTCTGAAACTGAAGTGATGACACAAGAAACTGGCGTTAAAGCGACGGATATTCATTTAGCCAGTAAACGATTAATTAAAGATGTTGTTACCATTTCAAAACAGCTGTCTAAAACATACCCCAATGATAAATTTATCAGTAATGTATTAATTGAAGCAGAGCAAATAACTGATGATAAAGGCTCCTTTTTTAAAACCATTAATATAGTAGAACGTTCGACAACTTATTTGGCTTTACTCATTCAACAAGAACGTTGTGCCGCTGAGGAAATGTTAAATGATATTCATGCCAATATCGTAGATGCTTTCAAGCATACGAGCGTCATTGAAAACCTGCTGACTTCGACTAAAGACAATGCTGATGAAGTGAAAGATAAAATGGTTTGCCAACTTAAAAATATGGAGGTTAAAGCAAAATCAATAGATACCCTTGATGATATGCAAAAACATATTAAAGACAATGTTTTGTTGATGTCTTCGATTATGAATGATTATGCTGAAACACAAAATCAAATTCATTTGAATAATGAATCTACAATTAGTGATCTAACGTATAAAGTGAGTACTACGGCTACTTTTGTTGAAGAGTTGGAGACAAAATTAAATATTGCTGAAAAAAGTATACTAGTCGATGAACTTACTACTATTGGTAACCGTAAAGGTTACGTAGACACAATCAACAAAGAACGAAAGGCTTGGTCTGCTTCTAAACAGCCTTTAACCTTAATGTTAATTGATGCTGATAGATTCAAACGTATAAATGATACTTTTGGTCATAGTGTTGGTGATCAAGTTTTAAAATGTATCGGTCAAACGTTAAAAAAACAAATTCGCTCTACTGATTATGTCGCCCGTTATGGCGGTGAAGAATTTGTTATTATTATGCCTGGTACCGATTTAAAAGAATCAGTTTTACTCGCTAAAAAAATTAAAAAGGTGATCAATAGTTTAAAATTTGAATTACGTACCCAAAATAAAGTACTAACAATTACCTGTTCATTTGGTATTGCTACTTTTACAGAGCAACGTTCAAACACTACTGATGTCTTTATTTCTGCGGATAAAGCCCTTTATAAGGCAAAAGAAAATGGTAGAAACACCATAGTCGTTTCATCAGAAGAAAAATTTATTTATCTTGATAAGAAAAAACTGATAAATTAGTCAAAATATTCTATGTGAACGGCGATAACTAAGTTTGAAGGTAGTCGCCGTTTTATTTTAGGAACTCTCTGATTATAAGTTACATTGTTATCAAACTTATTTCATAGTTGCATGGCCTAAAATCCGGTCTATATCATTATCTCCTCTTCGCTTTCAATAAAGTTTCTACGTCAATATTGGTAGGATGCTTAATACCCGCTTAAGCCGTTGTTCTTTCACCCATGGCTATTTTATGCAGTAAATAAACGATTAACTTTTTTTGGATAACCATGTAACTTTATCCATAGTAAATTACTTGTCTGATTTGCCTGAAGTAGATTGTTCGATACATCCCACGACAAAACAGATACCAACATAAAACCAAACCGTACTCGCTACTATTTGCCAAAGATCTAAGCCATTCGAATGTAAAAATGTTGGAATACCCGTTAAACCACGCACAATACAAACAATAGCAATGGTAATTAAAGCTGATTTAAGTAAAGGAACTTTGCGTATTAAACCCACGGCTGAGAATGCAAAAATAGTGCAAGCAAACATTAAACTTGCAACTATTACAGTACCAATTGGGGCGAGTAACGTTCCTTGTTGTGATGAGTCTATAATTTGTTGGGGTGCTCGAGCAAATGCGAACCAACTAGGTCCACCAAAAATACACAACAAATGCCAAATTGAAGAAGCTGAAGCAATAACTCCGGCACTGATTAGTAATTTTGATTTAACACTGTAACTCATTTTAACTCAATTATTGGACGGGAAATTAACAGGGGATTAAATTGTTTTGCATTTTTTAACACTTATGCGTTCTTGTTGATTAATACATATAAAAGGTTACTAATTCAAAGCACGGTCAAAAATTTCAAACACAACAATCGTTTGAGATGACTAGTTTTCTTTTAAAGCTTTAACGGTCTTTTTGGCAACATCTCTTGTTGCATGACCAATTTCGGTTGTCACTTTTTTTGTTGTATGCCCAATATCCTTTCCTACTTCCTTCAGCGTTGTACATGCACTAAAGGTGGCTAAGATCGTTACAGAAAGTAATATTTTATTTAATGATTTATGCATTGGAATCTCAGTATGCTCTTTCTAATTAATTGATACAAAGTTTACTCTACCTGAGTTTCATATGAAAATAAAAAGTACCCTATTTTTTAATTGCCTTATTTTATCAATCTCGGTTAATGGTCTGTGACTTAGCTATTATCTGATGAGTCATTGGTTTATCAATTCGATTCGCAATTAATGTCTGTGGTATAAATGGTTGTAGTAAACTCTCAAATTGCTCGACTTCATTAATTTGAGGATTTAACCACTGGTCTATAACTGATGATTCTTGAGGTAACAGTAGCGGCATTGCTTTACTGTGAATATGTTTTAGTTTTTCATGTGGTGGCAAGGTAATAACAGAGCAACTAAGTTTAATTTCACCCGTCGTTTGATGTTGCCATTCTCGACACAAACCTCCAAGTATTAATCCGCCTGATGCAGCTTCCATATCAAAATAATGAACAGGTTTTTTATTCACAAATTCTGTTTCACCAAAACCTTTAACTGCAATAATACATCTTGAGCTACGGTACGCTTGATAACCTGCACTTCCTCTAGTATTAAGCTTATCGTAACGTGTATTGAATGAAGTATATCGTGAGGGTTTAAAGTCATTTTCAGTTTGGTCTAACAATAGCCACCAAATGGCATTCTCAACTCGTCTTTGCTCTCCAACATTCCTGACAATAGAGACGGTATCAGCAGCTTTGACAAAGCGACTGTCAATCGGTTTATCAATAAGCTGATGAATTTTTAAGCTGGTATAAAGCTTTTTCACACCACTGTCGAAAGTTGTGTTTAACCTACCACACATAATTATATACCCTATTAGTTGCGAGAAACTTTAGCATTCAACTTGAAAGTACAAAGCCTGACGCAATATTGCTTATATTGCTTGATTATTCAAGGACACTTCAATTCTCGAGTTACATACACTTATTTCTTAAAATATTGTTTAATTTGCATAAGTCGATTAAGCCATCATCATTAATCTCTATGAAATATGGCAATTGCCAACGCTGAGTTTTCTTACCCGAATCAGAAAATATTTTAGTCCCAGCAATCCCCCTATTATCGCTCCATGGAGGAAAAACCCGAAAACCTGTTTTTCCTTTATTTTTTGTTGAAGAAACGATTCCATTTTCAATTAACAGTGAAACAGGGAAAATAAACATTCCATGCTTTTGCTTATTTACCAACGCTTCGTTAGTTATAGCACTACAATGTTTCTCGACAAATATGAATAAGTAATCGAGTGCATCTGATTTTAGTGGGATAGGTTTATTGCCATCATAATTGTCTGAAGGGGGACGTTGCCAAACGGCTAGAAATGCTCCGGGTCTATCTGGTGTAACCTTACCTTTTCGATAAACAATATTTTTCTTGTCCAACGAAAATACTAAGGCTTCATATTTTGAACTTTCCGGAACAGGGCCTAATTCAACAGGTTTAGTTATCTTGTAACCTGCGGGAATAAATCCCTTCATTAAAAAAGATTCAAACTCATCACGATAGTTTTTACTTTCCAAAAAAACACCTACACTTTTCATTATTAATACGACTATTATTAAAGAAAATTGATATTTAATCGTAATAGTTTGATACCTAGCGCTAAATCACAGGTTGTAATAAAGTTATTTACACGTGTTGATTCAATAATATTGGATAACCATCAGGGTTTTTAATATCAAAAGCTCCACGAATAAACGATAAATTGTATATTCCCTCATTTATATACTCAATAAGCAAAAAATGATCATTAATTCTCATACTGATAATGCCTATTTATTGTAGATAACAAATCTTACAGTTTATTACACTTGCTCAACATTACTTAGACATTTTTGTGGGGTTTAAATAGGTAAACTCTTCTTAATATAAATCCACACTTATTTTTAAGGAATAGAAAAATGAAAAAAGGAATCCTTTTTTTTGCGTTTGGTACGCTAATTTCAACGACCACATTTGCAGAATCTTCAGATTATTATATGGGTGCTTCGTACCTAAGTGCGGAAACAAATGTAGGGCAAACATCAAAATATAATGCGGGTTACGACCTTCATCTTGGTTATAAATTCAATTCCTCAATCAAGATCGAAGCAAGTTATATAGATTTAGGTTCTTTTAATACGATTAATGATAATACTGAATACTCTATAGACAGCCATGCTTATTCAATTTCAGGGCTTTACCACTATCCAATTGGGAAGATTAATTTAATCGCTAAATTAGGGTATATCCATGCAAGCTCAGATGTGATTAGGTTACCCAAAATTGAGGGTTATGGAGATTATACTTCTGGGGGGATACTTTTAGGTGCTGGTATTTCTTATCAATTCAATAAAAGCGTAGAGTTAATCACCAGTATCAATACTGGTCCACATTCCACTTTTGGTGGCATTGGTCTTAATTTTTACTTTTAAAATATAACGTTTACAAAGCTTTTAAAGCAATTGGTTGAAAGCTTTCTCTGAGCGCCTTCTCAATTGTGGTCTATTCGCAAAAGAGAATTCATAACGTTACTTTGTCACATGGGGCATCAATAAATTTTATCCAAGGTAGCTATCCCCAAACTTGGACATCGAACATATTTGTGATCAGCTAGCAATGAGCTAATCAACATTATGTCGAAAACTCAAAGCAGAATGCACGCGTTTACAAGAAATAATAGACCAATCAAGACTTGGCTTAGGGCTACATTTATTGCAAACGACTCACCATTCCATTGCTTAATTGCAGAAAAATTTGGCTATCAGTCTCTGTCAAGATTTACGAACCTTTTCAAAGGACGGTTTGGTTTATAAATAATAAATTAAGCTAGGATTAATTTAGCTAACTCTTTATTAGGCGGTAATTTTTCACTAATGAGTTCCCCCGTTGCACTGTGATAAGCTAAGCCTGTCATCACTTTCTTAAATATGGCTTTCATTACAGGTCTCATTATCAATTGCCCCATAACCCAACCTAGTGGTCCTCCTTTGACAACAAAATCCGCTGACATATAAATTTCACTGCTGTTTTTATCAATCGTAGTCACTTTCATTTCTGCTTGCATGCTTTTTAATGGCATTGAATGGTTAGAAATATTCATCTTATAACCCTGCCCTTCATAGTATTCAATAATTTCTTCTACAAGGCTTGAACCGTCGTTAAAAGTACAAGATCTTTTTGCGCCTAACCCTGAGATAATTTCATTGGCGCTAGCTGATGATTTAATCGTCATAGCAAATTTTTCAATATTGCTATAGTCCTCAAGAACCTGCCAAACCTTTTCTGCAGGAACGTTAACCTTTAATGTCTTTTCACAATGCTGTGCCATGATATTTACCTTCTATTTAATTTAATTCTACAAGCTAGCTAATTATTAGTTAGCCGAATATTTATGTTTGTTGATCTCTACCCATTGGTTTAATTGTTTGCTTTTAAACCTTGAATAATTATTTCAATTGATGTGATTAAATCTTTTTCAAAATCTGGCTTCAATGCCTGAAATTCTTCAAGTTGATAAAGTTTTTTTAGTGCGTCACTTTGTGTGGTTGCTGTCCAAGAATTTGTCGTGGCGGCATAACTTAAGTTCAATAGCTTAAAAGCCTTTTCACCTTCAATATCAGGGTAAATTTTCGTGATATCCAACGTGAGGCCATAAAGTAATTTCATCGCCAAACGCTTAAATGCCAACAGCTGTTCAAATGAGCTATTTCTTTCTAAAGAAGTAAACAGAATAGGCATTAAATCTAGTAAATTGGGCTGTGACAACATCGTGTTTACCCAAATATCAGCAAAAACTTTTGCCGAAACTTCTTGTTTAAGCGTTCGTAACTGCTGACTAAAATCACCTGCCCATTGTTCAAATAAATCGGCAAAGACATTCAAAAAAATTTCATCTTTCGAACTAAAGTACCGATACATGTTGGACTTGGTAAAACCCGCTTCAACAGCAATTGCATTAAAACTCACTTTATCGTAGCCATTGTTTTTAAAAAGTGTAAAAGCAGCTTGATAAATAGCCTCTTTACGCTCATTTTTCTTTTCATCTGTTCTTGCACGTTGCCAATTCATGTACATCACTTAAGTGTCTACCAGTCTCTTAACTGAATAATAAGAGACCACCAGTCCTTTGTCAATCAAAAATATCAAAAGTATGCTTATAAAGTTTTTGGAATCGTTAATCTAGCAACAGAAACGGCAACGATTCAAAGTACTGCAAGCTACACTGAATTAATTGAGCCTATTGTCGAAGCTGGATATCAAGTCACAGTAAAGGTATGGAAATTTAGCGTTGGTAACATGAGTTGCACATTTTTGTTGCAAGCGTCGAAAAGGCATTGCTTAACGTGAACGGTGTGGTCAGTGCATCAGTAAATTTAGCCACTGAACTCATATAAGTAATAACATTGGTTTTGCTGGGTAAATATTTAGAGCATAAAGCAAAACGCAAAACAACTGATGCACTTAGAGCGCAGGAAAGTCTTAAGTCTGTTGGAGCGACAGTGCAACGTCAAGGTGAATGGAAAAAAGTGCCAGCTTCATCGGTACAAACAGGTGAAAAATAAAGGTATTACCGGGTGAAAGAGTGCCTGTTGACGGCGAAATTTCACTGGGTGAAAGTCATCTAAATGAAGCGTTAATTAGTGGTGAAACGATACCTGTTAGTAAAAAAGAGGGCGATGTTGTCACGGGGGGCTCACTTAACTTAGACGGTATTTTGGAAGTTCGTGCCACTAATGTTGGTACGAAGTCTACTTTATCGAAAATTATTGTACTCGTGGAGCGAATCAAAAGTTAAGTTAATTCAAAATTGTTTTTTTTTGAGAGTTCAGTAAAATAGTTACTCTTTAACAGTTCTGTAAAGGATAGTGATGAAACGCGTTGTTTTATATATTTCAGATAAATGCCCCCATTGCCGTGAAGCTCAAAAATACTTAGATAATAATGGCATTAAATACAGGTTAACAAATGCGAAAATGCAGCGCGGTAGAAAAGAGCTTGATGCTATAGGGGTTAGCTCTGTACCAGCCCTGAAAATTGGTAATGAGCTAATGATTGGCTGGAATCTAAAAAACTTTCAGAAACTCTATGCCGCAGATTAAGAGACAAAATTAGATAATTGAGCAAGAATGCTAGTTTATTAAGAGCTTATTTATGTGTTTTATTCAGGATGTGTGCATTTGAACTTGATTTCGACCTGAGTTTTTTCTCTGTACAAAGCACTACCAGCGTGGAGATAACAATATTTATTGGTAAAAAGAGTCCTTTATATATGGCATTTGAATCAATAATTGCTATAAAAACAAATAACATGGCTGCTAGAGATGTATTGCCTAAATAGTGATTTCTAATTGCAAGAATTAGAAATAATAAATATGTAGAAGCCAGATGCATAACCCATGGTATCTAGATTAAAAGTTATTGGTACTGTTATTGTGGTCGGTGTTCTCTGGAACCACAGCTTTATACATTTTATTAGATTTGTTCAACCACTGCTCCTGCAGCCAAATCCCATCTAGTAAAACCACATTAATGCCCATTTTACGCATGTCTTTTACCGAATAATAAAAACCATTGTAACCGACATCGTACTTGTGGTTGCCATGCAAAGCGGCATACTGCTTTGCTTCACCATAGGTTGGTAATTGTGGATCAACACCAATGTTTTGATAAAATTTCTGCTCCAACCGTCTGCCCAAATCTATATCACTGGTTTTACGCGCAGTTTGTTCATCAATTCGTCCTATTGATTTTCTAATAAACGATGAAGAGCGATAACTGGCATGCCATAGGAGTTTAGCTTTTTTACCTAACAGGCTACGCTTGCCAGCGGGAAACACATAGTTAGCACAGGTGGAATAACACTTTTTAGTGACTTTAACATCCAGACCTTGTTTATAAATCCATTCACCAAATTTTCCACCCGCGGCAAGACGACCTCCATTACTTCGAATATGTAAAATAGAGGGCTTTATCGTAGCCTCATCAAACAATTGTTGGGCTTGTGCCACGTTGCCAAAGGTGATGCGGCCAGAATAAAATAATTCGCCATCACTATTTATTAATATACGGGTTGCATAAACGGTATAAAAAAACCACAGTAGGCACGACAATATAGCTATGCCTACCCCGTAAATAAATGTTTTTCTGATTGCTACTAGAATCCCAAGCATTATACATTCCTAACAGTTTTTTTTTAAATAGACATTTAATAATGAAATAAAAAATCAATAGAAAATGTTACGGTTTAGGGATTGTCCAGAATATTTTCAATGAAAAGTGATGGGTTAGGCTTACTGTTTCATTTTCTTTGTTTAAGCATGGCAGCTAAGTGAATGGAAAAGTCTCTGTGTTCTTTTTCATCCCAGTGAATACCATCAATCATCGAGGATTTAATTACTCTTCCGGCATCTAAAAACAAAAGTTTTAAATCTTGTGCTAGCTGATAATATGCAGGTGCAAGTTGTTTTGATTTGGCTATGCTTTGAGAAAATTCGTCATCTATGTTCACTGAGTCAACAAAAGGGGCAGGCGCCACTAACAGTATTTCTGGCTTATCATAAGGTGCATAGTCGAAATTTAAGACTTGCAGACAAAGCGCATTTGCTCCCTCTTTTATATCCTCAATAGAGAGAGTTAAGCTGGCTTTAAGATCGTTCGTACCTAACATAATAATGACTAAATCTAACGGTCGACAACTTTCCAGATAAAGATTCAACTGTTTAGCGCCATTACGAAAATCTCTGCTCGCATCATCGCTATTGATAGTCCGTCCACTTAAACCCGCTTCATAAAGTGTAAATTCATTATTTAGCAGCAGTTGAGTTAATGCGGGCCAACGAACTTCTTCATCATAACGTTCTCCGGTACCTGGGACGTATCCCCATGTATTAGAATCACCAAAACACAAAATATTTCGCATTTAATAAACCTTTCTTTAACGATTTAAAATAATTATAACAACATTGCCATAGTATTCAGGCAGATAATGTCCCATAAAAACAGGGGTATCTCAATACTAAAATCATACCGCGGTATTTATTCGTTAAAGGCAATACCACAACGGGTAATTTGAGACATAAGGAAATAGAAAATTCTTTTCTGATGGAAAAATAAAAGATGACTTTGCAATAAAATACATTTCAGATTTGGCAATACCGAGGAACATTTAACAAAAAACCACATAACTTTTCGACTATTTATTTACCCATAATTTCAATTTTTCATGCACGCATTCTGGGTCAATGGGTTTAGAGAGATAATCATCCATGCCAGCATCAAGACATTTTTCTTTATCTCCTGCCATGGCATTGGCTGTCATTGCAATGATTGGGATCAACGAGTTTTCTACACCAGCTTCGTTTGCTCTTATTCTTTTGGTCGCTTCGTATCCATCCATTTCTGGCATTTGGCAATCCATAATAACAAGGGTATATGGCTTGACGGACGTTGCTGCTTTTAGGCACTTTAAGGCTTCAATACCATTCACCGCTACATCAGCAATTATACCTATATTTTTTAATACACTTAACGCAACCATTTGATTAATTCTATTATCTTCAACAAGTAAAACTCGCATACTTTCGGGCCAACAATCTTTTGTATCATTACCTTCGGCTAGCGGTGGATAACTTAAAACAGCTTGTTTTTTAGCTTCTTGGTCATTAATTAATGTACTGGTACAAGATTTAGTGCTTAATGGCGGCATTGGTTTTAATGCTTCACCATCATCACTGTTGAACGCTAAAGCATTAAATAAATCGTGTGTTGCTATCGGTTTTGGGAAATACGCAGTATCTTCTAATTCTGAAAGGTGTTTAACATCTCCTATTTCTGCCATTGATGACATCAAAACCAACTTCATCGCATTATAGTTTTTATTAGACCTAATGTTTTTAGCTAATGTTTCGCCATCAATCTTTGTCATTTTCATATCAATTAAAGCAATATCAAAAAGAGTAAGAACTTTGCTATTAACTCTATCATTGCATAACAACAGCGCTGTTTCAGAACTATCAGCTTCAACCGTTTTTGCTCCCCAAATAGATAGCTGACGCTGTAACACTTTTCTAGTAGTGGCATTCTCATCAACAATCAAAATTTGCAAACGACTTAGATTAGTATCAGGTGCGACAGAGGTTAACAGGTCAATTTTTTCAATGATTATATTGAACTCAAAACAACTTCCTTTACCCTTTTTACTCGTTACATGTATATCCCCCCCCATTAATTGGCACAATTTTCGGCTGATAGTAAGCCCTAACCCGGTGCCGCCATATTTTCGCGTTGTTGAGAAATCTACTTGGCTAAACGTCTCGAAAAGTAATGTTTGTTGTTCTTTCTCAATGCCGATCCCTGTATCTTTAATTTTACAATACAATTGGGTTGTAAGACCTCCCTCGCTGTTTTTCGTGTCCACTAATTCAACATAAATAATAATTTCGCCTTGTGCAGTAAACTTAATTGCATTACCGACAATATTAGTCAAAATTTGTCGTAATCTATTAGGGTCTGATTTTATCATTGCGTGTTTTATCATGGATAAATCAAGGATTAACTCAATATTTTTTTCTTGTGCTTGTAACGCCATCGATACGATACAATGTTCAATGAGCGTGCGAACATCAAATTCAACATGCTCTAAATGTAATTTTCCCGCTTCAACTTTAGAAAAATCGAGAATGTCATTAATTATTGTCAGGAGGGTGTCTGCGCTAGATTTAGCAATATCTACCCGATGCTTTTGCTCTTCATCGAGATTGCCAGTAAGTAATAACCCCAACATACCCAATACACCGTTCATAGGTGTACGGATCTCATGGCTCATATTCGCTAGAAAAGCCCCTTTACATTCAACTGCGATATTTGCTTTTTTGATGGACTCACGTAAATCTAGCTCTATTTTTTTACGGTGAATAATCTCTTCATCGAGTTGCTCTTTCGATGCAGTAGTCAACTTCAAGTTAGATATTAAATTATTAAATGCTTGATAAAGCTCACCGATCTCATCTTTTCTTTGTATATGCGTGATTTGTTTTTTATCATTAAGTTCAAAGTTTACTATAGCAGTAGTAAAGCTTTTCAAAGGTTGAGTGATGCGTTTGGCGATCAAATAAATCACCAATATCATGATGAAAAAAAAGACCAAAGATAGTTGAATATTTTTATAAATAACTTGTTGTTTTTCTTGCTCAATACTCGCTAAAGAATAGCCTATTCTAACACCACCCAATTTTTTTTCGCTTAAATAAATAGGAGATGTTACATCAACTATCCCTTGATCAAATTGCTCAAGCGTTGTTAAAGCTGCAATGCTTCTTAAACTAATCGCATCTAAAAGTTTTTCATCTCTTGAAGGATTTTCGTCAGTGCCGTCAGTAATGATCAGACCTTCTTCATCAAATACATAGCTATATACTATATCGGGATTACGGGTTACATCAGAGAGTAATAGTCTTAACTTGCCAACGTTAAATTCATCAAGGTAATTTATCGAACTTTCATTTAGAAGAGAGGTAATAGCATGAACATGTGCAAGGCTTTTCTTTAAAATCACCGCTTGCTCATTTTGGATATTAATGAAAGAGATAACAAATATCATCACGATCATTAATATCGACATAGCACTTATAAGTTGACCTGCTATTCCCAATTTAAAAATTCTAAGACTACTTTTCATCGATTAACATCCATTTCAATTTGTCACTGCTAATGAAATTCAGATTCAATAGCGTTAAACAAAGTAGACACTTCCTTTAGCTCATCATTGTTGAATATTTCAAACTGTTTAGTTTTTGAAAAATTTAACAGTACCTTGCGACCTGATTCCTCATTATGCATATTAAGTAGCACCTTTTTAATATTAGCAATTAGCTTTTCAGATAACTTAGGACGATGAACCATAATTTGACGAGGAACAAAAAGGCTTTCCTGTAGAATAATTAATTCGTCACGTTTAGATTTTGATAATACATTGAACGCTTTCTTACTTAATGCGGCGGCTGCAACTTTTTTCCTCAAAACCCATACCATCGATGTTTCATCATCATAGGAGAATATATAGCCTATTTTGTCTTTTGCTACCGGTGAATTTTTGCTCCGCTTCTCTATCAGGGAATAATGTTCATTCAAGAGGGTAGCCTTAGGTAAAAAATAACCAGAAGTGGAAAATGATTCTTCGAAGGAAATCATTTTACCGGTTAAATCATTAAGTGACTTAATACCACTGTCTTTACGAGCGAATATTACGCTATTGTATTCTCTAACCCCTTTTTTCCAACGACGTATAAAAGCTGTGCTATTAGTTCTCTTTTGTATGGCCATTATAGGAAATGGGCTGTCAATATAGATATCAACTAGCCCTTGGCTAATTAATTCAGACATTTCCTGTAAAGAACTAGCAATTATCACTCGACCCACTTTTATATCCGAATCTGTTAAAGAAGCTACGAGATGATCAATAAATGGTTGGAATTTTCTTACTTCTTCTTTTGGTGTATTAGATATAGACCCTACTGTTAGGCTAAGTAATGTTTCAACATGATTTTCGTTCGTTGATGCTGCGCAAAATGCACTAAAAAAGGTAATACTGAGTAGGAAACACACTTTTATTTGTATAACATTCATTTTATTGATTATTCCTTATGTAGTACCTTCAAAAATATAATTAGATTGGCTTTAATCAACATTCATAAATCCTCAAATTTAAGAGAAATTTTAAATTCGTTCAAATTTTTAGTATTAACATTTAATTTCAATATTTAGTATGCATGCGGTTATTAATCATTGTACATAAGCAACGAGAATCCCAAGTGACTCTTTATATCTACTTATTTAAATACTAGTTTATTTTTGCTATTTAACCATTTGAATAACATATTTATTAATTTTAAAATCGCACAGTTGTTGGAAGATTGAGGCCGAGCTATACTGCCGATGAATTGAAGTCAGGTGTATGAAAAATTGACTTCTATTGGCTGATTATTGATGTATTTATCCTTTTAGATACCCCCTCCCCACTTTTTCGTTTAGCATTATTCGCTTTTGTCATTACTTTCATATAGTTCATCGTAGTGTTTACTATAGTTACCTTTGAGTTTGTTACTTTGAAAACAAACAGTTAACGAATTGACTATCTTTTGAAAGGTTTTTCACACTTGCTTGTTAAATATATATTTAATTTATCCCCGCGGTTACAGCCTAGAAATTATTGAACGAGCATCCACGTATTATTTGAATATCTACAAATAATTATTTACAGTTTGACATTAGATCTAATTGAAATATACTTGACTAATCAAGTATATTTCAAGGGTATTATATGAGCGCTATAAACCTGACATCATTAATGTTGGAACAATCTTACATAAGCACGTTGTTAAACAAAAAAGTTGATTCATGTCTAAGTGTGCATGGTTTAAGTTTCACAGAGTTTATCATTATGCACAAATTACATAATGCTCCTGGTGGCTCTTTGAGCCGTATAACTTTAGCAGATTCAATAGGCTTGACTGGTTCTGGCGTTACTAGACTTTTAGCGCCTATGACAAAAAACAATATCGTTCTAAAAACAGTCAATTCAAGAGATGCCCGTCAAAGTTTAGTTGGCCTAACAAGCACTGGAGATGTTCTATATACCGATGCGCTACATTCTTTTGAGCAAAGTTGCAGTTCAATTTTTTCATTGTTAGAAGATTCAGAAGTTGAGCAGTTGTTGAGATTACTTAACAAAATAAAGTGCTAATAATATATGACAATCGTATTAATCAGTGCACAAAAAATGTTTGTTATACGATATGGTTGCTGATTTTATTCACCCCTTTAATTGTTGATAAAAGCGTTCTTATATTTAGAAAGAGATATATATATGGCAAGATTAATTCTAGTGTCTGGCCCTATAGGCGTAGGTAAAACAACTTATTCATTATCACTTTCTAAGGAAGTCGATGCGGTTAGATTTTCTATAGACCCTTGGATGAAAACATTATTTTCTAAAGACATGACTTCTCTTGATTATTCATGGATGATTGAGAGAGTAAATAGGTGTTATGAGCAAATATGGCAAGTAAGTGAACAAATATTATCACTTAATGGAAATGTTATTTTAGATCTAGGTTTTACGACTAAAGCACAAAGAGACATTTTTAATAATAAAGCTAAAACGTTAAATATACAGGTAGAAATACACTATTTGGACGCTCCAAAAAGTATCCGTAAAAAGCGTATAGAAAAAAGAAACTTTGATAAAGATCCAAATGTCTATTCTTTCGAAGTAACAGATATGATGTTCAACTTTATGGAACCACAATTTGAGATCCCTGATGAGGAAGAGCTTACTCATGGTTGTAGAGTGAAAACATAACAGAGAGCTTCAACCTATCTCTTCGTTATTTTCACTGGCAAAGAATAAACCGTTTGCGTTTTCTACAGCAGTGTATAGCTTGATTTATATGTTTTTTGATTAAGCTTGTACAATTACATCCTAACTGCCACCTAATTACATATACTGCGACCACTGAATAACATTAGGTTTGCCACTAATAAATATGATCACTTTGTGCGCGAAGCGGAATTGAGCAGCCTATAAGTCTAAACTTCCGCACTTTACTTGGTAGCAGTCATTACAGTTTGGATTTAGAAAGCTGATTTTCAATCAGTAGATCATTTTGTGCCAATATGGAAAATGAAACAGTGATGTAATGAATAAAGTTGATGACTTGGAGGTATGACCCTTTCGCTCCAATGTCATAAGAATAAATTTTTATTTTTCAGGTTCGATAGATGTATTTTTTCTCTCTAAGTCAATGATTACACGTTTTCGGCTTTCACCCCAACGGTATCCTCCTATAGCACCATCTCCTCGTATTACACGATGACACGGAATAACAAGTGCTACGTTGTTGCCAGCACAGGCATTTGCAACTGCTCTGAAAGCTTTTGGTGCTCCAATCGCTTGAGCGATTTCTCCGTAAGACATGACTTTTCCATAAGGTATACTACGGAGAAAATCCCATACTTTCTTTTGAAATGCAGTTCCTCTTACATCTAGCGGTATATCTAAATCAATTGATGTTCCATCTATATATAAGTTAAGTAACTTTAACCAATGACTCAACTGCTCTTCATTTTTAGAGGACATCAGCACTATTTCCGCACGTGGATATTCTGACACTAGTTTAGCTAATAACTGATGTTCGAATTCTCCAAATTGCAAAAATGATAGCCCTTTATTTGTAGCGGCAATTAAAACAAGACCTATGTTAGTGATACCAATAGCATATGAAATCTGGACACCACCACCACCTTCTCGGTATTTTTTTGGCGTCATGCCTAAATGACTATTCATTCGACCATAAATGACGGAAGTAGACTCAATACCCGATTCAAAGATAGCATCTGTAACACTTCCGGAAGTTCTCAAATTTACTTTTAATGTATTCAACTGAACTTGATCGATATAACTCTTTGGTGTGACATCAAGATATTTTTTAAATAACCTATGCAATTGAAATTGAGTCAGCCCAACAGAACTTGCTAATTTAAACGCAGTTAAGCTCCCTTCGGTATGCTCCTCGATATTACGGCAAACATGTAAAAGCTTTATTAATCCGGTGTCCTGATTTGCATTGCGTTCAGGTTTGCAGCATTTACAGGCTTGATATCCATCATTGTAAGCCGATGAAGTATCCTCAAAATAAATAACATTTTCTCTTAGCGGTGCTTTAGTAATACATGACGGATTACAAAATATTTTTGTTGTTTTAACACCGTAATAAAATTGAAAGTCGAATGCTGAATCTTGTTCAACTATCGCTTTCCAGTAAACGTCATTAGACATATTGATAACCGTTAGTTTTGTTTAATACTGGCATTGTATGCTTGAAAACCATTAAATTTCTATCGGATAATTGCGCCAAACTAATATTAGTACGCAATTATTCAAAGCGATTAATAGTTATTTTCGATCAAGCCTTAAAGCATAACATCCATACGCCGTAAACCTGGCCATGATAAATTCAACCTCGCTATGTGCTAAAAACTCACTAATAGTTAGCTCAGCGTTTATAGGAGAGACTACACGCGCGTCATAGATACCTTCTTCATTATCGTATGCCCTTAAAACTAAGTTATCTCCAAAGTAATTATTTTCAGCATTACTGGCTAAAAGGATTTTATCATAACTAATTGCTTCCTCAGATCGATTTGCAAGTACATAAACTGCTCCATATTCTTTGAAAGGCCCAGGTTTAGAAAAAGGGCAATAACTCGCAAGAATTAGCTCTTCACCTGCAACAGCTCTCCTCAATACATCTCGGCAAGGCTCTCCACCCTCGGCAATTAAATGTACAATGGGTTGATTTTGATCATCAATGCCTGACTCTCTTACTTTTATTAGAAAATCTTTACGTATCGGGGTTATTTGGTATTTCATAATGTCTCCTAAATAAGATTACTAATTGAATCTATGGGTGAATTTTAAAAACAGGCTTTTCTCTTCGTCCTTTATAGCTGTCACATAGGATGGGTTTTCATATTCATCTTGGAATGTACCATAGCCTAAAAACAATGAATTTCCAGGTGTGGATTCCCATTTTAATAATACATCCCCAACAATTATATTTTGGTCTTTCATACTACTGAACGAGACATTGGTATTAACTTTTTGTTTATCAAGAATTAACCTAAGTGACCAATCTTGATTGAATTGATAAGTTGTTTTAAATCTAAGTTGCCTACTCGAAAATATCTTTTCATCGGCAGCGGTATTAAGCATATTATCTAAGAACTGGATTTTGAATTTTAATTTTGGTGTAACTTTAAATGACATTGATAAAACGGTTTGTTGTAATTTTGCCAGCTCAGGGGTTAACCCGTTTGCAGGCTGATAATTTACCGCATCGCCTTGTTTATAGTTAATATCAAACCCAATGAAAGGAAACCATAAACTCTCAACACCAATGAAAAAGGTGTTTTGATTGAATGTAGTTAATTGGGAAAGTGTTGCATAATCGTCTTCCCCCAAACGTTCACTTTTATTTATTGCTTTAATTCTTATGTGTGTTTGTCCCGGTAATTCTGTACTGACTACCGCCGATTGAATTTGATCCAGGTAAGTGCCTTTTGTATCCCAGACATTTTTAAGCTCAAATTCAGTTCTATAAGATATAAATAGAGGGTTTTCTGCTAGAAATCGATAAGCATATTGTTGTGTGATTTCAGTTATTCCCTTACGTGGAATATAACCAATTGGACTATTGAAGTCTTCAGCAACACTCTGTGCCTTAGCGCTATAGTTCCAATATTCACCTCCCCCCCCAATGGTTAAATATAGTGCCCCCTCTTCATTTGAACTTGTGTTTGAAGAATTGTCTGAATAGGCGATCTGCGAGTCCATATTCCAATTTTCGTTGAATCTATAGCGCGTTTGCAGCGCAATGTTTGTTGAATCTACTTCACCCTTAGAATAATTTGATATAAATAGACCTAAATAGGAATCGTTTCCTATAGTTTTTCTTATATTAGAGACTGATATTTTTGCCTCTTTGCTTATTTTACTATTTGAAGTGGCACTTTCATCATCGATTATCATGCCACCAATTGACCAATCTCCAAGTTGCGCTGTTGTTCTTAAACCAGCACTAGGATCAATTATTTTCCTAGTGAAAAGTAAATTTAGCGGTGTACTAAAATAGTCGGCATTCTCTATAAAAAAGGGCCTTTTTTCAGGAAAGAAAACCTCAAACCTTTCATTAGTAACAATTTGTGGTTCGTCAGACTCTATTTGGGAGAAATCAGGATTCATAGTTAAATCTAAAACAATTCGATCATCCCATACAAATTTAGCATCGAGACCTACATCGCTTTCACTATGACTTTCCCAAGCTTCGCGACTTAATGACGACTTCGATTGAGATTTTTTTGTAGTAACAAAAGGAGTCAGTTCAATTTTTAATGATTTTCTTTCGACATTAATATTACCTAAAGTACCTGCTTGTGAAATTCTTGAAGAAATATTAGTTGAATATTGAGGGAAAAAAGCATTTTCATTATTTCTAGGAATTCCGCGATACACAAAAAAATCCCAGTTTTGTACATCTCCTGGCGGAAACCTTAAACTTGAAAGTGGAATTTTAATTTTGACAAGATAACCGTTGTTTGTTCTTAAAGATTCGGTAAACCATATAGGATTTAAAGATAAATCCCATCCAACACCTTCGCTAAACATGCCATCAATTTGTGAGCCAACCGCGTTTGCTTGAAATCCATACATTTGTTGCGAATTCGCAAATGGGATTAAATGTAAAGCAACGGTATCTTCGTCTTGTGAGAACCCGTCTCTTGGTGAAACTGTAGAACGAATTAAATCAGGGGCATCATCAAAGCACATAAAAACACTGTATAAATGCGCTTTATCATACGATAGATAAACTGCCGTTTTTTGTGAGCTTTGTGCGCCATTAATGGGAGAGCGAGTGAGTAAACTATCTATTTTATGACCGATCAAGCTTTGGTGATTTCCGTTTTCCATTGCCGATAAATAAGCTGATAATTTAGGCTCTCGTTTAACTTCTGGGATATTCACTTTATATTTAATATTTTTTTGCTGTTCAGCTTTAGTTGTATTGCTAAAAATAATTATTAAAAATATACCGATGAGGTATTTTAAAGTATTCAACAATTTTCCTGGTAATGTTATGAGTTTTAACAAGGTTAAGCTTTGTTGATTTTTGTTACTATCGGATTATTGCGGTGAGGATTTTTTAAATATAAAAATCTTCATGCCGCGCATAGTTAGCAAACATTGTGTATTCATATATCTGATTAAGTCTAAATGAAGTTAAGTTGACAGAGCCCTTTAGATTGCTATCCTTTGCGTCTTGGAAAAATGCAGCGGCGGTTTAAGTGCAGAATTGGATAGAAATTCTATAGTCAGAAAAGTTAATTTGGCGTTACCCGGCACTTTGCTCAGCCCCCAAAACCTTTCCAACCAAATTTTTCTTTAGAAATTCACTCTAATACCTGCACGAACAAATCTACCAATTTGGTCGTACACGATGGAATCACCAGTAAAGCTGCGAATTTCTGGAATCTGAGCAATTTTTGGCGGCGCATTATCGAAAACATTGTCTATGCCTACATAAAACTCCACAGTATCGTTCATACCGTACCTAAGATGAATATCGGTGTACCATTCACTGCCAGTATCATTCGGGGAGCGGGCTTCTGCTGGCTCGGCATTATTAAACACCTGATTGCCGAAAAAGCGCTCTTCAATGTTGAATGCAAACTTGTTCAAAACATAAGTCGCTCTCAGGATAAAAGAAAGTTTTGGATCACCTAGTTCACCCGCCTCTTCGTTTCCTTCACCTCCTGGCGTATCAAAGAAAGTTAACTTGTCTGCATAAGTGCCATTGAACTCGAGGGACATATCGCCCGACAGACCTGAGGCAAGGTCTGCCATAGAGAAAGTGTAACGTGCGTCAAAATCGATACCCGATATTTCGAAGGACGCTACATTGATCAAGGTACTGCTAATCTGGTTGAACTGACTATTGCTTTGACGCGTCACAAGCGCACAAAATGGATTACTCAATGACTCCGAATCGTAACAGTTATTGACAATACCTTGTGCAGGAAAGCCGTTAACTGCACGCGATATTTCGATATCAAAATAATCCACAGACAGGGTAAAGTTGGGTGCAAAACCTGGTGTCAGCACAATACCGAAGGTCAGGGAGTCTGCGTCTTCTTCCAGCAAGTTGGGGTTACCGCCAGTGAGAATAGTCACATTCGCATTTTGCGATTGGGATTCAAAGTCAGCAGGCACGCCTGCAGCTGCACAATTAGCGCGACGCGTAACGGAACCAGAATCCAGATTGTTTACGTCGCAAGGATCTAACAGGAACTGGAGAGAAGTGTCATTCGGCGCAAAGAGCTCACCAATGTTTGGAGCCCGCACAGCGGTTGATACATTTACGCGGAAGCGAACATCGGAAGTGGGCGCCCAGTCACCACCAATTTTCCAGGACAGAGTGGATCCGATTGTGGAATAATCGCTCGCTCGGACAGCTGCATCAAGGTTCATCGATTTTACAAAAGGCAGATCACTCAGGATGGGAACAGTAACTTCCGCATAAGCCTCAATTACATCAAACCTGCCCGAAGTATCTTCCAGAGGTTGGGCATTGAACAGATCGCCAGTATTTCTGAATAAGCCTTCAATACTACTGGTGCTCTCTTTGCGATATTCTCCGCCAAATGCGAAACCAATATCGCCTCCTTGAAGGTCAATCAAACCGCCTGTATTTCCGGTAAATGTAGCATTCACTACCTGCTGGGTTAGCTCGCCAAACGTCTGAAAATCTTCAGTGATGAACTCCAAAGCTTCAAGAGTAGCGGTATTTGGGCCCAGAACATTAATAGGTACACATCCACTAGATTGATCCCGGCACACAATTTGTGAACTTGCGGGATCAACAACTGCATCCAATGCCTGGGCAAACCGAGAGGCAATTTGCCTATTGATAAAAGTCGTTTCGATCTTTGTTATGCCATATTGATAATGGACAGAATAATCCAGGTTTGACGAGAACTCACCCTTCAAGCCAGCCACAAACTGAAGCGTTTCGCGCTCTGACGCAGACTGCCTTTGACCGTGATCAATGTTGGTCCGTGAAACAAAAAAGTTATCATCACCTCGGTCAGTAAGTAGTGACCTTAGGGCATCTGGAACAAATGGATTGTCTGTTCGAATGATAATTGGTGCCAAATTAGGCAAACTAAAGGAAGTTTGCTCAGCTGTTTCTGCCTTTGCCTGTGCGTATTTAATACTTCCAAAAATTTTTGCATTTTTGCCAATTTTGTAAAAGCCACCTGCCGTCATCAATAAGCGCTCAACCGGAATTTGCAGGAGATCAAACCGGGAAAGATCTGTCGCATCATCGCCACCCACCGAAAGGAAGGGCATGACAAGCTGCCCTTCATTTTGCTCAATCAGGTTCCCACTCGCATCAAATGTAAATGGCCCACCGAATTCGCTCCCGACAGTGGTTCCAGCACCATCTATGAATTGCACGCGTCCGCCGGGCGGTGTTGTGATAAACCCGGTATTCGCGAACAGAATCTGGTCAGGATTACCATCGTTCGGCCCAGTATCATCGGGATTTGCGGCAAACCTTAATCTCTGGTTAGCGTAATCGCGGTCCTGACCGATTATTTTACCTGAATCCTCATAACTTACATTGAAATAAGCGTTACCTCGACCATCACCAAAGTTTGAGCCACCTGTCAAACTAAGCGCAATACGCTCACCATCTCCTTCATCAGCAAGGCCCGCCTGGCCATCGAATACCAGACCTTCAAAATTTTCCTTAAGGATGATATTCACCACACCTGATACAGCATCAGCACCATAAACAGCCGATGCACCACCCGTAATCACTTCCACACGCTGCAAGAGTGCAATGGGAATCGTATTGGTATCAACGGCAGCTGAGCCAGGCCTGCCGCCAACCTGGCGACGGCCATTGACCAACACTAACGTACGATTAATGCCAAGACCGCGCAAATCGATAAAAGCCGTTCCTGCTTCTTTCTCGGCGCCGATATTGGTATTTGCGTCAGACTGCGTTGACCGGACCGAGGGCATCTTGTTGATCAGGTCAGACACCCGGGTGATACCATTAAACTTAGTTGCGCCTTCACCAATCGAGATTACCGGAATAGTCGTTGAGGTGGTACTCCGCTGAATTAGCGAACCCGTAACCTCTAGAACTTCCACCTCCATTAATTCTGCAAGTGACATTGATAATAAATTCTCTTTATCTAATTCCTCTCCATTAACTATAGAGTTAGTTATTGCGATAAATCCAAATACAGCTAATTGTCTTAACTTAGAGGCTTTCATCTTTTTGAACATCGGTAGCGTTTGTTCATATATAACCTTCTATATTAAAATTGCATTTTCACGCTTGCTTAAACTATAGGTGATTTTTCGGGGATCTGGTAATTCAGTATCGCCAGATTAGGTTGGCAATAATTCAAGAAAAAAAGGCAAAATCCAGAACAACGGAAGACAAGGGGGATAAACTGTAAAAGGAAAACGTCACTCAATGATCGGGGCAAAAAGGCTAAAGCGAGTATTCAACATAGATATTGAAACCTGTGAAGCTTGTCAAGGGTAGGTAAAAGTTATTGCCTGCATTGAAGACCCTGAAATCATCAAAAAAATACTAGTTCATCTCAAAAGCAATGAAGAAAAAACGTCCGGCAAGCGTCCTCAAGTAAGGGCACCGCCAGTTTCGATATTTGCATTAGTTAATTAGGGAAAGAAATACAACAGCGGCGGATACATGTTTTTTCCCCTTAACTTATCTAGAATAGGTTAATTTTCTGTTATTTATAGGTAAAGCAAAGGGGAATTGTTCATATTCAGGCATAACGACTCATTGATAGAAATAATTATCAAAAGAGTTTTGCTTTCATCTATGGTGGAACGTCCGCTATCGTATCTTTGTTGACGTTAGCTGCTGATTATTCTTTGGGTCAACAAATAGCCAATTGCGGACATTGAGCCTTTGCAAATTCAATAGCATATTTAGGGCAATATTGTCCAAAATTGTCTGCTCACTTGTGGGGCTGGTTTAAGCTCATTGATCTTGCCCCAAAATATGGACAGTT
>Ga0209396_1000768_pt1 | contig 36859 bp, 42 predicted proteins | sample GOMGulsemesocosm_6_FD_184638 | JGI IMG/M metagenome (GOLD analysis project Ga0209396, IMG submission 184638) | Methane-oxidizing microbial communities from mesocosms in the Gulf of Mexico - GOM8C Gulf of Mexico (SPAdes) (version 2) | ecosystem: Environmental > Aquatic > Marine > Cold seeps...
CCCAACTGGAAATGAGTTTGCTGTATGGACTAAGGACTAAGGACTAAGTGCATATAAAAAAGTTTCAGCAGATACAGTAGAGTGTTTAAATAGAACATGTTATCGCTTAGTATTATAAAGCTATGCTTTTCAGCATAATTGGGGGATGTATGTTGTACTGGGCAGTTAAAGTATTAAAAAATAAAAACTAAGCTGTTAGTCTTTTTGCTCTAATCATTGAGGGGAAAACAGTGGAAAAATTGAATCAAGAATTTCAGGACTGTGTTAGCTATGTAAAAAACACTCCGGGTGGCAAGCAATTATCCGTTGCGCTGAAATTAGAAATGTATGCCCTTTACAAGCAAGTGACTCAAGGTGATGTTAATGGCGATAAACCTAGCGCTTTTGATATGATTGCTTTGACTAAGTACAAAGCGTGGGAAAAACTAACAGGGCTAAGCCCTGAAACAGCGAAGCAACAATACATCGCTCAAGTGATTGCCTTGCGTGATGATACGCTCGTAAGATAGGGGGGCAGCGAGCTATCCTGTACGCCCCGAAGGGCTTACGTTTTAAAAAGCGAAGCAACAATACATCGCTCAAGTGATTGCCTTGCGTGATGATACGCTCGTAAGATAGGGGAGCAGCGAGCTATCCTGTACGCCCCGAAGGGCTTACGTTTTTAAAAAAGCCAATCGGTCAATAGAGATGAAATCTTGTTTCATTTGTTTTAAGAGATGAAATCTTGTTTCATCTTTTTCTTTTGTCAAAACGCTTCTAAAGGACTCGCCATTGCGTCCATTTTTTTGCGGATCAGTGTGCCCCTCTTTTTGGGTATTAACCGCTTAGGCTTGCCTATTAATAAGTACAGGGAAATTCGGGGACTTATTTGCCACTTCCATGGTCATCTTCTTGATAGGAAAGTATCCAATCTTTAAATAGTTTTACCTGCATGTTTTCGGCTTTGTCATCCGGGATCACTAAATAATAGCTATCTTGGGTGAAAATTGGCTGTGCCAATGCGATGACAGAGCCGTATTGCAGTTCTTGGTCTATAAAGTATTTGGGTAATAGAGCGATGCCTAAATCCGCCTTAAGTGCATCAATAATCATTGAAAACTGATCAAAACTTAGATGGTTATTAAAACTAATATCTAAGTTGTTTTGTTCAAACCATAATTTCCAACTCCCCAACCTGCTCGATAACTGCAATAAGTGGCATTGCTGTAAATCTTCGAGTTGATTAATCGGATTTAAAGCGAGGTAGTTTTTACTGGCGACGGGAACCATTTGTTCCTTTGAGATTAAGTAGCAGCGTGCGTTAGGCCAGTTGGGTTGGCCAAAATGGATAGCAACGTCAGCACTTTGTGCATTAAAGTCAAACGGCTTTATTTCAGTCGAGAAGCTCAACGCAAGATCAGGGTTTGTGCGTATAAAACTTTGTAGCTTGGGAATAACCCATCGATTGGTGAAAGTAGGCAGCGCGGCGATGTTCAGCGACTGTTTCTCACCGAGCGTGATAGCCTTAAGCATCGCGTTTTCAGTGGTGTGTAGTATATTTATTGCATCTTCTAAGAAACGGGTCCCTGTGTCGGTTAATACAACACGCTGTCTTACCCGAGTAAAGAGCGACAGCCCAAGCTGGCTTTCTAACTCTTTTATTTGACGGCTGACAGCGCTTTGTGTGAGGTGCAGTTCAAGCGCTGCTTGAGTAAAACTATTGTGTTTCGCCGCAGCGATAAAACTTTGTAAATTTTGAAAGCTAGGAATTTGTTTTTTAGGCAAGTTCATGCGAAATTCTCATTAACTCATGGCTATTAATCAATATTAATCGATTATACCTTAATATATTATTCTTTGTAAATTTTGAAAGCTAGGAATTTGTTTTTTAGGCAAGTTCATGCGAAATTCTCATTAACTCATGGCTATTAATCAATATTAATCGATTATACCTTAATATATTATTACAAAACTGCATTAATAGAGATGAATTAGGTGAAACCTAAATCGTCGAGAGGTTAACTCCCCATCCCTTGAGCGTATTGAAGCCGCAATGCTCTGTTTCACGAAGTGAAAACGGGTTTAAGCGAGTGGATTAGCCCGGGGTCCTTATTTTAAAATAATAGTGTTTAAAAGAGAGTTTATAGTGATGAGCCATTCCCAGACAAGCCAATTTGTAGCTAAAGATCTTATCCGAAAAGCTTTTTCTAAAGCAATGTCAGATATGTACCGTACAGAAGTACCGGCATACGGCGCATTGTTAGACTTAGTGATCGATTCTAATGACAAGTTTCTAGGGAGCAATACCGCCTTAGTTGAGCATCTTAAACAAGTTGAAAATATAGAAGATTTATCAGAACAAAGACACGGTGCTATCAGGTTAGGTAAAGCAAGTGAGCTCTCGATGATGCGGCGCATTTTTGCCATTATGGGAATGTATCCGGTAGGCTACTATGACTTATCCGTTGCCAATGTGCCGGTGCATTCAACGGCGTTTCGTCCTATTGATGGCGAATCAGTGCGTAACAATCCATTTAGAGTGTTTACCTCTCTGTTAAGATTAGAGTTGATTGAAGATGAACAGTTGCGCAAAAGTGCCCGGGAGGTGCTTGATGGGAGAGACATCTTTGGTGACGAAGTACGCGCTCTTATCAACTTGGCAGAAAAAAATTGCGGTTTGAGTACCGCGCAAAGTGAGCAATTTGTTAAAGCTATAGTGAACGTATTTCGCTGGCACAGCGAAGCAGCTATCAGCAGTGAGCTCTATCAACAGTTACTGAGCGCTCACCCATTAATCGCTGATGTGGTTTCATTTAAGGGTCCACATATTAATCATTTGACACCGCGTGCGCTTGATATTGATGAAGTACAAGGGCTCATTCATACCACTGGCGCGAAAGCAAAAGCTGTCATTGAAGGACCGCCTAGAAGAGAGTGTCCTATTCTGTTGCGTCAAACTGCATTTTTGGCGATCAAAGAGCCGGTGAGCTTTAAAGGTGGGGAAACTGTCAGTGGTGAATTTACCCATGCGGCAAGATTTGGCGAGATTGAGCAACGAGGCTGTGCGTTAACCGTTAAGGGGAGAGACCTATATGATGAACTGCTTAAGCAAACCCGCTCACTGACCAGACCTTTAAATGATGGCTCAAACCTCACTGAATATTTAGCACAAATAGCAGATGTTTTTTCTGCATTTCCCGATGACTACTCGCAGATGCAGCAACAGCAATTAGCCTATTTTAAATACTCGGTGTGTGGAACGGGACAAAAAATCGATAATGCCACTATAGATACGTTATTAGAACAAGGCTTGGTAAGGATTGATCCAATTACCTATGAAGATTTTCTTCCGGTGAGTGCTGCAGGTATTTTTCAATCGAATCTGGGTGAGCAAGGCGAGCAGGATTATTTGCAAAACCCATGAATTTACACTTTATCAGCAGATTGAAAATGAATCGATTGCCGCTTGTCTGAATTATTTTAAATAATTCGATTATGAAGGCGTAGTGTTAACCTGTGTGAGAATAAAACTTGATATACTCAAGTTTAAACAACCTATAGGAAATAGAAATGCACGTTAACACTTCAAAATTCTTAGCCGTGATGATCACTTCTTTAATTGTGACTGGCTGCGTTTACCCTGTTAAAAAACAGTCAGATGCTTTGATTGGCTCATGGAAGATTATTGATATTAAAGGGCAGTTAGTCGATACCCCAAAAGCTGACCTTACTTTCTTTTTTGATGGTAAAGTCAGCGGTAATAATGGTTGTAACAATATCGCTGCCAGTTACAGTCCATATGGCGATCACTTAAATCTCACTGAATTCTCAAGTACAAAGATGATGTGTACCGGTGAGGAAGCGGATGCGGCAAACGCTTTTATGAAAAATATTCAGTTTGTTGAACATTTTCTCATTGATGGCAATCAGCTATATTTAACTGACAAACAAGATAAAGCTGTTATCAGCTTGATGAAGTAACTTTCCAATCGCTTATCCACGCTACAATGATAAAGGACTGCTAGTCCTTTATTCTTTTTCAAACATAACCATTCTAAAATAAATCAATTTGTATGCTTTTAAATTTACTTTTGAAATTCCTATCTTAATCTATGATAAATCAAGGTTTTTTAAGTAGTTGACACGCTATATAAAATTTGTGAATATCCAAATAGACAAAAAAAATAACAATGCTTTTGCAAACATAACCATTCTAAAATAAATCAATTTGTATGCTTTTAAATTTACTTTTGAAATTCCTATCTTAATCTATGATAAATCAAGGTTTTTTAAGTAGTTGACACGCAATATAAAATTTGTGAATATCCAAATAGACAAAAAAAATAACAATGCTTTTGGTTACTAAAATGCCAGAGCAAACAGACACCTATCAAAAAAATTTACAGCGCCACTTTAGACTTGTAATGTAATATTGGGTTTCTATAGTCAGAGGTTTATATGAGAATTACTAAAGTTTCTATCGTTGCATTGCTTATCATGCAATTGTCATCCACCGCTAACGCTCTGTCACTGGGCGATGTACATCACGAAGTGAGAACTGCTGTTTCTGAAATCGATGTTTTAAAAGCCCATTATTCTCCCAGTACTATAACGCGTGTCCCAGGGATCCAAGTAGGCAAAACGACAGTGCATGCTTATGTCAAAGGCTTAGAGCTACTTGAAAAAATTAAAAAATTTCAGCGTGAGAAAAATCTTCCTCAGCTAAATGTACCTGCACTACCCAAAAAGAAAGTGCGCTCGAAACATATTTTACCGTTAGTTGAGCTTGCCTTAACTGAGTTGCGCAAAATTAATGCAACGTTAAATTTAAAGGCGAAAGAGGTTAAAGTAGATACCGCGAGTAAAACGGCATCAGATTTATATGAAAAAATTTGGCAGGCATCGTATTTAATGGATGCTTTAGTCGAATCTATTACGCCAAGTGACGTTTTAAATGCCACCTTGAGGGTTGAATTAGGTCTTATCAATATCGCTAAGCGGATGAATAAAACCATTGAATTTCAAAACCTAAGTTCTGTTAGTGGTAAGAAATCAGTGGATGTAAATATAGCGTTATACAAGCTATTATATAAAGTTGCTGAACTGGAAAGAAAATTAAAATTAAAACCTTTGGTCGTGCCCGCATTCCCCGCGGGGGAAATTCTGCCTGAAGATGCCTTCGATACAGCAGGGAGTGTTATTGCTGATTTAACTCGAATAGCACTTAAGCTTAAAAAAGTAGAGCCCATTGGAAAGGTTGAACAACGATCAACAATCTCCACCCCGAACGATGTATATGCGCAAGTTGTACGTTTAAATAAAGCGGTTGAGTTTTTACTAAAATAGAGGTTTCACCAATGTTAAATAATTTAACCGTTAAAACTAAACTGGCACTGGGTAACTTACTGGTCCTTGTCTTCTTGCTCGCTTTTAGCGGCTATTTTTATCTCAATTTAACGCAGACAACGGACAGCACTTCTGCTTTAAAAGCATATATTCAAGATCAAGCTGAAAACGGCACGTCTTTGAAAATGGTTAATAACATTACCATTCGTGATCAAATACAAAAAGATTACCAGCTCAATAGTGATCTTAAGCTCAAAGAGCGCCTTAAAAAGCGAGTAGCAGAGTTTGATCAATTATTAGAGGGAGCAAAACTCAGTGCTACAGATCAGCAAATAGCTTTGCTTGATGAATTGACTGCAGATAACTCCAAATTAAACCAAGATATCAGTAGTAAACTTTTTCCGCTGGTGGATAAGAAAAACCAAGTGGCGGCTTCAATCAACAATGATTTGGGCCCAAAATTAGAGAAAATGTCTGCTGATTTAACGGAGTATGCTATCAAAGATAGTGACTCAGTACTGGTGTCTATTTCATCGAGATTAACACAAAAATTACTGGCATCTAGAGCGTATTTTAACTTGTACATGAGTACGGATTCGCAGACGTTATTAGAGCGTTCTGAGATGGAAGTATTGGGTATTTATTACCAGTTAACTGAAATGAAAAAAATAGCTTCAAGAAAAAAAGGAGTACCGGTAAAAGAGTTGCTTAAGCTTAGTGAGCAGCTAGAGCAACAGTATCAAGCGACTGTACAAGTTAAGTATGATATTGCAAGAGTAAATATTGTCATCGCTAAGCAAACAACCGCGATTAATGAAAAAATGCTTAATCAAATCCTGGGTCAGTGGAAGAGTTTAGATACAGATGCTGCAAAAACGTTAAGCACTGTATCGCAATTACGCACGAATGGCTTGTTAGTCATTTTAGCCATTATCATTGCTAATATCATCATCATTATGTTCATTGCTAATAGTATTACCAGTGGCCTTAAAGAGCTGTTACAGAGATTAAAGGATATTAGTGAAGGCGATGGTGATTTAACCAAGCGTGTTGAGTTAAACTCAAAAGATGAAATAGGCCAGTTGGCGCATAGTTTTAATGGCTTTATTGAACAGATACAAAGCCTAATTGCTAACTCACAGCGCTCTTCCAAAGAAGTAGATGAGTATGCCAGCACCAATGTTAATATGGCGAACGAATCAAAATCAGCGCTTGAGCAGCAGCTAATAGAAACAAACTCAATATCTGTTTCTATTGAAGAGCTCTCTGCCAGCGCTGAGGATATCTCAAAAGATACCGACTCATCGGCAGAAATTGTTGGTCTTGCCGCTAAATCGGTGAAAAGCGGACAGCAGTCTTCTCAGTCGAGTGTGTCATCAGTAGAGAGCTTACACGGAGATATTTCTAATACCCATAGCGTTATTGGATTGCTCGCGAAAGAGGCGGACGCTATTGGTGGTGTTGTTGAAGTTATTAAGGGTATGAGCGAGCAAACAAACTTACTCGCTCTGAATGCGGCGATTGAAGCGGCAAGAGCTGGGGATGCAGGGCGTGGTTTCGCCGTTGTTGCCGATGAGGTAAGAACGTTGGCTAGTCGCACAAAAATCTCAGTACTGGAGATAGAAGAAATCATTCAAAACCTGCAAAGCCAGACAGAAAAAGCGGTCGTTCTGATCGATAAGAGTTTAACCAGTGCGGATGTTAACAAAGGCCATGTGATTGATACTCAGGAAAGCTTTAATGAAATAGAAGAGTCGATTGATCAGCTGAACAATGTTATCTCTTCAGTAGCCGTTGCTTGTAGTGAGCAGTCTCAAGTATCCAATCAAGTCAGCGAAAAAGTAGCAACAGTATATTCACTCAGTCAGCACAGCTCTGAATTGACAGACAAGAGTGCGCAAGTGAGCTTGCAGTCCGCGAACTCTGTGGTTGAGTTAAATACTATTTTGAATAAGTTTAAAGTGTAATAGGTGCGTAGCAGGTGGGTTTTACAGCCCACCTGTTATGACTGCTTCAGATTAAGAGATGTATTTCTTCACTTTCTTTAGTGCCATTTTCTTTTTCAAAGGAGATAGGTAATCAATGAACAGTTTACCTTTTAAATGATCAATTTCATGTTGCATGGCAATGGCTAGAAATTCATCACTTTCAATGCTGATTGGATGACCTTTACGGTCTAACGCTGTTACTACAACACTGGTAAAGCGCTCGACATCAGCGTAGTAACCGGGAATGGAAAGGCAGCCTTCCTGTCCTTTTTCAATACTTTCGCCGCTCTCTACCTTTGGGTTGATCAAAATGAGAGGGTCGTTACGCTCTTCTGAAATGTCGATAACAACAACAGCATCAGAACTACCCACTTGGGTAGCAGCAAGGCCGATACCATCATCAGTGTCGTACATCGTATCTAATAAATCATCGATTAATTGCTGGACACTACTGATGTCAGTAACGTCTTTTGCTTTCACTTTTAGTTTTGGGTGCGGTGCTACAAGTATCTCTAAAACGGCCATTTTCTTAATTCTTTCTCTGTAAAGGGGCTGCTTGGGAATGCAGGGATCATTCGCCTAAGCTCTGCCAATAAATATTGGCGCTATTATACAAAAAAACGGTGAAGAGTATCGGCATTTTTTTTAAATAAAATGAGGGATTATTAGGGGATATCTCTCGCGGCACACGCGGGTTAAAAAAGATGAGTAAGTCTATAATTGCTACGATTAATATTGGAATGTGAAATTGAGACTAAGCGTAAGCCCAATGACATAAGTTAAGGGATTTAAGTCATTAATCTAATCTGTGCTTCATAACTTGCTCATCAACCCCATCGCAGCTGGATTGCGCTATCGGTTGAAAGCGCAAGTTAGGCGTTAAGCCCGCCATAGCGTTTTTCTGATTTTTTATCAGCATCGAGTTTATCCGCCCAATAAAGGCAAGTGTTTCACTTTATGGTATCTAAGGGCGATAGACAGGCAGTGTTTTAATGCAGCAATAGGCAATGTCTGAGATAAGCTAAAAGCGATGTCTGAGATAAGCTAAAAGCGATGACTCTATTGTTTTCATATTGGAAAGTATCTGGGTATAGCTCTTTAAATGTTGCTATCAATTTGGTGTTACAAATAAAATATAGACGGTAGTGTTCAGGGTCCTTTTTGCTCCAATCTATGCGTACAGTACTTGCGTTTTTACCTAAGTAACTGGGCTGTCCCCACTTGAGAGTCTCAGTAAATTTACTGACGCCCTCAAGCGTTGCAACTTCAATAATAATTGATCTTAATTGCAGTAATGCAGACTTAGCTTGTGGGGGATATTGTGCGAATTTGTGTTCCATTTCGTCGCTAAATTTTTCCATGATCACCTTGAAAATTACTTTTTATCAGAGCCTACATTAGAAGCCAATGCATTTACATCGATGCCTTCTTGCTCTATGAGTTTCTCAAAAAGGGGATACAGCTTGCCAAGATTTTCCTCTAGTGTATCGCGAACGGTATCGACGATGACTTGAGTACCGCGTTCAATCTCAATATTCAGGTGTTGACCTACGGTTTTATCTTTAAACACTGTCATGCGCAAAGTCTCTGGAATCAACCAAATTTCAAACCATCCCGATTTTTTATCGACATTGGCAATGGTCAAACTAGCACCATTGATAGCGATGTAGCCTTTTGAAAAAATGTAGCGCTGCCATTGTTTGCTCATGCAAATGCGTAAACGATAGTTGTCTTGCATCAGTTCAATATCAGCAATAGGTGCATGAAAATCAATATGCCCGGATAGAGGGTGTCCGCCTATTTCAGCACCATCTTTGGCTGCGCGCTCAACATTGACTTGTTCGCCCGCTTTGTATTCACTCAACGTAGTGACTAATAAGCTTTGCAGCATGACATCAAATGATGCTCGCGTTTCGCTCATTAAAGTGGTGACCGTCAAACATACGCCATCAACTGATACACTGGCGCCAATCTCTAAATCTTTACAAAAACCGGATTTAAACTCTATTTCAAAGGTTCGCAGACCTTGGTTATCGCTAATTTCATCAATAGTAGCAACGCTTTGTATGATTCCAGTAAACACTATATATCTCACTTATACCTAAGGGGTTTATAGCGTTAGATTTTATGCATAAACGAAGGTGCAAGATAGTTATTTATCCGCTCAAATTCAACTAGTAAGGTTTATTCGGGAAGTAGCGAATAAGTCTCCAGATTTTCCCTGTGCTTTTTTTAGTTAGGTAAGTAAGTCTAAGCGGTTACCGCGCAAGAATACGAAGTTAATGGTGAGTTCTTGATAAGGGTTCTGACAAAAGAGCTAGATGAAACAAAATTACCTCTCTGTTGAGCGCTTAGCTTTCTTTTGAAATGTAAGCTTCTTTCGGGGCGTACCGGATAGTTCCTGCTCTTTGTTAGTGGTTTTTGTCGGGCACAGACTTTTTGCTCCATGCAAAGTCTAAGTACCAACATCCATGTTGGCAACCAGCCCAGCTGACATTGTGCCCTTTGGGTAAACCATTGCCTCAATCACAAACAATCCTGTGCGCCAGGGGCGTCTGGGGCTTGTTCGCGGCTTCCTTAGTGTTTGATTAAATTAAGCGAAGTCCAGACCTGCTTGATTTGACTGGATAACAATGACTGATGATTGTTTGCGCAGTCATTGCTCTTCAATATTCATACTTGTTTTTCTAATAATCTTGATTTTTTTGTTTTAAGTGTACATACTATCGAAAATTACGAAAAAATAGTCTTATTTTAAATAGTGAGTATTGTTTATGAAAATGTCAGATAAGAAAGCAGCCACTAAAAGGAAGCTTATTGATAGCGCCGTCGCATTGTTTTCAGAACAGGGCTTTGAATATACAACAATGAAACAAATCGCTAAGGCCGGTGGTGTGGGTGATGCAACTGTCTATAAATATTTTGCTAATAAAGAATTGATTTTGTTGGCCTATTTTGAGCAGTGCGCTCAAGATTCGATTGATAGTGCAGCACAAACAGCTGATTTTGTTGAGTTTTCATTGCATGAGAAAATGCAATTATTACTAGAAATGTATATTGAAACTTTGATGGCCGAGCGCGAATTTGTGCTTTATTGTGTCGATAAGTTTTCTCATTCTCCGCTGTTCTTGTTACAAGATGCATTAAAGGTACAGATGCTATTTCGACAGGTTTTATCTGACTATTTAAGTGCGGCACAAGAGGCGGGTGAAATACCAGAGGTTCCCTTTAAAGGAGCGGTATGCAATTTACTGGCAGAGTATGTGTTTGCAGTGTTGTTCTTCTGGAGTAATGATGAGAGTGAGGAGTTTGCGGATACAAGCCAGATGATTGACCTTTCGCTGGGGATTATTGTCATTGTCTTGCAAAGTGGCTTGATCAATAAAATTACCGAGTTTGGTGGTTTTATGTTTAAGGCACAATTATTCAATTTAATGAAAAACCAGTCTGGCTTACTTTCGTTACTTAAGCAGTCTAAAAGCTCCTTATCAGGTTTTGGTTTATGAAATCACCAAATTTAGTGGATGAGATAAATACACTTAAAACCTCAAAGTTAGCGCGTGCCGCAATTACCGGTGTGGCAGCGGCTAAAGTAGCCACGACCCTTGCTGTGCATAATACCAAAAGGTCATTTAACGCCAAGACGTTAAGATTACCGGTGTGGCAGCGGCTAAAGTAGCCACGACCCTTGCTGTGCATAATACAAAAAGGTCATTTAACGCCAAGACGTTAAGTGAGAGCGAGAAACTGAAAAATGAACAGGAAATTGGCAGAATTTTATTTAAAGCCTTAGGGCAATTGCGTGGAACAGCGCTAAAAGTATCACAAATGTTAAGTACTGAGGTCGATTTATTACCAGAGGGGATTCGAGCCGAGCTCGCTAAAAGTTGTTATCAAGTGCCCCCTTTGAATCGTGCTTTGATCAATAAAGTATTTATCAAAGAGTTTGCCAAGGCGCCTAGTGAAGTTTTTGCTCAATTTAATAGCACTGCATTTGCAGCAGCAAGCTTAGGCCAAGTGCATCAAGCAATAACGCCCTGTGGGGAAACAGTGGCGGTAAAAATACAATACCCGGCAATAGCGGCGTCAATTCATTCAGACATGCGTATGATTCGCGCTATTTTAGAGAGCATTTCAATCGGCTCGAAGCTACTGCCCAAAAAACACATCATTAATGATGTTTTGACAGAGATAGAGCTTCGCTTAGAAGAGGAAGTAGACTATTTAAAGGAAGCCGAAAATACCCGTTGGTTTAAAGAAAAATTACTGGCTTACGACATACAAGTCCCCAGAGTATTTAGTCAGTACAGCCATCGCAAAGTTATCACTAGCGAATTTTTGTCAGGGCTGCATTTAGATGAATGGCTAGCGACTAACCCTAGCCAAATACAGCGCGATGATTTTGGTCAGCGAATTTACAATGCCTTTATTGGCTGCGCATTTGAGGTCGGTGTGCTACATGCAGATCCCCATCCAGGTAACTACTTATTTATGACAGACGGCGCCTTGGCGATGCTAGATTTTGGCTGTATTAATAAATTTGATGAGCAGTTTGCAAAAGATAAAACAGCACTGCTAAATGCTTATTTATTAAATGATTCAGAAAACCGGGCGCAGCGTATTTTAGCGGTTTACCAAGCGCAGGGTATCATTGAGGCCTCGCTTGAACTTGCAGAGTTTAAAGAGAAACTACTGCCTTTATTAGAGCCGGTGTTTGAATGGGTTTGCTGCCCTTTTAAAAGTCATGAATTTGATTTCTCTCATTATCCAACACCTCCCAAGTTTATTTTAGATGACGCCAAAAAAGCGAATCAATATCTAAACGCGGTGCCGCAAAACCAAATGTATTTTGATCGCGCAATGTTTGGGGTTTTCTCGCTGTTAAAAAAGATGCAGGCAAAGGTCGTGACAGAGAATCAATGGATTTTTGCAGGTGCTGAAGATGATCAATAACTATTGGTTGTTTGTCGCAGCACTCATGACAGATGTTGCAAGCTTGTTGCATATATTGATTATAATCGGTGGCGCTTCTTGGTACCGTTTTTTTGGCGCCGGTGAAAAAATGGCATCAATGGCGCAAAGAGGCTCATGTTATCCAGGGACAGTCACGGCGATGGTTAGCGCCGGATTATTTATATGGGGGTTATACGCCTTTGCAGGTTCCGGGGTGATAGGCATGTTGCCTTATATGAAATTCTGTTTAGTGAGCATTGCATTCGTGTTTTTATTACGGGCTTTGTGTGGGCTTGTCTATTATTTTTCTCACGCATCAGCGCAAAAGTTTATGTTGTACAGTTCTTTAATTTGTTTGCTATACGGATTTTTATATAGTTACGGGACTTTTCAAGTATGGCCGCAGTTGTAAGTTTGTTAATGTCAAGAATCGCCCTTGTCCAGTAACGGGGTCAAGGGCTTGTTGTGTATTATCCTAGATTCAGTTGTTGGACACCTTTTTATACGCCGGAAAATCACGTCGTAGCAAGGCACGAATTGCAGTAAATGGTTGTTCCCTTTACAGCTTTCCATAAAAAGAAAGTGTAACGCCGCTACGGCGTGATTTAACAAGCATAAAGAGGTGTAGCGCTTTTACTCATTGCGTGAAAATTGATTTAGCAGTAATTTACTTATAACTCATAAGCTTGACGCTAATACATAGCGGTTAACAGCCGAATTTAGGATTAAGCTATAGCATCGCTAGGTGTCACATAATTATAACCTAGGTTGTTAGCTACTGCTTCAAACGTAATGTCACCGCGGTGTACATTTAAACCATTTAGCAAATGCGCATCATCTGCTAATGCTTTTTTGTAACCTTTATTTGCTAGGTTTAAGATGAAAGGTAAAGTGGCATTAGTCAGTGCGAAAGTAGAAGTACGCGCTACGCCGCCAGGCATGTTAGCAACACAGTAGTGAATAATTCCTTCTTCATCGTAGATAGGATCTTGGTGAGTCGTTGCACGTGATGTTTCAAAACAACCACCTTGGTCGATAGCAACGTCAACTAAAACCGCACCTTTCTTCATGCTCTTTAGGTTTTCTCTCGTGACTAATTTAGGTGCTGCTGCACCTGGGATTAGTACTGCACCTATCACTAAATCAGCGGCAAGCACTTCAGATTCTAATGACTCAGTGTTTGAGTACAATGTTTTAAGTGCAGGGCCATATAGCGCATCTAACTCTTTTAGACGTGTCAGTGATCTGTCGAGAATAGTAACATCAGCACCCATACCTAAAGCAATACGTGCAGCGTTAACACCGACAACACCACCACCGATCACCACAACTTTAGCAGGAGCGACACCAGGAACACCACCTAGGAGTGTGCCTAGACCACCTTGCGCTTTTTCTAGCGCGTGAGCACCTGCTTGGATAGCCATACGACCTGCTACTTCACTCATAGGCGCAAGTAATGGTAGACCGCGGCTATTGTCTGTTACCGTTTCATAGGCGATAGCAACGCTGTCAGATTCAACTAACAATCTAGTCTGTTCTGGGTCTGGTGCAAGGTGAAGGTAAGTAAATAAAATCTGGCCAGACCTTAACATTTTACATTCGTTTGCCTGAGGCTCTTTTACCTTGATAATCATCTCAGCAGTGGCGAATATTTCTTCGGCTGTATCAATGATCGTAGCCCCTGCTGCAACATACATATCATCAGTTAAGCCGATAGAAGTACCGCCATCTTTTTGCATCATTACTTGATGACCCGCTGCAATAACTTCTCTGACACCAGCGGGTGTCATACCAATTCGATACTCGTGGTTTTTTATTTCCTTAGGTACGCCTATTAACATAATGACTATCCTTTTGTTCGGTGAATTTGTATTTAGCATAGCAATATCTGCAATATAATATGTACTGTATTTTTATTGATAGGCAGTAAATAAGTATAAAAATTTCCAATATTGTAGGCTGTTCAGCTGGTTGTTCGTCAAAACTCGTTAATGATTGTTGTTATGAAATAGAGGTGTTTTAGGCTGTTCAAAAAAACCGATCATTAATGCGCTTTTCTTGAGAGGTTTCATCTATGTCAAATCCAGCATGATAGTGAAGGTTTTAAAGCTATATTTCTATAGATTCTCAGCATGCTGAGGTCTCTAGTCGTTATTGTTTTGAAATAATTGATAGTATTGATGATTAGCACGGTTGAGCTTTATATTTGCAAGGTTCATAATCGGCCCTCCACAATTTAAATTAGGCTAAAAAGTGTCCTTTAATACTCAGCTTAGTCCATTAAAAAGTGTTTGTTACACTTTACTGGCCTTAATTGCTTTTGCCGCGAACTCCGTATTGTGTCGCTTAGCGCTAGAAGCACAAGAAACGAGCGCTAGCATTGATGCAGGTAGCTTTACTGTTCTGCGCTTATTGTCGGGAATTGTCGCGCTATTTATTATTTTGACGATAAAATCGCATTTTAGCAAAAGCGTAAACAAGTCAGTGACTTCGCGCGGTAGCTGGTTTGGTGCTATTACCTTGTTTATCTACGCTGCTGGTTTCTCCTATGCATATATCTCTCTTGAAACGGCTACAGGTGCGCTGATTCTATTTGCTGTTGTACAGATCACGATGATATTAACATCGATTATAAAAGGTAATACATTACATTACAGTGAGTGGGCGGGCCTGCTGTTGGCATTTGCGGGCTTTGTTTATTTGATGTTACCAGGGGCCTCTGCACCCTCTATTTCAGGGCTTTTATTAATGAGTGCTGCCGGTATTGGCTGGGGGTTTTATACTTTGGCGGGTAAAGGCTCTACAGATCCGCTCGGTGATACCAGTTATAACTTCTTGCGGACAGCGCCGTTTATTTTAGCGCTAGTGATTTTTAACTTAGATGGTGTGCATTTATCGAGTCAGGGCATTTTTTTAGCCATTGCATCAGGGGCTATTACCTCTGGAGTGGGGTACACACTTTGGTATATGGCATTAACCTCGCTTAAAACTATGCAGGCAGCTGTCTTGCAATTGCTGGTGCCGGTCATTGCAGCGCTCGGCGGTGTGCTATTGGTGCAAGAGCCATTAAGTACACGCTTGATTATTTCTTCACTCCTTATTTTGGGCGGGATTTTACTGGTTATTGCAGGAAAGCGATTGTTTTTGTTTAGAAAAAACCATTGAATTAGCCAGTGCTTAGCGTTAAATTCGACAGGCTCCTAGGAAGATAAAATGAGAAATCGATGGCACTTTTTTACTATGTTGTTCATGGTATTGCTCGGTGGTTGTGCAAGTTTAAGCCATTCGGAGTGTATCAGTGCTGATTGGTATGATTTAGGTATTCACAATGCGTTAGAAGGCCACAAAAGTGACTACGTAGCTAAACATTTTAAAGCGTGCTCGCAGTATCAAATTACGCCAGATTTAGTTGAGTACAAACTCGGTTGGATGGAGGGGATTCAAAAATTTTGTACTGCTCAATCAGCTTGGCGTTTTGGTTTAACGAGGCACCAGTACCAAAATACTTGCTCGATCAATGAGGAAAAACAATTTCTACCCGCGTATCGCCTAGCGAAAAATATTTTAGCTAAACGCAGTGACATCAATGAACACAGAAGTGATCTTCGTCGTTTATATCGACATTTGTACCGTGATGATTTGAGTGATGAGCAGCGCTCAGATAGTGTATTTGATCGCATGGATCTAAAAATGGCTATCAGCTTCTTAGAGATAGATTTGATGCGATTAGAGCGTCAAGCACATGAATTAGGCTGGTATTGATAGTGACGGATAATTAAACAAAAGGGACATAAGTGGTGAATGGGCAGTTAGGGTTTGTGATTGAACCGGTTGAATTAACCGATTTAGAAACGTTAGTTGCTTTGCGTATAAGGGCAATGCAGCCAAGTTTAGAAGCGATAGGTCGGTTTGATCCACAGCGCGCTAGAGAACGTTTTGCCGAAAGTTTTGATCCATCTATCACTCGAAAGTTAATGATTGATAATGAATTAGCTGGGTTTTATGTACTGTGTGAGAAAGTTGATCATTTATGGCTAGATCACCTTTACATAGACCCATTACACCAGGGCGGTGGTTTGGGGGGGCGGGTGATACAAGTGCTACAGCAAATAGCGATACAAAGTGCGCAGCCACTGCGTTTAGGGGCGCTAAAAGAAAGTCGCGCCAATGTGTTTTACCGCTCACAAGGTTTTGAAAAAATAGCTGAACATGATTGGGATCATATCTATCAGTGGTCGAATTTATAGTCTAGTCCTAGTCAAAGACTTAGATTAAATAAGGTACAGCTCATGTCAGTAAAATTTAGGGAAGTTTTTTTTAGAGGGAAAGGTCAGGCATCTTTCGGGAAAATTTATCTACACAGTATGCCTGGGCGTTTTGAGCCCTGGGCCGATTTCGTGATGCAGTGTCAAAGCACTCAAGTGAAACAGATCTTGTGTTTGGCAGCGGTTGATGAGATTAAGGAAATGTCGCCTGATTATTACCGTTCTATAGGTTCAAAAGAGCTGCCAGCGCAGATAAATAACTGTGCAGTGCCTGATTTTTCAATACCACAAAACTTTGATCTGTATCGACAGTGTATTGAAACTAGCGCAGATCGCCTTTTAATAGGTGAAAATATTTTAATTCACTGTGCAGCCGGAATTGGACGCACAGGTACCGCTGCAGCTTGTTTGTTGGCTTATATGTCAATACCGACTGAGCAAGCGGTTAGTTTAGTTGAAGCTGCGGGCTCTAGAGCGGAAACCAATAAACAGCAAATTTTCATCAATCATTTTGCTGTGCAAATAAACTATAAAATCACTGATAGAGGACAGGTACTTTGAATATACGTGCTTTTGAAAGAGCTGATTTCAGCCAAGTACAAGATATTTATTTACAGGGCATTGAGACTAAAAATGCAACATTTCAACGAGAGAAAAAAAGCTGGGATCAATGGTGTTCTTCAATGATTGAGAGCACGGTACTAGTAATGGAAGATGAAAGCGCAGAGGTTGTTGCCTGGGCTGGACTGTCGGCAGTTTCTTCAAGGGATGTGTATAAAGGCGTTGCAGAAATCAGTATATATGTCTCGCCAAAGGCGGCGGGTAATGGCGTTGGTTCAATATTGTTGGAGTCCTTAATAGAGCGCAGTGAAGAACAGGGTTTTTGGACATTGCAAGCTGCTATATTCCCGGAAAATCAAGGCAGTATCAGGCTGCATGCTAAGTATGGTTTCTCATTGATAGGGCGCCGCAAAGCACTGGGGAAATTGCATGGACTCTGGCGTGATGTGGATTTAATGGAGCGTAGAAGTAAAGTTGTAGGCATGACTTAAATAGATTAAGACAGGAGAATTAAATGGAATTAACACTGAAGTTTTTGGCACTAACCTTGATGTTGGAAATGACACCAGGGCCTGCGATGTTATTTGTGCTGTTTCAGTCATCATTTGGCTTTAAGCAAGTGGTTGTCGGGGTCCTAGGCTTATTGACCGCCAACTTTATTTGGATAGCGCTGGTGGCGACAGGGTTAGGGCTGCTTATTACACAATCGCCAGTGGCCTATGATACTTTACGCTACATAGGTGCCGCTTATCTCGCTTACATGGGCTATAAAATATGTCGTTACGGTATCGGTAAGCAAAGTGCAGTGGCGGGGAGTAAACCTAAAAAGAGCTGGCAGATTTATGTACAAGGCGTTTTAACTTCGCTGTCAAATCCTAAAGCTTTATTGTTTTTCTTGGCATTGTTTCCAAACTTTGCATCTCAGGAAAATTTTGTCGCAGATATTTTGTATTTTGGCGGGCTGAAGCTCTTCTGCCTATCCTTGGTTATGCTCACTTATGGTTTGATCGGTAACAAGGTTTTTGATTACTTTAATGCATCAAAAGTGGCTGATGTGATAGGACGTTTTATCGGTGTAGGAGTGGTGGGCGCCGCAATCGCAGTCGCTCGGGGATAGCGAAGTAAACAGCAGTAATCAGTGAATGCTGATAGTGGAGTTAAAATGCCAACCCCATTATTAAACCTTTCTCGCGCCAAAGTTTAACTTTAACACCATCAATAGCTGTTTCACTTTCACTAAAATTGTCTAATAATTTCTTAGGCATTTTTGCTTGGTAAAAAGTGTAAACGGCTTTTGTTTCAGGGTGTGTTAGCTGCATTTGAGCAGCGAGTTTGCCATTGATATTACAGTAGCGTCCACCGACTAATGTCAACTTCCCGCTTTCAAGTTTATGGGAAGAAACCAGTGAAAACCCTAAACGATTTAAACGACCTTGTACTTCACTTATCGTCGGTGCGAGCACCTCCATTTGCAGTCTTGAGTTATGATTATAGGCGATTTGCTCTGAAATAGAGGCGTAATTAGGAGTAGAGAAAGAGAGAGAGACAAAATAAAAGCTAGTGGCAATGAAAGCACTCGCCGCTACAGCACCGATATAGGCTTTGCTATTATCAACGGGCGTAGATTGCAGCTGTTGTAGTCTTAACAACTGTTGCTCATTTAATTGTGCTCTAGTGTAATGCGCTTGTAACTGACTCGTGAGGCGAGTGTTTTTTGGCTCATTATCCATCATTGCTAACCTGTTCATTTAAATAGCTGTATTTTTGACTAAGCCGTTTTCGCAAACGGTTTAAACGCGAGAGTAATGTATTACGCGAAGTATTAGTACGCTGTGCTAGTTCTTGCATGGAATTACCCTCTACAGCCCATAAATAGAGTAACTCTCTGTCTTGATAATCGATATCTTGTAATATTATTTCTAGATGTTGTCGATCAATCATTAATTGGTCTAAGCCCTCTGTTATGAAGTGCTCATCTATTAATTCTCGCTGTTCTAGCTCACTATCAACAACCAGTTCTAATTTTTTACGCCGATATAAGTCGATATATTGATTGCGGATGCTCTTGTACATGTAAGGCTTAAGCTCGCTCGTTGCGATGCTCTTTTTTAAGGCCTTCTCGCAACAGCTTTGTACTAAGTCGTAAGAGAGCTGCTCATCATTAGACAATGACAGCGCGTATCGATATAAGCTATTGAGTAGCTCTTTAGAGAAAGCGGCTTCTTTAGTCGGCCATTTAAAGTTAAACATTACAGCATTCGCAAATAACAATTTAGAAAAATGATAGGCAGTCCTAAAGTAATAAAAACTATTGTCCGGTCCAAAAACAACCACGCACATTAGTGTATAAGTTAAGTAAAAAGGCCTTTATAAAAAAACCGCGATCCATCTGCAATACTTCTGTCTCATCTACAATGCTTTAAACCATTAAAAAAGGAGTAAAAATGGATTTAGAGTCACTTTGACTCTTTTAAACCATTAAAAAAGGAGTAAAAATGGCTTTAGAGTCACTTTGACTCTGAACATTTACGATAAGTCCCCTCAGCAGCATACACAGAGGATCACGGCTTTGGTAGCTTTAAACCTAGATATCACCAGCGCTGCTTGGATGGACAGCACTGGGTTAGACAAGGATTTATCGCTATTCCATTTATATAACGAACCAGCAGCCCATTTGATTGCAGCAAATTGCATATTTATTGTGAAAGAGTGTAATAAACCCGCATTAGACCTGAGAAAAGTGCAGTTATCTCTAAAAATGCACCAAAGAGGAAGGTTAAAGCTGGTTGATTTTTGGTTGTTTCTCAGTGGGTCTATCTCTTTTGAATTGCCTTTAACGACTTTTGTATGGGAAGTAGGGTAAGTGTTTTATTGAGAAATAAGAATGATGTATTAAAAATTTAGTGGTGTCCTATTTTACCCTGCTATTGGGCTATTATTGCCATTATACATATCCTCTTTACGCTTTAGAATTTAACTAAATTTAAAAGGGAGATAGGAATGTTAAGTTTAAGGCCAAATTGTGAGCACTGTAATGTTGATTTGCCTGCTGATTCAGAGCAAGCTAAGGTGTGTTCGTTTGAATGTACGTTTTGTGTCAGCTGTGCAGATGATGTATTGGGAAATTGTTGTCCCAATTGCGGGGGAGGATTTCAGTTTCGTCCCATTAGGCCCTCTGTGAACTTTAAAGACGGCAACTATTTAGGTAATCATCCAGCGCAAGTTGATAGATTGTATAGGCCTGTGAATATTAGTGAGCATGCGGTTTTTGCACAAAAAGTGTTGAATTTAAAATTTACCCAGGAGAAATAGTCAGTGACATTTAAAGATACCTGTTTAGCGCTCGTTATCATCGTTGTGTGGGGGCTGAACTTTGTGGTGATTGCTATCGGGCTTGATGGTGTTCCACCCTTGTTAATGGGCGGCTTAAGGTTTTTATTAGTAGCTATGATAGGTTGTTGGTTTGTTGCAAGGCCTAAAGTACCGCTTAAGTGGTTTATTGCATATGGCCTTAGTCTAAGTTTTGCACAATTTGCACTCTTATTTGTAGCGATGGCCGTTGGCATGCCTGCGGGATTAGCCTCCTTAGTATTGCAGTCGCAAGTTCTATTTACGCTGATTTTCGCCTTCTGGGTGCTCAAGGAGCAAATAAGCGTTAGCCAAATTGTCGCTATTTGTATTGCCGGTGTAGGGCTGCTCGTCATAGGGATGGCGAAAGGTGATGAATCGATGACAATGATGGGTTTTGCTATGACTATCTTAGCGGCTAGTTGTTGGGCTGTTGGAAACTTAGTGACTAAAACAATCTCAAAACTTGGATATAAAGCGGATGTTAGTTTGGTCATATGGTCTGCATTATTTTCTTGTGTGCCATTTTTCCTGTTGTCATTCGTCGTTGAGGGCCCTGATTTAATTTTGCAATCGCTGCAAAGCTTTAGTGTGGCATCATTTCTTTCGCTATTGTATTTAGCGTTAGTGGCGACAATAATTGGCTATAGTTTGTGGAGCTATTTGCTGAGCCGCTACCAAGCCGGGCAAGTGGCACCGCTGACCTTGGGCGTACCCCTCATTGGTTTAATAAGCGCGAGTGTCTTTTTAGATGAACACTTATCTCACCAACAATTTTTAGGTATTGGCATCGTCATGCTGGGGTTAATGATAAATATGCGTTTAGATAAGCAGCTTCAGAAACTTATCCTTAAACGAAAAAGGGTTAATAAAAGGTGTTGAGTAACGAAACGAGTCGCTTGCAGATAGAAATCTACGTTTTATTGCTGCCTGAATTACTGATGTTGGATATAGCAGGCCCTGGGGAGGTGTTTAACTTTGCCAGCCGCTATGGTGAGGTTGAATACAAGCTGCATTTTATAGGTCCTGTCTCTCCTATATCGACCAGTTTAGGTTTAAGTGTGAATGTCTCTCCTTTACCAAATGATATTAAAAAAGGGAGCTGGTTGTTATTGCCAGGTCTTGAAGGGGTTGATATCGATTTTAATAGCGAGACTATAAAAGCGGCTGTGACTTGGTTAGAGCAATACCCACGTTTTAGCAAAGTCATTAGTGTCTGCGCGGGTACGTTATTGTTATCAAAATGTGACGCATTAGCCAATCGCCAATGCACCACACACCACTCGCATCTTGAAGATTTAGCACGACTCGTTCCCACGGCGAAGGTGCAGCGCGATCGTTTGTTTGTGCAAGATGGCGCCATTTATACCAGTGCCGGCGTCACCGCAGGTATTGATTTGGCGCTGTACATTGTCGAGCAGATCAGCGGTGTTGAGTGTGCGGCTAAGGTGGCTAGAAATTTAGTGCTTTTTTCGCGGCGAACTATTCAAGAACCCGCTCAGTCGCCATGGCTTACTTACCGCAATCACTTACACCAAGGCGTGCACAATGTGCAGGATAAGCTGCAAAGTGATCCCAGTAGAGATTGGCGCTTGGAAGAGCTTGCTGAGTTTGCATATTGCAGCCCAAGGCATTTGGCGCGTATTTTCAAAGCCAATACTAATATTAGCTGTAAGGGGTATTTGCAGCAGCTTCGTATGAGTTTGGCGCGTCAATTACTCAGTGAAAATTTAATGAGCGTAGAGCAGATCGCAATCAAAGTGGGTTATAACGATGTGCGGCAATTCAGACGCATTTGGGGGCAGTATAACGATGCACCACCTGCGAGTTTTAAAAAGGCATCAGTGAGTGTCTAAAATTATTAACAACAATTTTTGTAGTAGGAGAAAGCTATGAATATCGGCATATATATTTATGAGGATGCGCAAGTATTAGATTTTTCAGGTCCATTTGAAGTCTTTAGTACCGCTAACCGATTAGTGGAGATTGAGGCTTTTAACGTTTTTTTGATCAGCGAAAAAAGTACAAAAGTAAATGCACGAGGTGGCTTCGAAGTTCTTGCTAAATACACCATTACAAACCATCCGCCACTTGATGTCTTGATTGTGGCCGGTGGTGTGCACTATGCACAACTTGAAAACGATCAAGTGATAAACTGGATTGCGCAGCAAAATGCGCAAATAAAAATGATAGCTTCAGTCTGTACCGGCGTTTTTCTATTAGCTCAGGCCAAAGTGGTGACAGAGCAAAAAGTGACAACGCACTGGGGTGATATTGATGAATTACGAGAATCTTTTCCAAAATTACAAGTGATTGAGAACATACGTTGGGTAGATGAGGGGCGAATGATTACCTCCGGCGGCATTTCAGCAGGCATCGATATGAGTTTGCATTTAGTGAAAAAACTACACAGTTTGAAGCTTGCAAGTATGACAGCGCGGCAAATGGAGTTTGACTGGCAGGTAAAGCCTTAGCCAGTAATTGTTCAAAGTGTTTATGATTTACAAATAAATTTCTAATCATAAAGATCAGGGATAAAGAAGAATCAATATTTAGCAGATTCAACCTATATAGATTGGTAGCACCCAGAGCTGCTTAAAAAGACTCAATCTCTGGCAATAGGCACTAATAATCAAGCGTCAATAGTCAGTAGATATTTTGAATTTGTTCGCGATCAAATCAAATATATAGTTCAGGTTTTAAGTTAAACCGGTAACTTGCAAAGCAGCGGATGCATGGCAGCACGGAACGGGGTTTTGCTACACTAAATGGCATTGCGACTGGTCTGTGTTATCAGCCATCCTTTTGTTTACATGGTTTAAACGCGGTGTACATAAAGAATATTGGTTGATATCGTCTCGACCCGTGAGGAAATAAAGAGCATGTCGATGCGTAATTTTTCCCGCCAACAGAAAACTGGCGCTTGCAATGGTTAACGCTGCAGGGGTCGATTTACCACAAATTTGGATAGAGCCCTATCGGTGGGTTGATGGGCTAAATAGAGCAGCAAGCTATCAACAAGTACTGGATGAATTACCGGATATAGAAATAGCTACACTTTAGTTTTTACGAGGCGTTAAGAATAAGCAGATATTTGCTATCAGCCAAAGCTTAAAAACCGACTACTTTGGTGTTAAATTGAATCTAGATATTGCTTGATCAATTATTCTATCTTTCACGTAAGGTGAGTTATGAGAAACCCTTTAATCGCCACCATCCTTGATCTACTAAAAAGGAATTTGGGTGGCATTAGTGAGTTTAATATTTTAAAGGCTTTAAAAGAGCAATTTCCAGAGTTTAATCAGTTAGCTGAAGATGATAACTTGCAACTTTTTCGTCAGCATTTTCTGATAATGAATGCCCTTTATCAGTTACAAGCCAGCCTTTGGCAGGATGAAAAAATAGAGTTGTCTATAACCGCATTGCAGATAAAGATTTTACCTGCAAATACAGTAAAACAAGGAGGTAGCAATGCGCTGAGTAATAGTCAAAATACAAAATTGGCAGCCTACTATTTGGACTGGCATGAATACGAAAAAACAGATGAGACAGAAGTTTCACGTCTGATTAACAGCTTTTATCAACGGATGGATTTAGAGGGCGAAAAACAAAGCGCACTTGATATTCTTAAAATAAACACGCCCACACCTAGCAGGGCTGAAATCAAACAGCAGTACCGTAAACTGGTTAAGAAACATCATCCAGATGCCGGTGGTAGCCCAGAGGCTTTTATTGAAATACGTCAAGCTTATGAGCAGCTCCTGCATTAATAGCAATGCTTAGTATCATGCGATGTTTTTACCTGCAATATAGGATAATAGCAGCCCGTTACTGGATTATCCTCTAGCTCTAAAACTCACTAGTAAATGATAGATCATATGTCTGAGCTGCAGTGGGTGATATTGTAAGCAGCTATTGTTTTTTAGTATTAGTGATTTCCCTTTTGCTGCTCGTCTCTGGCAACAATGCGTTGTTATCCTTCTTTGTAGGAGGGGCGGGCAAGCAGCGGTGTCTGGTTTATAAATATATAGTGATAGACTTTTGTACTGCAATGTTGCTCTATAATAAGGTTTATTGCCGCGTTGGTTTAAAATACAGCATGGATAAAGGAGATAGAGAGTTTATAAGAGGGATTAAAAAAGCAGGTTATTAAAACCTGAGTCCGTGCCTTCAAAGTGAGAACTGAGTGTGAAGTATTAGTTTTACAATACAATAGAAAAGTCTTCTGTACGCTTAGGTTTAGTGGTCATTGTTCTAATTGCAATTGCAGTAGGATCAATAGCTTGCGTAATGTAGTGAAATCACTGATTCAGATTAAAGTAAAAGCCCTCAATAAAATACAGAGGGCTTTAGTCAGTATTTTTACAGGCTGTCTTGGTAAGCTTTAGCTGCTGTCTGAATCGCCTGTTTAGCAGCGGCGGCATCGCCCCATTCTTCCACTTTTACCCACTTGCCTTCTTCAAGGCCTTTGTAGTTTTCAAAGAAATGCTTAATACGAGCCAGTTCTAATTCGGGAAGATCTGTAAGATCATGAATATCTTTGTAGGCTTTGCTCAGCTTGTCGTGAGGTACAGCCACTAGCTTAGCGTCTTCGCCAGCTTCGTCAGTCATGTTTAAAATGCCAACTGGACGGGCACGAATAACAGAACCAGGAATTACTGGGTATGGAGTAATGACTAATACGTCTAATGCATCACCATCATCTGCAAGGGTGTTGTTGATGTAGCCGTAGTTTGCAGGGTAAAACATAGGCGCCGCCATGAAACGGTCAACAAAGATAGCGTCTTCGTCTTTTTCAATTTCGTATTTAACAGGCGAGCTTTCAGCTGGGATTTCGATAATAACGTTGATGTCGTTAGGTAAATCGCGACCTGCTGATACTTTTGCAAAACTCATGTTGTGTTCCTTAATATTAAATTAAAAATGTTAAAAAGAAATATAGACTTCTGCATAACCGAGTGAGCGGCGATAAGGCAAAGATTAAATGAGTCGCTTGTACTAATATTAATCTTCGCTAATCAAACGTCGGCGTTATGCTAAACTTTCTAATCAATCTTTCTTTTCTATAACAGTCTCGATGCGCTGATGATATTCCATCAACACTTCTACTTCTTTTTTCGAACCAAGCGCGACAGATACGCGCTCATGGATATCTTTAGGTTCTACATCTAAAATATCGCTGTAGCAGTTTGTCGCGATGCCGCCGGCTTGCTCTATAAGCATGCTCATTGGATTTCCTTCGTACATTAAACGAAGCTTGCCTGGCTTTTGCGGCACGCGGGCATCCCACGGGTAAATAAAGATTCCACCGCGAGTAAGAATGCGATGAATTTCTGCGACCATTGCAGCGACCCAACGCATGTTGAAATTCTTTCCACGCACACCGTCAACACCTTCTAAGACATCATCAATGTAAGAGCGCATCGCAGGCTCCCAGTGGCGATAATTAGACATGTTGATGGCAAACTCTTGCGTCTCCTGCGGGATCATCACCTTATCACGAGTCAGTAAGAAATCACCTGTTTCAGATAAGGTAAACATGCTGACGCCATTCCCCGTTGTTAGCACTAACAAGGCAGATGGCCCATAAAGTACGTAACCTGCAGCCAGCTGTTTGCGGCCTTTTTGCAAAAAGGGCGCTTCGTCGTGATAACCTTGCTCTGGGGCAGCTTCTAAGATAGAAAAGATGGTGCCGACAGTGACATTGATGTCGATGTTTGAAGATCCATCTAACGGATCAAAAACGACCAGGTATTTACCATTAGGATTCGCCAGTACTGGTTCGCTTTCCTCTTCAGAGGCAAGTCCTGCAACGGTTAAGTGGCTCAGTAAATATTTCTTTATTATTTCATTGGAAATAACATCGAGTTTTTTCTGAGTCTCCCCTTGTACATTGACATCAGTGGTAGCGCCTAATACTCCTGAAATAGCCCCTTGGCGAAGCTTCAGAGTGATTTCTTTACAAGCGACCATTAACGTAGCGATTAGATCCGTTAATTCTTCGTCAGTTTGTTCGTGACGCAAAAACTGGCTGAGCAGTTGCATGGTAAATTTACCTTTAAGGATTATTTGCGGCGTATTTTACGCGATGCGACGTTAAAAATCACACATAGCTGTTAAAAACGCACATAAATATTCACTTATTGTAGGTTTTAAAGGGAATTAAGTAAATTCTAGCCTAGTGGGGTGCAAATTTTGTTGTATCATAGCGCCTTTGTATTTTTAAGCTATTAGACCAAAGGCCTAGCGCTAGCTCTGATATTACATGTAATGCCGTGGTGATAGCGTTCAAGCTAGAGTACCAGTGTTGGCTGCAGTGTTTCGAGTAATTGGTCATGCAACTTTAAGGGAAATAGTACGTGCATATTCATATTCTAGGTATTTGCGGGACCTTTATGGGCTCAATGGCCATATTAGCGCGTGAGCTAGGTCATAAAGTGACAGGCTCAGATGCAAACGTCTATCCGCCAATGAGTACCCAGTTAGAAGCGCAGGGCATTGAGCTAATGAGTGGCTACAAAGTGGAACATTTGCAACCCGCCCCAGATTTGGTCGTTGTGGGTAATGCGCTATCACGCGGTAATCCTGCAGTGGAGTATGTGCTCAATAAAGGCCTTGCCTACACCTCTGGTGCGCAGTGGCTAAAAGAGCATGTCTTACAGGATAAGTGGGTACTGGCCGTTTCTGGAACACATGGGAAAACCACCACAGCGTCGATGCTTGCCTGGATTCTTGAATACGCCAATATGCAGCCGGGCTATTTGATCGGTGGTATTCCCGCTGACTTTGCGGTATCGGCAAGATTGGGCGAGTCCCCTTTTTTTGTGTTGGAAGCGGATGAGTACGATACCGCATTTTTTGATAAGCGCTCAAAATTTGTCCATTACATGCCGCGTACTTTAGTGATTAATAATCTAGAATTTGATCATGCGGATATCTTTCCCGACTTGGCGGCGATTCAACGACAATTTCATCATTTGTTGCGTGTCGTGCCGCAAGAAGGCCAAGTCATTTATAACGCGGATCAAAGCAGTATCAGTGAAGTGCTTGAGATGGGGTGTTGGAGTGATGTGCAAGGCGCTGGTGCTCCAGCATCAACTGGAGATTGGAGCTTTGAATTGTTAAGCGCTGATGGCTCGCAATTCACTTTATTATATAAAGGAGAAGTGCAAGCGCACATCCATTGGCGCTTGAGTGGTTTGCACAATGTTTATAATGCCATGATGGCCTTAATCGCTGCTCGCCATGTCGGTGTTGATATTGAACATGGCGCTGCTGCTTTATCATCGTTTCAAGGCGTTAAAAGGCGCATGGAGTTACTGGCAGAGGTGAAAAGCACCCGGGTTTATGATGACTTTGCCCATCATCCAACCGCCATTAAAACGACTTTAAATGGCATGCGTAAAAGCGATCAACAGCAACAGATCATTGCAGTGATAGAGCCTCGATCTAATACCATGCGTTTAGGGGCACATCAACAACAACTAATGCAGTCAGTGGCTGATGCAGATATTGTTATTTGGTACCAGCCTGAGGGGTTAGATTGGCAATTAGATGCGCTGGTTAACAGTGTTGCTATTGAAAACACGCAAATGTTTGTATTGCAAAATATCGATCGTTGTATTGAGGCTGTGGTGCAAAATATTGAAGAGACGAAACAAAGCTCTGTTGTGATAATGAGTAACGGTGGCTTTGGTGGTATTCACCAAAAACTGGTTTCTCGTCTACAAAGTGATGCAAAAGTAGAGGTTTTAAATGTCTAAATATAAACAGCGCATTACCCTTGCGATCACCGGAGCTTCTGGCGTGCAGTACGCTATGCGCTTACTCGAAATACTGGTTAAACAAGATGTACAAGTGCTGTTATTGGTCTCTAAAGCCGCGCAAGTTGTCGCTGCCACTGAAACTGATTTAAAACTCTCTGGCAACATTGAAGTACAGCAAGCGTATTTGAGCAAGCGCTATCAAGCCAAAGAGGGGCAGATACTGGTCTTTGGTAAAGAGCAGTGGATGGCACCTGTCGCATCGGGGTCGGGTTCGCCTAATACCATGGTGGTTTGTCCTTGTAGTACGGGGTGCTTGTCGGCCATAGCGACAGGCGCAAGTAACAACTTGATTGAACGCGCCGCTGATGTGGTACTTAAAGAGCGCAAAAAACTTATATTAGTACCGCGTGAAGCACCCTACAGTGAAATACATTTAGAACATATGCTTAAACTGACACGCATGGGTGCAGTTATATTGCCTGCAAGCCCAGGGTTTTATCAAAAACCAGCAACAATTGAAGATTTAATTGATTTTGTGGTGGCTAGAATCCTGTCGCAAATAGGTCTTGAGCAAGATTTAATGCCCGCTTGGGGTCAACAATATTTTAATGAGACTTCTGCATAACGTAGCAAACGACGTTCTGTAAAAAAGTCTAAACAATAGCGAGAAATAAAAATGGCTAAGATTTTGGCCCTAGATACCTCCACTGATGCCTGTTCAGTGGCACTAGAAGTTGATGGTGAGCGCACCGAAGTATTCAAAGTAATTCCGCGCAAACACACTCACGAATTATTGCCAATGGTAGAGCAAATACTGGCACAAGCTGAACTTAAAGTGACACAGCTTGATGCGATTTCTTTTGGTCGTGGCCCCGGCTCTTTTGCGGGTATTCGCATTGCAACAGGGGTTGCGCAAGGCTTGGCCTATGCAGCAGGTTTACCGGTGGTGCCGGTCTCGTCTCTGGCGGCGCTAGCACAAGGGTATTATCGTGAGAGCAGTGATAGTGAGAGCATTATCATTAGTGCATTTGATGCGCGTATGGACGAAGTTTATTGGGGCGGCTATAAAATTGTAGAAGCGCAAGCGGTGGTTGAAATTGCAGAATGTGTGAGTGCTCCTGAGCAGTTAGTTATTGCTGGCGGTGCTCAGTACGTCGCGCTGGGCAGTGGCTTTAATTACAGTGAGAAAATGCCGATTGATGAGGCGCAGTTTACGTTAATTAATCGTGATGTGTACCCGCATTCATTAGATATTGTCACTATAGCCAGTGCGCAATACGCATTGGGGAATACGGTTTGTGCAGAGGATGCTCAACCGGTGTATTTACGTAACCAAGTCACATGGAAGAAAAAGGACCAGCAGTAAATGGAATGGATTCACGTTTTTGTTTTGGCGGTGATACAAGGCCTGACAGAGTTTTTACCAGTATCAAGCTCGGCGCATTTAATTCTCCCCTCGCAATTACTTAACTGGCCAGATCAAGGGTTAGCATTTGACGTAGGCGTACATGTAGGCACATTAATAGCGGTGGTCTTTTATTTTCGTCAAGATGTCTGCAACATGTTATGTGCTTTCTTTAATTCATTACGCAATCGGCAATCAGTGGATGGGAAAACAGCTTGGTTTATTATCACTGCCACCATTCCAGCGTTAATCAGCGGTTTTCTGTTACATGATTTAATCGATCACTTTGGTCGATCTTTGTTGGTTATTGCTGCAACAACGATGATTTTTGGTGCGCTATTATGGTTTGCTGATACGCGTGAAAACCCGCAAAAAAAACTGTCTGAACTTACCTTAAAAGAAGCTTTATTGATTGGTTTTGCGCAAGCATTGGCACTTATTCCAGGTACCTCTCGCTCAGGTATTACCATGACTGCTGCTTTAATGGCCGGGTTTTCGCGTGATGCTGCAGCGAAATTCTCTTTCTATTTATCAATCCCCATTATATTGGCGGCAGGTAGTTATAAAGGGTTAGAGCTGGCAAGTTCTGAGTTGTTAGTGCGCTGGGATATGGTGATCTGTGGAGTGGTGCTCTCCGCTGCGGTCGCTTTTACCTGTATCCATTATTTTCTTATCTGGTTGGAAAGAGTCGGCATGCTGCCGTTTGTTATCTACCGGTTTATTTTAGGGCTAACTTTGTTGGCCGTGTATTTTAGTAGTGTTTAATTTTGAATAAAGTTCTTTCTTCTATCGTAAAAGTGGCAGCGGCGCATGGTGCGCTGCAAAAGCACGCGCAACAAATGGCAGAAAGCTTAAATTTGCCGTATGTGAAAGTGATTCCCGATCCTAAAAAGTGCGAGCACTCTCATCTTCTATACGTCACCGATAAAGGTGTGCAATTACAGCAGTGCGGTAAAAAAGCACCGGGACCTGTGTGGGTTGATTTTGTCACAGGTTCAGTTGCCCATAGACGTAAGTTTGGTGGCGGATCAGGGCAGATGATTGCCAAGGCAGTTGGTCTCAAATCAGGGGTGCGCCCCAGTGTATTAGATGTGACGGCAGGCTTAGCTAAAGATGCCTTTGTGCTGGCGACTTTAGGTTGTCAGGTGCAAATGATAGAGCGTTCGCCAATCGTGCATGCATTACTGGCAGACGGCTTAATGCGTGCTGAGCTTAACTTTGAAATTATGGATATTATTGATCGCTTGCAGTTACTGCATGGCAATAGTATTGATTTGATGCAGCAGTGCGAAAAACCACAAGTTGTCTATGTTGATCCAATGTTTCCACACAATACAAAAAGCGCATCTGTGAAAAAAGAGATGTTGATTTTTCGTGAGATTGTCGGCGATGATATGGATGCTGGTACTTTGTTAGCCCAAGCTCTGGAAACAGCAGAGGCCAGAGTTGTGGTTAAAAGGCCGCGTAAAGCGCCTATCATTGAAGTGACAGGATTAAACTTAAAGCCGAGTTATGCGCTTGAAGGCAAGTCTAGTCGCTATGACATATACGCCTTAAAAAAGCTGACTAACACGGCGGCTGTTACCGTTGACGATAATCTATAAACCCACCAATCAACCCGTGATTGATGGTCTATCAGCTAATCGCAATTTAGCGTTTAGTGGGTATTTCTATACGCAATAAATTATCTTCTTTTAATAGCGTATTTAGTCCCTCACAGCGCTCTATATTGACGCGATCAATACAGATGCTCAAGGTCTTGTCTATTTCTCCGCGTTCATCGATTAAATGTGAGGTTAGCAGTGGGAAGTGTTGGCACAGCGCTAGCAGGGCTTCCCCTACGTTGACAGCGACGAGTTCTACATGGGCAATCTGCTCAGTATATTGCTGCAGCTGCAGTGGGATTTCAATGGTAATGTTTTTCATTTTAGCCTCTTTCAATAGTGATGAATTAAGAGCAGAGACCTCTGCATAACGTAGCGAATGCAGATAAGACAAGGCAAAAACAAGCGAAATAGCGGAGTTTATGTTTATAAATGAGCATATTGAGCTTGTTTTTAACGCCGTATTATCAAATGCAGTAGTTATGCTGAGGTCTCGAGCAGTCAAAACCATCAATGAGTTGATTTTCCACCCCTTGCAAAGGGCACTTAAATAAGACTTAAACCGCTATCCAGTTAATGTTATCTTTGTAGAGATAACACCTCACTTAACGCCTCTTTTAGGTTTAGGTACTTAAATTTGAACCCAGCCCTGATCAATTTCTGTGGTTCTATCCTCTGTCCTGTGGTGAGTAACCTGGACATTTCTCCCAGTATTAGCTGTAGGCAAAAGCTGGGTACGATTAAAAAACTGGGCCGTTGCAGTAGATCGGCCAAAGTCTTGGTAAATTCGGCGTTAGTCACTGGAGCGGGGCTTGATAAATTGAACACACCTTCAAGTACCTTGTCATTGTCCAGTTGAGGTTTTTTGTCAGCGATCAAAAAAAGTAGTGCGTTGATCATATCCTCGATATGTATCCACGACATGTATTGAGTGCCGCAGCCCAACCTAGCGCCTAGCCCGAGTTTAAAGCTGGGAAGGAGTTTGGGTAAAAATCCTCCCGTGGGATGAATAACTAACCCTGTTCTAACGATACACACCCGCACATTGCTATTGCTCAACTTGAGTGCGGCGCTCTCCCACGCTGCGCACAAACTATGCGTGTATTCAAGGTGTGCTTTGCTTGTCTCTGTGAGTACTTGAGCCTTACCATCGCCATACCAACCAATGGCAGATCCGCTGATGAGTGCTTTGGGTGATTGCTTGCGCCGTTGTATCCAAGAGATTAAATTATGGGTTAATTCGACGCGACTGACCCATAATTTTGTTTTCTGCGCATTGCTCCAGCGATGTTCAATGATAGGCTCTCCGGCAAGATTGATCACATAGTCGACAGTGTCCGATTCGGGTATGTGGCTGAGTTTTTCTATAAGATGAACCCCATTGGCTATATTGCCTCGGTGTTTGTTGATGCTACGAGTCAGTACGATGACCTTATGCTGCGTGTTCAGTAACTGTGTAATCAGCGCCGTGCCGATTAAGCCCGTGCCACCTGTAATTAGATAGCTACTCATCTTTTTCTCCTGTTGTGTGTGCAGCGAAAATGCTGAAAATGTTGTTCAATCTACCAGGGGGCTCTCTGGTAATGAATAAAGCGGGGGTATTCGCCTGAGAGTTGATCGATAAGCTAGTGTGGGTGATAAAATTGTTGAAAGTGAGCCCAATTGCGCCATTGATGGCAAGTACTGGAATATAGTGTGAGTCTTGTGGTGAGTTATCTGCGGCCAGCACTCGATCCTTAGCCGAGTATTGCTCGGTTGTTAGATAGGCTTGCCCCTCTGTGGCTAAGGGGGACGCAGCGCTTAATAATAGGATCAGTATAAAAACCAATCCCAATATCATGCGACACATAATTTTGGCACCAATTTTTTTAGTACTGTGAATTATACCGCAAACGGAGTTTTATGTCTTTGAGCTACCTTAGGGCAGTCTCCACGCAACCTGATTCGTACTGAGGACTACTGCAAACATAGTCATACTTTGAGAACGACATGGTCCAAAGGCAATTGTGTTCTATGTTTTAGCTCTTCCATAACAAAGGATGAGCTGACATCAAAGATATCTGCCTTAATTAACTCTTTATACAAATTGTCATAATCTTTCATATCAGTGACAACGGCTTTGATTAAATAATCCAAATCCCCACTCATTCTATACACTTCTAAAATTTGCGGTAAGTTATCGGTCACTTGCTTAAATTGACTAACCCATTGCGCATTATGTTTATTGGTTCTTATAGAGATAAACACGCTTAAAGATAAGTTCACTGCAGCAGGGTTGATCAACGCAACTCTTGATTCTATGACTTTATTGGCGAGTAGTTTTTGAATTCTGCGCCAGCAAGCGGTTTTTGAAATACATACTTTATCGGCAACTTGCGCAACAGAGAGGGTGCAGAGAGGGTGTCATCTAATTGCATAGATTCCAAAATAGCGAGGTCAATTTTATCCATGTTCTACTCTTTTTGGTTATTTCGAAACAGTGTTTCATAATATTATGAATATTCGGATTATTGTTGCAAATATAGAGGCTGAAAGTAAACAAAAGAAAGCAATGTTTCGTGTTTAATTAACTATAATAGTACTCATAAGTTGATTAAAACGTAAAGGTGCAAAAAATGACAATGAGTATTGAAAAAATCCGTAGCAGTGTAATAGGCGAAGGCGTTTTATTTAACACCCCTTTTGGTAATAAACCTATGGTCTATGCAGACTACACTGCATCAGGTAGAGCTTTGAGCTTTATAGAGGAAGCAATACAAAAGCAAGTGTTGCCTTATTATGCCAATACTCATACAGAGACTTCCTTTAGCGGTAAGCAGAGCACCACGTTTAGAGAGCAGGCTAGAGCGAGCATTCATCAAGCGCTCAATACGGCGCAAAAACACAAAGTCATTTTTACCGGTAGTGGCGCAACAGCTGCGATAAACAAGCTGATTGATATGCTCAATTTGCGTTTACCTAGAGAGTTAGATAACCAGTATAAATTTGATCAACAAATTCCAGAGTCTAAAAGACCGGTGGTTTTTATTGGCCCTTATGAGCATCACTCGAACGAGTTACCTTGGCGCGAAAGCATCGTAACTTTAGTGGTTGTGCCTTTAACTCCAGCAGGGCAAATAGATCAAGAATACCTTGAGCAACAATTAATTAAATACAGTGATAGACCACAGCTGATCGGCAGTTTTTCTGCGGGCTCAAATGTTACCGGCTTAAAGACTAACGTAGGCCAAGTGTCTAAATTATTAAAGCGCTACAACGCTATGTCTTGTTGGGATTATGCAGCAGCTGCACCTTATGTGGGCATTGATATGCAGCGCGATGAACTAGATGCAGTCTTTATCTCAACCCATAAGTTTATAGGTGGACCTGGAACGCCTGGATTACTCGTCGTCAATGGTGAAAAATTGAGTAATAAAGTACCTGCTGTGCCAGGTGGTGGTACGGTAATGTATGTCTCTCCCCAGTCTCATACTTTTATCGAAGATATTGAAAGACGTGAAGAGGGCGGAACACCGGGTATCGTCGAATCTATCCGTGCGGGCCTTGTCTTTAAGTTACAGCAAAGCATAGGTACGCAGGTAATTGAATCACTTGAGCACAACCTAGTGAACAAAGCGATTAGTACTTTGAGCGCGCAAGAGAATTTTCAGTTATTAGGTTGTGCCAGCGCAGAGCGTCTATCAATAATGTCTTTTAATATAAAGCATGGCGCGTCGGTGTTGCACTACGGTTTTGTCGTGGCTTTACTTAACGATTTATTTGGCATCCAAGCGCGTGGTGGCTGTTCTTGCGCGGGCCCCTATGGGCATGAGTTATTGAACCTTTCAATGCAAGAGTCTGGCGCTATTGAAGGAGAATTGCATCGCGGCAACATGATTTTACGACCTGGTTGGATTAGAGTGAACTTTAACTACTTTATCGATGAAGCCACTTTTGATTATTTAACCCAAGCTATCTCGGTGATCGCGCAACATGGTTGGCGCATGCTGTCTCAATACCAGTTTAATCAACAAAAAGGGACTTGGGAGTGCAAGGGAGAAAAGGCAGTGAATACCTTGTCATTGGATGATTTGTTGCACGGCACTGATGAAACCACGTCATCAGTAAGTACGGATGCACTACATCATTATCTAGAGGAGGGGACAAACATCCTGCTGGCGACTGAGGCAGAGCAAATTGCTGAACCGTTAAGACTTTGCCCTGATGCCGAAAAATTACGTTGGTTTGCCTTATCGTAGGAGTGTTTCAGCGCCTTTGACGCTCGTTTAGCCTTGTACCAAAAGCAAAACAAGTGTAATTTCTTGTGCTTGTTTTGCTTATGTGAAGGAAGAAAATGAAGCGTATAAATGTCGAGCCTGCTTGGATATTTAAAGATGAAAACGGCAGCCGATTAGACCCACAATTATTTTTATTGCTCAATGCTATCCACGATCAAAAGAAACTGACGAAAGCGGCCGCGCAAGTGGGAATTTCCTATCGTCACAGCTGGAATATTCTCAATCATTGGGCCGGTTTCTTTGGCTGTGAACTGGTCTTGTTAGAGCGCGGTCGCGGCGCGACGCTATCCCCTTTGGGTGAAAAGCTACTTTGGGCTCAGCAACGGTTGATCGCCAGATTAGAGCCACAGCTAAAAAGTTTTGCCTCAGAAATAAACTTGGAAATACAACGCAGTTTAGAAGGAGTTAAACCGCAGCTAAACCTGTATGCCAGTTTCGGTTATGCAGTAGAATTACTGCCTAACTTTGCCGCTGATTATCAGCTTAACTTACAATACAAAGAAGTCGAAGAGGCACTCATTGCACTCAATCGTGGGCAGTGCGATGTTGCGGGTTTTCATCTACCTGTTGAGTTAAGGTCCGCAAAATATCTCGATAAATATTTGCGACACCTGCGCCCTCGTGCGCATAACATCATCCGTTTTATCACCCGTCGAATGGGGTTAATGGTACACCCTGATAATCCTCTATGGGGTTAATGGTACACCCTGATAATCCTCTTAATATTGAAAACCTACAAGACATCGTTAGTAACGATGCTCGGTTTATCAATAGAGAGCCTACTAGTGGCACACGTCACTTATTTGAAGAGTTGCTCAGCGTTGAAGATGTCCCAGTAGAGTCTATTAATGGTTTTGATGATGTGGAGTATACACACTCGGCGATAGCGGCATTTGTAGCCGCGGGTATGGCGGATGTGGGTTTTGGGGTGCAAGCGGCCGCTGAAAAATTTTCTTTGCGCTTTATACCGCTGACCACTGAGCATTATCTATTTGTCTGTAACAATAAAAGTTTACAACAAGAGGCGATGAATCGTTTTTTAACAGAGATTCGCTCCAGTGAGTTTCACACAGCAGTCGAGACGCTTGCAGGGTATTCACCTGAGCACTGTGGTGAGATCACCAGCGTAGAGTCTCTGTAGGAATTATGAACTATTTAGCGCATTGCTTTTTGGCACAGCGAAATTGTGAATCAATTGTCGGTAATTTACTGGGGGATTTTTGTAAGGGTGTGAATGAGCCTGCACTTGAGCAAACTATCTATCGGGGATTACTTAATCACCGCGCGGTTGATCGCTTCACTGATGCCCACCCAAGTGTGATTCAAGCTAAAGACTATTTTAGTACGCAGCGCAGACGCTTTGCAGG
>Ga0209396_1000770_pt1 | contig 36815 bp, 36 predicted proteins | sample GOMGulsemesocosm_6_FD_184638 | JGI IMG/M metagenome (GOLD analysis project Ga0209396, IMG submission 184638) | Methane-oxidizing microbial communities from mesocosms in the Gulf of Mexico - GOM8C Gulf of Mexico (SPAdes) (version 2) | ecosystem: Environmental > Aquatic > Marine > Cold seeps...
AAGCAGCGGCATGTGTCACAATTTCACTTTTAAACATAAGGTTGTCCTTTTCTTGAGTGTCAGAAACCCGATAAAGTCAGGTTCTTTTCAATGTTATGTAATTAAAAGCAAATTTAGTGCCAACATTATTTTTTTTGTGGTTTTAATAGACTTTGTTAGTCCGAATGGTCGTTTGAGATTATGTTAGCGCTTAATTTTTGTTTTGATTCAAATGATTATTAACAGCTGTTAATAACGGCGTTTGACAAAAAAATTACTCAATTTTGACTGGAGTATGCTCAAAAAGCTGATTGAGACTGAATCGGTTAGTTTTATGCCATGTAAAAGCTATTTTAGGCGAAAAGGTGGCTATATCCTGCCGCACAAGAGTAATGCACGAAACAACAGCAACAAAAAAGCCCGTAAGGTAAAACCTTACGAGCTTTTTTTAACGTGATGAACGTCTATGACATATTATACGAAGAGTAAATTGTTTAATTCAAGGCGCTTGGTCGCGACGTTTAGTGTTTCTTAAACGAGTGGCCAAGCAACGATGAAGTAGGCAATTTAATCAAGCATAAATTACATCATGCCGCCCATGCCACCCATTCCGCCCATGCCGCCCATGTCAGGCATTGCAGGAGCATCTTTTTGTGGTGCGTCTGTGATCATCGCTTCAGTGGTGATCATAAGACCAGCAACTGATGCAGCGAACTGTAATGCACTACGGGTTACTTTAGTTGGATCTAAGATACCCATTGCTAGCATGTCGCCATATTCGCCATTAGCAGCGTTGAAGCCGTAGCTGCCTTCGCCGTTTTTAATGTTGTTACAAACAACTGACGCTTCATCGCCAGCGTTAGTAACGATTTGACGTAGTGGCGCTTCCATCGCACGTAGTAAAACTGCGATGCCGTGGCTTTGCTCTTCGTTATCGCCTTCAAGTCCTGCGATAACAGCTGCTGCGCGTACTAGTGCAACACCACCACCGGCAACAACGCCTTCTTCAACTGCGGCACGAGTTGCGTGTAGCGCATCGTCAACACGGTCTTTCTTTTCTTTCATTGCTACTTCTGTTGCTGCGCCAACTTTAATGACTGCAACACCGCCAGCTAGTTTAGCCATGCGCTCTTGAAGTTTTTCTTTGTCGTAGTCAGAGCTAGACTCAAGTGCTTGTGCTTTTATTTGTGCAACACGACCGTTGATTGCAGCTTCGTCGCCAGAACCATCGATAACAGTAGTGCTATCTTTAGTAATGATAACGCGCTTAGCTGTACCAAGATCTTCTAGCGTTGCTTTCTCTAGCTCTAGGCCGATTTCTTCAGAGATAACCGTACCGCCAGTAAGAATGGCTAGATCTTGTAACATTGCTTTACGACGGTCACCAAAACCAGGGGCTTTAACAGCTGCTACTTTTACGATGCCGCGCATGTTGTTAACCACTAACGTTGCTAGTGCTTCACCTTCAAGGTCTTCAGCAATAATTAATAGCGGCTTGCCTGTTTTAGCAAGAGCTTCAAGCGTAGGCAGTAATTCACGAATGTTAGAAACTTTCTTGTCTACTAATAAGATAAATGGTGAATCAAGTTCAACCGTACCGGTTTCTTGGTTGTTGATGAAGTATGGTGATAGGTAACCACGGTCAAACTGCATACCTTCAACAACGTCTAGTTCGTCTTCTAAAGACTGACCTTCTTCAACGGTAATAACACCCTCGGTGCCAACTTTTTCCATTGCAGTTGCAATGATTTGGCCAACGCTAACATCAGAGTTCGCAGAGATAGTACCCACTTGCTCAATCGCTTTGTTGTCAGTACATTCTTGCGATAAATCTTTAAGAGCAGCAACTGCAGCGACTACAGCTTTGTCGATACCGCGCTTAAGATCCATTGGGTTCATGCCAGCAGCAACGGCTTTCATGCCTTCAGTAATAATTGACTGTGCAAGCACTGTTGCGGTCGTTGTTCCGTCACCAGCTGCATCGTTGGCTTGAGAAGCAACTTCTTTAACCAGTTGTGCGCCCATGTTTTCGAATTTGTCTTCTAGCTCGATTTCTTTGGCAACAGTTACACCATCTTTAGTGATGATTGGCGCACCAAAGCTTTTATCGATAATTACATTACGACCCTTTGGTCCTAAAGTTACCTTAACGGCATCGGCTAATACATTAACGCCGGCTAGCATTTTTACGCGGGCATCAGTTCCAAATCTTACGTCTTTAGCTGTCATGTTGTATTCCTAAATTCTGTTAATTAGTGGTCAATGAAGGGATTAAGCTTCAACAATTGCCAAGATGTCTGCTTCAGACATAATTAATACTTCTTCGCCGTCAATTTTTTCTTTTTCAACGCCGTAACCATCTTTGAAAATTACTGTGTCGCCAACTTTAACATCTAGTGGACGAACGTCACCGTTTTCTAGAATACGGCCGTTACCTGTGGCTAGTACTTTACCGCGAGTTGATTGTTGTGCGGCGCTGCCTGTTAATACGATACCGCCAGCAGATTTAGATTCAGACTCAGTGCGCTTAACGATAACACGATCGTGTAGAGGACGAATTTTCATGGTTAACTCCTAATAATTTTCAATATATTGATCAGTACAACATGAGCTGTACTTATTGTTTATGATTATTTTTGCTTGTGAATAAGAGGTGGGGGTGTAATTTACAGATCCAAGGGCTAGCAGATGATTTTTTCAATTTATCGTGTTTTATTTGTCTGGGAATCATTAAAACGCAGGTACAATAGTTCTTTTTTATTAGGCTACCGATTTCTTTTGAGATTAAACCTCCTGCAAGGCTCAACCCGTCACATCCTAACAAAGATGAGTATCCCTTCGGGTTTAGGTATTTTGACTATTTTCGCCTTTAATTTAGTCGATACTTGGTTTGTTAGTTTGCTGGGTACCGACGAGCTGGCTGCTATCAGCTTTACTTTTCCTGTTGGTTTAATTTTATCGAGTGTGATCATTGGTCTTGGCAGTGGTTTGTCGGCATCACTCGCGCGCATGTTGGGCCAGGGTGCTAACAACGATGATGCTAAGTTGGTGGTGAGCAGTTTAATGTTAGGGCTTGGTTTAGTGGTCTTGTTAAGCGCCATTGGCATCGTCACGATTGACCCGCTGTTTAGTTTATTGGGCGCGCCGTCTCATTTAATCCCCTTAATAGGGCAATATCTTAGTGTTTGGTATGTGGCGATTATCTTCTTAGTTATTCCGATGTTGGGCAACAGCGCACTGCGAGCAACCGGCAATACCAAATTGCCGAGCTTAGTGATGGCTATCGCTGGTTTATTAAATGCGATATTTGATCCTATTTTGATCTTTGGTTGGGGTCCTTTTCCTGCCATGGGCATGCAAGGCGCGGCAATAGCGACTTTGTTGGCGTGGTTTTTCTCGATGTTAGGGTCGTTGTATCTGCTTTATCGCAGCAATCTTATTCGCCGGGTTAAGCTCAGTTTTAGTCAATGTTATGCACACTGGCAAACGGTGTTGAAAATAGGGCGCCCAGCGGCATTGTCTAACATGATCAATCCTTTGATTAATGCAATTATTATGGCGATGTTAGCCAGTGCAGATACGGCAGCGGTGGCGGCCTTTGGTGTTGGCATTCGAATTGAGTCGTTACTATTAATTAGCATTATGGCGTTATCTTCGTCATTAACGCCTTTTATTGCACAAAACCTGGGGGCGGGGCAGACGTTGCGCGCGCAACGGGCCTTGATCGGCAGTGCCCAATTTTCAATCTTAACGCAATTGGTGTGTTATGTGGTGATAGCATTATTAGCACGGCCCATTGCTCACTTATTTAGTCAAGACGCCGCGGTAATTGAATATTTAGTGGTGTTTTTACGCATTGTGCCCTTTGCTTACGGCGCGCTTGGCATTGTGATTATGTTGGCGGTAAGCCTTAATGCCTATAATCGCCCGGGTAGCTCGTTGGCACTTAACTTGTCGCGGTTATTTTTATTGATGTTACCGCTGGCTTGGTTAGGCAATACCTTGCTTGGCGCGACGGGGATCTTTGCTGCAATTGCAATTGCGAACATCATCATGGGTGGGGCGAGCTATTTATTAGCGTTGCGGATTAGCGAGGCCAAGTTTAAATAGAATCAAGGCAATTTCGATAGCTCACTTTTACAATTTTTAACTTAATTACGCAATACCTGCCAGGCTTCACAAATCGTTCTGAATTTTTCGGCATTGCCTTGATGACGATCAGGATGCCAGCGCAGTGCGAGTCGTCGCCATTGCTGACGAATATCGGTTTGGCTGGCTTGTTGAGGTAACTCAAAAACAATTAAGGCCGCTTGCTTGTCGTTGGAGTTAGCGCTGCATTTATTGTCTGCCCCAATATGTTCCTGATAACGACTCCAAAATTGCTCTAACATTTGGCGGATATAATCGCCACTGACCTGATAATTGTCCCAGTTTAAATAGTACTCACGCAAACTTTGCTCGGCTTGAATTTCTAAGGCGAGATCTGTTGGTAAGCAAGAGCATATCCTTATATCCATAGCCTGTACTTGCAGCCATTGCTGCGGCAGCAACAGCGCTTGCAATTGAAACAGCGCATTCATCAGCAGAAAGTTACGTTTAAATAAGTCTTGATTAGGATCGGGATCCATCGTTATGAGCAAACCGTGCTGTTTAAGCTGGGTCGCTAAATAATGAATCTTCCAACTGTGGTCCGTTTTTTTTAGTAGCCCCAGTAAGGGCCAAATTAATGGGTTGTCTTGATCTGGTTGCTTGGCATGAGTTGTTTCTGTCAGTGACACTTTACTCAATGCTCCTCTGCTATTTTTATATAGTCGCGTTAGCGGGTTGTTCAAGATATTTGATAATATTAACTTGATCCATTTGTTCTGGCTCTAAAAATAGTTCGCCAAATTGCCAGTAAATACCACTGGTTAATAACAACTGGAAGATGTCCATGTCGATCTGATTTCCTAAGGCCATATTATATAACATATCAATCGCGACACTGAGCGATTTAGGTTCTTTATACGGGCTTTTCGATGACGTTAAGGCAGCAAACCTGTCGGCTATCGCCATCACGCGATCGGGAATACTAAGTTGTTCTGCGGTTAAGCTTCTTGGATAACCACTGCCTCTTAAGGTTTCGTGATGGGTTGAGGCATAGCGAGGGATTTTTGCTAATTCTGGTGGTAGTGGCAGTGTTTCAAGCATTTTTATGGTACTGATAATATGCTCGTTAATCTTAAATCGCTCCTCGGTCGTCAAGGTGCCACGCGTCACTGACAGGTTGTAGAGTTCGCCATTGTTGTATAAATACTCAGGAATTTTCATTTTAATATTATGTTTTGGATCGAACTCTAAGGGTTGTTGGCGCCTGACAAGGTGTTCGGGCTTATCCATGAGTAAGTGTTCGGTGACCGGGAAATCAAGCGAGCGGGGGGTAAGGGGCGTTGTTTCTGCGATAGACAAACCTAAGGTGTCGTCAAAGTTTCGTTGCCAGGTTACGTTAGCCAAAGCGCGTAAGCGTATAATATCGCGATGAGGCATAAAGTCACAGCCAAGATTAACGTTAGCAATAAACTCAAAGTCGTCAACAAGGCTGGCACGTTGCTGTTGTAATCGTTGTTGTAATAACACGTAATTTAACGGTTTTTGTGATAATTCGGTTAAGTATTCTATTTCTAGATCGCGCCATAACACCTCAAACCGCATTCTTATTTCGTGGATCCTGTTATAAACCCCTTCAAGCTTAGTGGCTTTATTAATTATATGATCCGGGGTGGTTAGCTTGCCGCAGTCATGTAACGCCGCCGCAATGCTAAATTCACGTCGTTCATTTTTAGTAAAGCTAAAATCGGCAAACTCAGCTTGCTCTGATTTAGAGGCGCAATCGACTAACATCATTGCCAATTGCGGTACGCGCTTGCAATGCTGGGCGGTCGAGCTTGATTTGTCATCAATCGCCTGACTAATAATGCCGGTAAAAGCTTGCAGTAAATCTTGTTGGTCTTGCTGGTGGTGGATTAATCGAGCATTTTCGGTATTAATTTTATTAAAGTAGTTGGTAAATGGTTTGGCCGCAAACCAAGCCACTGGCAATAGAAAAATTAGGATCGCTAAGGCGATCATTACTGAAAACTTGGCTTCGCGCAAACTGTTGGCGGTGATTCTATCGAGTGGAATAACGATTGAAAATAGACTGGTGTTTTGCGGATGAAGCAGAATGTTTTTTGAAAAAATAACATAGTCTACATTATTAACTGTGGTAGTTAACGGTGATGAATTTGGTTGTATAGTCGTGTGTGGATTGATTAATTCAGGGTAGGGAATGATACCGTTAGTAATTTTGTTTTTGACACTGTTATTGGTACTTAACCATTTTTCTTGTAATGCTAGTAGCTTATTCGGTGAAATATTAGCAATAGCAAAGTCAATCAGCTGTGCTAATTCCTGATTGTGATGTTGTGATAAAAAATGCAAAGTATTGGGAAAACTTAACGGCAGAAAAGTTAAATTATTATGGTATTTAATATCGCTAATGAAAAATTGTTGCGCAAGATTCTTGACGATTACTTCAACATCGAGTCCCGCATAAACAGTGCCTGAGCGCACGGCATGTAATACCTCTTGGCGGCTTTCTAATTCGACAATGTTTACCCGTGGAAAATTTTGCTGGAGGCTGTTGGTAATAGACCAACCTTTGACAATGCCCAAGCGACGCCCTGCTAACATTTCTAAGCGAGTAACATCGGGTACTGCAGGTTTGGTAAAGATGGTAAAGGCTAAATTAGCAAAAGAGCTACTTAATATGCCATCACGCTCATTATCGTGAGTATGATAGACCGCTTGGCGCATGTCGATGTCATTATGCTTAAACTTTTCGGCTAACTGTTCGCTGCTAAAACCATTGATATATTGAAATTGTAAGCCGGTCATTTTAGCAATAATAGAAATAATATCGACCGCATAACCTTTCGGTTGGCCGGCGATTACAAAATCTAGTGGCGCGGCATCTGTGGCATTAGTAATGCTGATTAACGGCGAGTTTGCCACGAATTTTTGCTGTGCTGAGCTTAACTCTAAAGGTTCGATATCTGCAACTGGGTCTAGCTGATATGGCATGGTGTTAGACGCAATAATTTCACCACTGTTTTTTGATAAATAGACCTGACCGATATCATTGATTTGTTGTTGAAGTAAATAATCAGAAATCGACGTTAAGGCGATGTCGATGCCAAGCACTGCCTTGCCATCAGCAAGTCGGGTTGAGTAAGTTTGGCCTGGGGTTTTTAACAGTTGAAATAAATAAGGCTCAGATTTAAGGGTTTGCTGGGCTTTAGCGTTATTATACCAAGGGCGTTTGGTCGCATAGAAACTACTCTGCTGCTCGGTGACTGTTCGTCGTTTAAAATCATGATTTAAAAAATTGTAATGACGTAATCGTTGGCCGTTATGCTCTTTTATTGTCACGACAATCCATCGGTCTTCCGGCAGGGCGCCATATTGATTACGCACGATAGGGGCAGAATCAAGGTTAATTAATTCGTAAAAGTCACCATTGTCAAAGCCGACATAAATAGCGTAAATAACCGGGTTATTTAACATTATTTGGGCGAATAGTTCGCGAGTTTGCGGTTTTATCCAGTTGTTGGCGGTCAAGTCGCTGTGCTGCGATAAAATCTTTGAGGCATTAAGGGCTTTGGTGTCTAATGACGCAATATAGTCGCTGGTATTGTCGGCTGAAAGCTCGTACAAAGAGAATGCTGATTGGGTCGCAAGGTTTTTACTAAAATAGTACTGCAGACCAATGGTGAACGAAGCTGTGATAAGTGTTACCACGGCGGTAAGCAACAGTAAACTCGAGCGAATGGATAGCTTTAATTGACTTTGTTGAGTGCTCACTACGCGTCCTTACGTCTAAGAATTAAACCGGTTGGTATTATTTAATTCTCTGGCAATCTCAGATGTTAGTCAATGATTAGTTGATTGTTTATTATCCTTTTATAGTGAGTAAAAAGCCGACGATAAAGATAATCGCCGGCTAAATCGTTATTGGTTATGCTTGTTATTGGTTTGATCGCTTTGGACATTGTCTTGGGCATTGTCTCGAGCAGTGCTTTGATCTATCCGACTTTGATCTTTACTGACAAATTCACCTTCAATGATGTCTTCAGTCTGCGCCGATGTTGAACCAAAACCTTGGCCGCCAAACGGATCGTTAGCGCTTTGGCGCGTAATCATTTTAGTTAGGAAGTAATTGGCAAAGGCTTGTCGGATCGCAGGGATAAGCAGTAACAGCCCGAGTCCATCAGTGGCAAATCCTGGGGTAACTAATAACACGCCGGCAACAGCTAGCATAACGCCTTCCAGCATTTCTTGGCCGGGTTGCAAGCCTTGTTGAATTTTTTGTTGAGCCGACAGTAAGGTTTTTAACCCTTGGCTGCGTACCAGCGAGGCACCAACCGCTGCGGTTAATATAACCAACGCAATAGTAGGCACTAGGCCTAGGTAGTCACCGACCTGAATTAAAATTGATATTTCAATAATAGGAACGATAACAAAAATAAGAAATAATATAATAAACACGATAATTTCACTCATTAATGTATTTAAAGAAATCAATTTAATTGAATTCTTAGTGGGGGTCTAATCCAAGGCAAGCACATTGTCATTTTATATTGATATATATTACGTAAACTCACGGTAAATATGTCCGTATGCGCTAATTTTCTTATCCATAAAAAATATGCTTTACGCCACGAGTGCCGGTAAAATGACCAATGTCGGCGTTTTATTTAAACGCTCTTGCCGTGAGGATTAACCTGTAAATGCAAATAATTATTAATATCAATACCTTTTTAAAGATATTGGGGTAAACTAGCACAATTCAAGTATGCTCAATGATTATTATATATGAGCAATGACCAAGGAGCCATATGACCGAATTTATTCAGGTAATTTGTAATTGCCCTGATGAGCCCACTGCCAGAAAGATAGCACAAAGCTTGATAGAACTTAAATTGGCTGCTTGTGTCAATATTATCGCAAATATTGAGTCCATTTATTGCTGGCAAGGTCAGCTTGAGCAAGAGCGCGAAGTTCAGCTGCAAATTAAAAGCAGTAGCAGTTTGTACCAAGCGCTTGAAAATGAAATATTGCAGCTTCATCCGTACGATGTTGTTGAAGTTATTGCGTTACCTATTATTAGTGGTAACAAAGCATATTTAGATTGGTTAAAAGGTAATTTACACTGATGTTTACAACTTTTTTTTGTCGCTCATTTGGTCTAATACTAAGCCATGTGGTGCTATGTTTTTCTTTATTAATTCCGGCTACGGCGGGTAGTTTATTTGACGATGAGCCGCAGTTTTTACCGGTAGATCAGGCTTTTAAATTTAATTTCAGTCAACAAAATGACAAGGTTTTTGTCAATTGGCAGATTGAACCCGGGTATTACCTCTATCAGCATCAGTTTAAGGTCACCAGTGATACCGCTCAAATAATGCCATTGGTTTTGCCAGAAGGGATGGAGCATGACGACCCCTATTTTGGTAAGCAAGTTGTTTATTATCAAGCTGCGGCATTCGATTTTTCAGTAAGCCCGAGTGACAAGCCCCATCAGATCACCGTTCGCTATCAGGGGTGTGCCGACGCTGGTTTGTGTTACCCACCGACCACCAAGACAGTATTTTTCGATCCTAAGTATGTTACTACTGCCACTATTTCTAAATTACCCGTTTCGCAATTACCGCTTTCGCAGTCAGGTGGCGCTCAATTGTCTGGGCCTGCGGCGAGCCAGCAGGGCAGTTTAACCAGTGAACAAGGTAAATTTGCCAGTTTGCTTAGCGGCGGCAGTTTCTATTTGGCTTTATTATTGTTTTTTGGTTTGGGTGTTGGTTTAGCTTTTACGCCCTGTGTATTTCCGATGTATCCAATTTTATCTGGCATTATCATGGGATCGGGTAATCAACTATCGACCCGTCAGGCCTTTTTATTGTCGTTTACTTATGTTCAAGGCATGGCAATAACCTATTCGGCATTGGGTTTGGTGGTAGCGTCAGCCGGTTTGAAATTTCAGGCGGCCTTTCAGCACCCGTTAGTATTGGGTGCGCTCGCGATTTTGTTTACCGGTTTAGCCTTGTCGATGTTTGGCGTGTTTAATCTGCAACTGCCGTCATCATGGCAAAACAAGCTCAACCAGCTGGCTAATAATCAAAAAGGTGGCCGTTATGGTGGTGTTTTTGCCATGGGCATGATTTCTGGGCTGGTGGCTTCACCTTGTACTACTGCGCCATTATCGGGTGCCTTGCTTTATGTGGCGCAAACGGGCGATTTGTTGCTTGGTGGCATTACCCTGTATGTTTTAAGTTTAGGCATGGGAGTGCCGTTGTTATTAATGGGTACTTCGGGTGGTAAATTGTTGCCAAAAGCTGGTGCATGGATGGAGGTGATCAAAGGGATCTTTGGCTTTATGCTCTTGTCCGTGGTGGTGATATTGCTCAGTAGGTTTATTAACGAGAGTATCAGCATGATGATTTGGGGCTTATGGGCCGTGGCATTAGCAGGATACTTGTTGCACCACAATAAGCAAACTCAACTTAGTGTAATGCATAGTGTTAGGCAGACCTTAGCGTCAGTGATATTAATTCTTGGTACCCTAACGGTGGCGCTGCCTTGGGTTGGCAATCAAACGTTAATTGGGCAAACGAGTACTGAGCATCAGGTTGAATTTATTCAGGTTAAAGGATACGAGCAATTACAGCAGCAATTGGCGCTGGCCAAAGCCGACAATGTGCCAGTGATGTTAGATTTTTACGCTGACTGGTGTGTCGCTTGTAAGGACTTTGAAACTAAAACCTTCTCAGATCCTAGTGTGGCACCTTTATTGGCAAATATGCGCTTGATTCAAGCTGATGTCACCAATACCGATGCGCTTGATATTGAGCTGCAAGACAAATTAGCAGTGTTGGGGCTGCCGAGCATTATATTATTTGATCGCCAAGGCAACGAGCTAAGAAATTTACGGGTGGTCGGTTTTCAAGAGCCAGCACAATTTAAGACTGTTGTTGAGCAAGCTTTCAATTAAGTTGCTTATCAAAGTTAGCGGCTAACCGTTAGCTCAGCACTAGATACAATAATAATAGGGTTTGATACAATCGACGGTATCAAACCCTATTTATCTGATAAAGACTAATAATGAAATATAAAGATCTGCGTGATTTTATCGATCAACTGGAAAAACTTGGTCAGCTTAAACGCATTACCCAAGAAATTGATCCTTACCTTGAAATGACTGAAATAGGTGATCGAACGCTACGGGCGAAAGGGCCAGCGTTGTTGTTTGAAAATCCTAAAGGTTCAACTATCCCCGTCTTAACCAATTTATTTGGCACACCCGAACGTGTGGCGTTAGCCATGGGGCAGACAGACGCTTCGGCCTTGCGAGAAGTGGGTGAGCTGATGGCTCAACTTAAAGAGCCAGAGCCGCCACGGGGCATGAAAGACGCGTGGAATAAGCTACCGCTGTATAAGCAGGTACTTAACATGCCAACTAAGCGGTTGCGCAGTGCGCCTTGTCAGGATGTGGTGATTACTGGTGACGATGTTGATTTAACGATGTTGCCAATTCAGCATTGTTGGCCTGGCGATGTTGCGCCATTAGTGACTTGGGGCTTAACGATTACCCGAGGCCCGCATAAAGAACGCCAGAATTTAGGGATTTATCGCCAGCAGCTGCTCAGTAAAAATAAATTGGTGATGCGCTGGTTGTCTCATCGCGGTGGCGCATTAGACTATCAAGAATTCCAACAAACTAACCCTGGTGAACGTTACCCGGTATCTGTTGCTTTAGGTGCTGATCCTGCAACGATCATTGGCGCTGTTACACCAGTGCCAGACACGCTGTCTGAATATGCGTTCGCCGGATTATTACGGGGTTCTCGCAGTGAAGTCGTGAAAAGTATTTCGAATGACTTAGAAGTGCCAGCCAGTGCAGAGTTTGTGCTTGAGGGCTATCTTGAGCCGGGCGAAATGGCGCCAGAAGGACCTTATGGTGACCACACCGGTTATTATAACGAAGTAGAAGAGTTTCCGGTCTTTACCGTTACCCATATTACTCATCGTAAAAAACCGATTTACCATAGCACCTACACCGGTCGTCCACCCGATGAACCGGCGATTTTAGGCGTGGCATTAAATGAAGTCTTTGTGCCGATCCTTAAAAAACAGTATCCAGAGATTGTCGATTTTTATTTACCGCCTGAAGGCTGTTCTTACCGGATGGCGGTGGTGACGATTAAAAAACAATATCCTGGTCATGCTAAACGGGTAATGATGGGCGTGTGGTCATTCTTGCGTCAATTTATGTATACCAAGTTTGTGATTGTGTGTGACGACGATATTAATGCTCGCAGTTGGGATGATGTCATTTGGGCTATTACTACCCGAATGGATCCGGCGCGCGATACCTTGTTAATTGAGCATACACCAATCGATTACCTTGATTTTGCCTCGCCAGTTGCGGGTTTAGGTTCTAAAATGGGGATGGACGCCACCAATAAATGGCCGGGTGAAACCGACCGTGAATGGGGTGAACCAATTGAGATGACTCAAGAAGTGAAAGACAAGGTCGATGACATCTGGGACGACTTAGCAATTTTCACTAATAACACCAGTGACTAAGACGGTTGGTGTGGGTGTTTAGGTTATAGGTAGTGATATTGTTCTGAGCTGGTATTCAAGCGAGCTCATTTACGGTATCCTTGGCAAAAATCATTAACTTTCAAGGTATTTTAATGTCAGAGATTAGATGTAGCGTTGAAAAATTACACGCTTTTAATGAGTCTGTTTATCACGTGGTATTACGTCCAGAACAAGGCTTCGCGTATAAAGCGGGGCAATATTTAATGGTTAAAATGTCGGATGAGGACAAACGTCCATTTTCGATCGCCAGCGCGCCAAGTGACGGTGAATTAATCGAGCTCCACATCGGTGCTTCTGAGCAGCATAGCTATCCGATGCAAGTCATTGAGCGAATGAAGCAAGATCAGGAAATTACGATTTTAGCGCCCTTTGGTGATGCCGATTTAAGCAACGACAATCAGCGACCTATTATTTTGATCGCTGGTGGCACAGGTTTTAGTTACGTTCGTTCTATTTTACGCGAATTAGTTGCCAACAATGATCAGCGCCCAGTGACTATCTACTGGGGTTGTAAAGATCTTGCGCATTTCTACGTCTTAGAAGAAGCGCAGCAAATGACCGCTGCCCATGACAACATGACGTTGATCCCGGTGGTTGAAAATACCCCAGCGGATTGGCAAGGTGTTAGCGGCTTGGTTCACCATGCTGTTCTTAAAGACTTTAGTGATTTGAGCCAGCATGAAATTTATGCCGCAGGTCGCTTTGAAATGGTCGGTGTTATTCGTGACGCATTCCTTGAGCAAGGCATGAAAATAGAACATATGCACGGTGACGCTTTAGCTTATTTGAAGTAATACCATTATAAATACAGACGGTTGCGCATAAGTGCAACCATCTTATTTTCTGGCGATCGCTTTGTTCTTGCTATAACTTAGCTTGGCGATAGCTAAGCATATAATGACCAGTCAGCGTTAACCCCCGCGCCAGCATAAAGCCGCAAAAGGCTAACCACAAACCATCATTGTGCCAATCAGCCGCGACATACCATAGACTAAAAAACACCGCGCAAGCAACTAGCATTGAATTTCTCATAACGTGCGAGAGAGTTAGGCCAACGTATACGCCATCCATAATAAAAGATAACCAAGCGACACAACTAACAGCGATTAGCCACGGTAAATACTGCACGGCTAAATCGCGCACCCCAGCAATATCGGTTAACCAGCCAATCCAAGTACTGCCCCAAAGCCATAAGGCAATCGCAAAGCTAAGGCCAACCACAGCGCACCACCCTGCTGACTGACAGACAGTTTGGTGTAATTTATGCCTATCGCGCTGACCTTTGGCAAAGCCGACCAGTGACTCAGCCGCATAAGCAAAGCCATCGAGCCCATAAGAAGCAAGCATAAACAGGTTGAGTAAAATAGCATTGGCTGCGACATAAACATCGCCAAAACCAGCGCCTGTGGCAGTGATAAACGCCAAACACAGTTGTAACGCGAGCGAGCGGACAAAAATGTCGCGATTAAGCCGGAATAAGCGCTGCAATATCGCGTAATTAAAGTGAACTAACTGGCCTATATTTTGCGATTTAAGCGCGGGATACACCACGGCTATAACTAATACTAGGCCGCAGTAGTCTGCGATAACCGAAGCACTGGCGGCACCGGCAACCCCCCACTCAAAGTAGACTACAAATATAATATCAAGCACGATATTGATAATGTTGATGCACAGTAATTGATAGACCAGCCATTTAATTTGCCGACTGGCGACTAAGTAGCCAAGTATTACCAAATTAGCTAATACTGCGGGTGTTGAGAAAATACGAATATCAAAATATACTTGAGCAAAGGTGGTGACTTGTTCGCTGGCACCAATTAAGCCAAAAGCTAAATTGCTCAATGGTGATTGTGTTAACAACATTATTAGAGAGATAGTAAGTGCTAACCCTAGCGAATGAAAAACATATGACCACGCGAGTGGGGGATTATTTTCGCCTAAGGCTTGTGATACAACACCTGTGGTGGACATGCGCAAAAAGCCGGTTAACCAAAACATAATGCTGACGACCATGCTGCCCACTGCTATGCCACCTAAGTAATAAGCATGCTCAAGGTGGCCAATAACAGCGGTATCAACTAAGCCCAATAAAGGTGTGGTAATATTAGAAAAAATCATTGGCAAGGCCAGTGCCAGTAGTTTACGTTGTTGCTGTAGTTGAGTGACAATATTCATTTTATTCCTGAGGTTTTATATGCGGCGTTTTGTGGCCTGTTTTTTCTTATTATTTTATATCACACCAGCACCAGCTGCCGTGGTGCTGCAATATCATCACGTTAGTGATAGCACTCCGGTATCAACGAGCATCAAGGTTGAGCAGTTTAGAGCTCATATGAATTACTTGGCCAATAATAACTATCAGGTGTTAGCGCTCAGTGAGATTATAAAGCAACTGCAACAAGGTAAAGATCCGGGCCCTAAGGTTGTAGCCATTACATTTGATGATGGTTATGACGATGTGCTGATTAATGCCGATCCTATTTTAAAACAGCATGGCTTTAGCTACACCCTATTTATTGCCCCAGATGAAATTAATCACGATTACCCCAATATGCTGAGCTGGGCGCAAATAGAACAGTTGGGGGCTGGTGGCGTCGCCATTGCAAATCATAGTAGTAAGCACTTACATCTTAATCGGCGCTTGGTTGACGAAAGCTTAAGCCAATGGCAATTGCGCATTACCCAAGATATTGAGCAAGCAGAGCAGCAGATTAACTTAAAAACTCAGCAAAATTTAAAGTTGTTGGCTTATCCTTATGGCGAATATAACAGTGATTTACAGGCGCTGGTGGCTAAATTGGGTTATGTTGGCATTGGTCAGCACTCTGGTGCCTTGGCTACTTATTCTGACTTTAGCGCATTGCCAAGATTCCCGGCTTCGGGTCGTTATGCCAATCTTGAAACCTTAGCGATTAAATTAAAGTCACTGGCAATGCCTGTTACTTCCTTGGTTAATGCTAATCCGCAACTGAGCCAACATCGTAAAATAAAGCAAAAGAATCGACCAAAGTTAACTGTCACTATTAACACCAAAGATGTTGATACGAGGCAACTGTATTGCTATATCTTGGGCGAGCGAGTTGACCCTATTTGGCTTAATAAACGTCGATTTACTATCGGCGCACCACAAGACTTACCGCCAGGGCGTTCGCGTTACAACTGCACCGCACCGAGCAAAAGCAAATTGGGTTATTATTGGTTCTCGCAACCTTGGATTAATCACAAGCCTGACGGCAGTTGGTATCACGGATGATTTTATTAGGACGGGTGCCAAATCCACGCATGGCCCAAGCGTTTATCGATTATTTGTTTAACCTTGATATCGATTGTCAGTTGCGTCAGCAGCAGGGCTTTGAATTATGGTTGGTCACCACTGACCAACAACAGCTAGCGCAGGATGAATTTGAACAATTTATTGTAAATCCCAGTCATCCAAAGTACTTAGCTGCTTCTTGGACTAATGCTAACCCGCAAATCAGTGCGGTTGGTCACTCGGCAGCCAATGTCGAGATGTTAGCTAATTTCATCAGTCATAGCGGCCCAGTGACCTTGGTTACTTTTGGTGTTGCGGTTGTTGTTTATCTCAGTTATTTATTGGGCTTTAACTTTGTGTATCAGGCCTTGGCTTTTTTTCCGAGCTTGGAGTTGGCCCAGGTTAGTCAAATATGGCGGTTGTTCACTCCGACCTTGTTGCACTTTTCAGCCTTGCATATTTTATTTAACTTGGTGATGTGGTGGTATCTTGGCGGCTTAATTGAAAACAAGGTGTCGTCGAGCAAGTTATTGGTAATTCTAGTACTGGCTAGTGTTTTTCCCAACATTGCACAATACCTTATGACAGGGCCAGCTTTTGGTGGGTTATCTGGTGTAGTGTATGCTTTAGTGGGTTATGTCTGGTGGCGTAATCCTAAAGTCGGTTTATATCTGCCGCCTGCCTATATTGGTTTTATGTTGGTGTGGTTAGTGATGGGGTTTTTTGATCTGATGGGCATTAAGGTGGCCAATGGCGCGCACGTTGGTGGGCTGATTGTTGGCTGCTTATTGGCTTGGTTTGATAACAAGCGAGAACCAAATAAATAATGGCGCCATGGCTTTAGCAATATATTTAGTAATCTATTTAGTAATGAGCGGCGATGTGACGCCGCTAAAACTAATTAATGATGGATATACTTGGTAAATAGCAGTCTGACGATAAGCTTTTTGCCCGTCTCTTGTTTTAGTAAATCGTTAAGAGTTTCAAGGCATAATTCGCGAATTTCTTGCTTGCCTGATGCTGACTTTACTTTCTCAGCAGTTTGCTGACCCAGTACTTCGACAATTGCAGCTCGTAACAAGGGCGCATGATGTTCAACGATCATTAAATCGTTCGGGTTTTTAACCATTACTTCCATGGTTAAGCGAATAAAGCCTACTTTTTTGCCCGGCGTAATATAGTTGGTCGTAATATCGGGTTCAAATGCAAAATATGCATATTCATCAGCGACTACCTCTTCTTCCTCGGCAGCGTAGCTGTTCGCGCTAAATAGCATCATCGATGCAATGAGTAAGCTAAAAATTGCTTTCATCTAGTAGATGTTTCCTGTAGTTAATCGCTCTAATTAGCGCGGTTAGTATTAGATTTCAATAATCACATGTTAAGGCTATCTCGCGAATATAGCAATAAAATCACCTATTTTGAGCACGTTGGATAGAAATTATTCGTTGTTTTGGTATTATACCAATCCCATTAATTAAGTGCTCACCTGTGCTTGATAAAACCCATTAATCGGGCGTTGCTCTCATTCCTAATAGCTGGCTATTATTCAATCGAGCGCCTTGTCTAAATTAATTTTATCCACGCACAACAAGATCATAAATTTAATGTAATTGGTATTACTATTCTCAACAGCTTATCGCATAATACGCCAGTTGCAAAAAATGAAGAAAATTCAGTGTCAGATATCCACAATATAGACTTTAAACAACTAACGTCACCGTTCGCTGCTGGTTGTGATAATCAATGGCTAACACAAAGTGAGCTGGGCCAAGGGGTCTTAACGTCGGCCCTTACCAGCTGGCTGTTTGATCGGGGGTCTTTAACCTCGAGATTAAAGGATCATTGTCACGATTTCTCGGTTGTGGTGCTGAACAGTGGTGCCGGAGCAATATCAGCACAGGAACAATTGCTGTTTCCTGCCATTGAGATGCCATTGCATTGCCGCGAGGTCTTATTATTGTGTGATGGTATTCCTCAGGTTTATGCGCGCAGTTTAATTGTTAAGCAAGCGTTAGAGCATTCAGCGATCGGGCTTAAACAACTGGGTAATAATTCACTCGGTCAGGTGTTGTTTCAAGCGCCGCAAGCCCAGCGTGGCAGCATTGAGGTCAGTCAGTTTAGTTGCCAATCGTCAGTGGCAACATTGGCCCGTGAGCTTAATTTAAGCCCCACTCAGCCGTTATGGGGGCGACGCTCGATTTTTACATTGCAGCAGTACCCATTATTAGTCTCAGAAATATTTTTGCCCGGCGCACTGGCTTATCAAGAGGAACACCATGATCACTAAAACTGAGCTACAGGGCTATATAACGCTGATGCGTCTTGATCGACCTATTGGCACATTATTATTGCTCTGGCCAACCTACTGGGCCTTGTGGCTTGCAGCGCAGGGCACTCCTGACTTTAAGGTGCTAATTGTATTTACGCTCGGGGTATTTGTGATGCGCAGCGCTGGTTGTGTCATTAATGATTTTGCCGATCGAAAAATAGATGGTCGGGTTAAACGGACCAAAAACCGGCCTTTGGCGACGGGTCTTATCTCATCGAAACAAGCGCTGGCGCTGTTTTTTGGTTTGTTGGTTATTGCTTTACTGTTAGTAATGACGATGAATAATTTAACCCTAGGTTTATCCTTTGCTGCAGTAGCATTGGCTGCCTGTTATCCGTTTATGAAGCGTTATACTCACTTACCTCAGGTGGTATTAGGCGCCGCTTTTGGTTGGGCTATTCCAATGGCTTTTGCCGCCCAAACTAACGAACTACCACCAGTGTGTTGGTTATTATTTAGCGCTAACTTAGCATGGACTATTGCTTATGATACTTGGTATGCAATGGTTGATCGTGAAGACGATCTTAAAATAGGGGTTAAGTCGACCGCTATTTTGTTTGGTCGCTACGATCGGTTAATCATTGGGATCTTGCAAGCGACTACGATTTATTGTTTGGTTAAAGTTGGCTTAATGATGGAGTTAGGCGGCTATTATTATGCGGCATTAGTTGTTGCTGCCGGATTGTTTATTCAGCAGCAGTGGCAAACCAAGAGCCGTGAACGCGATAGTTACTTCACCGCATTTCTTGCCAATAATCAAGTGGGTGGTGTTGTTTTTGCCGGTATTTTAGCCAATATTTATCTCGGATAATTTGTTGGCTGTCGCAGCTTATCACTTAGTCTTTGGGTGGGCTCGCTGGCTTGATTTGGCAGAAACCTTGCGGTGGCACATCTAGCGCCGCATTAAACTTACTCGACATATTTTGAAATGAAATTATTGCCGTTAATTCGATAATTTCGTCATCGTTAAAATGTTGCCGTAACCGCTCTTGATCTTCTGTGTTGACCTGAACATCTGATTTGGTGATGATCTCGGCATAATGTAGCGCCGCTTTTTCTTGATCACTAAATAAATCGCAGTCACGAAAATTAGCTAATTGGTTCAATTTTTCTGGGCTGTTACCCCGGCGTAATACCATCATTGAGTTGATATCAACACAGAATGTACACCAATTAATTTGCGATACTCTGACCGTGATTAGTGAGCGTAACGATGGCGCAATTGGCGACGATTTTCGGTCTAAAGCACCAAAAAGTAGCGCCAGCGTAGCAAATACCGTTGGGCTGCGACCCCATAGCTTTGCGGGTTCTAATACTTCACCGTAACGGCGTTTTTGATTCCAAAAAAAAAGTTTCAAATACCACGGGTAGCTTGTTTTACTTGAAATGAAAATGATTTAGTCCTTGCTTCAAATGGTAATATAGCCTCAGTGAAATTAATCATCGAGGCTAAGTGCGGTTAACTACCGTATTCAATATCGACCATCACATCGTCACCAATTTTTTCGATCGCTTCTTGCAGTTTTTCAATTGAGGAATGCTCCGGCAATAGTGCAGTAATATGCGCTCTAAACAGAATATGTCCGGTATTAGCCGCGCTTTCTAACTGGCTGCCAAGTTGTTCGATATTGGCATCGGCAGAATGCAAAGCTTGGGTTATTTCTTGCACGATACCACTACGATCGTTACAAACAATCGCTATATTTAATAGTTCTTCGGGTTCTATATCTATGGTCGTTTTGTGGCCTTGCTGAATAGTTAGGCTTAAATCTTCAAGCTGACCAATCGCCAAACTGAACTTAGCGAGTTCTAATTCAGGTAATTCAACTTGAATTATTCCCGCAAATTGTCCGGCTAAATGACTCATAGAGCTGCCTAACCAATTGCCGTTGTGCTTAACAATCAGCGCCGCAAGTTGATCGACTAAACCGGGCTTATCTTTACCAACAAAAGTAACTACTATATTTTTCATAAACGTCCTTAATTTTTTAGCTTTATATTTTTTTCGAACAGCCTTTCTCTAATCATTAATAAACTCGATTTAATACTTTGTCCAGTGTTAATCAAGATTTAGCACCTCAACAAAATAAATTTCATTTTAAATTAATTACTTAATTTGAATGAGATCCTGCTTTTCGTCGCACTGCTACACTTTATCTCAGTGACATTTTTTCGATCGCTAATACCAATCACTTTAAGTTTAAGCGCTATTTTTCAACCAATGGCTTTAATAATATTGGGGCTAATAAAAAGGAGCTAAGATGTTATCAAAACAAGGGTTTAGCCTGATTAATTTGTTAGTAGTAACAGCGATTATAGCAATTGCTGTGTTCGTCGCAGTGCCCGGTTTAAGCGCCGGGCTCAAACAAACACGAGTAGCCAGTGAATATAATCAGGTATTAACGCTGGTTGATACCGCACGTCAATATGCGTTGATTAATCGAAGTTTTGTTACCATGTGTCCGTCTGCCGACGGTGAAACATGCAGTCGAGATTGGATGGCCGGTATCCTGGTGTTTGTTGATCGTAATAATGATCAAGTCTTAGGATCGGATGATTTGTTGATTCAATATGCACGCCATCGTAGCTCACAAGTAAAACTCACTTGGCGTGCATTTCGCCGGCATCATTATCTAAATTTTAGCCGTTTGGGTTGGACCGATCATTATAATGGCACGTTCAGATTTTGCATTGAGGGAGACGACTTGCAGTTTAATCGGGCATTAATCGTGAGTAAAACAGGGCGGATCCGAAAATCGACCGATCGTAATCGTGATGGGGTCCACGAGGATGCTAGCGGTAGAGTCTTAAGGTGTTAGCTGTAAGGTGTTAGTAGGTCAGGAAGGCTGACCTACTAACCCAGAGCTATCGGATTAAATAATTGCTGCTAGTTCTGCGCTTTGACGGATTGCACGTTTGGCATCTAGTTCACCGGCGTAGTCGGCGCCGCCGACTAGATGAACTTTGATGTTGGCGTCTTCAAGCCCTTGATGCAGCTCTTTTTGTGATTGTTGACCAGTACATAACACGACATTATCGACTGCTAAGATCCGATTAACGCCATTTTCACTAATATGGAGACCATCATCGTCGATCTTTATATATTGCACACCCGCGATCATTTCTACTTGGCGTTTCTTCAGCGCAGCTCGGTGGATCCAACCTGTTGTCGGTTGAAGTGTTTTACCAAAACGAGTGTCTTTTCGTTGCAATAAGTAAATGTGTCGCGCCGATTGCGGTTTAACTTGTTTGACGCCTTCAACGCCACCGGGGTGAGCAATCTCGGTATCAATGCCCCATTCTTTGAGCCATAAATCGAGATTGACGGTGTGCGATTCGCCCTGTTCGGTTAAAAACTCACTAATATCGTAACCAATGCCACCCGCACCTAGTACAGCGACCCGTTGCCCCATAGAGGCGTCGCCACGTAGTACTTGCTGATAGTTATAAACCATTGGGTGATCAACACCGTCAATTTCAGGTATGCGTGGCACAACACCGGTCGCTAAGATCACTTCATCAAAATTAGACTGTTTAATGCTTTCAACACTTTGGTAAGCGTTTAACTCGACTTTAATCTTTCTGCGGGTTAATTCCGAGCTGAAATAGCGCAACGAATCAATAAACTCTTCTTTGCCAGGCACATTTTTGGCGAGATTAAATTGGCCGCCTAACGTATCGCTGGCTTCAAATAAAGTAACATCATGACCGCGCTCGGACGCGTAAATTGCAAATGACATGCCTGCCATACCGCCACCAATTACGGCGAGTTTTTTAGGTGCTTTGGTTGCATCGAAGTTTAATTCTGTTTCGTAACAAGCACGTGGATTAACTAGGCAACTAGCACGTTTTTGTTTAAAGACATGGTCTAAGCAGGCTTGGTTACACGCAATACAAGTATTAATCGAGTCGGCTTCATTGCGAGCGGCTTTGTTGACAAAATCGGCATCTGCGAGCATTGGGCGCGCCATTGACACCATGTCTGCATCACCGCGTTCTAATATGGCTTCGGCAACTTCCGGGGTATTGATCCTGTTTGTGGCAATTAGCGGAATGCTGACTTCTTTTTTCATCTTGGCAGTAACCCAGCTAAACGCAGCACGCGGTACTGAGGTCGCAATGGTTGGGATCCTTGCTTCATGCCAGCCAACACCGGTATTGAGCAAGGTGACGCCTGATTGCTCCAGCTCTTTAGCCAGGATCACGACTTCGTCCCAAGTACTGCCTTTTTCGACTAAATCTAACATCGATAATCTAAAAATGATGATGAAGTCATTACCGACTTTTTTACGCGATGCTTTTACAATCTCTAATGCTAAACGCATTCTGTTTTGGTAACTGCCACCCCATTGGTCTTGGCGCTTATTGGTTCGGGTACATAAAAATTGATTAATTAAGTAGCCTTCAGAACCCATAATTTCAACCCCATCATAGCCCGCTTTTTTAGCGAGCTGACAAGTATTAGCAAAGTCTTTAATCGTGTTCTTTATTTGGCGTTCGCTCATCGCACGCGGCTTAAACGGGTTTATTGGCGCTTTAATATTCGAGGCGCTGATATTAAAAGGGTGATAAGCGTAACGGCCAGTATGGAGGATTTGCAGGCATATTTTACTGCCAGCCTGATGCACTGCATCGGTGACCAGTTTATGCTTCGAGGTTTGCCAGCTAAAGCTCAACTGTGAACCGTGGGGAGCAATTCGGCCCCTAAAATTAGGCGCAATACCGCCGGTTACAATAAGCCCAACTCCACCGCGAGCACGTTCAGCATAAAATGCTGCTAATTTTTCAAAGCCACCTTTTTCTTCTTCTAGGCCTGTATGCATGGAACCCATCAGTACTCTATTTTTTAGCGTAGTAAATCCTAAATCAAGCGGACTTAACATGTGGCTATATGGTGACGTTGGCATAATCTCTCCGGTGTTAGGCTTGTAATGTGGCAAGATTGAGTAGAGCTAACGCTCTATTCAAACACTAGTTTGAATACTACGCTAACACTTTAGTCATTACAAGGTCGATATTTAAGCGCTAATTTTTTACTGATATTGTCTCGATGATTGATGAGCAAACAGTTAAATGCACTGACAGTTATTGATGCGCTTGGTTAATGTTAAGTATGGGCTAAAAGTAAGGCTTTTTAGTCGGGAGTTTAATAATTAAATTGGGCTTTGAGGATCTGATGAGTAAAAGGGATTTTAAGATAAAAGCCACGCGGCAAGGTCATGATAGGAGCCCCGTCTATACCAATGGCGCTAGTAAGGGCTTTGCTATTAGCTCCCTTGGGGCGCAGTTGTAAAACTTGGCCAATTTTGCCATTGATGCTTGAAATTTTACCCAACGCAATCAGTTCCATTATTTCTTCCCAATCTTGTTGCATTAGTTGCAACTGGTCGGCACTGGGTTGCCAGATAAATGGGCTGCCTATTTGACGCTCGCTGATCGCAAGTGAGCGCTCAGATAAAATTGGGATCCAAAGTACTTTGCGTAACTTATTGAAGATATTTGATTGCTGCCAGGTCAGTCCGCCAATACCCATTAAAGGGGTAATGCAAACATAGGTTGTTTCTAGTGGCTTGCCACGACAATCTATCGGAATGCTTTTTAGCTCAATACCTAGCTCAGGAAAGTCTTGTTGTGGTTTAGAGCCGGCAGTTGCACCTAGTGCTAATTCAAGAAGGTTACCAATCCAGCCTTTATTATTTTTCAGTGAATCGGGTACGGTGACTTTTAGATCATCAGCAAGTTGACTTAGTGTTAAGCCAGCCAGGGATTGTGCTCGTAGTAGCAGTTGCTGTTCATCGCTTGGTCGTTCAATCATGGGATCCACAGGGTTAACAATCGAGATATCTAAATACGCAGAAGACAGATCTTAACTGATGCAGATCACGAATACCACCAAGGTATGGTTAAAAAATGAGCGGAGAGTGGGGTTGCGTAGGCGTGTTGTTGTTATCTTATTGAATTTAAACAATAAGCGTTGTGTGTGTTGGTAGGTGGTGAACAACAATTCGGCGTTAATTAGTCAAAAAGTAATAAATTAGTACGATGCTAACAAAGATATCCACAGATTCTTTGGATAACTATGGCTTAAACGGCTTTTTGTTAATGAATATGGCCTATCTAGATCATAATCGACTAAATATCCCCCTTCTTTGATGGTAAATTAGCCTTTGTTGTGGATAACAACCTTGATCGCTCATAAAATGACCGGTGGTTTTTTGTGGGTTAAATTGAATAATTATACTGAGAGCTAGCCTGTGGTTATTAGTTGGTTTACTTGTGGGTATGTGATCTAATTGACTGAATGATCAGATCTTTATTTTTTGCCTTGGCTGTGGTTTATTTTGATTTTAATATCTGGTGGCGAGAGTTTGTGGGTATAACATTGATGTTTATAACAGTTATATCCACAGAAACAGTTAATAAAAGTGGATAACATTCTGCTGTGGTAAATGGAATGTTAATAAGGCGAACTTAAACTTAAAGTTATCCAGTAACTGTCGATTTTGTATTATTTTATTGGTAGTTCTGATATAAGGACCTATATAATATGGGGCAAGTACTAGTTTTAAGGGAATCAATGTGATTGACGGTGATGGTTATCGTGCCAATGTGGGTATTATAGTATGTAACGGCTATGGGCAAGTGATGTGGGCTCGTCGTTATCGTCAGCATTCTTGGCAATTTCCCCAAGGGGGAATTGACGAGGGCGAGAGTGCAGAGCAAGCAATGTATCGTGAATTATACGAAGAGGTCGGGCTGCGTCCCGAGCACGTTAAAATATTAGGTTCGACTCGAGCTTGGTTGCGTTACAAATTGCCCGCTAAAATGGTGCGTCACGACACTAAACCTGTTTGTATTGGTCAAAAACAGCGCTGGTTTCTGTTAAAACTTGTTGATGATGAAAGTAATATCAATGTGTTACATTCTACTCACCCTGAGTTTGACGATTGGCGGTGGGTGAGTTATTGGTATCCGGTGCGCCAAGTGATTTCATTCAAACGCGACGTCTACCGAAAAGCAATGAAAGAGCTGGTTAATTTGTGTATGCCTATTACCAAAAAAGATTCATTTCATAATAGGTAAAGTGGCGCAGAAAGTAGTTACTGCGTATAACGAAAGCAATCAGCTGAGCGTTTTTAACAAACGCTGCTGTGTTTATGGTGGAGATAGATCGGGTGGATGTCGCGCTAATTATTTTTCTATGGTGTTTGGGGTTGGGGGCGCTATCGGGCTTTATGGCGGGACTATTGGGGATTGGTGGCGGTTTAGTTATCGTGCCTGTACTAATATTCTTATTGCCGTTAACAGCTATCGATCTCAACCTATTGATGCCAATGGCGTTAGGTACATCGCTCGCTGCGATATTTTTAACCTCGGTCTCGGCTACCCTAGCTCATAAAAGACTGTTAAACATTCCTGTTACGTTGTTACCACCGCTGCTGTGTGGCATTGGTTTAGGTGCTTTATGTGGCAGCTATTTTGCTGACTCTATTGCGGGAGCCACGTTAAAGCTGATGTTTGCTTGCTTTGTGCTGTTGATGGCAGTGCAGATGTGGCGAGGTTCGAAAAACGTTGAGAAAAAAGCAGATAGCAATGATGGTCAAGTGAATAAATTACTGTTATTTTTTGCCAGCCTTATCATCGGAGGCTTATCTAGTGTGTTAGGCATTGGAGGCGGTATGATGATGGTGCCATTGCTTACTTGGAGTGGAATTTTGATGACCCGGGCAGTAGCGGCGTCTGCAGTCTGCGGATTGGCGGTTGCAAGCATGGGCTCTGTGGGGTATCTGTGGGCCGGTTTACATACCAGCTACGTGTTACCACAATGGAGCTTTGGTTATATTTATTTACCGGCGCTAGCAGGTATTATTACCTTATCTTTATTCACAGCACCTTTGGGCGTCAAAGCGGCGAGAGTGATGCCACCGCAGCTACTTAAACGTGGTTTTTCGGTATTGTTAATGAGTGTTGGCTTAAAAATGTTGGTCAGTTAAGAGTTTAATCAGAGGCGTTTATGGTACAAGAGTTTATGCAATTTCCACAAATTGATCCTATTATTTTCCAAATTGGACCAATCGCATTGCGTTGGTATGGTTTGATGTATCTGTTGGGGTTCGTCGGGGCATTGTGGTTAGGAAATATGCGAGCCGATCGACCTAATTCAGGTTGGACCCGTGATCAGGTCAGTGATTTATTATTTTACGGTTTTATTGGAGTGATCTTAGGCGGCCGTATTGGTTATGTGATTTTTTACCATTTCGATTATTTCTTAGCTAACCCTTTGTATCTATTTAAAGTGTGGGAAGGCGGCATGTCATTCCATGGTGGTTTGCTTGGCGTAATCACGGCCTTGATTATATTTGCCCGTATCACCCATAAAAAAATGCTCGAATTGGGTGATTTTGTGGCCCCTTTAGTACCGCTTGGTCTGGGTTTTGGCCGCATTGGTAATTTTATTAATGGTGAGCTGTGGGGACGGACATCTGACGTGCCTTGGGCGATGGTCTTTCCGGGCGGAGGTCCGTTGGCCCGTCATCCATCACAGTTATATCAAGCAGCACTAGAAGGCTTTTGTTTGTTTTTGGTATTATATTTATTTAGTCGCAAACCGCGCCCACTTGGTGTTATTAGCGGAATGTTCTTATTGGGTTACGGGCTTTGTCGTTTCATCGTCGAATTTTTCCGTGAACCCGATGCGCATTTGGGGCTACTAACATTGAATTTAAGCATGGGACAGTTGTTAACGATTCCGATGTTGGTCGGTGGTTTGTTCTTAATAATTAATGGTTACGCCAAGCGCAAGTCGCAGCCGCAACACAGTTAAATAGTCAGTGGCCCTTGGTAGCAAAGGCCAGAGAGTAGGAAAAAAATAGTGAAAGCTTATTTAGATTTAATGCAACATATTTTAGAGACCGGCAGTGATAAAGCCGACCGTACCGGCACGGGAACTCGTTCGATATTTGGTCATCAAATGCGATTCGATTTAGCCGAAGGCTTCCCGCTGGTGACGACTAAAAAATGTCATCTTCGTTCAATTGTCCATGAACTGTTGTGGTTTTTAAATGGTGATACCAACACTGCTTATTTGACTGAGCACGGGGTTAAAATTTGGGATGAATGGGCTGACGATAACGGCGATCTAGGACCTGTTTATGGCAAGCAATGGCGCAGCTGGCCGACTCCAGACGGTCAACATATCGATCAGATCAGTGAGTTGGTTAAACTATTAATCGATGATCCTGATTCTCGCAGAATGATTGTGTGTGCTTGGAATGTCGGTGAGCTTAATCAAATGGCGTTGTCACCGTGTCACTGTCTGTTCCAATTCTATGTCGCTGACGGTAAATTGTCGTGTCAGCTATATCAGCGCAGCTGTGATGTGTTCCTTGGTTTACCCTTTAACATTGCTAGTTACGCGTTATTAACCCATATGTTAGCTCAGCAAGCTGGTTTAGAGGTTGGTGAATTTATTTGGACTGGTGGTGATACCCATTTGTATAGTAATCATATGGAACAAGTTGACCTTCAGCTGGCACGAGAACCTCGCGCTTTGCCAACATTAAAGATAAATCGTAAACCTGATTCTATTTTTGATTATAAGTTTGAAGACTTCGAGATTAGTGGTTACGATCCGCATCCGCACATTAAAGCCCCCGTTGCGATCTAATCGTCGCCGATAATAGAGATAAATAAAATGTCGTTAGAAAAGCCTAGATTAAGATGGGCGTGCCGTCGTGGCATGTTAGAGCTAGATGTTCTTTTTATGCCGTTTGTTGAAGACGCTTGGGATGATTTAAGTACCAGCGACAAGCAAACCTTTGAGCGCTTGCTCGAGTGTGACGATCCCGATTTATTTGCTTGGGCGATGGGTCATCAAAAAAGTGACGATCCAGCCTTGCAAGCGATGATGATGTATATTGTTAATCGCGTTAAAGTCTAAAAACCATAAAGCAGCTCTGTATGATCCCATCATAAGAGCTGCTTTATTGTATCTGGATTAATAACTCCCTCAATAATTGTTATTTAACCTGTATTCAGGTTATTTAGCGGCCTTAGTCCAGTGCTTTAATGGATGGTCGCTGAGCGATCTGTTCAAACCAACGCTGTAAATTGGGTAACGAATCGTCGAGTTCAATCTTAAGTAGTTTGATGAACCTTATCATTGAAAAGGCCGTTATATCAGCAATCGAAAAGTTATCACCGGCAAGGTAGCGACTATTGGCAAGTCGTTGGTCTAAAGTCGGCAAAAACTCAACTAAGCGTAAACGTGACTCGACGCCCCATGCCTCAACAATATTTTCTCGGTCTTTAAACAGGCCTGTAATATTCCGAAAGGCTTGCATAGCAGGCACTAAGCCTTGAAATTCAACAACTCGATGCCACATTTCTACTTGGGCTTGTTCTAGCGCTGTATCGCCAAACAAAGAGTGCTCGGTTGCTACTGTACTTTCAAGATAGCGACAAATAGCGACTGACTCACAAAGCGTGGTGCCGTCGTCTAATTCCAGCAATGGAATTAAACCATTAACCGACTTGCTCTTAAATTCGTCACTTAAGTTTTCACCGCCTCGGGTATCGACATGAACCCGCGCGATCTCGAGATCTAGTTCAGCAATAAAGATCCGAACTCTAACTGCATTGGGTGCTGGTGCAAATTCATATAGTTTCATGTTGACCTCATTTTTACTTAACTAAACGATCGTTTAGGTTATAATCTATAAATATCTAACCAATCAGTCAAGAATTTATTTTATCGAGGTAGTAATGGCAAGGCATTTGAATTTTGACCGACAGCAAACATTAATTGCCGCAATGGAATTGTTTTGGCACCAAGGTTATGCCCAAACCTCAATCGCCGATTTGGTCAACCATCTCGGGATTAATCGTTTTAGTTTGTATAATACTTACGGTGATAAATTAGCCTTGTACCGCCAAGCGCTAACTTGTTATCTCGAAACCGTGTCGCGACCCTCTATTAGTCAGTTATTGGAACAACAAGCTGGTAGCGAACAACTAATTAGCTTTATTAAAAAGTTTATCGCTGCTAAACGGGACAATGTTAATGGCTGTTTTATCCAAAATGCGGTCTTAGAGTGCGGCTTAACCGACGAGGTGGTGTTAGCCCATGCTAGCAGTTTGTTTACGTTATTAGAGCAAGCCTTTAGTGGGTTAATAACCCATGCGATTGTTAAAGGCGAGATGACCGATGATATTGAGCCCGCGAAGGTTAGTCGATTTTTAGTGATGCAACTACAGGGCATTGTTGCGTTAAGTAAGGCGCAGCAATTTAACATTGTCGACGACAGTGCCGAGGTATTGTTCGATTTTATTAATAGTTTAAAGCACAGGTAAGAATTTAATGTATATCTTGTATTTTGGTGGCCAGAAAAGTGGTAAAAGTGCGTTGGCTGAGGCCAAAGCAATTGAGTTGGCGACGACTAAGCCCGTGTATTTGGCAACTTATGATAACTCATATAACGACGTAGCAATGCAACAGCGCATTGATGACCATATTAACCAGCGCCGTGAGCATTTTGAGACGATAGAGCAGCCTCGGGATTTACCGCAGGTGATAGAGCCGGGCAAGACGTATTTAATTGATTGTGTCTCAATGTGGATATTTAATAATATTGAGCGCTCGCAAGAGCTGTTAATGGCAGAACTTGAACAGCTATTTACACTTGATGCTAATATTGTTTTTGTTTTAAACGATGTTGGCAGTGGGGTGATCCCTGCAGAAAAGTTATCGCGACGATTTGTCGACTTATCGGGAATGTTGGGGCAATTTATTGCAAAAAATTGTGATGAAGTATTTGAAGTTAAATATGGATTGCCGCGGCAGTTTAAATAACGGAGCGGCCTTGGAGACCGTTCCATTATGAACAAAGAATGCAGAGGCGAAGTTTAAACGTTAGCCAGTTTTAGCCAAGCTTTTTTCTGCAACTTAATCGCGCTGTTAAGCTCTTTAAGTTGATTGTTGATAGTCATGTGATCATATTCTTTGAGCAGTAAGCTTTTTTGATCTTCAAATAACTTTTTCTTTAATTGATAAAACTGATTCACTTTTAGGACCAGCTGCTCGTATTCCTGCTGTAACTTAAGCTTTAGCTCGTCAACGTTATGGTGCTGAGCTAAGCGCTGTTGGCTGCGCTGTAAGATCATGGCCAATTTCGCTTGTTCAATTTTCTGCGGTGGCGTAATACGTAACTTTGTGGCTAATCCGGCCCACGCTAATAGGCTGATTAACCATTTAGTTGGATCGTAATGGTACCATTTGATGCCATTGCGGTAGTCTGACTCAAAAATATGATGGAAGTTATGGTAACCCTCACCATGGGTGAATATCGCTAATAACCAATTGTCTTTGGCGGTATTCTTATCTGTATAAGGTTGGTCGCCCCACATATGAGCCCACGAGTTAATAAAGAACGTAAAGTGATGGCTGCAAACTAAACGAGCAAAGCCAACTGCAATAATACTGGCGATCATCTGGCCGCTTAGCCAACCGATCAGTAAGGTGAAGCCAACATTAGTAGCAAGGGTTAAAACCAGATAATACTTGTGTTGCCACATCACAATGGGATCTTTTTGCAAGTCACGCACGTTGCTGTAATCATCATAAGTGGCGATATCGTAATTTCTTAACATCCAGCCTATGTGTGAATACCAAAATCCTCGTTTAGCACTGTAAGGGTCTTTTTCATTATGATCGACAAATTTGTGGTGAGTTCGGTGATCACTGCTCCAATGCAGCGCGGAGTTTTGCAGGGCAAAGGCACCGCCAATTGCAAAGAACAATCTGACACTCCAATGTGCTTGGTAGGTTCGGTGAGACCATAATCGGTGATAACCTGCGGTGATAGACATCCCGCAAAAGAATAAACTTAATACCGCAGCTACAATAATTGTGGCTTCAAAACCATAACTTAATTGATACCAAGGGATCAGCAATAATGTCGCGGCCAACGTCGTTGAAAATAGAATTACGTTGCCCCAAAGCAGAGGTGGTTTTGTCATGGTGGATCCAGTTACTTAATAATAGCGTACAAGTGTACGCTTAAATGGTGGCTAACTTCAAGTTTTAGCTGTTGTGGGCAGTATTGTTACGATTTTATCTAAAATGCAGTTGTTTGGGTCGGCCTTGCATATTATTCTAGCGACAAGAATTTAACGGTATATGGTAATAGTTGATGGGAATACGAGCTCAACAAAAAGAAAGGACCCGCCGCTCATTGGTTGATGCTGCGTTTAATCAGCTATCGGCAGAGCATGGTTTTTCCAATTTAAGTTTACGGGAAGTCGCCCGCGAAGCTGGCATTGCGCCTACCTCATTTTATCGCCATTTTAAAGACATGAACGAGCTTGGCTTGACTCTTGTTGATGAGGGGGGCCTGATGCTGCGCCAACTAATGCGCAAAGCACGGCAACGGATCCGCAAGGGCGGCAGCGTCATTCGAATTTCAACCGAAACATTTATGGAGTTTGTTGAACAAAGTCCAAACGTTTTTAGGCTACTATTGCAGGAACGCTCTGGTAATTCAGCGGCATTCCGCCAAGCGGTGAATCGTGAAATTCGTCATTTTGTCGAAGAATTAACAGATTATTTGGTCCAAAATACTGAACTTGATAAAACATTAGCTACTATTCAATGTGAAGCTATGTTAATTATTGTATTTAATGCTGGGGCTGAAGCGCTCGATATGACGCTAGAAGCGCGTGAAGGATTAGCCGAGCGAGTAATTACCCAATTGAATATGATCGCAATTGGTTCATTTCAAATGTCTACAAGCAACCTTACTGACGATAATATGGAGAGTTAATTCATGGCGACAATGTCACTACAAGAAAACAAAGTGTTGATTTTTTCACTGCTGGCTGGAGCAAGCGCAAATGCAACTTTAGCCGGCTTAACCTTAGAACAAGTTTCTTTTTCTATTTTTCCAATAGTGGCCTGTATTTTGGCTTTTTATTGCATGCTTGATGAATATCAGTCGCGGGCGCTTGATGGTGATATTCCGTTATTAACCGGGGCGAGTTTCTTAGTCGGAGCCTTGGGCTATTCAGTCTTTATCCGGGTTGCCTTTCCCGAAATAGGCAATAATTTCTTACCGCTGATGGTGTGCATGGCGATTATTTTTTATATGTTTCATAAAATGGGGCTATTTAGTAAATAACCCCATTCAATATGCATGCTTGCTACTTTTTGGTCAGGTAAACCCCAGACTCCATGTGATGGGTATATGGGAACTGATCAAATAGCGCAAACCTTTCGATGTGATGGGTTTGTGCTAGGGTGGTTAAGTTATCCGCCAGCGTATCAGGGTTGCATGAAATATAAATAATATTTTCATACCCTTGGATCATTTTTAAGGTGTCGAGATCTAAACCCGCTCGTGGTGGATCAACTAAAATTGTATTACAGTCGAAGCTCGTTAAATCGACATCCTTTAACCGATTGAATTCTCGTGTTCCCTTTAGCGCTTCGGTAAAATCTTCCGCCGCCATTCTAATAATCGTCACATTATCAATGTTATTCGCTGCAATATTGTATTGCGCAGATTCAACCGAGGGCTTGGCTATTTCAGTGGCCAATACTTTATTGAAATTTTTAGCCAATGCTAGCGAGAAATTACCATTGCCGCAATAAAGCTCAAGTAAGTCACCACTGGCGTTTTTAGTAATATCTAGTGCCCACTCAAGCATTTTTTGATTAATGCCGCCGTTGGGTTGGGTAAAGCTATTTTCAACTTGTTTATAAATAAGCTCGTTACCAGCCACTTGCAATTTTTCGATCACATAATCGCGGTCTAAACAAATCTTCTGTTTGCGGGCACGTCCAATAATTTGTAAATTAAACTCTGTATTTAGGCGCTCTTTTAAAGCAACAGCTTCTTGTTGCCAAGCATCGTCAAGTTGACGATGGTAGAGCATTGATACGGTAATTTCACCGCTGAGAGTCGACAAGTAATCAATCTGAAATAATTTACGGCGTAATACCTGATTATCACGTAGTTCCGTCATCAATTTAGTCATCACATCATTAATCAGTTGTGACGCTGATGGAAATTGATCAACACGGACTTTTTCCTTGGTTAGGGAATTAAATACGATATGATAAAGGTCTTCATCTTGATGCCAAACTCGAAATTCAGCACGTAAACGATAATGAGAAGGCTCAGACGGATATGTTTCTAAGTTAGGAATCGTGAACTCTTTAAAGCGTTCAACCAAAAACTCAGATTTTTCGGTTAATTGCTGTTGGTAATTGGCGACGTCGACCTGACCTGGGATCATTTTGAATTCCTGCAATGTTACTATCAATTTAAGGCGCAGATTTTAAGTCAATTGGATTATTTGTCCAGTCTAAACTGGGTGAATTGTGAGCGAAATAGCTCAAGTTCTAGTATTTGTTGCCGATAAAGGATGATAGGTTCAGTGCAGTTCAAATTTAAAAGGTGAACAAATGAATATTAACCCACCCAATAGCGCAGCCAACCAGCATATTCATTCTGGTAAAGGGCACGATAAAGTGCACTCTGGCAAAGGACACGATAAAGTACAAAACGGCGCTGAACAATCTCAGGTAGACAAAACACAAAGCAATGATGATAAAGTCACCGTAAGTTTTGATCGTAACCAAAAATTAGTTATTGGTGCCAAAATGCTGATGGCTTCGTTAAACCAAGAGCTCACTATCGATAAATCGTTTTCGTACGAGTCGTTTTCTAGCACATCGATCAGTATCAAAAACGGCCAAGCCCTGGATGAGATCGAGGTGAAACCTTTTGAGTTCGACTTTGAAGAAGTCGCCAAAAACGTGATGGACTTTGTGTCCGGTATTATTACTGGGGCAAAAGAGGGTGGCGCCAGTGATGAAAAACTTAATGAGTTGTTAAGTCAGGCACGCAGTGGCATTGATCAAGGGTTTTCGCAAGCGAGAGAAGAGCTTAAAGGATTCGATATTTATACCAAGGACATTGAAGAAGGTATTAATAAAAGCTATGACGCAATCCAGAACTCTTTAACCGAGCTTGAGAATCAACTATTCCCGCAAGCCAGTGAACAGCTAGTTCAAGGGGTTAATAATCAACAAATTGATTTACTTGAGCAAGAGCAAGCTAGCGTTTCTATTACCACTCAAGACGGCGACAGCATTAATATCAATTTTTCCAACCTCACGAGCTTGTCACAACAGCAACAAATAGTTGATGGCAAACTCAATCAGCAAATTAATTATAATCAAAGTAGCTCGTTTAGCTTCGAAGTTGATGGCGATTTAGATCAAGACGAACTTAAAGCAGTGACCAGCTTAGTTAAAGACATTAGCCAGCTCGCTGATGAATTTTTCAATGGTGATGTCGAAAAAGCGTGGCAACAAGCGCAAGAGCTAGGATTTGACGATCAAGAAATTGCTCAGTTTTCTTTTGATTTTAAAGAAGTAAAGCAAGTAGCTATCGTTGAGCACTATAGCCAAGGCAGTACTGACTCGCCAATCGCGACTATTTCTCCGTATATTAAAGACCTTAATAGCATTGCTAAGCAAGCCGATGGTTTGTTTGATAACGACAACCTAAAACAATTAATGCATGATGTTGCCGACCAGCAAGTCCAACGTATCGAAGGATTACAAGCGTCAGCGGCTCAGGGCTTTAATGATTTTAATCAGCAGTTACTTAACGCATTGAACGATTAAGCTTGTTAAACCAGCGTCATTTGAGATAATTGGCGCTTATCGTTTATATCCTGTGTGGTGATTTTTTGGCTGGTCAAATATTAATGTTCGATTCGGGGATCGGCGGCATAAGCGTTTTTCGCGAAATAAAGCAGTTGTTACCCAATATTTCCATTGATTACTTATTTGATAATCTTCATTACCCATACGGGCGTTTAAGTGAACGCGAGGTCGTTGATCGACTTGTCGAATTAATTGGTCAGGTAGTACAGCAAGACCAGCCACAATTATTAGTTATCGCTTGTAATACGGCAAGTACTATTGCATTGCCCGCATTAAGAGCGCATTTATCAATTCCTGTTATCGGGGTTGTGCCAGCGATAAAACCCGCCGCTTTGTTATCAAAAAATAAAGTCATTGGGCTGCTTGCTACCCACGGCACTATTAATCGAGATTATGTTGCTCAATTAGCCGATTCGTTTGCACCAGACTGTTCATTAATTAAAGTCGGAACCAACGAATTGGTGCTAATGGCTGAACAGGCCTTTCGAGGGCAGTCGGTGGATTTGGAGCTATTAGCTAGCGTGTGTCATCCGCTGGTTAATACGGTTGATACAATAGTTTTAGGTTGTACTCACTTTCCCTTGCTAAAAAAGCAACTAACCATGGTGATACCGCAAACGGTAACATTAATTGATTCTGGCCAAGCGATAGCCAAGCGAGTTTGTGCGCTGGCTAAAACAGAAAAGCTCGGTAACGAAGTACGCTACCGAGCTTTGTATACTAAAATGTATCAAGACGACTCACTCAACCAGTCATTGAAAAATGAAGGGTTGAATGAGTTAGTACATATTAGTCGCTAGTTTGAGCTGGGTTGTCTAGAGACGTCTTGTCTTTGGCTTCACGAACTTTTAGAACTCGTTCTTGAAATTCATTATCGTTTAATGAAGTCATCGCGACATGAGCTCCTTGACTATTCATCGTTACAAAGCCAAAACCTCGACGACGGCCAGTTTGCTTATCTTTGACTAACCTTACAGAATAAACTGAACCATACTGTTCAAATAACTCTCGAACAATAGTTTCGTTGGCGCGATAAGGCAGGTTACCTACATACAGCGTTTGACGTTCATCTTCATCGCTGTCGGTTGTAGTGATGGTTGGACTCGCCGCGCTAGAAGGAGCCGTTAGTAGAAAGACTGTGGTACCACCTAAAATAATCCCAATGGCAAAGACAACACGAGAGTCGGCAAAGCTACTATCTATAATAGGTAAAATGAAAAAACCGGCAATGGCAAGTATCCCGGTGACGATAAGTGGAAACAACTTATTTGATTTCATAAAAATAATCCAAATTAATGAAGAAAAATATAAACTTAAACGTCACATCATAGAGATATTTTAAGCAACTGGCTAGTTAGTGCAATAAAATAGTTCAAATAACGTGCAGTAGGTAAACAAAAGTTACTAAATATAGTGCTACGTAATTCATTACTGTCTCCCTTTATTGTTTTTGTATATAAAACGAACTACCTTTGGTGGTTAAATGGTCGTTTGTGAGTTTTTCTATAAAAAACAAAATAAACCCTTGCCAAGCTCTGATATATCCCTATAATGCGCCTCACTGAAACGGGGAAGCAGCTTACTAAGCGTCTAACGTAAAGCAAGTTACTTAGCGTTTCAGAGAAGAAAATAAATAATTTAACTTCTTGTTAAAAGAAACTTAAATTAAACATTGACTTCAAATTGGGAAAGCGTATTATGTGCCTCCCAACGCAACGAACCACAGGGTTTGAAGCGCTACTCACACCACAAGGTGTTTGAGTTAAAACGTTCTTTAACAATTAGTATTCAAATAAACTGTGTGGGCATTTGACGTAAGTATCGAAAAATAC
>Ga0209396_1000774_pt1 | contig 36772 bp, 55 predicted proteins | sample GOMGulsemesocosm_6_FD_184638 | JGI IMG/M metagenome (GOLD analysis project Ga0209396, IMG submission 184638) | Methane-oxidizing microbial communities from mesocosms in the Gulf of Mexico - GOM8C Gulf of Mexico (SPAdes) (version 2) | ecosystem: Environmental > Aquatic > Marine > Cold seeps...
CCTGATCATCTATGCCAATTCTGTGTTTGATAGTAACCGGAATGTCCACGGCGTCTTGCATGGCTTTAATGCAATCGGCCACCAAGGGTGCGTGGCCCATAAGGCAAGCCCCTATCATGTTGTTTTGCACTCTGTCGCTGGGGCAGCCCACGTTTAAATTCACTTCGTCATATAGATAGTCTTGCGCAATTTTTGCGCACTGGGCCAGCTCTTCTGGTTTGCTGCCTCCCAGTTGTAGTGCCACCGGATGCTCTTGTTCGTTGTATTGCAAAAAGCGATCTGGGCCGCCCTTGCCATGAATGATGGCGCCCGTTGTGACCATCTCTGTATACAGGAATGCATTGTCACTAAGGGTTCGCCAGAAATAGCGGCAGTGGCGATCCGACCAATCCATCATAGGCGCCGTGCAGAAACGTCTAGCGCCCATTTTAAGGGGGCTGCCAGTGTTTACGGGGGTTGTAGCGTTTTCTGTCATGCGTCTATTTCTGCCTGTTACTGCTTAATAATGCCTATTTTTCACTATTCGGTGTGACAATAGGGTAACAAAATTTGTTAGTATTCATTGTTACCCCGATTAATGTTACACCGGACGAGTATTATATCATGGCTAGTATTAGAAAACGCCAGAAGGCCGATGGCTCTACCTCCTATACGGTTGTCATACGCGTTAAGCAGCAAGGCCAGATTGTCCATAGTGAATCCCGTACATTCTCAAAAGATGCCCTGGCTAAGAGTTGGGCCAAGCGCCGTGAAACCGAACTGGAAAATGATACTGAGTTGGCCAATGCCATGGCCAAGAAAAAAAGCGGTGTGGATTCTGGCGCCGTGTTGTTTGGTGAGTTGATTGATCTATATATCGGTAAAGTTAAGAAAATGAAGGGCTGGGGGACAACAAAAGAAAACGTTTTGCAGCTGATTAAGCGTTACCCCATTGCCAAGATACCCGCCGAAAAACTCACCACGAAAGACATAGTGGATTACATTGTATTGCGCTCCCAAGAGTCTTCCCCGCAAACGGCCAACCAGGATTACATGTATATTCGCCAAGTATTTGGGGTGGCTGAAGACTTGCTGGGGGTGGATGTTAATTTTACGGTGATCGAGAAGGCCCAGCGTACACTCACCAAGATCGGTGCCATAGGCAAAAGCAAGGAACGGGATCGCAGGCCACATTTAGTGGTGAGTGATGACACTGAAAAAGCAATTGATGAGCTGGGTGATATTGTGTCTCTGGCTTATCGCAAACGCCAGTCCAGCTATTGGAAGCCCACCAACATAATGCTGGATAGGGTGATTGTGTTCGCCATGTTTTCGGGGCGGCGCATGTCTGAAATTTGCCGTATCAACCGTACAGATACCGATTTTGAACGCCAAGAAGTGTTGATTCGGGATATGAAACATCCCAGCCAAAAGAAGGGCAATAACGTCTGGTGTTATGTGCCGGATGAGGCGTGGGCGGTACTGGTATCTATGCCGGTGATCGATGGGGATGATCGTTGGTTTCCCTATAATGCCAAGAGCGTGGGTGATTATTTTAGGCGGGTTCGTAAAGAAGCGGGTTTTCACCAGTTATTTGATGGCCAAGAAGAGTCGCCAGATAACCCTAATTTACGTTTCCATGACTTGCGCCATGAGTGCGCCAGCTGGTTATTTGAGAAGAACGGGCTAGGGGATGAGCGTTGGGATGTGCCCCGGGTGGCACTGGTTACCGGTCATCAAAGTTGGAACTCATTAAAGCGTTACGCAAACTTAAGGCATGTTAAGCCCACAGATAAATGGGCGGATTGGCAGTGGAAGAGTGCGGTTTTGGATTAGTATTCTGCTGTATCGAGTTCTGCGGCAAGCTTGATTAAGGCCCTCCCCAGTGCGCGTGCCTGATCTGTATTCATTGCGTGAGCATGTCTATTGGCGGGTGCTTTGACGGTTGATTTTGGAATGGTGAGTTTGATAATAGGTACATCGTGATCGAACTCATCTAGGATGGTGAGTGTTTCAAGCTTGGCTTTGCTCATGATCGGTTCCTTTGGCTTTGAATGAATTAGATCGTATTTAGCTCAAAAATCCAATACCCTCCAAGCCTTATGGTGGTGATATTTTGGCGCCTGCCTGACCTAAAGTACATTGGATAACACTGAGATAAAAGGATTTGAGAATGGAAGATAATAGTTATTATGAGCGTGATGATTTTCAGGCTGACCCCTACGAAGATGAAAAGGACGACCCTTATAATGTGGGCTATCAAGCTGGGATGAAAGGTGAAGAGCGAGAGAGCGGTAATAGTATTGATGGTGTTGAGTGGATCAGGGGCTGGCAAGATGGAGAGGATGACAGGCGCGACCGTGAGAAGGCTCAAAGGCTTCGTGATTAAAGCCTTAATGCCTCCTTTCCCCTAAGTCAGTTTTTAGCGATAACCGGGCCATTGGTATAGCCAACCGCCTGGCCATCATTGCAAACCAGATACACATCCCACTCAATGCGTTTGTCATACGAATACGGTTCAACCGTTATCACCCCAGCACCAGAACGCTTTTCTACATAGCTGGCCAGCTCTGCAAAGTCGGCCATTTCTTGCACGGTATCCATGGAATCAGCAAGTGTGCCTTTATGGTCGCGGTATAAAAATGCAGTGTTTGGCATGGCTTCTATTTTCCTAAGATAATTTCAGCATCTTTATGCTGAACAAAATTAATATACCCTGAAGGCTCACGGCTCTTGTACTCACCCCAGCCCACATCACCCAAGAACGGTACTCTTTGGCCAATCATACCCGAATACCACCTCATTGGGTCCGGGCACTGTTTTATGAGTAGCTGAGCCATATTCCCCTACCTCTCTATATTCTCAATTGGTATGCCATCGATGTGCATTACTATCGGCAAATCGGTGATTTTCTTAGCGCCATGTATTTGCTTGTGAATCTCGGACCAGTCCCGGCCAAGCAGGCCAGTTTTAAGGTTTCTCTTCTTGATGCCAGCTAAGTTTTGACGGTCGATTTCTTCTAAGTCTGTATCCCAAAAGTTAGCGGCGGTAATTTTGGGTTTTGGTTTAAATAGCTTCTTTATCCAGTTCATTCCTACCATCCCAGTTTTGCAGCTCTTTCTCGAATACTCTTGCTAGCTGCCTCACGCTGTTTTTTGTTTCGGTAGCACCTTTGGCAGGTGGCATTGCTTAAATAGATGCCATGAGGGCACCGGCCATCTTTATCAGGTGCTTGGTACCGCTCATAGCTACCCATATTCCCTGTATCCCGTATTAGTTGAATTTGCTGATTTCTGCTTGAGCTTTTTTAGTTACCTGGTCGGCGGTGGCAGTGCTGGACCCACCACAGATAACATTGACTCGCTCACCATATTTATCATCAAGAAAAGCGAAGGCATCTTGGTCATCAACAGCCAATACCATTTCTGTAATATCCTTCCCTTTATGGAAGATATGAGCACTGAAAACACCTACAGCCATTAATCATTTGCTCCGTTTTGCTGCGCTTTCTTTCTGTTATAGACGGCCACATCAGCGAGAATAATTGAATCACCCTGGTTTGCCGATACAGCACAAGCCATGGCACCCATAAAATAACCTTTGGCGTGACTAGCTTTAGGCGTTAAGCAGCTAAGTAAACAAACCAAGTGCCAGCCAATCATGTTTAAGCGTGCCTTTAAACCCTGTGGCACCCGTATTGTTTTAGTAGCCATCTTTCCCCTACCTTTGCTGTCTTGAGTTAACACCGTATGGACTGCCATAACGGTCTTTGTTTGGGCGCTTGCCATTGGTTGGCTTTTGCATCGCTGCCGGTACTTTTAATTCGTTTAAGTCAGCACCCGGACGCAGCGTAATTTCCATAACCTGGTGATCATCTACTTCAGAATCATTGCAGACGGCCATATTCAAACACGCCATGGCCATTGCTATTGAAGCTTTGTGGCTTGTACGTCTTCCACCATCGTCAACGATCAATACCTTTGGCTTATCTGCATACATGATTAATTATTTCCCTGTACTTGAATTGATTCCGCCAAAGTGCTTTTTCACTTGGGTGTAAGTGTGCTGGCTCATTACTATTTCAGTGTGCACCGACACAATATCTACATAGCAATCTGGGTTTTCGTGGCAGAGATCAAGCCACTCATTCATCACTGCCGGGCATATAATCATGGGATAAGCTACTGGCTTGCCATCGATGCGTATCTGGTATTCAGACCCACTTGATTGGTGGTGTTTTTCGGCCATTCGATTTATTCCCCTGTAAGTGCTGAAGTGTCACAAGTTGCACTATCAGTGCTGTTTTGCTCTTTAATCCACTGCTTATATTCGGCCTCAACAGCAGGATTTTCACCGCAAAATTTATCTGCCATCCAGTCCTTGTCACCGCAAAATTCACATCTATCGTTTTCTGACCAAGAGTGTCCACTCATGAATTTATTCCCCGTCCTTTTGATTTTTACGTTTGGCAATTTCACGCTGGAGATACCAGGCGGCCTTTTCCAAGTCTTCAACGGCATCCTTCTTTAGGTCACAGCGCCAAATGTACTTAACCGCGTTGCCCAAGTTGAAAGCCATATGCTCAGTAACCTGGATACACTCAATGCCGCTAGGGTGGCCCTTGTAGTGCGCTGGGTGATTTACATTATCTGCTGTTGCCATTGATCTATTCCTTATTGATATAAATTTTCAAGCACATCTTGAATGCTGGTTTTCTCTCTAATGCATTTAGTGCGCAGTGTTTCTTTTGATAACCCTGTTAGCCCGACCAGATCACGTATTGCCTGGAATGTGCCATCACGGCTCCTGGCTAACCAAACATTCTCAATAAACGAATTGAGTAGCGTTGTAATCGATACGCCCTCTGGAAAGTAATAACTCTTAAACTTGCGCTGCATCTGTAAAGGCTGTGTAACCGTGTCGCCTTCAAATCTGCGCTTGTAGTTCAGCTTATACTCGGTTCCGTTATCCTTTAAAAAGAATGGCGACTTAGGGTCTAGACCAGCAAACAAGCTTCGATCCAAGCACCCATATTTATTCTTTAATCGCCACTCAATTACTTTAAAAATGGAGTCACTTAAATAAGTGTTATCACCAATAAAAAAGTATCTTTCTTTGCCTGTAGCACTAAACGAGCTGGGCAATACTCCATCGATAACGATCAAGCCACGATCCGTTATCAAATCCTCAACCTTGAGGAGGGTTAACTCATGAGCACTAAAATAAGCCAGCCCTGCAAATAGAATTAGAGCCTCGTCATTCTCGTTAAACTCACCCTTACTGTGCTTTGCTGCCAGCTTGATTATCGCCTTGTAATCAAGCAGTTTGCCTCTAACCGACATGTTTCATATTCTTTTAAAGTAGGAATGTGAAACATTATACACCCCTAATCAGTACCTATCTAGGCTACAGGCCAGACAATACGTGCCTTTCGCACTACTTAGGGGAATAAAAGGGCAGTCAAATTAGTCCGATTTAGGGCCAATTAGGTGCTGGAATTCCTTTCCTAATTGGGCGCTTTCCAAAAAGGGGATCGCCTCGTCATCTTTTAGGCCGAATGCGTGGCCGAGTATGGTTAAGCCTTGCTCTTCAATTTTTGGTAATAGCCGTACCAGCTCGTAACCACCGCAAATAATGCAGCCGTTGATAACCGACTCTTCATCCAGTGCGCCCGCTTTTGTCCAAACGAACTCGTCTTTGTATTGATAGCAGTAGGTGAGCTGTAATCTTATATAGGTATTTTTATCCATGCGCTAAATCTCCTCGTGACCCATTAAGCCACTTAAAACCATGGCCTGATTGCGGCTGTGGCCTTCATCCAAAAGGGCTAAGTAGTCTTGGTATTCTTTGTCGGCGCCTGGGTACCAATGATCTTTGCACCATCTGCCACCATGTACCTGGGTGGGCTCGCCACAGCTGAAGCATTTTGTTTGACTTGGCTTAGCCATTGGACTTCTCAAACTCTTCGTTGGCGGCCTGGCGGCGGGTATCGATCAGCTCGGCCAGATCACGAATGTCACACACCCATGGGCATTTCTGGCTGGTGGCGGTACGAAAAAACGCGATGGGCAACTCATTGGCGGCGGCCTTGCGTTTGGCCTTGTTTAGGTCGTTTAAACCAAAGTAATTTTTGGCCACTTTTTCAAGCGGCAGGGTGGGTGAATTAAATTCAGCCATTAATAAAAAAACGGTGTTCATTACAGGCTCCGAATGGGTGGGTTGTTGGGTTCTGCAAAAACAAAACTCAGGTTTTCTTCTTCCGGGTGGGTGGCGTTCAAAATGTCATTTTGCCAATCACTTTGGGTGCGCTTAAAAACCGCCTCCCATTCATCTACAACAATTTGGCTGCCTGGTAGATCACTGCCGCATTGTTGGGCATCTGCGATCAGGTCTAGTAATTCTTGCGCCATCTTACTGGCTGCTTCAATGATTTCTTCTTGGGTGGCTGGTTGCATGTTGGTGTCCTGTTGTTGGTTATCGGCCCCCGTATTAAATCTGGGGGCCGATGGGTTCATGCTTCTAAGTCGATCACTAAAACATCATCGTTGCTGGCATCCTGGTGGCTGATGCCGATGCCTGCCGCCATGGCTTGCAATAGGGCAAGGGTGACTTTGCTATCACTGAGTGCTCTGTGTGCCTTACCTTCAAATTCAACACCAGCTAACTCGCAGCAACGGGCCAGTGATAAACGTCTAAACTGGCTGCGCTCTTTATCCCATATGGCGTGGCGGTTGAAGTGGCGGTTGGCCAGCTCCATTACATCGATGTGCACACAGTCGGGAACCGGCAGGCCATGTTCGGCGCAGGTTTGTTTGATCAGGCGCAGGTCAAAACTGGCATTAAAGATCGCTACCGGGTAACAGCCAAATATAGACAGTAAAACCGGCTGGATCAGGGTCCAGTCATAACCAAACTCGGCTATTTTTTCAGGGCTGATGCCGTGGGTTTCCAGTGCCTTGGGGTGGCATTCTTTTTGGGTTTTAACCAGTTTATCGATCATGACGCGCCCCTGGGTATTGATCACGCTGATCTCTATGATCTGATCATCTTCCCCCAGGCCGGTGGTTTCGGTATCCAGAAAAACCGGATTCGTCTTTAAAATGCTTTGTGCCATCTGTTGAGTATTCATGTGCAGTTCCTTATGCCGCCAGCTCGAAGCGGGCTCCGTTTAGAGTTAAAGTTCCATCTACTACATAACGATCAAAAAATTCACGGGCCAGTGCGTGGCGAATTTTTTTATCGGTTATTACGTTGCGCATGGCTGGTTTGTTGCCCCAGCGTCCTGCTTTTAATTCGGTAGCGATCTCTGCATAAAGCGTTTCATTATCATCAGTGGGGGCGTCCCTTCTTATGGGGGTGGGGAGATTTTTTGATATAGGCTGTATGGCCTTATTGCGTTGGCCAGCACTTAAAACCGCAAAACACACCATGGGGCAGCCATCCACTAAAACCGCCAATACCGTCCACAAAACATAACGCTGTTGGCCTAAATCATTGGCCAGTGTGGTACCACTGTTATCAGATTGACGTTTGATCTTTTGGCTGATGATGAATTGACGTTCCTGGCTTAAACGCTCGGCCTTGTTTAGCAGGCTGCCGGCGCGAGTGCGAAAACCGTTTTCACGATCCAGTTTGGCAAGGGCGCTTAATTCGTTGATGCGATTGGTGAGGTCGTTAATTTGTGTTTGTTGGTGCTGGTAGCTGGTGCTGCCGGACAATTCCAAGTGGAAGGTGGTTTGGTAACGGCTTTCCAGCCAACTGATGGTGGCGGCCAAACTGCTTAACACCAATATGACTTCCAATATTAGGGTGGCGGTGAGCAGTGCCCAGCGTTTAAATTCATACAGGCGCACAATCATCGGTATAAAAATATAAGAGGCGCCCACCAAAGAAGCTGACGTGATGGCGGCCATTAATATGTCCAGCGTGCTGTTGGCAAAACTGATCCACATTAGGATGCTGCACACCATGGATATGAGGGCCAGAATTATGCCCAGTATGAAGGTGGTGATTTTGATGGAGTTGGTTAGCATTGTTGGTCCCTACTTTTTAGTTATTGGTTTGCCCCGGTACAACTCGGCAGGGCTCCGATGTTATTTTTTAGGCCACCAGTGAATCTTTCAGCATGCATAAGGTCTTGTTGCCCAGTGCGGTGTTTTGTTTGGGTATTAATACGCTGGGTGCGGTGCGGCCGGTGCTGGTCAATAATTCACGAATAAAGTTAAGGCCTGCGGGTGTGGCCACGGTTTTTTCATGGATGCTGGGGCTGTCGCCGTGCAAACACATCTTGAATTGGGTGGTGAACAAGCCAGCGCGAATGTACTTTTCTTTTGGCAGATTGCGCAGGGTTTTGGTTTCGTATAAAACACCGGCCATGCGCAGCTTTTTAAATAAGCTGTTGGCACCTTCGCCCACCAGAAGCGCGGCTTTTTGCATGCTGTAGATTTGCTGGTTAGCGGTCATTGGCGGCCACCGTTTGCTTCAGTTCTTTGGCCATGTCGCGCAGCACGTTGTTGTTGTTTTGGATGTATTGCTGATTGTTCAGCATGTGCGCTTCCAGTTTGGTGACCTGTGATTGCATGCTTTTTAGCAGGGTGAGGGCGGCGCGACTTAGGCCCTTGGGCATTTTTTTACTTTCTATAAAATCTTTGTGGATGCCACTCAGGGTGCTGGCTTGTTCTTTAATGGTTTCTTCCAGCTCAATCATGCGGTCATTGTTAGTGGCGGCAATATCAATTAATCCGGTGACATCTTTACGCAGTCTGGCCAATTCAAATTCTGATTTATTGCTCATGATTGATCCCCAAGTTTCCTGTGTTTGTTATTAGTTTGTGTGGTTGACATGCAGTGCAGCATTTCACCCAGTGTTATTTCAGTGACGGCGCTCTGGCCGTTGTGCAGTTGCTCATAAACATCGTTGGCCAGTGCTGGTTGGCTACTTAATTCCACCAGTTGGTCCAGTGTGTGGGCCATGGCTTGTTTAAAGAGTGCTAAACGATTCGGCATGTTGAGCCTCATTGTTTGGGTGTGAGCAATTAAGGATTGCTGGCCACTGCGTGTTGCATTAAATAATGCATATGCGCATATTAGACGTGACAATACGGGTCTGTCAATGCGCTTTAGTATTTATTAATGCATTAGCTTTATTGGGGTGGGGTATTGGCTTGAATGAAGTTGATGATTAGCTGGGCTTGTTCGGTGGTGATCCAGCCGGTGGCGTCCAGGTAAATTTCTGTACCATCGGATTCCAGATAGATTCGGGTATCGTGGGTGTCGGCTTCTATTGTTAAGCTGGGTAGTGATTGGCTCATGATGTGCTCCTTAAGCATTTATCCATGCTAAGTAGCTTACCCCTGCCCAAGAGGATTCTGTATGGGGAAAACCCCTATAGGAAAAACTCCTATAAATCAGTTTAGGTATTTATCTTTACCCATGGCTAAGTAAGAAAGTCCTGATAAGTGTAGGGTTTGCGCCAGTGCTACCTTACTGCCAGCGTTAAATTTACGGCGTAGGTTTTCGATACGTTGTTCAACCGTCTTGGGGCTTATGTCCAGCTTGGCGGCGATGATTTTACTGCTGTTGGCCATCAAAAGTAGCCGTACCACATCCACTTCTTTGGCTGTCAGCTGTATGCCATTTACCTCAAAATGCCCGGTTTGAATGTTCCAGCGTCCTTTTTGCTCCATGAGTACTTGTCCTGTTATATCAACTGCATTGCCTATTAAATAATTTTGTTCTTTCTGTTTGTTGCTCAGGATGGTTTTTATGCCCTGGCTTGTGATGAGCATGGTATGGGAATTGGTAACGGTTAGGCCCGTCATTACCATGGTATCTTGTTTAAAGATACGATCGGCATGGTCATGCCATATGAGGTCGTGGTCGCACTTGCCAATAATGGCGTGGGCGCTGTCGATGCCCGCGTGGGCGGCATAACCTTCACTGCATTTAACGTACTTGCCGTGGCGGTCCTTTATCCAGGCGTTCACACGCTGCGAACCCCAATACAAATCTTCCATGTTTATGCGCTTTTATTATTAATTACTCTGGATTAAGAAGTTAACCGTATTGACAGCTTTCGACCATGCACTGCCAGTAGAAAATATTGAGAAATAGAGGGTTTATTCTACTGTTAGTAGAATAGTGGGGTTTAATAGCCACACAGACTCAAAGGGTTCGTATTTTGGATAAGGCGCGGGGGTTAAGAATTACCCAGCGTATGGAAACGCTATCCACCACAGTGGATGCCATGGCCGAGCGCTGTGGTGTGAGTATTAAGGCAGTATATAAGTGGCGGGCAGGGCATAACCTGCCCAGTAATCGGGTAATCCAGCTATCAGAAGAACTTGAATGCAGCACTGATTACATTCTACTGGGGGTAGGAAACCCGGACGTTACCGGGGCGGCCCATCTGCTGGGTCAAATGCCGGTATATGATCGTGAGCTGCTGCTGGCATTTTTGCGGGCCAGCTATCAAAAGTAACAATTAGGCAAGGTTAGGGTGACGTCACAGTGACGTCACTTATTAATCAGTTATACTTTACAGTACACTTGCGCCCATGACTGAACGCATAAAAACAACTCTGCGACTGCCTGAAAAACTGCATAAACGGTTTGATGCAGGCACTATGAATGCAGACATCGTGGCGCGCCTTGAAAATTCCTTTCGTGATGAATGGCGGGGCTTGGCGATGTCAGCAAACGGATTAATGGATTATGTGGATTTGCCGGATGTATTGCGCATTAAAAGCAGCGGCAATGCCCATGAGGATATGGGGGCCATCTGTGAGCTGTTATCGGGTTTGCCGGTAGAAAGCGTGCTGCTAGGGCTTTCCAAGACCAAGCGCCTGGTGGTAGCCATGCAACTGGACAAGATCACGCTGGTGGCCGATCAGTGTGCGTTTGTGCTGGATAGCACGGGCCGCGCCGAAGATATGCATAATTTAATTGTATGTTTGGATGCGCAGGATTTATTAACGGATTGCCAGTGCGGGCTTAAGCCTGTGTTGCTGGGTGACAGTCCTAACCAGTCGTTAGATGCGGTATTTAATCAAACTAAAAAAGCAGGTATGCAGGGCATTCGGTCCCTGTGTGAATTGCTTAACCCTTCTTATACCATCGATATTTAGTTTTTATTCAGTCTATCTACTAGCTGGCTAAGCACGATGCAATCCATATCATCCAGTTTGCCATTCATGCTGGACTGATTGATGCGGGCAATTAATTCCTGCGCCGCGCTGGACAATTCTCCTTCAATTTTGTCACTCGTTAGATAGGCCACGCTCACGTTTAGTGCTTTTGCGATGGATGCCAGGTTGTTTAATCTGGGGTTTTCACTGATGCCATTCACAATCCTGTGTACGGTGGGCTGAGATAACCCAGACTTTTGCGCCAGTTCTGTCTCGTTCCAGCTTTTACTGTTCAGTAATGCGGTCACGCGCGTGGCGATCGTCCCTGTCTTGCTCATTAGTTTCTTCTCATTATGCGTATGCGCATTAAATTATGATTAAAAAACGCTTGCAAATTAAAATGCATAGATGCATTATTGAATGCATATACAGAATGGTGTTTAAAATGAATCTTCAGGAAATAATTGCAAAATTGATCAGTGATGGCTTTACCGAAGCGGGCATAGCCAAGCAGGTAAGCGCAGACCAATCGACAATTCAGCGTATTAAAAAGGGCAGTGAACCTAAATATGGGCTGGGTTGCCGCATTAAGGCGTTGTATGTGCAACATGTCGGCAAACCTATAAGTGAATAATTAAATTCATTTTTACATAGTAGTACAAAATTTAAACAGTGATCACAGGGAGTTACCACTACACATGAAAACACTAACTTTGGATCAAGCCTGTAAAGAAGCCGTAGTTGGTTTTACGGGTGGCATTGAAGCGGTGGCAAGGGCCACTGGCATTCGTAGCCTTCAGCAGAAACTAAACACTGCTAGTGATCGCAATAAGTTAAGCGCGGGTGATGTTGAGCAAATATTAAAGCTCACTCGTAGCCATGAAATTTTAGATGTTATCTGTGGCCGTGTAGACGCTGCCTGGGTTGATTTAACCGAACTGGATAATCTGCCCTGTGATACCAGCATGCTGGACAACATCACTGACCTGATCACCAGGGTGGGTGTATTAACCCAAAACGTGCAAACCAGTTTGGCCGATGGTGTGGTGGATAAAACAGAAATGATTGAACTAGAACGCGCCAGCATGAGATTAGTGCGTGCCAGTCTTACCGTAGTGGAACGCTCCAAGCAATTTATGGAAGACGATGTTGAAAGCGCCTAATGCCCTACAGGGCCATGCCCGTGAAGCCATACGCGAATATTTGAGTGATGTGGAATGCGCCAATGTTGATGAGATGGTTGAAGTATTAACCGTTATGTTGACCCGCATTGCATTTTTGATTGAACGTAAAACCAACACTGATACCGCCCAGTTGGCCCTGTATGCGCCATATCAGGCACTAGGCAACAAGGATAATAATAATGCAGTTTGAACAATGCACATTAGATGAGGTGGCCGAGGCATTAGAGTTTTTAGATGCTGGTGTGAGCCGTGAAGACTGGATCAAGTTGGGTTTTGCCATCAAGGCAGAATTTGGAGAGGGTGGCCGCAGTACTTTTGAAGACTTTAGCCAGACCAGTGATAAATACAGTAAAACCGATTTTAAGACCGCCTGGAAAAGCATTAAGCAAAGCGGCGGCACTAACATAGGTAGCTTATTTAAACTGGCCATCGATGCCGGTTACAAGCCTGCCAAGACGCAATTCACAGAAGATGAAAAACAAAAACGCCAGCAAGAAAGCCAAGCGCGCCGTGTATTGCGTGAACAGGAATCGGCTGAAGAGCAGCGTTTATTAATTGAATTGCAAAATCACATCTCAGTGGTGAGTGAAATTATTTGGGAGAATCTGCCGATTGATGGTGAGTCTGAATACCTTAACAAAAAACAGGTTAATGCCTGCGGTGCTCGGGTGGTGAAAGAGGCCTTTATGATCGTGGTGGACCTGGTTAAAAACGTGGCACTGATCCTTACCGATTACCAAGCAATGATAAGAATGACCGAATTCAAAAAGGAAAGCCCGGATGCGGTGTCGTTTCATTGGCTTAAGAAAGGCACGTTGGTGCTGCCTATGTTCGACATAAACCGGAAGTTGTGGAGCCTGCAATTTGTATTGGCTAATGGCACTAAATTATTTATTAAAAACAGTCGTAAATCAGGTACCTGCTTTTTGTTAGGCAGTGCCTATGACTTAGATGCGACTACACCGATTTGTTTGGCCGAAGGGTTTGCCACAGGTGCGTCTATCCATATGGCCACTGGCTGTCCTGTTTTTGTATGTTGGGATGCTGGCAACTTAGTAAAAATGGCGCCAGCTATTCGTCACTCGTTTCCTGATCAGTTGATGCTGGTATGTGGTGATAACGATCATCAAACCAAAGATAACCCTGGTATAAAAAAGGCCCGAGATGCAGCGGCCAAGGCTTGTTGTGGTTTTGTAGTGCCTGATTTTTCTCAAGTGGCTGCTGATTTTAAGGAGGCTGCTAATGCTTGATATTAATGAGTGTACCGATTTTAACGATCTGCATTTAACCTGCGGGCTTGATGCCGTAAAACAGCAAATTGAATCTGCCCTACAAAGCCCGTCTGCCGATGCGGTGATTAACCCTGCTACGGCAGCGGCGAATGAGTCTCCCGCACCCTCTATCAATGCAGGCGCGGCAATTTCTGAAACGATCACTATTACATCCTGCGCCATTACACTAGACCAGGTTAAAGAACGTTTTGCCCTTATCGTACCGTCTACCAATGTTTGGAACATTAACGATAAGCAGAAGCTAAAGAAAGCTGAATTCATGGCCCTAGTGGGTGCCAAGACCGGCAAAGAATGGTGGGAAGCCGCCGATAAGCGCCAAGTGAATGAAGCTGATGTGAATATAAAAATTTCCGCCGCCCAAACAGAGGGGGACGGGGAATTGGCCATGGCCTTGGGCCGTTATGTGTATCTAAACCCGTCACAGTCTGTGTGGGACCATAAAAACCGTGAAGTGGTGAATATTGCCGATTTGAAATACGCCATTCCCAATGCGTTTTCTTTCTGGAATCAGTCGGCTATGCGCAAGCAAATTGATAAAGCCAATCTGGTGTTTGATCCTACTCAAAAATGTGACGCTAAAACGCACATTAATATGTTTCAGGGTTTGCCTTTAGAGCCCGATCATAACGATGACGGCTGCCAAGCGATTATCGACATGATGTACCTGCTGTGTAATGAGGATTTAAAGGTGTGGACCTGGTTGGCTAAGTGGATGGCGTACCCGTTACAGCATGTAGGGGCAAAAATGCATACTGCCGTGCTGATGCACTCTGATGTGCAGGGATCGGGTAAGTCGTTGTTCTTTGATGGAGTTATGCGCGGCATCTACGGCGAATACGGCGCGACATTGGGCCAAACACAGATGGAAAGCCAATATACAGATTGGTCCAGTAATTTGTTATACGGCCTGTTTGAAGAAATATTCAGCCGGGACCAGAAGTACAGCCACATGGGCACCATCAAACAAATGATTACCGGTGATAAACAGCGCATCGAAAAGAAATTTATGAGCGGTTGGGAAGAAGCCAACCACATGAACTGCATATTTTTATCAAATGAATTGTTGCCGTTTCCCATCGAGCAGTCTGATCGCCGCTTTTTGGTTATCTGGCCTAACTGGAAGCTGGACGCTGAATTACAAGCGCGAGTGGGTGCCGAGCTTAAGGCTGGTGGCGCTGCTGCCTTTCTGGGTTGGTTATTAAAATTGGATACCTCTGATTTTGAAGTAAGAACCAAACCGCCCATGACTGAAGCTAAAGAGTGGTTGATTGATTTTGGCCGTCCCACCTGGGACCAGTTTTATCAGTGTTGGAAAGGGGGTCATATTGATATTCCATATATTCCATGCCTTACGACCGATCTGTGGAATGTCTATCGACACTGGTGCAAGGCCAATGGCATCGGCAAGGTCATGGATAATCAGAAGTTTCCAAAGCTCATTGAGCGTCGAGTGTTGAGGCGTGAAGCTCATCAGCCGTATGTGTTTGGTCCGGATGATAAAAAGGATAAGAAGGGCACGTTCTATTTGACCATTGAGCCCTCCAAGGCTGGCGGGAAGTCTAAAAAGCTGTGGCTTGGTGAAAGTGTCAAAGAGTTCCGCGTGAAGATGGATGAGTATATTGGGGTAGATGAAAATGAAAAGTACTAACCGTCCTATGGGTTGTCCTATAGGTTTTCATCAACCCCTAGGAGCCGTATATGCACGTGGTTATTGGCTTCCAGAGGATTGTCCTAGGAGTACCAAGGGTTTAACGCGCGCACACGGGCGCAAAATATAGTAAAGAAATTGCAGTAAGTTTTATTCCTCTACACATATAGAAAACCCCTAGTACCCCTAGGACTCCTAGGATAATTAACCTAAGTTACTGATTCTATTAGAAAAAAATACCCTAAGGGTTTTAAGAAACCGATAGGACTTGGTAGGACGATCAAAAAAGGACTGATGAAATGATTGACGCAATGCATGAACGTTTATTGGACTGGGCTGAAGCATGTGGTGGCGGCGGTGCCTTCTCTACAGCATGGGCATATGCCTTATCTGGAGAATCTAGGGGGGAAGGGCAGGGTTTGGCCGTTCCTTTTAGTATGGCCGTATATGAAACCGAAAAAGCCGTACAGGGGCTGCCTGAAGCCCTTAGGCTCATAGTGAAAGAGTTCTACATCAATAGCACATCAACGCTGGCACAAAAGCTCAATGCCCTGGGCATGTCCAAGCGCACCTTGTATAGGCGCTTAGATGAGGCTCATAAGGAGATTGAGCAGGCATTAATGGGGTGTATTCATGCTTAAAGTTATCCCATGTAGTGCTTTTAGGAGCACATCACTACAGCCACAGGCTTGATGTTTATTGGCCTGTGTGGCTTATCCACAGAAACCGGAAGTGGCCATTTTGAAAGAGCCGTGGCACAGAGTGATATAGTTTGTTCCATGATCTGATAGTTGGGTCAGTTCATAGGAAGTTTGCATTGTTTGCCCCTCATGTAATTGCATGCAGGGGCTTTTTTATGTCCGGGATAAAGTACATGGCTGTTGAGATTGTTGAGCGTGCAGCCGAGGTGGCTACCGCATCTACTTACAGTGGCAGCAGCATCACCTTGTTTGGTGTGTACTCGGCCAACGACCTCATGGCGTTTGGCGGACTAGTGTTTGCCGGGCTGTCATTTGCTGTGAACTGGTATTTCCGACACAAGACTTATAACCACCTAGTGGCCAGCTCAAAAGGGAATGATCATGTTTAAGTGTAAGCATTTCGGTATCAAGGAGCTGGTATCCAAAAAGGTATTTGCTGATCGTGGTGATAAGGCGTGGGCATTATTAGATGATCGTGCCCTGCGTACCCTAGATGCCTTACGAGAACGCTTTGGCTCTATCACTGTGAATGATTGGCAGTGGGGTGGCACTAATCAATATCGGGGCTTACGTGAGCCTGATTGCCAGATAGGCGCGGCTTATAGCCAGCATCGGTTTGGTCGTGCGTTTGATTGTGTGTTCCGTGATACCACGGCACAGGCAGTACGAGAATTTATATTAGATAACCCTGGTGAGTTCCCATACCTAAGCGCTATTGAGATGGGCACCAGTTGGCTGCACTTTGATGTGCGCAACCCAGACGGCACCATCCAAACGTTTAACCCATAGGAAGCCATATGAAAATCGCATTCGTATTAATAGCCATGCTCTTGATGGCAGGCTGTGCAGTAGAGATAAGCTCAGCTGTGGCTATTGAGGCCATGTTCAATGGATCATTAACCGCTTACCTGGAGTCTGTGTTGGTGGCAGCAGTACAGGCTAACCCTCATTACACGTTAGTGATGGGAGCAACCACGGTTGCCATGCCTGTCATTGGTTGGCTGGCGAATCGTACAGATAACCCAATAGATAATGCGATCATGATAGGGATTAACAAAGTGGTGCAAACCCTAGCAATGAACTCATCTCGCAATCAGCCTAATGTGTTGAGCTGGAAACAAATGCTAACCAATAAGCCTTCTACTTGGCCTGCTTTACTACGCAGCAAGATGAGTGTCGAGGGCATGGAATTTATGAAGGGCGGCATAGACATTCGTGTCTAAGGTACTTCCGGCCATCTGAGCCCTACGGGTAAGGGACTCGCGAGTTTTGGCTACAGAGATTATTTGCAGGGGGGTTGACACACTTGAGTGATATTCAGTTATCCGACGTTGCTTCCCAAGCAGGGTTTGCTCGTATGGTAGGTACCAGTCGGCAAGCGATTAATAAGCATGTTGAGCGTGGTTTTTTAACAAGCGGCCAAACCTATTTGGAATGGCTGTCCGATTATTGTGAACGGCTACGCCAAGAAGCGGCAGGGCGGGGCGGTGATCAGCAAGCCACGTTAACGGCGGTGCGCATTGAAGAGACGCAAGAAAACATTGCCGAGAAACGCCAGCGTAGATTGACCGCATCCAAAGAATTAGTTGATAGAGAATCTGCACTTAACTGGATAATTGAAAGCGCCACCGGGATTCAGGGTTTTGTGATGGGAGCCGGTGAAACCATCACTGAATCCATTAGTGAAAAATACCGAATAGAGTTAGATAGCGATGATGTTACCGCCCCGCTCAGAACTGCCCTTGGACACATTGCAAGTGCTGGATCAGAACTTGCTGAGCGTTTCTGTGGTGTGGGCGAACGCGCTGGTACCAACGCCGCCGATGCCAACAGCTCAGTGGTCTGAAGAATATTTCAGGCTGCCTGCTGAAGGTGCAGACAAGCCCGGCCCATACGATTTATCTTACGTTCCATATGTGTATGGCATTTTTGCCGCACTAGATAATCCTGATGTGACTGAAGTGGTCACCATGAAAGCCGCGCAAGTGGGTTGGACGTTCGCACTTGTGGCGTACCTGGGCAAAATAATCGACACCATGGCCTGCGCTATTGTGGTCATGTTTCCCAAGACCGACTCGGCCCGTGAATTTAACGACGAAAAATTCGAACCATCAGTACTGGCAACCCCGGCACTCAATAGAAAAATAGATGTAACCAAATCTCGCAGCAAAGATAACCGTTCGCTGTTTAAAAAATTTACTAATGGCTTCTTAAAATTTGTAACCTCGGGCTCAATCAGCTCGGTTAAATCAACGCCAGCAAAAATTGTAATTGTAGAAGAGCCTGATGATGCAGCGGGTAACCTAGCCGAGCAAGGCAGCGCCATTACCCTATTATGGGAGCGCACCAAACGTAAAGCCGGTGCCAAGCGTGTGCTGGGCGGTACGCCATCGGTTGATGGTTTAAGCAAAGTACAAGAGCACATTAAAACCAGTGATCAACGGGTGTTACCCGTTGAATGCCATGAGTGCAATGAAACCCATGTTTTAGATTGGGAAAATGTCAGCTGGTTAAACACCGATGACGGCACCGAACATGAAGTCTTTGGCACCGCTCTACCAGATACAGCTGTTTATGTGTGCCCATGTTGCGGCACGCCCTGGGGTGATTACCAACGAAAAACCAATATACGCAACACCGTGTATGCCGCCATGGAAAATGGTGATGAAAACTGTGGTTGGGTAGCCACCGCAGAATTTCACGGTGTGGCAGGTTTTATGGAGCTGTCTGAGCTTTATAGCTGTTTGCCTGGTGCCGGTATTATTGAGCTGGTTCGGGACTACCTAAAGGCCGAGCACAAGGCTTCAATGGGTGATGAAACTGACCGCATAGTATTTGTAAACTCAAAATTGGGCAGGCCCTACGCATTTAAAGACGATCACGCAGATGCCGAAACCCTACGTGAAAAAGCCAGCGACTACCCAGAGTTAATTTGCCCTCGTGGTGGTTTGGTTATCACCATAGGCATAGATATCCAGCACGACCGCATCGCCATAATCATTCGGGCATGGGGTCGTGGTGAAGAAAGTTGGCTGCTTTACTGGGGTGAAATTTCAGCCTCGGTAGGCACCTCGGATAAAAACGATCCTGTCTGGTCTGAGCTAGATGATCTGGTGTTTGCTGGCATCCCTCATGAACTGGGTTCACGCATCTACGCCAGCGCAATCAGCATAGATTCATCCGATGGCAACACCAACGATGCAGTGTATCACTGGGCAAGAACCCGGCAGAAATCACACAAGCAAGTATTGGTCATGGCCATTAAGGGGTCCAGTGCGCAGCAAGACCCGGAGATATTCGCCACTCCTAGCAATAAACCCATTGATCACAAGAATCCTAAAAAACGTACTAAGGCCGACAAACACGGTTTAAGAGTATTCATAGTAGGCACTAATAAAGCCAAAGACTGGCTGGCTTCGCATATGAAGTTAGAGGGCATTGGGGCAGGGCGGCACCATGTATATGAAACCGTACGCGCAGATTACTTTGACCAGATAACCGGTGAAGTAAAGGCCCCGCATCGCACCATTCGTAATCGTAAAATTTGGCAGCAAAAAGCCGGGCGCGCCATAGAAGCATGGGATTGCGAAGTGTATGCACTGCATGCAGCTCGGGCCAAGCGTATACATCTATTGAAGCCTAGTCAGTGGGAAGCCATTGAGCACAAATTAACGCAAGTTGATTTATTCGCACAGCCTGAGCAAGTGGCCACAGTAGAAGCTGAAGAGCCTAAAAAGTCTAAACGCAAAGTGCGCAGCAAACGCAGTCGCAGCAATAGTTTCTCTGGAGCATAAATGGAACCTTACACCATCGTTTCCGGTACCAGCCTAAGTTGGTGCCGCGATGACGAGTACGCCCATGGCTTATGGATGTACCAGTATATTTTCACTGGGCCCCAGCAAATTACTTTGTCCGCCGCCGCCGATGCTGGCGTGGTAAATATTGAAGTTGCCAGCGCCACCACTACCGATTGGTTAACAGGTAAATATCAATGGACGCTTCAGCGTAAAAAAGACATGGAAGCCGTGGTGGTGGCCACAGGCTTTACTACCGTTTTAGAAAATCCGGTGGATCAAACGACGGTAGATCACCGCACTCATGCAGAAAAGATGCTGGCTTTGATTGAAAGCCGGTTAGAAGGTCGCATCGTCAGTGATCACGAAAGCTACACCGTCAATGGTAAAAGCTTAAACCGCATACCTATTGAACAGTTAGATAGCCTTGCTCGTAAATATCGCAACCTGGTTGCCAAAGAAAAGCGCCGTGATGCCGGTAAAAAGCCAGCGCGCCGTGCCCTGTTTAGGATGCGCTAATGAACAGTTATGAATTGATGTTAGATGGCCGGGCTGCACAGTCAGCGCCACAAGAAAAGCGCTCTGCGCCGCACGCAAACAGCCTGGATCATAAACGCTACGCTGCCGCCAAACAGCACAATAGTTCGGTAGAGCGTTTTGTAGGTGGTTCGCTCAGTGTCGATTCCAACCTGCGTCGTGACCTGGTAAAGCTACGTGAAGCCAGCCGCAATGCCGGTGATGATATCGGTTACATCAAGCGATATTTTTCCATGGTGCAAACCCATGTAGTAGGTGAGAACGGCCTGCGTCTGCAAGCCATGGTTAAAAAAGCCAACGGGGATACTGACCGCGAAGCTAACAAGATAATCGAAAACGAATTTGCTGAATGGGCCGAGTTGGGCAGCGCCGAAATTGGTGGCCGTATGTCATGGATTGGTGCACAAGAATTAACCGCCAAAACATGCGCTCAAGACGGTGACATGCTGGTGCGTTACCACACAGATAAATCCAATAAATACGGGTTTTCAATTGAATTGATTGAAGCCGATGTTTTAGATATCACCCTTAATCAAACACTGCGCAATGGCAATCGCATTGTCATGGGGGTGGAGCTAAACAAGTTTAATCGCCGTGTGGCCTTTCATTTATTAACCAGTCATCCAGGTGACGATACCTGGGCTGCGGGTGGTCGCCGTTATGTTCGTGTAAGTGCGGATGAAATGGACTTGCTCTATCCGGTCTGGCGACCAGGCCAAAATCGTGGGGTGCCTTGGGCTCATGCCTCGTTACTTGAGATGTACCAGATTAACGGCATGCGCGATTCGCAACTAACAGCGGCCCGCATATCTGCCGCCAACATGGCGTTTTACGAGCGTGACCCTGAGCAAGAAGTATCTGATGAATTTGATGAAGAGGGCGACTTCTTACAAGAGCTAGAAGCCGGGCAAATGTCAGTGGTACCCGAAGGCTACCGCGTAAATCAAACAAACTTTAGCGGCCCTCAAGGTGGTGACTTCCAAAAGAATGCATTACGCGGCAGCTCGTCTGGCCTGGACGTGAATTACAACGTATTGGGTAATGACTACGAAGGGGTGAGTTTTTCAAGTTTACGCCAAGCTATTTTGGAAGATCGTGATGCCTGGAAGCGCAAGCAACGCTGGTTAATCGAACAGCAAGGCACCCCGGTTCATAAGCGCTTTGTAAGAAGCGCACTGCTTAAGAATACCTTGGGTGGATTAAAAGCCAGCGACTTGCACCGACTTTCAAAGCACAAATTGCACGGCCGCCGTTGGATGTGGGTGGACCCGCTTAAAGACGAAAAAGCATCAGGCGAGGCCATGGCCAATTTAACCACAAGCCCCATGCATGTCATGCGTGAAAAGGGCATAGATCCTGAAGACGTGGCGGCAGGCTGGGAAGAGTTTGGCACATTAATGCAGCCACACATGGACAAAATCCACATGCTTATGCCCAAGAGTGCACCAAAAGTACAGGCGCCTAAGTCACCCAAAAACGAGCAATAAAACTATCTAATAAAGGAGCAGGCCATGGCCAAAGCGCTTAATAAATTTCAGCAACACCTGCGTGACAACAAGGGCTTAGAGCCACAGGAAATGCGCGCCGAAATTGAATCGGTAGACGTAGAAAACCGCACGGCTACTTTCAGCTTCAGCTCAGAATTCGAAGGTGAGCGCTGGTGGGGTATAGAGATACTGGATCACAAGCCCACATCGGTGCGGCTAGATCGCATTAATAGCGGCGGTGCTTTCTTAATGGATCATGACCGCTGGGATCAGCGGGGTGTAGTAGAAAAAGCCTGGATAGATGGCAAGCGCGGTTTTTGTACTGTGCGCCTAAGCCAAAATCCCAAAGGTGAAGAACTTTGGACCGACATTAAAGACAAAATTCGCACCCAAGTCAGCGTGCGGTACGCCATACATGAGGCTGTTTTAGAAAAGAAAGTAGGCGACATGGAGTATTACCGTGTTACCGACTGGGAGCCCATGGAAATATCATCAGTTTCTATTGCGTTTGACCCCACTGTTGGGGTTGGGCGTAGTCAGGAAAAACAAACCTACCTACCCGTAAACCTTAGAGGAGCGCCAGAAATGGACCCAAAAGAGCTAGAGAACGATTTAGACCAGGGCCAGCGCTCTGATACCCCCGCAGCACCTAAGCCTGCGCCCGTGGCAGCCGCCCGTGCAGCAGTGGTGGTTGAAGAGTCTGTCCCTGTAGATGCGTCCCGCGAAATTGCCCAAATTGCTGAGCAATATGGTGCAACTGATATGGGCATGCGTTCAATCGCAACAGGCGATACGGTTGATCAGTTTAAAACCAAATTGCTTGACGCACATAAAGAGCGTGCAGCTTCACCCGATGCACAAACCACCATGGTGGACGTGGGCTTAACCGAAAAGCAACGCAGTGAATACAGCGTGTTAAACGTAGTGCGTGCATTGTCTACCGGCAATCTTGAAAAATACGCACCGTTTGAAGCTGAGGTGTCCCGCGCCATTGCCGAAAAACGCGATACCGAAGTGCGCGGTATATTGGTTCCTTATGATGTACTGGGTGCCGGTATTCGTCAGCAAGAAGTAGGTACCGCAGGTTTGGGCGGCAACCTGGTTGCTAACGAATTGCATACCGAACACTTTATTCAAGCCCTGCGTCAAGTATCCATGATGGGCCAGTTGGGTGTGCGCACCTTAACCGGTCTAGTGGGTAATTTTGATGCACCTAAACAAACCGGTACCTCTACCTTTTATTGGGTGAATGAGGACGCCGATGTCACAGACAGCGACTTGGATTTTGGTTTGGTGAGCATGACCCCTCGTACCGTAGCTGGTGCTGTGCCCATTACCCGTCGCTTGATGGTGCAAACCTCGGGTGAGATTGAAAGCATGGTGCGCACCGACTTGCTGCTAGGACTAGCTGAGGCGCTAGATAATGATGTGCTAGCAACAATATTGGCTACATCAGGCATTGGTGCTCAGGCATTTGGTACTCCGGGTGCCCCAACGTTTGCCGAAGTATTGGGCCTTGAAACCGATGTGGATGAAGCCAATGCCTTACGTGGCAATCCAGCTTACTTAATGCGCCCTAGCATGAAGACCAAGTTGCGAACCACTGTGAAAGCGGCAGGCACATCAGACTTTATTTTGGCTAATGGTGAAATTGATGGCATGCGCACCGCGTCTACCACGCAAATGACCGCCGCCAAGATTCTGTTTGGTGATTTCAGTCAGGCCATGATTGGCCTATGGGGTGCGGTTGATCTAACCGTTGATAAATCCACCAAGGCAAAATCTGGTGGTTCTGTATTACGTATCTTCCAGGATGCCGACACCATGGTACGCCATGCAGGTGCTTTCAGCCTAGGCCAGTAGTTGCTGCCAATCGGTTAACAAATGGCTAAAAAGGCGGCTTAGGCCGCCTTTTTATTGCCTGTAATAATCCAGTCATTATCGTAAATAGGAGCCAATCATGGCGACAAAAAAACAGTCTAAAACCGCAGTAGTTAAAGTAGTTCGTGGTTTCATGTACGCAGGTGCAATGGTGCCAGCTGTGCAGGGTAAAGATAAAAAAGAAGTGATCGTTGAAGCACCCCTGGGCTTGGCCCGTGAACTCATTGCCAACGGCAAGGCCGAAGCTGTGGATGGCAAGAAAAACTTTGACTTGCCCAAGCCCGAAGACAGCCTTGAAGATGAGTTAGACGGTAAATAAATATGAGCCTTGCCAATGATATGGCGTCAGATCTAGAGAATGTTTTTTTTACTGATTTTGGCGTTACTGCGTTGTTAAAGCGGGTAGCTGGTGGTGAAACAGAAATAGCCTGCATGATTGAAGCAGGCATCGATCGTTTCATTGGTGAGGCTTATATAAAACACAGTTGGGAGGTAACTGTGATGGTGACTGACCGTGTGAAAAAAGACGATACCCTGATGGTATTGAATGCCAGCAAAACCCAGGTGGCAAAATACATAGTGGGTGATCTCGTGTCTCGTGAAGGGGATACGGTAATTTTTGAAGCCAGCAAGAAAAAACTCCCATAGGTGGCTCCATGTCAAACCAAAGCCAGCTTAAATCAGTTGAACGGCGTTTAAATAAATTCATTAATAAAGATGTGCCGGCGGCGCAAGTAACCGCCACCAATAAAACGTTGGCCAAAGCAAAAACCAGAGTGGTTCGGGCCGTAGCGGTATCCGTAAACGTCAAGGTTGGGGTGGTGCGTAAACGTGTTTATATCGATAGGGCCAAAGGTACCAAAAAGGCCAAGTTTCATGTTTATAGGCGGGCAATTCCGCTAATTTCAATGAATGCCCGTCAAGTGAAAAAAGGGGTGCGGGCAGGCAAGCACTTCCGTTCGGGGGCGTTTATAGCAGATGGCTCAAAAGGCTATGGCAAAGGGGTCTTGAAAAAAAATCAGGTACTTCAGCGCAAGGGGCAGGGGCAGTATCCGCTTAAAGTGTTGACAATTCCCATTGCAAAACACGTTGATGAAATTACTCCCAAGGTCATTGGCCGGGTATTTAAATCAGACTTTGCGCGACTCTATGAACATGAGATCAAGCGCCGAGCCCAGCGAACATAACAGATTCAAAAGGTACTAAATGGACCTACAAATTTTAAGTGATTTGCGCACAGCTGTTCGTGACGCGCTAATTGATGCTTATGGCGGTGCACCAGTTTATACCGCAGAGATTACCAATCTTGATAATGGTGATGATGACAATATTGAGGAGTTTCTCACGGTGTTCCTGGGGGATGGTGAAGAGGATAGTGCAGGTGAAGACCTGGACGGTGAAACTTATCGATCTGATGCCCAGTTGACGGTGGGCTATTTCAATGAAGAGGGCCGGATTAATCAAAGTATTCTCGATGCCCAGGCCGGCACCATTCGGCCACAAATATTAGAGTTGCCATTTAATGGCGATATTACCCGAGCGGGTTGGCAGTACATTCCGCCTATTGATGGCGCAACTGCCGGTATTTATTTTCGCTTCAACGTTAGTTTCTCAAACTAAAAACACTAACCGATTTTATTTAATCAAAACAACAGGGGACTGTTATGAAAGGCCGTGGACTAAAACTTTTTGCAAAATTAACTACTGAAGATGATTTGTCTTGGGTTCGAATCAGCAAGGTAAAAACCTATTCGCCAGGTGAAGAAAGCGTGGCCACCAGTGAGAGTACCTACATCGATGCCGATGATGATTATATAGATCACACTCCGGGCCAAATTGATCCGGGTGAAGTCGCGTTTTCAGTTGAATATTTTCCTGCTGATTTAGGTCAAGTGCTGGTGGAGGGCAACCTAGCCAAAACACTTGATTTTAAAGTTCAGTGGAAAGATGGCAGCGGTGAAACGTATCAGGCCACGGTCACAAAACGTGGTATGGGTGAGCCTACTGATGAAGAGCTGATGCGTAGCTATTCAGCGAAGCGCAAGGGTGCTCCTGTACCGTTTGCAGCACCTTAAGGGGGAGCTTATGAGTTGGCAATTAATCATAATTCTTGCCCTGGGTGGTTTGGTCTTGGGCTGGTTTCTGGCCCATTTGGCCATGCGCCTCATTACCCGGTGGTCGGATTTTAAAAGCGAATGTGTGAACATTTCGGGGCGCTCGTTTGAGCTGGTTGAATTAACCGCTCAGCAACGGGTGGAGTATATGAGACGTTGCGCTGGCTTAAACTCTTCCGACGGTTACGAGCTAATACGGGACGATTTAGCCGTGAGTGCCGACCTCATTGCCCTGCATTTACGGCGGCTTATTTATCCTAATAAATGGGTTTTGTTTTGGGTGAAACGCCTATCTATTGAAACGATAGCCGAGCTATTTAAACGCTGTGTAACGTTAAGCAATATCCCGTTTGACATAAAAGAACAGGATGAAACGTTTGAAACGCTTACTGAAGCGGACCAAGGTGAAGACGATTGGGATTACCTTGATAGCGAAAAAAAGTCGAGTCCAGCTGTGCGCCAATAGGGTTTGAAAATACCCTAGCGTTACAGCTGGGTTTGGTAGATGTGCTGGCCATGTTACGAAAAATATCATGCGCCCAGCTTGATCAGTGGTACCTGTATTATCGCGCCCATCCGTGGGGGCCAGCAATAGACAGCTTTAGAAATGGTCAGCTTTGCGCGGCCACTTATAACAGCACGGGCCGTATGAAAACGGCTTTAAAACCCTCTGATTTTAACCCTCAATTGTAGTGAACTTTATGGCTGGCAAATTAGACCGCTATACCATCGTCATTGATGGTGATAACAAGAAGCTAGAGTTAGCAGCAAAGAACTCTGTGCGCGACATGGGGCGTTTAAACAAAGCAGCAAATGATGCCAATGGTGGGGTAAGTAAGTTAGCCACTGGGGTACGCAACGCTTCTAGTCACGTTGCAGCGTTTCAAGGTCCGTTAGGCGGTGTATCGGGCCGATTAGGTGCGCTGGCCACTATGATCACCAATATCAATCCCATTATGGTGGGGCTAGGATTGGCCGTAAGTGGTGTTACCTTATTTATGGTAAGCGCCATAAAAGAATACGACCAGTTTAATCTGCGTAATCAAAAAACCAGTGCGTTACTAAAAGCCACCGGCCATGCATCGGGCTTTACCGCTCGCCAGCTAGACATCATGGCCAAGGCCGTAGCACTCAATACGTTAGCCAGTGTCGAGGGTATTAAAGACACACAAAACGTTTTATTAACGTTTAAAGGAATTTCAAAAGACGCATTTAGTACCGCTATAGAGTTATCGCAAGACATGGCGGCGGTAATGGGTACCGATTCTAAAGCGGCTGCTTTGCAACTGGGTAAGGCATTAGAAAGTCCTACCCAAGGCATAAGTGCGTTGAAAAAAGCCGGGGTGTCGTTTACCCAGGCGCAGCGCGACATGATCCGCGACATGGAAAATGGCGGGCGTGTGGTTGATGCCCAGACTTACATTTTAGAAACCCTTAAAAATCAGATTGGCGGTACGGGTGCGGCTGAAGGTGATGGCACCGTAGTTGGTGCGATAGATTCCATGAGCCAGCATTGGCAGGCCATGAAAATCAATGTGGCCGATAGCACAGGTGCAGCCAATGCTGCGAGTGCATTTTTCAGTACGTTAAGTGATGGGTTGGCTCAGGTTAATAAAGATTTTTGGCCTGATGATGACAGTCGAATGCAAGAGCTTGCTGCAAAGCGCCTTGAATTAAGGAAGGAGCTTACAACCCTTGGAAGAGGTGAGCACACAGGTCTGTTTTCAATACTGGTGGGGTCTAATTCTGAATTTTTAAATGTGTCTCGTGCCCTCGATGCAACCACTAAAGAAATGCGAGAAATTCAAGCTCGTCGTAAAGAACAAATTCTCGAAGAGCAGGCGGCCGGTAAAGCCGCAGACGCCCACAATGCCGCCCGTGAAAAAGAGTTAGTAGCCGTAAAAGCCGCGGCCGATGCCAAAAAATTAGAGCGTATTTTCGCCCATGGTGCCGCTGCCGTTGCTGCTATGGACATGCAATTCGCCAATGAAGGTGAAAAAGCCCAATTAAACCTACAAAAAAACCTCGATCGCATTAAAGGTTGGCAAGTTAGCCAGCAAGAAATTGAAGCTCGTGGCTTTGAATCCATGGCCGAGCTTAAACAGTCTTATAGCGATATGGCCTACGAGCAGCTTGATGCTGACTTATTAAAAATTGAAGAGCGTCACGCTGCCAGTGAAGCTAAAAAAACCGCTCATCAAAGTGATGAGGCCAAAAAAAGAGCCGCTGCTGAAAGAGCCTCCCAAGCGGCGGCTTTGTCGGCATACCAGGGAACTAGTCAGCAATTTTTATCAGCTTTAGAAGATTCGGGGAAACAATCTAGCGGTATTTATAAAGCAGCTTTTGCAATTCAAAAGGCAGCGGCGATTCCGGGCATGATTGTTAGTACTGAAGAAGCGGCAACAAAGGCATTGGCGCTCGGCCCTATCGCTGGTCCAATTGCTTCCGGTGCCATTCGTGGTATGGGTTACGCCTCGATTGGATTGGTGGCCGGGCAAACCATTGCCGGTGCATTTGAAGACGGCGGCATCGTCGGTGGCTCTAGCTATAGCGGCGATAAATTAACCGCGTTTGTGAACAGTAGTGAGATGATTCTGAATGTTTCACAACAGAAAAAGCTTTTTGATATAGCCAATGGGATGTCTGTTGGGGGTGGCTCGGCAGTCACCGTTAACATCATCGAAGACGCCAGCCGGGCAGGCCAAGTACAAGAAGTCACCGGCCCCAATGGAGAGCAGATGATTGAAGCATTTGTGGCCAGTATCCAGCAGGGCGGTCCGGCTGCGGATGTAATGGAGCAAACCTATCGTTTACAAAGGGCGGGACGCTAATGGCTGAGATTACAGAGTACGCCTTTTGGCCTTCTAATTTGGGTTTTCCTCTTTTAAAGGGTTATAGCTACACCCCAAGCAATAACTTACTGCAAAGCGCTTTGGACAGTGGCGAGATGCGTGTGCGCAGGCGTTTTAAGAATATGCCGGGCACCGTCACCATAAACTTATTATTTAACAATGAGCAAGCCGCCTTGTTTGAGGGTTGGTTTCGCCATGTTATTAACGAGGGCACGGTATGGTTTTCCATGCCGATTAAAATGCCTGCGGGGGTGATTGTTCACCTTGCTCGTTTTAAATTACCCCATAAACCCATGAAAGCCATTGCCCATACCAAGTGGACTAAATCTATCACGCTGGAAGTAAAAGAGCGGGTGGTCATCGATGGTGAAAACACCGCTTTCCTGGAAGAATACAAATTGAGCGATGTCGAAGTCGCGGCGCTTATTGCATTAGAGGCATTATAAATATGACGACAGTAACGCAAGATATAAAAGCCTCCGTAGACACCATTAAAGAAAGCTCTCAGGTGGCGGCCAAATTCATTGACCCAGCTCAAACTGCTGATGTGCAAGGTTCGTCTGGTATTTTAAAGCCCTTGGCCGCTTTTGAAAAAGATGCCGATGATATTGTGATTAAGCTGGGCACTGATGTAGATGTTTTAACTGCCGCCGCCGATGTGGAAATTTCTCGCATTGGTACTTTTACAAAAGAGATCTTCACTCCAGCTAATATCTATACAGAAATAAAAATATATTTTGTTGATAGCGATATTGCTTATACCCCCATAGCTTTCCCTTTTACTGCCAGCGCCTTAATTCAAACCGATATTGATTCCGGTGCCTTGACAGTGATGCAGGGTTTAACCCGTAATGATTTAGGTCGCAAGGGTTCGGCCATACCCAAGGCGCGGGATACGATGTTGGTATTAGCCGACTTGGCCGCGATCATTAGCGAAGATTTAGAGGTTGGCCAGCAGGTTAAAGCGCAGGCGCTGCCAGCCGAATATTTAGTGGTGCCGACCGGCACGGGCTCAGCCAGCACAGGCCGTTATCATGATATGGGTAACGGCAACCAGCTTAAATTAGTGATTGAAGGGCAGGTGGATACCTGGGCGGAGTTGGAATTAACCGAGCCTCAATTTGATGGGCAGATTATTAAGTTGGTCGGCCACACTGTTGCCGGCCTTGGTGGCGGTACCGTTGTTGCGAAATACGCAAGTACTCGCACCAAAAATGGTGGCACGGTTGCCAAGTCACCGCTGGGTTTAACCTGGGAGCGTGAATTAAGCGGCCTGCCTGACCTTTATATGTTTGGTTGTCTTGGCGATGGCAGCGATGACAGTGTTGGGTTTCAAAATGCCGCCACCGCTGGCGATTTTCATATTCCAAAATGTGATGTTCATTGGTTGGTGGGCGGTATCACTGTGCCAAATGGCCGCATCATTACAGGCGACAGTTCCTATGTTTACACCGCTTTTTCTGTGTCTAATGTGGCTGGCCTGGGTGCCGTAGTTTATGACACCTCTAAAGGTACATTTATAAGCTGGGGTGCAAGCTGTGAGATCAGCCAATGCACTTTCCACGGCGTAGATCGCTCACGTCCATTCCAGGAAGGTTCAGGTGGTGGCCTTAAACTATACAAAGTCGCTGTTTTTCGGTGTGAAAAAGGCTTTGGCCGAACAGCCCATTACACGATGGGTAATTGTCGGTTATTGCTTTGCCATTTTTCAGGTAACACAACCGGTATTGCTGGCTTGGTTGATTCTCATGTTGCGTTTAACGAGGTGAATGCCAACGAGGGGTCAGGTATAAGAGCTTCGGCGGGTTGCAATGATACCGTTTACATGGATAACAAAGTGGAGTGGAATAATACCAAGGGTTATGAGTTCTATGGGAACCAGAGTTCAATCCAAATAATCGGCGGCATAGTTGATAGAAACGGTGAGGCGGGAATATCAGCCACTGGCTATGCTGGTGTATTGGTATTAGGTGTTAAGTTTAGACGGAATGGCCGCCTGTCCGAGCTAAACGCTGAGCAAAATGGTCATGTGGCTTTGCGTGGCGGCTCTCAAAAGTATTTTCGGCTGGTTAATTGTGATACGGCGGCGGGAACCGGGGACTCAGGTGAGGGCTATAATTCACCGGCTTATTCAATTGTGGCCAGTGACAGTGCGTCTGTACTGGGCTTGGTATCCGGTTGTGACTTAACCGGCGCGAATACGCAAGTTTTTAAGGTGCGCAACGGTGGCTCACTCTCGATTAATTCATTCATTGGAAATGATGTTGAGGGTATTGCGTATGGCAGTAGCGTAAATTTAGTTAGTGAGAGTGGTAATACCGGTATTCCCGAAGCGCAAGCAATCCCTGATTATGGTTCGATGATTTATCGGGGTGGCACTGGGAATATAGCAGCGGCAACCGATCTAATCCTAACCGGCCTTACGTCCGTAAATACTTATAGTCGCTATGCCTATGATATTCATCTTGTAACAAGAAACCCTGGCGACGATACCTATGCAATAGTGCAGGAAGCTAAATTGGTCGTGGTGCGTGGTGGCGGTAATACTAGGGTTGAAATTATCATGCTGCATGAGACTCATACAATGCTTGGGGTGACGGCGACTACCTCGGAAGCGGACGGGTCTGAAATTACTATAACGGTAACGCCAGACAGGTTATTGCAGGTAGTAATGATGGTAACGGTGGCGTACTGATTTATGTCTACTCTATTAAATACAGTTCACGCCAGTGCCCCCGCATCAGAAATTAAACTCCATACCCTTGAATTAACTAACGCCAGTTTTCCTAATGGTGCCTACCGTTGGGTGCAGGGATTTAATGATGAGTCTCTCACGCTTGAAAATGGCCAGGAGTTTACCTTTGAAGGTATGGGCTTTGGTGTGTCGTTAGCCGAGCGCTCATTGCGCGGCAACCAAGACATCCAATTCCAGATCGATAATGTAACCGGCGAGGCTTTGCGGGCCATCAATGATGTGATAGATAGCGGCGAAAAAATGCTGGTGGTATATCGCTGCTATTTAGATTCTAATCATTCTGCCCCGGCGCAGCCTGCCACCAGAATGACCGCCACGGGGGTTACCGCCGACTATAGGTCGGTGAATGTGATCGCCGACTTCCATGATTTTGTAAACCTCAAGTGGCCCGTCCAGCGCTACACGCCCACCCTTGCCCCTGGCTTAGCGGCCTAACTATGCAGATAGATGATTACTTTACTGTGCCATACATAGATGGCGGCAGGGATGTGTCTGTGGGTTTAGATTGCTGGGGTTTGGTGCGTCATGTTTTGCATGAGGTGTTTGAGTTGCCGCTGTTTAACGGTTTTGGCCGTGTGGATCGCCACCAAGCAGATGCCATTCATCAAGGGTTTAATGAATCAGAGTCGAGCTTTAGATTGTGCCCACCCAAGGCAGGAGCATTGGCCTGTTGTTTTATAAAACGTGGCGATGATTTTATTTTTCATCATGTGGGTGTATGCATAAGTGCAAGTGTTGTGCTGCACACGGCCAGCACCCATGGGGTTAAGTCTGTGCCGGTTAGGGCGTTTAAGCGCTTGGCCCCGGTGGTTAAATTTTATGAGTTTGTGGGTGAGGATTGAATATGTCGGTTGAAATTCGAGTTTATCCCAATAAATTGGTGATGACTGAATACGAAAAATTGAGCTGTGATGCGGGTTTAAGTATTGAGCAATGGCTGGTTGATAGCGTGCCATTGTATGAGCGCCTGCCGGTGCCGCTTTACAGCGTGCTTTTAAATGGCTTGGAAGTGTCGCCTGAGTTGTGGGAAAAAACCCAACTGGAAGCGGGTAATCTTTTGGAGTTTTTTATTGAGCCCAAAGAGCCCGTGACCATCGCCATGGTGGTGATTGCGGTGGTGAGTGCAGCGGCTGCCATTTATTACGCCAACCAGATTCCCGATAACTACAATTCAACCACACCTAATGGCTCGTCTATTTATGATGCCAATGCCCAGGGCAATCGTGTGCGCCTAATGGGTGTGGTGCCTGAGCATCTTGGGGAGCACCTAAATTACCCGGACGTGTTGAATACCCCGCGCCAGCATTATCAAGACGATGAAAGCTGGAAATACTTTTTATTATGCGTAGGCCAGGGTGAGTATCAAATAAACGATGCCGATATTTTTATAGGTAATACACAAATAAGCCGTTATGCGGCGGATATTGAATACCAGTTGTTTGGGCCGGGCGCTGATGTGTCGGGCAATGAAGCGCATCGAAATTTTTACCAGTCGCCCGAAGTGGGCGGAAACGGCTTAGAAGTGGATGCGCCTGAATATAGGTTTATCGCCGCAGAGGGTTCTGGGCGCTATATAAAAACGTGGCCATTGCATACCGATACTGTTGGGCAAAATAAAACGCTTAAGTTTTTTGCTTATGATGGCTCGTTTTATCGTATCCCTTGGCCCGTGGGCAGTCATATTCAGCTAGATGGTTTGAGTTCTAGTATAGAAGTTTTTGAAGGTGTGGTGGATCTGGTGGATATGGGCGCTGCCTTAGCGGATCAGATAGTGGCCGACTTTGGTTTGGCTGTGGTTGCGGTAGGTGATGAAATTCAGTTGGTGGGTGCTGGGAGTGATGCGGGCACGTATTTGGTTAAATCGGTGACCGATACGGTTATAGAATTGACAGATTTGCAGGGCAATGATGTTACTGGATTGACCCCAGCCACGCGGGTGTTGGTTCGTATATTACGTGAGCATTCGTTGCTGGGCTTGTACGAAATTGTGTCGGGCACTGGCAGTGATTCCATGGAGGTTTCTAAGGTGGGTGATCCTGACTGGACGGGGTTTTCTACCAGCACTCAATATCATGATATTACCGCCGAGCTTATTAACGGTGCGATTGACCCGGTGGCGATTGGTCCGTTTGCTGCGGCCCCGGCTCGGCAGGAAACCAACTTAATTGAGCTGGATTTTTTCTTTAATGGTTTGGGTAAGGTAAATAACAATGGCACTGTGAGCAGCCATTCGGTGGATATTGAAATTCATTACCGTGAAATAGGCACTACGGTTTGGACTAAATCGAGCCATACGTTTACCGAAGCTACCCGTGATCAGTTTGGCCGTACCATAGAGATTCCCTTGCCCGGTAAGATAGCGGTTGAGGTGCAGGTGGAGCGAGTAAGTCATCAGGAAAATGATGTTTCATTGAGTGAGAAAGTCATCTGGAAGGGGCTGCGGGCAGAATTGGATACCGTGACCAGTTATCCGGGTATGACCACGATGGCCTTGAAAATTAAGGGCAGTAATGCGCTGTCGGCCAGTGCTGAAAATAAAATTAACGTGATTGCTACCCGCATGCTCGCCACCTTTGATGCTTATGGCAACTTCACTCAGTTTGAAGCCACGCGAGACATTGCCCCGGCGGTGTATCACATTTTATTGTCTTCTGGATATGCGGCGGACCAGATAGATTTGGATGAGTTGTATCGGTTGCATCAGATTTGGTCGGGCCGTGGTGATGAGTTTAATGCCATTTTTGACAATGAAATTACCGTATGGGAGGCGTTGAAGCGGGCGCTGGCTGTGGGTTTTGCCAAGCCTACTTTGGATTATGGCAAGGTAATTCCGGTGCGTGATGAAAAGCGCGAGAGCTTGAACTACATGTATCAGGCCGACAACATGATTAAAAATTCGTGGAAGATGCATGCCACGCTAATTGATGAATCTGAATCGGATGGCATTGAGGTGGAGTATTTCTCGATAGCGACGCGCAAGCCTGAAACCATTATGTGTTTATTGCCTGGGCAGCTGGGTCTTAAGGCTGAGCGTGTGCGGGCCTTTGGTATTACCAATATGGATAAGGCGTATCAATTTGGCATGCGCATGGCCAGCACCCGCAAGTGGCGCCGCAAGGAGCATACCTGGTCCACCGAGATGGATGGTTTGAACAGTAACTATTTGAGTTATGACGCCCTGGGCATTGATATACCTGGATTTAGCCAGACGGGCCGAGTTGAGGCTGTGGCCGGGCGGGTTATTAAGGTTAACCAGGATTTGAACTGGGCGACCAGCACCAATTACATTGGTATCCGCAATGCAGAGGGTAAGCTGTCTGGGCCTTATACCTGTACGCAGGGTGCTGATGTGGACACGGTTGTACTGGATGTTGATTTGGACTTTGTGCCGGTGATGGATGGCAGCCAGGAGCCGCCGTTGTTTATGTTTGGATCGGACACCCAGTGGTGTGAGCGGGTATTGGTGACGGACATTAAGCCCAGCGGTACCGACAGGGTGAAGCTGAAAGGCATTAACGATGATGACCGGGTTTATCTGTACGATGATGCGCTTGCGCCAGTTGTATGACCATGAAGATTATTATTTGGTTCTTGGCGCTGTCGGAGGCGAGAAGGCGGCTTTGGGCAGTGGTGTGCCTGGTGGTGGGTATTCTGTTTTCCGTGGTGGCCATGTTCTTTATTCTGATGTTTAAGGCGCTTGGTTTGATTGCCCTGGTGGTTATCGGTGCGCCCTTGGCAGTGATGGGGAGCCCTTACTGGTTTGGTAAGTGGATTCTTTATGATCGGCTTTGGAATTGGATGCTGGGTGGCGACTTTGAGGAAACGGTGTCGAGTCGATTGGGTAAATGGCATTGCTTTGATCACGATCCAGTGTTTACTGGTTCGCTGTTTTTTCTTAATCAATTGGTGTCCCTGTGGCTTGATCAGGTTGATCGGGACCATATTAAAACCTCGATTATGCCCCATGTGGGCGTGTCGGTACCTGCCTTTAAAATGGCCCATTTGAATATAGTTGAAGACTCGCTTTATACCTTGGGCATTAAAATATGATGGCATCTGTGCGCTATTTTATTTAATGTGCAGCCTCTACTAACAAGGAGTGAGTATGAAAGTCCTCTCTATAGCATTAACTTTTCTTTTTATATCTGCATGTGCCACGGTTGATTACACGGTTATTCCCACTGATCAGCAGAAGGTACAAGTGGTGGTGGAAGTCCCAAGCACTGACAAAGTAACCCTGTTTAATCGCGCGCGGGAATGGGTGGCGGCCAATTACATGAGTTCCAATGAAGTGACCCAAATGGCCAACTCAGATACCGGAAGAATCATGGGGCGGGGTATTACTGTTGCGCAGATTGATAGCGGTGGCCTAGTGACTACCCCATGGAAGTACTATCACCAGCTTAAGATTGACGTGAAAGATAATAAGGCGCGGCTGGTGATCTCTGACTTTTCCCATGTAAGCACAGGGCAGGCACCTAATTATAAATGGGCGTTTGACCCATTGATGGCCAGCGTTAAGCCTTTGGCTGCTGAGTTTGAAAGCTATATGTTAACGGGGGGTGTTCAGTCAGTTGGTTCTGATTGGTAGGTACGCCAATTTCTTTCTGAATAACTATGGCCCCATTTGGGGCCTGATATTTTAGCCTTCCTTATTTTTATTGTACTTGGGGTTTTTCCCTTGGTTTTTTCGGTAGGTTTCCAGCTTTTCTTTTTCCTTCTTCATAGCCCCTGCTTCAGTCATCTTTCTTGAGGTGACATTCATATTCCCAAAACTTTTTCCAGCCTTCTTATGTTCAGCCTCTCTGCGCTCTGGGTCGTTCGTGGTACCTACATAAACAACCTTATTGCCTTGTTTAAGTTCGTACGTGACGGTATCTCGTTTTGCCATTGGTTTTTCCTTTAAGTCATTATTATTTGTTTTACCAGGTGGAATCGGTAAAAGCCTGTATATTCTTACAGTGCCGAATTAAAGCGCCAAGGATTTTGATTGTTTTTGCTAGTAAATCATACTAAAGGACTAGTGCGGCCAATATGTGAGCGGGTTTACAGGTGTGACAAAAGTGTGACAAGGGGATCTCGATGTTTTCTAAGATATTGATTTATAAGGGATTTCTATTTTGTACGTGACCAATCCATCATGGGAGCGGTGCAGAAACGGCGAGCGCCTGGCTTTAAAGCATTTTGAATGTTTTCTGGAGTTGTTGACTGCATAACCATCGAGCGATTTAACCTTTGGCGCTTAACTTAATGGGATGATTTTAGGCTTGTGTGTCGAATGCTAGTGGCGGCTTCGACTCGCTAAAAATACCGGGGGGCGAATTATAACACGGCGATTCTAGAGAGAGGGCAAAAGCTATGCGATGGCCCTAGGTGCTCGCCATTGAATAAGGCTATCGGTACTGGTGGTTCTAGGAGGTGG
>Ga0209396_1000775_pt1 | contig 36752 bp, 31 predicted proteins | sample GOMGulsemesocosm_6_FD_184638 | JGI IMG/M metagenome (GOLD analysis project Ga0209396, IMG submission 184638) | Methane-oxidizing microbial communities from mesocosms in the Gulf of Mexico - GOM8C Gulf of Mexico (SPAdes) (version 2) | ecosystem: Environmental > Aquatic > Marine > Cold seeps...
CTATCCCCATTGATATCGATGTGAATGCCCTGTTAGGCGACCAAGTAAAAGTTAATGCTTTTGGTTTGAAATCTAATGTTGTAGGTGCCTTAAATATTATTCAAAATAAAACTCAACCGCTAAGTACATACGGTGAATTAACACTTAAAGATGCGAAATATAAAGCATTCGGTCAACAACTAACTATTGAGCAAGGCCAAATAATCTTCACCGGTTCAACCACGAATCCCGTGATAAATATCAAAGCTATTCGTAATCCTAAAGAAACTAACGATAACGTGATTGCGGGCGTCTATGTGAACGGCGCTGTGGACAAACCCGCATTAACTGTTTTTACAGTACCAGTTAAAGAGCAACAAGAAGCCTTTTCTTATCTTATTTATGGCTACAAATCTGGCAGTGGTGAAGCATTTGGCCAAGATTTGGCTATCTCAATGCTGGTCAATAGTGGCTTAGGAGGTGCTAGTAAAATGATAGGTAACATCGGCAGCGCAGTAGGCATTGATAACTTTAACGTCACAACATCAGGTAGCGGCGACAACACTCGCGTAGAGTTTAGTGGTTCCATTGGCCCTAACTTGCAACTGCGTTATGGTGTTGGCGTATTTGATGCACTGCCAGAGGTGGGACTGCGTTATCAGGTCAATCAGCGCCTATTCATTGATTTTATTAATAACACCAGTCAAGCGCTGGATTTGCTCTACCAATTTTCATTTGACTAAGTTTTACGTTTCAAATTTTACGTTTCTTAAAGGGTTTTCGCTTTTTAAAGTTTGAGGTTTTTTGGGTGTTTTCCAGTGATAAAAATCGATTTAGTGGGGTTTCGCGCGCTTGTTCCATCAAAGCATATAAATTATCAACCAGTGGCGTCATAAACGCATTATAGTTGAGTTTCTTGTGGGCAATGTCATTTAGTTTTGCTTCCCACAGTGCTGTCATATCAGGCGTTGTTGCAATATCGGGTAGTGAATTAATCAGTGCCTTTCCATTATTGGTGGAATAAATTGATTTATTTTCTCTTATTAGAAATTGACGCTTAAATAACAACTCAATGATACTTGCTCTTGTAGCTTCAGTCCCTAAGCCATCAGTATCTTTTAGCACCTTTCTAATAGAATCATCTTTAACAAATCGAGATATCCCAGTCATCGCTGACAATAAGGTGGCGTCTGTAAAGTGTTTAGGAGCTTGGGTTTGTTTATCCACAACGACAGAATCATTGCAGGTGAGTGTTTGATTATTTACGAGCACTGGCAGCGTTTTTTCATCGCTGTTATGATTGAATAACACCTTCCAACCTATGACTAAAATGGCTTTGGCCTTGGCTTGAAAGTCCCCTCCCGCAATTTCAATGGTAACTACTTGCTCACTAAAACAATGTACAGGATAAAATTGCGCAATATATTGACGAGCAATTAACTGGTAAATTCGCTGTTCATTGACCGACAGCGCACTGTTGTTAATAGTCTTTGCCGTGGGAATTATCCCGTGATGCGCCTCAACTTTACTGTCATTCCATGCTTTGGATTTTATAGAAAAATCACTCCCTTCAATCGCTTGTTGTAAAGTCGGCTCACTGCTAGCAATGGCACGTAATACTTCATTCGATTGTTTAAAATGCGCCCTTGGCAAATAACGGTTATCCGATCTAGGATACGTGATCGCTTTGTGTTTTTCATAGAGGCTTTGACAACAATCGAGCACTTGCTTAGCCGGTAAGTTAAATCGTTTTGCGGCATCAATTTGCAGCGCTGACAAGCTGTAAGGTAAAGGCTGATTTAACTTTTTGTCCGTCTTTATAACATGAGTCACTGACGCTTGTTTATTTTTAGTTTTAAGGGCAACAGTTTCTGCCAATTTGCGGTAAACAACACGTCCTTCTTCGTCTTGGTATTTCGCGCAGGCTTCACTAGGTAGCCATTTAGCATTAAATGAGGCGCCATCTTGGGTCGTTAACAGCGCCTGCACTTCATAAAAAGGTTTTGACACAAAATTGGCTATATCGTTATCGCGGGCAACTACGAGCCCTAAAATCGGCGTTTGTACGCGCCCTACAGACAACACACCATTATAACCCGCTTTTTTTCCTAGCAAGGTATAGGCTCTGGTCATATTCATCCCAAATAACCAATCAGCACGAGAGCGCGCTAACGCCGAGGCAGAAAGCGGCATAAACTCTTGATTTTCTTTTAATGATGATAATGATTTTTTTACTGCACTGAGGGTCAAATCACTGACCAATAATCGCTTAATTGACGATAGTTTTTTTCCTTTAACGCCACAATAATGAATCACTTCATCCACCAATAATTGCCCTTCGCGATCAGGATCGCCAGCGTTAACTAACATGTTTGCTTTTTTAATAAGCTTAGACAGTACCGTTAATTGTTTTTTAGTGTTAGGTTTAGGTGTTAATTTCCATTGCTCTGGAGAGATGGGTAAATCATTGATATCCCATTTTTTATAGCGCTCATTATATTGCTCAGGGACGGCTTGCTCTAACAAATGACCAATACACCACGAAACAACATCACCATTAGGCAGGGAAATATATCCTTCACCTTTAGTTTGTTGCGTGGATAGACCGTTTGCAATAGCACGACCTAAGCTGGGTTTTTCTGCTATAAATAAAATCATGAAAAATAGAACTGGATAAAAAGACAGTAACATTAACAGTTTGTTGACATTAGTGCCAATTTATTATGTTACAGTTTTGTTTCAAAGAGCTTAAGCTTTGCGCTAAAAATACGATTTAATGAGATACAGACTCCATTACAAGTACCTGCAATGTGATGTATTTCACAGAACTAACATCAATAAATTGTAACAACTGTTTAAAAAATGCATATTTTCATCGACAAAAATCAATAACAATATGTCAACATTTTATGTTTAAAGCCTTGTTATTACTGGTTATATGATAATTTAAAACGTTCTAACAATAGAATATACAACGTAATAAAGTGACTAAAAAATCATTTTGGGGCTGACATAAAAGGTTCATAAAAGTTCGATATTTTGTATGAACTATTTATAATCCACCGTAGAAAAACAAACTCGTTATCTTATTTAACGTCAAGGAACTATTCTATAATGAATAACTTACTAAAAAGAACCGCCGCAGCTAGTGCTGTTGCAATTGCTTTAAGCATGGCTGCACCATCATTTGCCGCTGATACCTCATCAGCTGTACGTGGTAAAGTTGTAACTATGTCAGGACAACCTGCTGCAAACACTAAAATAACTATCATTCACACGCCAACAGGTACTAAACGTGTGTTAACAACTAATGCGCAAGGTAACTACTCTGCAAATGGTTTGAAAGTTGGCGGTCCATACACGATTGAAATTGATTCACCTACGCTACAAGATCAAAAACTTACTGATGTTTTTCTTCAATTAGGCGAAGTAAGAAAATTAACGACAGAATTGTCAGCTGATAACATCGAACGTATTGCTATTACAGGTTCTGTTATTGCTGAAGTAGCACCTGGTAGCTCAAGCTACTTTGGTCAAGACGCAATTGCTGGTGCATCAAGTCTTAATCGTGATATCAAAGATGTTATTCGTGCTAACCCGTTAGTCACTATCTTACCTGGCTCAGATCGTCAAATGACAATCGCCGGTATGAACCCTAAGTTTAACTCAATCACTGTTGATGGCATCAGCCAAAACGATGACTTTGGTTTAAACGGCGGTGGTTATCCTACACAGCGTTCTCCTATTCCTTTTGACGCACTTGATCAAGTGACTGTTGATGTTGCACCTTTTGATGCTAGTAAATCTGGTTTCAGTGGCGCATTAATCAATTCAGTATTCAAATCAGGTACTAACGAATTCAAAGGTAGCTTCTTCTACGAGGAACTAAACGATGGAATGGCTGGTAAATGGAGAAGAGTCAATAGAGATGAGACAGTTGATCAAGTCCCGTTAGACTACGATGAAAAAACTTGGGGCGTTAGCATTGGCGGTCCTTTAATTGAAGACAAATTATTCTTCTTCACGTCTTATGAGAAATTTGACTCGCCACAAGGTGTAGAGTGGGGACCAGCAGGCTCTGGCGCAGCTAATGAAACTGAGGCATCAGCAGCGGATATTACTGAAGTAAAACGCATTGCTTCTGACGTATACGGCATTAATAATCTTGGTGAGTGGAATACGGCTCCTGTAGAAGAAGATGAAAAATTAGTGGCTAAAATTGATTGGAACATTAATGACGAGCACCGTGCTTCATTAACGTACCAATACAACAAGGGTAACCGTACTCGTAATACCTCTTCGAACGAAGGTGAACTTCGTCTATCTTCACATTGGTACAACAAATCAGAAGAACTAAACAACATTGCGACTAAGTTGTATTCAGATTGGTCAGATGATTTCTCTTCAGAAATCAGCTTTACACATAAAAAAGTAACTACCGGCCAAGACTCTTTCAACTCAGACTTAGGTGACGTTACTATCCGTAACCTAACGAATGGAGGAGCTATAGCGTTTGGTTCTGATGAATATCGTCATGCAAACTCGCTTGAAAATGAGACAACAACATTCAAGTTTGATGGTACTTACCTTTACGACGATCACAGCATCAAGTTTGGTATTGATTACACAAATATCGACGTTGTTAATTTATTCGTAAATGCGTCAAAAGGCGTGATTGTCTTTAATAGCCTTGCTGATTTCGAAGCTGGCTTAGTTAACGAATATGACTATAAAAATGGTGTTGGAAATGATCCAACTGTAGCACAAGCTAAATTTAATCGTGAAACAACGGCAATTTACGCACATGATACTTGGGAATTCAGTGACAACTTAACTCTTGATTTCGGTTTACGCTATGAAGAACTAGGTTCTGATGATAAGCCACTTTACAATGCTAATTCAGAAGCACGTACTGGTTACAGAAATGATGAAAACTTAGACGGCATCGGTATTTTATTACCACGTGTTGGTTTTAGTTACACTGTTAATGATGACTTGACTGTTCGCGGTGGTGTTGGACGCTTCTCAGGTGGTAGCCCAAATGTTTGGATCTCAAATGCTTATTCAAATAGTGGTGTGAACACTGCTTCATTTGATGCCAGAGAGTTTTCTACTACGCCGACCCCAGCTAATAACATTATTACATCAATATATGGACCAGCTATTGATGCTGTTCAAAACGCTGATTCAGACGGAGATGTAAACTTCACTGACCCTAACTTTAAATTGCCTTCTGATTGGCGTTACCAGTTAGCGGCTGATTATAATTTAGACATTCCAGGTATCGGTGACGATTTTGCATTGTCTGTTGAAGCAATTTATATTCAAAAAATTGATCAACAGTGGTGGGAAGATGCATCTATTAGAGAAAACGATGTCGATGGTACAACTGCTGATGGCGGCTTAACGTTATACAACGATGACGATAATCGTTATGACATTATGCTAACTAACTCAGATAAAGACGGTAAGTCGTTGATTTTAACTGCAGCATTAGCGAAAACATTCGATAATGGCATTAAATTCTCAACATCATATACAAACCAAGACATAACTGAAGGTCATGGCGGAACGAGTTCAACAGCAAAAAGTAACATTCGTTACAACGTTGGCTTAGATCGCAACAAGCCTGTTGTTGGTACTGCCAATTATCAAATTGAGCACCGTTTTGTTGTTAGTTTAGGCTATGAAGCAGAATTCTTCGATGGTTATGCAACTAACTTCGACGTATTCTTCGAGCGTCGCTCTGGCAAGCCATTCTCATATACTTCTAGTTTTGGTAGTGTTGGAGATAGAGATCAGGGTACATACATTGGAAGCCCATGGTCAATGCTTAGCCCTGGACTTTATGGCGGTAACTTCTTGCCATACATTCCAACAGCAGGTGACAGTAATGTTATGTACACTGTTGATACAGAAAACAAAACTGAAGCACAAATTGAACAAGACAAAGCTAAGCTTGAAGCAGATGTATTAGCCCGTATCGAAGAAGCTGGCCTAAGTGGTTATGCTGGCGGTTATGGACCTAAAAATGAAGCACGCACCCCTTGGGTTAACACGCTTGATTTAACGATTCGTCAAGAAATCCCAGGTTTAATGAAAGGTCATAAAGGTTCTCTTTACTTGACTGTAGATAATCTATTAAACCTAATAGATAGCTCACAGGGTAAAGTACACGTAAACGATTTCGGTACTTCACGTCTGTATTCAGGGACTATTGATCCAAATTCTAAAAAATACGTTATTGATCGTGTTAAAAACGATGGTAATAAATTTGACGAAAATGAGTCTACATGGCGCTTGAAAGTTGGTGTTAGCTACAAGTTCTAATCGAACTTTGGTTAATCTAACTTAACGCTAAAAATGCCAATCGTTTGATTGGCATTTTTTTTATCTTTTAACCGCGAATGTTAGCTAGTTCACATAGCAATGCGCGACAATTTCCCTCTCTAAATATATTTCACGTATGATAACCAGAAAATATGAGACTATTATGCTAAAACCACTACTGAGTTTGGTGCTACTCGTAAATATTGCGGGCTGTACATCACCAAAAATTACGATGAAACAACAAAAAAACCTAAAAATAGCCACTTTTAACGTTAGTATGGACGCGACTAATTATGTGGGGCGCGATGTCAAACGTGCAACAAATACAGTGCTAAAAACACAGTTAAAAAATGGCAATCAGCAAATTAAGAATATTGCAGAGATCATTCAGCGCACACGACCTGATATCATCTTGCTCAATGAATTCGATTACATTGCTAACCCAGCAGAAGGTGTTGAAGTATTCATCAAGCAGTTTCTTAATGTCTCCCAACACAGCGATTTATCAGCTATTGACTACCCTTATTATTATTACGCCCCTGTAAACACCGGAAAACCAAGCCCATTTGATTTGACGGGTGATGGCAAAGCTACAGGTACACAAGGTGATGCCTGGGGATTTGGCTTCTTTGAAGGGCAATATGGCATGATGCTACTATCTCGCTACCCTATTAACACAAAAGATATTAGAACCTTCCAAAACTTTAAATGGAAGGATATGCCAAATGCCTTACGCCCAATTGAGCCTAAAACCGGCCAGCCATTTTATAATGATGCCATCTGGGCACAATACCCCTTATCATCAAAATCCCACTGGGATGTTCCGGTTAACATTAATGGCGATGTAGTGCATGTGCTAGCGTCACATCCAACGCCGCCAGTATTTGACGGCCCTGAAGATAGAAATGGTAGTAAAAATCACGACGAGGTTCGTTTCTGGTTAGATTATATTACGCCAGATATGGCGAGTTATATTTATGATGATAAAGGCGGCAAAGGTGGATTAGCGACTAATACACGCTTTATCATAATGGGGGATCAAAACTCGTCATCGACAGAAGGAAACTCTCGAAAAGAAGCGATTAATGGACTACTGACGAGTGCACTGACCAATGACAAACTCATTCCTGAGAGTAAGGGCGGTGACTTACATAAAAGTGATAATCCACTCTCTAAATATCATACCGCTTTTTGGGGCATGCGTGCGGATTATGTATTACCTTCAACGTTTGGTTTTGATGTTATCGACAACGGGGTTTTTTGGCCTGAAACGACTCAAGAAACACATCGACTCATTAAAGACAGAGAATCCTCTTCAGATCATCGGTTAGTTTGGTCAAGTTTAAAAGTTAACTAGTATTATTATTTGATAATTTCAGTCAGTATAAACAAAAATACTGACTGAAATTATAAGCGGTATATACCCGCACTAGTTGTAATAGCTATCTTATTAGAAATGACTAAGCGGGTTATTCACAACTTCTTCCCACCCTACTTGTCGACAAATATCAGTGAAACTATGCGGTAACGGAGCGTTCAGCTCAAGTGCTTGTATACTTATTGGATGTTCAAAGCATAATTGAGAAGCATGCAACATCAAACGCTGCTCTCCCAAGTGGGCTTTAAAATACTTATTTTGCTTTCCATCCCCATGCGTAGTATCACCCATAATCGGATGACGTAAATGTGCAAGGTGGCGCCGTAATTGATGCTTTCGCCCAGTCAACGGCTTTAGTGCTATTAGGCTAAATCGTGCTTGCTCATACTTACCTATGGGCTCATTAAAAGCGCCGCTTAATAGATGATGCCACTGCGTCACAGCACTTTGTGGTTCTTTATCTTGGCTAGCCTTTTTATCGGCGATTTTATCTAACTCTTCTTTGAGTGGATAATCCAGCGTGTCGTTGCCTAGTAAGTGCCCTCTTACCATTGCAAGATAACCTTTAGTGACTTTACGTTCACTAAAAATCTCACTTAAGGTACGGGCCATTTCACTAGATAATGCAAATAACAGCACCCCTGACGTAGGCCTATCTAAGCGGTGAATCGGATACACATACTGACCTATTTGATCCCGTAACATCGTCATCGCAAAAAACGTTTCTTTACGGGCCAAATAACTTTTATGCACTAACAAACCGGCAGGTTTATTAATGGCCACCATGTAGTCATCTTGGTAAATAATGTCGAGTGGACCAAAGGGGTTTTCTAAAATTTCCATTAACTAAATTGGGCGTCTAATTGCTCAATAAGTATTAATAATTGTGAAAAATCACTAGATTCATTCTTCCAAGACTCTTGAGCCATAGGTAATATTTCAAAATCATCTGGTAACGGTAATTTTGAATCAATTAACATCGTCATTTTTGGCAGGAGAATAAACTCTAGCCACTGGCAAAATGTTAATGTATCACAACAAAAGGGTTGTTCACTGTTTAATGCCTCTTTACTCGGTAAGGTACTTTGCCATAAGTCTAAACGCACCATTTCTTGATTAATATCGTCAAGTATATTTTGAACAGATTGAGATTGAGTCATAAAATTCTTTCGTTAATGAGTTTGCCGCTATAATACGCATATCATCGGGTAATACCAATAGCGATGGCACTTAATGATTGTTATAATAGCCAAAATTTTTAACAGGTAGATTTTGTGGATAACATCAAAACATTAAGTGAATTCTTATTACAATCAGGCTCTCAATATCGAGTATTTGACATGGGACGCCGCGTTACTCCAATAAGTACTGACGTATTTAGTGATTTTGAACATACCCTAGCTCCCTATCCTTACCCTATTCAACAACACGCACTCGTTGGCATTGTTTTTTGGAACAAACAACAGAGTGAGCAGCATTATGTGTGGTTTTTAAAGCTACCTCTTGATGAGTTTGGACTGTTAGAACAAGCCTCTCGTAGTCAATTTTTAGATTTAGTTATCAAAGCGCTTGGGCGCAGCATGGAGCAAAACCCAAACAAAGAGCAACAATCAGCACTGGATCATAATCCTATAATATTTAAGCCATCGGCTCAAAAATTAGCGGCATTCACCAGTCATGTGCGTCATATAATGAATTTATCACCCAGTGATTTTATGAGCGCAGCGCTTAACTATCTTCAAGATAAATCACAGTATTGTGACTGGCAATCAGTGGGTTATCAGGGATTATCCGACATAGCGGTAAGACTAGACGATCCTATGTTTAATCAATCTATTAGTAATGCTATTCCATTATTACCCAAAGAAAGTTTTTGCGCGTTATGCTGCGCCTTAGAAAATGTATCAATACCGTCAACAATAGCATTACCATTGATCAACATTTTACGCACAAGCATTGCCACTAACGACAGTGTCACAGTAATTCATGCTGCAAGAGCATTGTCTCACGCAAAAGAAGTATCTTATATTAAGCAAGCTTTTGAATTGTTAATTGATTATCAATGTGCTGAGCAAATGATAGATTTACTTGTGACACTAAGTGGTCGTTATTGGTCTGTGATTGATAATAATGACGCGGCATTAATTTACCTTGAAAAAATAGCAGGTAATAGTGTTCAACAAGATATTTTTGATCAATTATTTAGTGATTTAGTGTTCATTCCGCAATGCCGCAATGCACTGTTGAGTGCGCTTAGAAACCCCAAACGTAGTAATAAACTTGCTGGTTACATCGCCAACTTTATTACAGCATAGGACATATAATGGAACTTCTAAATATTATTGGTTTGTTGATTTTAGTATTTGTTGGCTGGTTATTTTGGCAAACTCGTTTGTTAGCAGAAACGGCAAAGCAAGCAACAAATGAATACGCAGACAAACATGGCTTACAAATTCTCACACTGGCGCGTTTGAGTTTGAAACCATCTCGCAACCCTAAAGGACGATTTTGTTGGAAAGCACAATATCAATTTGAATTTAGCAGTGATGGTGAAAGTTACTATATTGGAAATGTCATCGTGAACGGAACACAGGTTATTTCGATTGATACACCTGCTTATAGACAATCGTTGTAGTTAATGACTACACAAGTGATAGAAAGTGCAGACAAAATAAAAGGGTATAACGACTTAACGATATACCCTTTTTTAAGTATAAATAACACAATGTGTTTTTAAACTTTCCATCTATAAGGTCACTCCTTAGACCATCCCTTTACTCATCCTGAGCGTTCCTCTTTAAGCACTCCGGCCCCTATCCATATGTCGGTATACGACAGCATCCTAAACACATCCTAGTGTCAACTTCCCTTGCAACTTCCTAAGCCGCTTAGCTACATCCAATAGCGTCCATCTATATCCTTTACTAAAATCCTTTTCAGTACTAACAACATCCTGTTGTGTTCCATTAATCACTCTTCCTGAGTAGTTATTTTTACACTTCCGTGTTTTTCCTAAGCAATCATCCTTAATTACCGTAAACATCCGTTTATATTAATATCAATCTAACGTAAAGTGGGGTCAATCAATTCATGTTAATCATATTCAATGTGAATAATTAATATTACTATCCTTTAATAAACCAATTCCTTTGATTCATTAACAGCTCCTTCCGATAAGATAAATATTAAAGATTTTTGTAGACTAAACAAGGCACTGAATTTAAGTATTTAGTTATGTATAAAAGACATTTCTGATAAAAACCAAAAATACACATAAATAACAATACGTTAAAGTTTTAACTCTATAATTCTTATGGCTATTAACACTAGGGGCTTACATGCTTGCAAGAGATCTCTCACAAACGTAATAAGATATTTCACCGCGACTATTTATATTTGATTAGCATATTTCAGCTAACAAACGAAAGAAATGCCTATAAAACAACCACCACACGGCTAAATGAGTTGCACATGACTCGACAAAATAATAGGATAACGCATTCAATATTATTCATTTTTTTGAGATTTTTTTATGCCTAAGTTTTATCAATCAGTTTTTGCCCTATTTTGTATTATTTTTAGTTCTATATCTGCCGCTGAAACAGGCTTTATATCAGATGAAGTCTATACATACCTGCACACGGGTCCTAGCGCAAAATTCCGTATTCTTGGGAGTATAAAAGCTGGTACCAGTATCAATATCATCGAACGCTCTGAAGATGGAACCTATACAAAGATATCTGATAATAAAGGACGTGAAGGCTGGATAATGTCTGAGTTTGCGTCAACGAAACAAAGCTTAAAGCAAAAGTACGCAGCGCTCGAAGAAAAATTGAACACGCAACTTGAGTCGAATCAAGATTTATCACAAGAAACAATGACCATTAAGCAACAAACAAATCAGTTACAACAAGAGATCAGTCAATTAACGACATCATTAGCCACCGCTAAAAGCGATTTAATTAACGCACAATCGCAACTTAAAGGTGAAGATGAAGATGTAAAAATAAAATGGTTGACCCGTGGTGGTTTACTCGTTTTGGTCAGTTTTCTTGTTGGTATTATCGTGACGTCGTTAGTTTCCAAAAAGAAAACTAAGAGCAATTGGTCTTAGTGGTCACTAATAAATAATGACTATGGTACAACCAACGCTTAATTTTTAGCCCCTCAGACCTGTTTTTTTAATATCAGCCTTTGAAACTCTTATAAATTACGATATGTTAATTATAAGAGTTTCACAATCGACTAATTAATTCACCGTTAACAAAGTTAATTGAGATAATATGACTATACCTATATTAATTTGTGACGATTCAAGTTTCGCACGTAAACAAATGACCAGAGCGTTACCAAAAAATTGGGACGTCAGTATTTCTTATGCTGAAAATGGTGAACAAGCTATTGATGCGATAAAAGCAGGTCTCGGTGATATTCTATTCCTTGATTTGAACATGCCAGTATTAGATGGTTACGGTACATTAGAGATCATTCAGTCACAAGATTTACCAACATTAACAATAGTTGTTTCTGGCGATATTCAGCCTTGTTCGTATGCCCGAGTCAAATCTCTTGGTGCTCTCGATTTTATTAAAAAACCTACAGATAAAGACAAAGTCCAAGCACTACTCACCAATTACGGAATTTTGCGTGAAGAAGATTGCCTCCAAGCCCAATTACTTGAAGATCATAAAGATCATTTAGAAGAGTCACAAAAAGTTAGTGACAAAAAACTAATATCGCAAACAGGAATCAATTTAGATCCTTATCAAGAAGTTGCTAATGTGGCCATGGGCCGAGCAGCAGATCTTCTAGCACGAGTATTAAATGTTAAAGTTCGACTTCCTATACCTAAAGTAAGTGCTTTAGCATCGAGTGAATTGCATATGATGCTCAAAGCAACCGATGAAATAGATTCTATTTCTGCAGTTTGCCAAGGGTATGTTGGTTCTGGTATTGCCGGTGAAGCACTCATACTTTTCTATGATTCATGTATCAAAGATTTAGCAAAATTAATGAATCATGAAGGCGATGTATCTGAAGCTGTTGAACGAGAAATGTTGGTTGAACTCTCAAATTTGCTGATTGGCGCTTTCTTGAAGGGCTTTTCAGATCAACTTGATTTATCATTCAGTCAATCACACCCAGAACTGTTGGGCCTCCATCGAAACATCAATGAGTTAATTAACTCAGACACGCGTAATTGGCAAGAGATTGTGGCTATTGAGATAAATTATGTCATTGAAGATTACAATATTGAATGTGATTTAATCATCTTAATCACAGAAGATTCTATCCCGATATTAAATAATAAATTAATTTATCTTTTAGATGAGCAAATCGTATGAGTACAATAGATTTTAAAGAGTTTCACTGGATGGTATCGATGATAAACAGTATCGATGCTGGACTCGTTGTTCTTGATACTGAGTACGTTGTTGAATCTTGGAACGGTTTTATGTTTCATCATAGTAATATCCATGCCAGTGATGCGAAAGGTCGTACAATATTTGATATATTCCCAAATCTTGACAAGACTTGGTTTATGCGAAAAGTTGAGGCAGTGAAAACGATTCAGAATCAGTCTTTTATAACTTGGGAACAAAAACCCTATATTTTCCCCTTCAAAAACTACCGGCCAATTACGGGAACGGTAGAACACATGTATCAAAACGTCACTATTCTACCCTTGCCTTCATTGACCGGTAGCATCGACCAAATTTGCCTAATAATCTACGATGTAACTGACATTGCCTCTAATCGACAGGCCTTGCAAAAAGCAAATGCTAAGTTGGAAAAGCTTTCAAGAACAGATCCTTTAACTCAATTAGATAATAGAAACGCACTTGAAAAAAACATGAGTTTGGCGCAAAAACATTATAGACTTCAACAAACCATCAGCTCGTTGATTATGTTAGATATTGATCATTTTAAGACTATTAATGATACCCACGGACACCCTGCTGGGGATGCTATATTACAGCAACTATCACAAATAATCACTCAAACAGTGCGTGAACAAGATAGTGTAGCGCGCTATGGTGGAGAAGAGTTTGCAATCATTTTTCACAAAACATCCAATGAAGAAGCTAATAAATTTGCTGAGCGTATTCGCGATAAAATTGAAAAAACTCAATTTACATTCCAAGATAAAATAATCAACGTGACGATTAGTTATGGCGTTGCACAGATAGGTAGTAAGCAAGGTGATCTTTGGATAGAGTCTGCTGACAAAGCTTTATACCAAGCTAAAAATCAAGGCCGAAATCAAGGTGTCATCTTTGAACATATGACGAATTAACACTTCCTCGTTTTCAATTAATCACTACCGACTCTGAGATATTATCTTGTACAAGGTTAAACATCTGAGTCACTACAGCCACACGATTTGAAAATTTTGTGGCTGATATTCTGTCAGCACGATCCCCCACTCGATGATAATCCGCATGTAAGCCACCGCCAACAAATAGAAAATCAATGCCTTGTTGAGCGAAAGACCAATGGTCACTCGCCTTTTTATAATCAATCATGCCACCTGTAAATGGACTGCGATGCGACCGTCTATTTACGAGACAAGTTTGCTTAATGTTAGCCATCCCCTGATGAAAAATATCGCTACGTGATTTGCTCGAATAATAATAAAGCTTGTTGGCTCGGCCCAGCATATCAAGGTTGATATTAAATACGATATCATCTAATGAAACCAACGGCGATTTAAGTAAGGCCTGACTGCCAAGCAAACCTTTCTCTTCAGCGTCAGTAGCCACAAACAATACCGTATATTTGGGCGGATAACTCATCAAATGCTGAGCTAAAGCTAACATCATCGCAACACCAGATGCATTATCATCGGCTCCATAGTAAATATTACCTCCCCGCTTTCCAAGGTGATCATAATGGGCGGTTACCACTATCACTCTTTGGTCATTTATCCGTCCATTGATACGTCCAATAATATTTTTCCCTTGTTTAGAGCCCAACCTTTTGTGAGTAAATGGAACGAGGTATGACGGTGCTATTTTTTCTAAGCCAATGCCTTTAAATCGTTTTACTAAATATTGATAGCTAAAAACGCTGCCTAGAGTTGCCGTTCTTCGGCCTTGAGCATCAGAAGAACTTAATACTTTAAGATCCGATATCAATTGAACATTGATTTCATTGCTTAGCTCATAAATTTCACATGGACGTTGCCCTCTCATGGATTCACATCCGCAAAGAAACAAAAGTGGTAGCAAATAAAGTAACTTATATATTGTTGAAGGCATCTGGTATTACACGCTATTCTCATGATGATTTAGTCGATATAATACACACACTTTTATCCATTTTGCCACCATTCGAGCCCTTATGAACTTTGTTAATAGAATCTCCTTAATCATTACTCCAAAACAGCCTATGCATCAATGGGTACAAAGTGTATCGCCTGATGACGCGCCTAGTTTTGAGGAATTAAAAAATGAATCAAGTTGTTACCTGATAGATGAACCTGAGCAGGAAGTTTTACTTGAAGAACTCATTAGCCAATTGGTCAGCGCTAATTATCAAAAGATCTGGAACAACGAACTCAGTGTTTGGGATGAATACTTAGATAACGTACCAACGGAGATGAATGAAATCGAGTTTAAAAACTGGTTCAACGTTACCTTATCAGGATTAACCTTTGATCTAGCCAAAAACCCGTTAATGCGAGCTTCAACAGAATAATAAAACGCTCATTTAAACACCATAAATAGCGGTTTAGCTCTATGTTATAAACAAAAACACCTTGCTCCTAATTAGGGAGCATGGCACATTAAGCTATGTATTAATTGTTCGTAAAATTCCATGTCTAAAGTTTCATTCTGGGAAGAGATATTATTAGAAGCAAATCATGCGATTTCGCAAGAGCCTCTATTAACCAATCTTTATCGCAGTCACATCATTGACCAACATTCGTTACCTGCTGCCCTTAGCAATATATTGGCGAGCAAGCTTTACGATACCTACATGCCCGCTTGTGAATTAGAGCGTTTATTTAATGAAAAATATAGTGGTAATCCTCATTTACTTGATTGCACTATTTATGACATTAAAGCTGTAAAAGAGCGTGATCCCGCTGTTGAGAACTATCCAGAAGTCATTTTGTATTTAAAAGGATTCTTAGCCCTTCAAGCATACCGTGTGTCTCACTGTTTATGGCAACATGGCCGTAAATCATTAGCGACATTTCTGCAAAGTAGAATATCGGTTATTTTCGATGTTGATATTCATCCCGCTGCAGTTGTCGGCAAAGGCGTGATGTTTGATCACGCCAGTGGCATTGTTATCGGTGAAACCAGTATCATCGAAGATAATGTATCAATTTTGCAAGGTGTTACCTTGGGTGGTACCGGTAAAGAAAGTGGCGACCGCCATCCAAAAGTTAGAGCCGGTGTATTAATTGGCGCAGGGGCTAAGATTCTTGGAAATATTGAGATTGGACAAGGTGCTAAAATAGGGGCTGGTAGTGTTGTCCTTAAAGCTGTTTTAGCCCACACAACAGTGGCTGGTGTACCAGCCAAACAGATCGGATCGCCAGAAAGTATTATGCCTGCTTTAGACATGTGCCAGAATTTAGAAAAAGAATTGGCCAGCCAAAAGAAAAACCCTCCCCTATTAGATTTTGATATTTAACACCTTCTCCATTAGCCAAGTATTGGTGACATTGAGATAATCGGCTATAGCATTTAAAGGCTATAGTCGCGCATTAATCTAGTTGCTCAAATAACGGCATTAAAATATCAGGTAATTCATCTACACTTTTCTGTTTGCTTAATCGATCTAACGCAACGTAAATACGTTTTCGGTTCGTACTATCTAGTTTTTCTAACAAAGCCTCGAGGCCAATTTCACCTAGAGATATTTGCCCTCGTTTTGCATGATTTCGAGTTCTTAAAAGCTGGTATATAAATAGAAAACGAGCTAACAGAACATATGGGAAATTCTTGCTGCCAATGGGCCCTAATCGTGCTTCATACCCTCCTAATGGTAGTCCCTTAACCTTGCTTGCGGCGAGTTTGTCCGCACCAAACCATGCAGCAGAAGAGCCAACAACGCCACCACCGATGGCCCCTAGCATAAATGAATGACCAGCAACGGCCAAATCAATAACACCGCCAGCGGCGGCCCCCGTTAAGCCCGCAACACTGGTGAGTTGTTTTTTACTTAAACCCCAGCCGTACCACTTTTGAGTATCAAATAGATCATCGGGAATACTTAGTTTCACACTTTCTCGCTGTAATTGATGGTGACGATAAACCAATTGCAATTCATCAAATGCACCTTGCTCTCGCTGCCGCATCCATGCATAAAACTTTTGCTCTAATGCAGACTTTAAACTCGAAGCTTGTGATTTTGAAAGTGTTTTTTGGGTCACTTGATGATTAGTCATTTCACCCAGTAACTGCGCGGCAATGAAACAACTTTGATATTGCTGATGAATAGTTTCTTGTTTGAACCCTTCAACAATATCGCCAATTTTCTTCTGCCATGGTTGATGAATCGCCGCAAATGCTTGTAAGAGCTCAATGTGTTGTTCTAAATCAGCATTTACGGCGTCAAAGACTCGTACCACACTAAAGTATTGCCCCAGTGCTGATTGCCAATTAGATACGTAATCATCATTTTTAATAGGGTTAATTAACGCCATTGTCGGTTGACCAGTCCAGCGCAGAATTTCCATCTCAGCTTCATATTCAGGACTATAAGGCCTTGAACCATCCACCACATACAAAATAGCCGCGCCCGCCATAATGGGTTTTAATAACTCGCTTTCATCTTTAAATTGTTGCTGACAAAGCTCGTCATTTAAAAATTCATTAATACGCTGATGCCGTTTATCTGCTGAGGGATTAGTAAGCTTGAGCCAAGCGAGCACTTTACGAGGTCGCTGAAAACCAGGAGTATCAATGAGCTGATACTGCGCCTGCCCAATTGTAATATCAAAGGTTTCAGCCACCACCGTGGTGCCACTTTGCATCGACACAGCCACTTTATCATTACGGGCTAATGTTGATACAACTGAAGACTTACCTTTATTAGGATGCCCGACGACGGCAAAACTTGGGTTCATACTAAATCCTTATCCACAAAAAGTGACCAGTGCTCTAATGACAAACAAAAACGTCGCCATTCATCGATGTAATGTTCAGGTATGGGTTGCCATACTCCGTCTTTATGATCAATTAGCATGACAATACCTCGCCCCTGCTCTAGATAATCTTTTAATTCCCCCATCGGAGGTTCCCATGCGGCAACGAGCAACAGTTGCGCCTTATTATTAGCAATAGCACTCAATTCATCCCCGCCATGAAACCCGACTTGAAATGTATTAATGGGAGCCATATCAAAACTACTCACAATTTTTTCAATCATCAAATTGTCAAGTTGAAGCCAACAGCACAAATTATAATTTGTTAATAACGGGCGAGTATCTAACACTTGTGCTAACTGTGGTGATAGCGGCTGTGGGTTGATGCTTTCGTCTTTACATAGTTTCGAATGTGAAAATTGCGGCATTCGCTTAAACTTCAACCGAGCAAAGAACGTACTCATTAATCGCGGAATAATGGCATAAACAAGTTGCGCTACAAATAGAAATTGCCACCACACTCCATGGTTTTTACCACTAGGTGCGGCATTCATTCTATTTTCTTTGGTCGCCTCCACTAACCATTGCGCAGGTTGCGCAATATCAGTCATCGACCATGGCAACGCAATGAACTCTAAAATCGGTAAAATATGGTGAGTTTCAAGTAAAGTTGAGCGCCAAACAAAAGCAACGTCACTAAAGAGAAGCACCATGATAAAAGAGACTAAACAACCAACACTAAAGGCTAGAACTGACTGTTGGCTTTGCATAAACAACCAGGCATTAAATCGTTGATCACGTTTAAGTATCTTTATTTGAGATTTTAATTCCTCTGACCAAATAGGGAGTTTCACGACTCGTTTAATGCCCAAAAATGATTGATGATTTGGCAAAAAACGCAGTGCAATTAATAATAAACAAGAAATGAAGGGCCATATTACAAATAACCCAATGAAATGAAGTAAGTTGACACGGCCTAGCTCATCACCAGAAGCGATAGTGGCACTAATTAATACGCCGATAATAAAGAAAAGTGAGATAAAACCAGTGCTAAACTGATTAAGTTTTGAATGTACAGACAAGAGCAGTCCCTGATTAAAAAGCCCATTATTGAATAGATTAGAGGCATTATGCAACGAATAAGCGTAACAAATAATTCTTAATTAAAAAATTAAGCGTAGGTATCTAAACCACTATCTTGATCATTGACATCTGGTTTACTCTTTTTAGGTGATTTATCAACTTTTAATTGTGGGTTTTCGTCATCTAAGGTTGTGTGTTCTTCATCGACAATGCCCTTTTTAGAAATTTTATCAATTTTTTTTACACCACTTTTTACCTTGCTGACTTGGTTAGCCGCAGGGCGAGGTAAAATCGAATAGAGTAAATCTTGTGACATTTTAAACTCCCAATCTCATCAACTGTTATATTTTTATCGGCTACGGGCAGATGATCTTTATTTTTTATACAATCGATTCAATTTATGATTACTAAGTCTCACTATTTAAGAGTTTACTATAGCATCTTTATTTAAATTCATTACAATAGACGTCTAGACGTAAATACACCCTTAATAAATATTAAATGGAAGGCTTTTTGCTATGGCACAACACCTTTTCACTTCAGAATCAGTTTCTGAAGGTCACCCAGATAAAATTGCAGATCAAATCTCTGATGCTGTACTTGATGCTATTTTAGAGCAAGATCCTAAAGCACGTGTTGCTTGTGAAACGTATGTTAAAACAGGCATGGTATTAGTAGGTGGTGAAGTTACTACCTCTGCATGGGTTGATATCGAAGAGATCACACGTCGTACTGTGCGTGAAATTGGTTATGTAAACTCAGAAATGGGATTTGACGCCGACTCTTGTGCAATCTTAAATGCCATCGGCAAGCAGTCACCTGATATTAATCAAGGTGTTGACCGTGAAGATCCTAAAGATTTAGGCGCCGGCGATCAAGGTTTAATGTTTGGCTATGCCAGCAATGAAACTGATGTTTTAATGCCTGCTCCAATCACTTTTGCTCATAAGCTTGTTAAGCGTCAAGCACAAGTACGTAAAGAAGGTATATTACCTTGGTTACGTCCTGATGCTAAATCACAGGTCACTTTTGCCTATGAGAACGGTATTATTACCGGTATTGATGCGGTTGTTTTATCAACACAGCATAGTGAAGACATTGCGCAAGATGATCTGATTGAAGCCGTTATGGAAACAATCATCAAGCCGACATTACCTGAAAAGTGGTTAAATAAAGACACTAAATACTTTATTAACCCAACCGGCCGTTTTGTTATCGGTGGCCCAGTAGGTGATTGTGGTTTAACTGGTCGTAAAATTATCGTTGATACGTATGGCGGTATGGCCCGTCACGGCGGCGGTGCATTCTCTGGTAAAGATCCTTCGAAAGTTGATCGCAGTGCTGCCTATGCGGCGCGTTATGTGGCAAAAAATATTGTTGCAGCAGGTCTTGCTGATCGTTGTGAATTACAACTGTCTTATGCGATTGGCGTTGCTGATCCAACATCAATTAGTATTGAAACATTCGGTACGGGTAAAATTGATGAAGCAAAAATGATTAAATTAGTACGTCAACATTTTGATCTTCGTCCGTATGGTCTTATCGAAATGCTTGATCTTAACCGTCCTATTTACCAACCAACAGCGGCCTATGGTCACTTTGGTCGTGAAGAGTTCCCATGGGAACGCACAGATAAAGCCCAATTATTAAAAGATGATGCTGGCCTTTAATCATTAATTAAACGTTATGCTCCATTTGAAAAGTCAGCTTACTCAGCTGGCTTTTTTATTGCCTGTTTACTTGGTCAAGTCAAATCCCGATAAAACAATACTCATCACTATTCCTTAACCCCAATTTAACGCCCCTCACTTTAGACTAGCTTCTCATTTACTATTATGAGGTCTTTGTGAAAATTTCATCGATAATAACAATACTTTTCTGCCTAACATTATTAAGCGCTTGTGCCACGTTTGATGATGTTGAGTTTGACAAACGTGCAGCCCAACAAATTGATAAATTAGCCAGTGCTAATGTCATCAACATTGAGGTTGCTACGACTAAATTACCGCAGATACTCAATATCTCTGAGATTGATCATTTAATAACTACAGCGATGTTAAATAACCCCAACCTACAGCAAACCTTGTTAACGCTTAAAATTGCACATCAACAATCCACCTCGACCAACGCCGCCAAATGGCCAAGTTTAACCGGTAACTTGTCGGCTAATAAACAGCAAAACAATCAATTGGCGTACAGTCCCAGTTTAGACATCAATTGGACCGTTGATCTTTGGCAACAATTGAGCAATGCTAGCGATGCGCAGCAGGCTAATGTGTTAGCTTCCTCGTTCGCCTATCAAGGTGCAAAAGATTTATTAGCCGCCAATTTAATGAAAGCTTATTTGGGGTTGGTACAGTACGCACAATTAGTCGACATAGAAAAAATGCGTGTCGACAAATTAAAAACTAACGAGAAGATAATCGTTAGTCGTTATCAAAAAGGACTTATCGATTTAAAAGATCTCGATACCGCTAAGTCTTCCACTCAAAGTAGTCAGGCCACTCTCATCGACTATCAAGCTCAATACCAACAGGCACTTCGTCAATTATCGCTACTAACGGGCTTAACATCCAACAAGTTGACTTATCAAAATAAGTATCCTGCTATTACGTTACCGGCGTCTGACATTGACCTGTCTGATATAGGACGCCGTCCAGATTTACAACAAGCCTATCAAGGTATTATTGCTAGCCAACTTCAACATAAGGTTGCTTACAAAGCACTATTACCCAGTTTTTCGCTAACAGGGTCTATATCCAATACCAATTCGAACCTACATGATGCGCTGTTTGGTTCAAGCGCATGGCAATTATTGGGGAGGTTGTCGGCACCTATTTTTAATGCAGGAAAACTCACCAGTGAAGTCGAGGTTGCCAAATTAAATGCGAAAAAGAGTTATTGGGCATTTCAGCAAACATTGCTAACAGCAATCAACGAGACGCACAACGCTCTGGCTAATGAGCAATCGATTACACAGCGACTTCTATTTACTCAGCAATCATTGATCAGTGCAAAACGCAGTGAACAGACAACCCTTTCTCGTTATCGCCAAGGCACTGTGTCCCTGTTAGATTTATTGCAAGTTCAACAACAAACATTCTCTTTGCAAGCTCAAGTCACTCAATTGACCTATCAGCAACTCACAAATCGAATTACCTTAGGGCTTGCCGTAGGGTTAGGAGTATAAATCATGAAAACAAATCATAAAAAATCACTTATTACAGCAGCATGTTTCGTTACTATCTTAGTGGCACTTGCAATCAACAGCGCGTTATCAGCTAATCAACAGCAATGGACGCCGCCTCCTAAAATAATTCAATATCCAAGTGTATCAATCTCTGTTGCAACGCCAATATCTCATCATGCAACCGTTAGTGCCTATGGAGAAGTAACTTCTCGCAACCAATTAAATTTAACCTCTCAAGTGAGTGGTAAAATTATCAAGCTATCTGATAACTTCTTAACGGGCAATACCTTTAAAAAAGGTCAATTGATTGCGAAAATAGAACCTATTGTTTATGAGCAAATATTAGCGAATGCACAATCATCATTAGCCGATGCTCAACTAGCGTTAGCGCAAGAGGAATTAAACAGTAATCAAGCTGCACAAGAATGGCAACAGTCGGGATTAGCTAAACAACAACCATCGGATCTTGTACTGCGTAAACCCCAGCTAGCCGCCGCTAAAGCAAAATATAAAGTGGCTAAAAAAGAAGTACAAAAAGCAATTTATGATTTGGCACAAACTCGAATCATTGCACCTTTTGATGCACTCGTTGTGTCTAAAAAAGTACAAATGGGCAGTAATATTCAAGCGGGAACTGAGATCGCAACGCTTTATGATGTTGCTTTGTTTGAAGTATCATTGCCCTTGTCTCAACATCAATGGCAACTCCTGCCAAACACTCAACAATCATCAGGTTTATCCATTACACTCACCCAAGATTCCAATGAAAACCGTTGGACAGCCTCAATGAGCCGCGTGGAACAGCACATTAACGGAAAAAGTCGACAACGCTCACTAATCGTGAAAATTGAAAATCCGCTGGCACTATCAACCCCTTTATTTCCAGGTACCTTTGTCAAAGCAACGCTCAGTGGTAACAACATAGATAACTTGTGGAAACTACCTGCGTCAGCATTAATTGATAACAACACCGTATGGCAAGTATCTGATGACAACCTGTTAAGTCACCTGAAGATCGACATCATGTTTTCACAAGACAACACCGTATACGTTAAACCAATCAATGGCCTATCAAAGGCGCGTATTGTTAACCGCCCTCTATCAAGTTACTTAGTCAATATGAAAGTGGCTCCTAATGTTGAGGAGATACTGTAATGAAACCACAACAAACAGGGGTTATCGCTTGGTTTGCGGGTAATAGTGTTGCTGCTAACTTGCTGATGTTATCGATTATATTTTTAGGATTAATGTCGTTTAATCAACTACGAAAAGAAGCATTCCCTCCTTGGGCGACAAATTCTGTCACCGTATCAATGAATTATGATAGCGGCGATCCTAAGTTATCAGAAGAAGGCATTGCGATTAAAATTGAAGAAGCCTTGGCTACTGTCCAAGGAATTAAGCGCGTTACATCCAATTCTAATGCTGGGGGGGCCAATGTTACTATTGAAGCAAAATCGAGTTACGACTTAGACATATTACTACGTGATGTTAAAGCAAAGGTAGATGCGATTTATAGCTTTCCTGTTGACGCTGAAAAACCAATTATTGCTAAACAAACATCCCTTGAGCATGCTTATTCAGTCAAAATTTATGGTGAGAGCGATCGCCGTACACTACAAGCGATTGCTGAGCGCTTAAAGGTAGATTTATTGGCACAATCTTCAATTTCTAATGTATCCATCAAGGGTAAGGCCGAGCCCATGATGTCCATAGAACTTGATGAACAGAAACTTCAAGCCTACGGTTTATCGTTTTCAGACGTGGCAGCGGTCGTCAATAGTGAATCAAGCAGCGGTATTTCCACCAGCCTTAGAAATGAAAGTAAAGTTGTTCGATTAAAAGTGGCACAACAAGCTTACAAACAACAGGACTTTGCCAACATTTCACTCATTACACTCGCTGATGGCAGTAAAGTCAGGCTTGGAGATGTAGCGACTGTTAGCGATGAATTTTCTGATAATGTCTTTATCGTCGGGCGTTATAACGGGCAGCCCGGCATTGGTGTCGAAATCAGCGTTGATGAAAGCGGCGACGTATTGAATATCGTTAATCAAGCAAATAAAGTCGTCGAGCAGTGGCAAACAAGCACCCTACTCCCTCAAGGTGTATCCATTGATACGTGGAATGATGGCGGCTCATTAATTAGAGATCGTTTAGCCTTATTGGTAAAAAATGCATTGTCGGGCATAGCATTAGTCTTTATTGTCTTAGCGTTATTTTTAAATCTCCGCGTGGCTTTTTGGGTGACAGCAGGATTACCGTTTATTTTCTGTGGTACATTATTTTTTATGACGGAAAATTTTACCGGCATGAGTATTAATGAAATGACAACCTTTGGCTTTATATTAGCATTGGGTATTGTTGTCGACGATGCCGTAGTCGTTGGTGAAAGTATTTATACCACCAGAAAAGAACAAGGTGATTCACTAAACTCCACCATAGTAGGAACTAAAAAAGTCGCTGTACCGACCATTTTTGGTGTATTAACCACTGTCGCCACTTTTATAGCTTTGGCCAATGTTGAAGGCGGCATGGGGCAAGTGTACTCGCAGTTTGCCGTTGTTGTGACCATTTGTTTATTGTTATCAGTCGTTGAATCAAAAATTATATTACCGGCTCATTTAGCACACCTAGATACTCATCGTTCCCCAAAAACTGGTGTTGCCAACATTTGGCCACGTATTCAGCTTGGTGCCGACAACTCTCTTCAATGGTTTAACGACCGTCTTTATAAACCAACAATAAAATGGGCAATAAATTATCGCTATGGTGTTTTTGCCGCCTTTATTGCTTTATTTATTTTAGTGATAGGCATGCCTCAAAATGGCTCTGTACGCATGGCATTTTTCCCCGATATTCCTGGCAGCTCAATTCAAGCCAATATGTCGATGCAAAATGACGCAAGTTTTGGTCAAACCAACAAAAATTTATTGTTTTTAGAAAAAATGGCCATCGCATCAGATATCCAATTGATGCAAGAGCATGGCCGAAAAGGCACAGGCATTGACACGATAGAAGTGATTGGTGAGGGAGACTTGTCAGGTTCAATTGTCGTTGAATTAGACAAGGGTGCACCATTTACCCTTAATGACTTCACTCGCACATGGCAAGCACTTGCAAAAACACCTGAAGGTGTTCGTAAGCTTGATATTCGTACTGGATTTGGTGGCGGTAATAATTTCAAAGTTGAAATAAAGGGGTGGAATAATGAATCGATAAAAGGGGCTGGTCAAACAATAAAAAAAGCGATTAGTGAAATTTCAGGTGTTAGTTCCATCGATGACAACTTTGATTCCGGTCAGGCACAGTTAAAGTTTACACTAACTGAGCAAGGGCTCGCATTAGGCCTCACTACGCAAAGCCTCTCTCGTCAGGTATTACAAGCATTTGGAGGGGAAGTAGTACAGCGCTATCAACGTGGAAAAGATGAAGTTAAAGTGAGAATTCGTTACCCACAAGCCCAGCGCCAAACGATTGATGATGTAATGAATGCGCAAATTCGTTTAAACGACGGACAAACAGTGCCATTAACTCTCGTTGCAAAGTTACACTCAGAGTATCAACAAAATGAGATTACCCGTATTTCAGGTTTGCCTGCCGCGTTTGTCAGTGCCCGTGTTGATAAAGATATCATTTCGTCTAATGAGTTGGTTCAGCAGCTACAAAAATCAGTGATACCGGCGTTAGAGAGTAGCTATCCAGACCTTAAAATTCACTTTGCTGGCGAAGCCGAAGAACAAGCTGAAACCACTAATTCAATGACTCGATTGTTTATAATGGCGTTAGCCGCTATTTATATTCTCTTAGCTATCCCATTACGCTCATATGTGCAGCCAGTGATCATTATGATGGCGATCCCGTTTGGTTTAGTCGGTGCAATTATTGGTCATTGGCTCAATGATATGGTGCTTAGTGTTTTATCGTTTAATGGAATTGTGGCGTTAAGCGGTGTGGTCGTGAATGATAGTTTGTTACTCGTTTCACGATTTAATGATTTAAAGAAAGAAAAAGATAAAGTATTAGATGCTATTGTCTTAGCCTGTACTGGCCGCTTAAGAGCGGTATTGTTAACGTCAATCACAACTTACGCGGGTCTTATGCCATTACTAGGAGAAACATCAGCGCAAGCACAGTTTATTATCCCAGCCGCCGCTTCACTCGGTTATGGTATTTTGTTTGCTACCTTTATCACCTTAATATTGGTACCTTCTCTCTTGATGATGCACCAAGATGCGATTAATCTAGTTGAACGAATTAAAACAAAATTTACTACACCGACTGACAAGGAATTAATGCATGAGCATTAATGTATTATTGGTTGAAGACGATATAGACTTGGCTTCAACCATGGTTGATTATTTTGAGATAGAATCAATCAGTTGCGATCACGCTGCCAATGGTATTCATGGTTTATCGCTAATCGAGAATAATCACTATGATGTAATTTTACTCGATATCAATCTACCACGATTAGATGGTTTATCGGTGTGCCACAAAGTACGTTCAATGAGTAATGACACCCCCATTTTGATGTTAACGGCCAAGGATTCGTTATCAGATAAAATTGCAGGATTTGACGCGGGCACCGATGATTATTTGGTGAAGCCTTTTGAGATGGAAGAATTGGTAGTGCGTATTGGCGCATTATCAAAACGCCGTAGTGGTCAAATGTCTACGCTTACAGTCGGCCAACTTACGTTAAACCTGCCACAACGTATTGCTTGTCATAATGATGAAAATTTGAAACTAACACCTATAACGTTTAAGTTATTGAAAAAGCTCATGCAATCATATGAAACACCTGTTGCACGAACCAAATTAATGCATGCAATATGGGGAGATGAACAACCTGACAGCAATAGTTTAAAAGTTCATATTCACCATTTACGCAAACAATTTGAAAAATATAACGTTAAATTATCAATCATCACTGAGCCGGGTTATGGATTTATGTTAACGGCACTTAACCCGCTACCTAGTTGAGAACGTCATGAGTATTCGTACCTACATTTTTGGACTTCTAACGAGTCTTGTTTTGGTTATATCCGTTTTGTTGTCTTATCAAAGTGCTCGTTTATTTATTGGTGCATTTCAAATGGCCACCGAAGATATAATGTATGACATTGGCCAGAAATACCCTAACAATGGGAAGTCAGAGCAACAACTTCTCGATTATCATATTTCAACTGACTGGCACAATGTGCCTCAAAAAGTACGTGTTCAATTTTCTAAAATCCCAAAACAAACTGATACACTTCACACAAAATTCGTTGACTGGAATTATATTTCTCCGCCTAATCATATTTATTCTTTAATGGTCACACATCGCGATGGCCAAACTATATTCATTTCACGTTTCAACGAAAATATTCATCAAGAAATTGAAATGGAACATCCTGATGAGTTTTTCCTCGATCCGATGCTGCTCATCATTCTCATTGGCATCGGTGTTATCACGATATTTGTTGTTATGTTGTTGTATATATTTCGGAAAATAGCTAATCCGATGGAGTCACTTCAATCTTGGGCTAACCAGCTAACGATTGAAAGAATCAACAAGCCTAGACCAAATTTTCGTTTCAAAGAGCTCAACAGCTTAGCGACCCTCATTCATAATAATTTATCATCAATGGCTGATTCAGTAGAACGTGAGCAACAGTTTTTGAGTTATGCCAGTCATGAACTACGCACTCCTATCGCTGTATTACGTAGTAACTGTGCGTTACTTGAGAAAGTTAATGACAAGCCTAGCGACAAAGAGCGATTGATTCGCGACAGAATTGAGCGGGCCAGTTTAACCATGAAATCAATGACTGAAACCCTATTATGGCTCAGTCGTGATGGTGAAATAGATGTGCCACTTGAACCCGTCAATATTGGCGAATTGATTGACCAAACCACTGCCGAGTTAAATTATTTATTAACAGGAAAAACAGTAGAAGTGGTCGTCACCCATCAAAATACGACCCTGCTACTGGCAAAAACACCGGTCACATTAGTGCTTAATAACTTAGTACGAAATGCATTTCAGCACACACAACAAGGCCGTGTTGAAATTATTCAAGTCGGCAACAAGATCTCAATTGTTAATCATGAAAAAATAATTGAACAACACGCTATTCAAAGCGAGTTGGGTTTTGGTTTAGGCACACAATTAGTAGAAAATTTGATCAAACGATTTGATTGGCACTATGAAACATATCAAGAAAATAACGCTTATCACGTCAGTGTTTCTTTTGACTAGCCATAATCGAAATCTTTAGAATGAAAATACAAATTAAGGTTGAGCAACACAAGGAAAATTAATGCTAAACGTTGTTCCCACTCCTAAGTCACTCTCGCATTCAATGTGCCCATTAAGCGCATGATTAACTAAATTAAAAATGATATGCATGCCTAAACCACTCCCCCCCTGACTTCTACTTGTCGTGAAAAAAGGCTCATATATTTTTGACAGGTTGGCAGCTGATATGCCTTTCCCTAAGTCTTTAAACATAATATCAACTTGTTCATTATTTCTCGTGATATCAATCGAAATATCACCATTATCTTCCATTTCAAAAGCGTGAGTTAAGGCATTCATCATTAGATTGGTAATTATTTGAGCGATTGCACTAGGAGAACTCTCAATATAAAAATCATTATCTGTATCAAAATGAATATTGATGTGGCGCTGCCTCAAAGTGGGCCTTAAGCTGGTAAGAACTTCCTGCACATAGCTCTTAATGGCATAACGGCGCAATTGTTCACTTGATTGATCCACTGCTACTTTCTTAAAACTACCGATTAATTTAGATGCACGCTCAAGGTTTGACAACATAAGTCTCGAACTTTGCTGGGCATCGGATAAATATGCCTCAAGTTTATCTTTAGTTAGTTTATTGTTATCACATACTTCAGCTAACTCCTGGGTAACAAGCGATAAATGTGATGCTGCCGTCAAAGCAACACCAATAGGCGTATTTATTTCGTGGGAAACTCCTGCAACTAAGCCACCTAACGACGCCATTTTTTTAGACTCTAACAGTTTATCCTGTGTTTTTAATAAGGTATCAAAAGACTCTTGAAGTTCTTGCGTTCGACTATTAACTATTTTCTCTAAGTCTACCTGATAAGACTTTAATTCTAATTCGTGATGCTTTTGCTCTGATATGTTAGTGAGTGACTGCACCATACCGCCACTTTTGTTCTTTTGATCCACCGGGGATAAAGAAATCAAAAACCAACATTGATATTGAGACAAATACACTTCTTCATTTGATATTAAGCGATGTTCCCTAATCGCTTCACAATAATGGCATTGCTGATCAATAAGCTCATGGGGATGAAAAAGTGAATGGATAGGCTTAAACATCAGCTGTTCTTTAGGAATTGAAAATTCAATATTTACAGCTCGATTAACCTGATTAATTACCCCTCTTTCATCAACTCTGATGGCTGAAATTGGAATAGCATCATAACTGTTTGAACTTTGAGCAAGTAGTTTTATTGGCTCTCTAAGGGCAGTTTTTATGATAGCCATATAGATCATCCAAAAGGATAGAAATTTGACCAAATGACCTAAAACAAATGGGAAACCATTAAAATCCGTATACAACGTAAAACAAAATTCAGCGATTAGCTTAAGCGCTAGCGAGCCAATTAAAAAATACATCACATTAGGTGCAAATAACGCGCGCTGTTTGATGTATAAAACTATTGCGCAGGCAAAGAGGCCCATAACAGCAAATTCGCCACCAATTTTATAGGCAGAAAGTCCAGTGTCGGTAAACAGTTTTGGAAACTCAATGTAAAAACTAGCCAACCCACTAATCAACACAAGGCTTAACGCTATAATAATTGTCAATGGTTGATTAATTGACTTGGTCAATAAGACCGGTGCATAAAGTAAAATTAAGGCTTCGAACGTTCTCGCATACATCCACAGATGCACTGTAATTTCACCATCGGGCACATTAAAAAATGGCATACCAGTGACGGTAAAGGCATGCATTAAATCAATCAGTGATATGGCGCAATACATGATGCCTAAAAATAATAGAAAATCATTCTTAATGAAATGTCGTGTATTAACAACGACTACAAACATCAATAGTCCCACTAATATTGACAATAATTCAGCCAATGTGTGAAACAACAATACGCCATGGGTATAGCGAACTATGATTAACATCATCAATGTAATAATGGGAAATACAATAGATTTTAATGTCACGTTATTCCCTCCAAACCGAATCTAGACTGACTTAATAACTACAATCATGCCATCTTATTAAACAGGTTCCTTTGAGGTGAAATTATACGAACGAAGGAGTCCCCGTTAAACTAAGCGCTTAATTAATTTTTACACAATGGGGTATATTGAGCAATACTGGAAATTATCCTCAGTCATGGAATATTACACCTAGTTAAATACCAAAGTAGTTTTAAATCACAAAAAAGAAGAATTATTAAGGTAGAATTATTGACTGTGCTAAAATGATCTTTTATTTTTTAAAGATACGATCATGACACAAATAATCGACGCACAAACACAATTTATTTCCCACGTTGAACAATTTCAAACGTTTTACGGTTTACAAGATCCGTCTTCACAAGAATGGGTAGTTCTCGATTCAATTAATTTTGAAAATAAAGATGTGATGCCATTGTGGTCAACTATTGAGCTAGCACAGTCACAAATAGCTGATGAATGGAAAGCGTTTACTGTAGCGCCTATTACACTGGCCGATTGGTTAGAGTTTTGGGTTGAAGACTTATCACAAGATGATGTATTAGTTGGTATTAATTGGGTCGACGAAAACAGCTGCGCCGAGTTATCACTTGATGTATTTACTCAAGCGTTAATCGCCATAGAGAAATACGTAAAATAAAAAATATAAAGCCATTTCAATCAGTAAATGGCTTTAACTTTTATAGATACAAAAAATTAACCTTTGATGATGTTTGGCCCGTTTTTACTTCAGCCAATAAAGGTTCTTTTATCGCCTGTTTTAAGTAGGCTAGGTTTTCTTGATAAAAGTCCATCGGGGTTTCAAGTTGATTAGCCACCCAGCCTTTAATCACTAAGCCATCCTTTTTTATCGCCTCTATCGTTAATAACGCATGGCTTAGACAGCCCAATTTCATGCCGACCACCACAATCACTTCAGTGTTTATTTGCTTGGCAAAATCACTTAAATATTCATGGTCATTAAGCGGTAATCGCCAGCCACCAGCGCCTTCAATTAATGCCACGTCACTTTTATTTTTGACCTGTTGCCACCATGCATTGAGCATCGATAAGGTTAATGGTTTGTCTGACAACTGACTGGCAATATGCGGCGCAATAGGCTCCTTAAAGCATACAGGGTTAATATCACTGTAAGGTAACTGCGGCATACTTGCGCGGCGTAAAATTATTGCATCTTCGTTTTGAAGCTGACCGTTAATCAAATTTGCACCTGCCGCTACAGGTTTATAACCAATGGCTGTTAACGATTTAGTGAAATGGTTAAGTAGCAGTTCACTGACATAGGTTTTGCCTACATCAGTATCGGTTCCGGTAACAAAATAAAGTGTTTGTGGCGTCATTAAAGAGTCTTCAATTAAGTTGATTTAACTAAGGTACAAAAGGCTACTTGATAAGTAGCACTCAAACCATGGGTTGTTCGAAAAGGCTCATACCCTTGTGCTAATTTTTTAAGGCCGCTACGCCCCATGAGACCTGATGAATGTTTGGCAGTTTGATTAGCGCCAATAGCTTTTAAATCACGCATCAGGGCTAAGACACTGGTGTAATATATAATTTGTGGCTGTACATCGAGTGCCAACAACTCAAAATCACTATCGGCAATCACTTGTTCCAAGGCCATTTTAGTCAAAAATGTATTTACATGCTGCGCATCATCTACATGTGTCCAAGATTGAGCTAATTCAAATAATGTCCCATCGAGTAAAGTCGTAAATACAAATTTCCCGCCATCATCTAATACACGATAGGCTTCTTTAAGGGCATTAGATAATTGATGAACCCATTGCAACATTAAACTCGAATAAATAGCATTAACCGAGCAATCTGTTAGCGGCAGTTTCTCAGCGTCGCCGGCGAGCCAAGTAACGGCAAGTTGACTGTTTCTATCCCGCGCAAAACGCAACATATTGGGCGCAATGTCTACCCCAATTAACTGCTGGGATTTATCATGTAACGCGCTGGTGAAATAACCTGGACCCGTGCCCAAATCCAATAAAGTCTTCACGTTATCAAGGCGCGATAATAGTTGATTACCGACTCTACGCTGGAGCGCCGCGCCGCTATCGTAACTCGCCGCGCTATTGGAAAATGCATGACTGATGGCTTCTTTATTAATGGTGTTAGCGGGTGCTTGTGGCCCTATATTGAACGACTTGGCGGACATAATCATAAAGTCCCTCGATGTAATAAATCTATGGCACACGTCAAATGCTTAATAAGGTTATCTATATCTGATAATTGATGGTTACTCGAGAACGTCACGCGTAATCTAGCCGTGTTCTTAGGGACGGTTGGCGGCCTGATAGCACTAACCCAAAGGCCGTGTGCCTTGAGATAATCACTCACTTTTAATGCATCTTCACTTTGACCAATGATGATAGGTTGTATCGCACTGTCAGATGGCATTATTGTCAGCCCAGCTTTAATTGCCTGTTCTCTAAAATAAGTAATACGCTCATTAAGTTTTTCATGACGCCATGTTTGCAAAGACAATTTAATGCTTTTGATGGTCGCCCCAATGACAGGAATAGGCAATGCCGTCGAATACATGTAATGGCGGCAATAGTTAGTTAAATAATCGATAACATCATCATTAGCAGCCACAAATGCGCCGCCAGTGCCAATAGCTTTCCCAAACGTTGCCATTAAAATATTCGGGGAAATATTGGCGGCCGTGCAACTACCATGGCCTTGACCATTCACACCAAAACCATGAGCATCATCAACCATTACCCAGGCTTCATGTTCTTTAGCAAGACGATTAATAGCCGGGAGATCACCACTATCGCCATCCATTGAAAAGACTCCTTCGGTAACAATAAGGCGATTTTCAATTGCTGATGTGTCCACCAGCAATTTTTCTAACCGCGTCATATCATTATGCAAAAATCGTTTCATGACTGCGTTGGTTTGCATGCCAGCGTCCATTAACGACGCATGATTAAGTTTGTCTTGCAGCAATAGGTCATCATTATTTAATAAGGTTGATATCACACCACTGTTGGCAGAAAAACCAGAATTGAACAACATGCAGCGTTTCATACCTGTTACATCGCATACCAGTGATTGTAGGTATTGATGCAAACTTGAGTGTCCGGTGACTAAACTCGATCCACCGCTCCCTACACCAAATCGAGTAGCAGCCTCATTACCCGCTTTAATCACGTCGGGATCACTCGCGAGTCCAAGATAATCATTGCTGGAGAAATTGACAAAATTGGCGTCTTTAAACACCATCAAGGGTTGATTACCGCCAATGACTGCGCGCGTTTCACGACAATGGTGAGTCACGCGCAATTGCTCAATCGATGCTGCTAAATGTTTAAAACTCATGTCGGTCTATTAATTAGCCGCTTCATAAAATAGGTTATCTTGCTTACCTAAAGTCACAGCGTCCAATATCGAGGCCTCATAAGCTTCGTCTGAATATTGGCGTGTGCGCTCGGTATTAATGCCTAATTTCTTAAACAAATTCACATCTGTCGATTCTTCAGGATTGCTCGTTGTTAATAATTTACAACCATAAAATATTGAGTTAGCACCAGCCATAAAACACATGGCTTGCATTTGCTCATTCATATTTTCACGGCCTGCAGAAAGCCGCACGTGCGACTTAGGCATCATGATACGTGCTACAGCAATAGTTCGAACAAACTCGAAGTGTTCTAAATCATCTACATTCTCTAATGGCGTGCCTTTAACTTTGACCAGCATATTAATAGGAACACTGTCAGGGTGTTGCTCAAGATTAGCCAGTGCCATTAATAAACCATAACGGTCTTGTTCTTTTTCGCCCATACCAATAATGCCGCCACTACAGACTTTCATGCCAGCGCCGCGCACATAAGACAATGTATCAAGTCTATCTTGATAGGTCCGTGTGGTAATAATTTGATCATAATACTCAGGAGAAGTATCAAGATTGTGATTGTAATAATCAAGGCCAGCATCACTAAGTTCTTGAGCTTGTTGCGCCGTAAGCATGCCTAATGTCATGCAGGTTTCCATGCCCATATCACGTACTTGACGGACCATATCAAGCACGATTGGCATGTCACGATCACGTGGGTTACTCCAAGCAGCGCCCATACAAAAACGTGTTGAACCCACGGCTTGCGCTTGTTTAGCTGCTTCTAATACTTTAGCTACTTCTAGCAATTGTTCTTTCTTAAGACCTGTTTTATTGCGAGCTGATTGCGGGCAGTATTTACAGTCCTCAGGACAAGCCCCAGTCTTGATTGATAACAATGTTGATACTTGCACTTCATTTGGATTAAAGTTTTCACGATGAACCATTTGCGCCTGAAACATTAAATCATTAAACGGTTGATTAAACAGTGCGTCGACTTCTTGTAAAGTCCAATCATGACGGATATTAGATACTGCGCTCATTGCTTACTCATTATTTTTATAGTGTTAATTTATTGGCTAGGATACGTCATTGATGTACCCTGTCAACCAAACACATCTTATTAGATTTACAACTGGTCGACTTTTGACCGCTATTATTTTGAGTATTTTATGAATGAATCTGACTTTCTATTTGATAAAGAACATATCTGGCACCCTTACACCTCTCTGATTGCGCCGCTTCCTTGCATTGGCGTTGTAGCAGCCAATGGCGTAGAACTCACACTCCATGATGGCACAAAACTGATCGATGGCATGAGCAGTTGGTGGTCAACCATACATGGTTATAATCATCCGCGACTCAATCAAGCGGCTAAAGATCAAATAGATAATATGTCTCATGTTATGTTTGGCGGTGTAACACACCCAAGTGCTATCGCCTTATGTCGCCGATTAGTGGATATGACCGCTCCAGAACTAGATCGCGTATTTTTATCTGATTCAGGATCCGTCGCCGTTGAAGTAGCGCTAAAAATGGCCATTCAATATTGGGTAGCCAAAGGGCAAGCTAACAAGTCTCAAATGCTTACCATTGAACATGGCTATCACGGGGATACTTTTGCTGCGATGTCTGTGTGCGACCCGGTTAACGGCATGCATGACTTATTTAACAATGTGCTTACTAAACAACTATTTGCCAAGGCCCCTCAAATTGGCTTTGATGAAACATGGAACGATGACGATATTGCGCCTCTAACAGCATTATTTGAAGCACATCATCATCACGCCGCCGCCATTATTTTAGAACCGATAGTGCAAGGTGCTGGCGGTATGCGAATGTACCATCCTAACTATCTTAAAGCTGTTCGCCAATTATGTGATAAATATGACGTTTTGCTTATTTGTGATGAAATAGCCACAGGTTTTGGCAGAACAGGTAAAATGTTTGCCTCTGAACATGCGAGCATAACCCCTGATATTTTGTGCGTCGGAAAAGCGCTAACGGGAGGCTACATGAGCTTGGCGGCGACTATAACTAGTCAAGTCATTGGTGAGACGATATGTAAAACAAAAGCCGGAGTATTTATGCACGGTCCCACGTTTATGGGCAATCCATTAGCCTGCGCTGTAGCCAATGAAAGTCTGGCAATGCTGCAAGAGAATAACTGGCAAGCTCAAGTGTTATCTATTGAGTCGCAATTAAAGGAACTATTTAAGGCGTTTTGTGCACTGGAAAATGTAGCCAATACAAGAGTCTTAGGCGCGATTGGCGTTATAGAATTAACAAAAGCCGTAGATATGGAATCTATACAAGCGGCATTTGTTAAACAAGGGATCTGGGTCAGGCCTTTTGGCAAGCTAGTATATATTATGCCGCAATATATAATCACGCCAAGCCAACTGACAACTTTATGCGATGGAATTTATAACGTAGTGGCTAACTTGTCACAAAAGCAGGATGCTTCTTAAATAGAGTGAGTGCCTCTTCAATGCTATCAGCATATTTAGCCGTGATGCTGTTAGCACTTTCGTGATGAATCCTGATCCGCTTGAGATATTCATCAGCGGCGACGGTAATACTGCCGATACATCCATCAACATTGGACTGTTGCTGCATGGCCTCCCCCATTAATAATACATTTTCAGATGAAAAAGCATCTGCGGCTAGGTGCAATATTCTGAACCACTGTATCTTAGGCGACTGCTCGAAAAACAACTTTCGTCTCTCAACAAGTCGAATAACCCCTTCTTCGTTGAAATTACCCCTTAGTCTGTAAATGAGAATGTTACCTACCCATTCAAATTCAACATCACCATGTGCAACCATTTTAACTCCAATCCTAACGCGTAATGCCTATATTATCGGCGTAAAAGCGAAATGTTTCATTATTTAAAACAAGTTTTTAACCCTCATGAGTATTTTATAATGAAATATTCCAATGACACTGTTATTATTGATATTAAATCAATAATCTGACAAGAGATAATAATGGCTGACGAAAATTTAGCACTAAAAAAAGCGGGTTTAAAAGTAACATTACCCCGTATTAAGATTTTAGAAATACTGCAATTACCAGTCAATCAACATATTAGCGCTGAA